>OHJE01000326.1_pt1 | contig 23918 bp, 20 predicted proteins | sample 1568491 | NCBI WGS metagenome assembly OHJE01 (sample SAMEA3879609, study PRJEB24766) | human gut metagenome | biome: human-associated habitat; feature: feces | place: USA | collected 1985/1987
GCCTACACCCTCTCCAAGCGTGCCATGAACTACTACACCTCGCTGAAAGCCGTGGAGCTTGGAAAGCGTGGGATCCGTGTGAATGCATTGCTGCCGGGCTCCACCGACACCGGTATGAAAAAAGAATTTGAGAAAATGGCCGGCGGGCAGGATAATCTTATCAAAGAAAACGGCGGCGCAGGACGCCTTGCCACCCCACAGGAGATGGCCGATCCGCTGCTGTTCCTTAACAGTGATATGGCCGCCTTTGTTTCCGGATTGTTGCTGATTGCAGATATGGGTCACAACTGTGAAAAGACGCTGGGATTCTGCAAAAATCAGTTGGATGTTCCCGCAGCACTGAAACTGTATAACACGAAGTTTTTTCAGAACAAGTTGAAAACCAATCAGTGATATTTGATGTGCGCGGTTTCTTTTATTATTTAGATCACCGCATGATTGACGATATTACGCGCAGTATTTGATTTTTATTGAATTTACATCAAGATTTGCGGGGAAAGTGTACCCTTACGCCCGGATAGAGCAGAGAAAATATATAAGAGCCCGGAGGACCTTACCAAATCGGTAAGGTTCTCCGGGCTCTTTTTTCTCCCCCGGAAAGTGTATTCAAGAGGGTTACAAAGAATAACGATACAGCACGGAAAGGTAGTGAACCTATGATTGGACCAATTCTGAGAGATTGTGCGAAATACGCACGAGGACCGCCGAAGTGAATCAGAACTGATTCACTATTTGAGTACAAAATCGAAAAAGTGAATCAAATCTGATTCACTCCCACATCTCGCCCAAATCTGCCCCGTGTGGGGCAGATACTCCGCGTCGCACACGGACGCGACATCACCCGCAAACCCGCCGCTTGGCGCGTTTGTGGGGCTGTGGGGCGGCGTGAGCCGTACAACTTAACACTAGAGAGTAAAACTTACTACACACAAAAAGACGATAGTATGAGATAATAGATGTATGCTAAAACAAGAAAGGATGATGTGAATGACTTCCACAAGATTACCGAAAACCATTACCGCCGGCACGCTGCTTGCAACGCCGATTCCGCCCGTAAAATGGATTATCCCCGGCTTACTCCCGGCAGGGTTGGCGATTTTTGCCGGTCCCAGCAAGGCGGGCAAAAGCTGGCTGACACTATGGCTCTGCTTACAGATTTCGCAGGGGAAATCTGTGTGGGGGCGTGAAACAGAACCGAGAACCGTGCTTTATTTCTCGCTGGAAGATACACTGGGTCGTCTGCAAGAACGCCTTTACCAGCTTGTCGATGCAGAAGAAGACCCGGAACGGCTAATTCTGCAGACGGAAAGTCACGGAATTGGGCAGGGATTGGAGGAACAAATCGTCAGTTTCATCCATACTTACCCCGATATTAGTCTCATCGTCATCGATACCTTGCAAAAGGTACGAAAAGGCGACCAGAATGGTAGTATGTATGCCAATGATTACAAGGATATTGGTGCATTAAAGGAACTTGCCGATAAGTACGGCATCTGCATCCTGCTGGTGCATCATTTGCGTAAGCAATCATCGTCAGACCCCTACGACCAAATTTCCGGCTCAACCGGCATTATGGGTGTGGCAGATACGACATGGCTTATGCATCGTCAGCGCATGAGTAAAACCGCGACAATTCGTGTAATTGGACGTGATATGGACGAGAAAATGCTGCATATCCGCGAAGAAAACTGCGTCTGGACGTTGGATGAGGAAGAAACCGCAGAACAGCAGGCGTTGAAAGCTATTCCTGACTACCTTTGGAAAGTTGCAGACTACATTGACTCGGTCGGAAAATGGCAGGGCACAGCTACGGAATTGCTTGTTGCAGCGAATATTTCTGATGTAAAGCCTAACCAGTTCACTCGGAAGATGGCGCATTATGCCCGCGAGGTGTTCAGCCCTCGTGGTATCGAATACAAGTACACCCGCACTGAACAAAAACGCTTGTTTGAATTCTTCCATGACGATGATGACGGTGATGACGATGATATTGATATATCGGAGTTGTTCCACTGGGGTATCCCACAAACATCGTCATCATCGTCAGCATCGTCATTAAGGTCGCTTGAGGGAAGCAAGCATGGGCGAAGTGTTGCCACAGGGCAACCCGCCGAAAAGCCTACGGGGACAGCCCCGAACCCCTGTGAGGCCGCTGGCGCATGAGAAAGCGCAGCGTCGGAATCAACGTCCGCGTCAGCGTCACAGAGAAACGAAAAATGACGCTGATGGCTAAAAGATGCGGGCTTTCGCTCTCAGAATACTTACGCCAGCGGGCGCTGGGATATGAGCCTGGCGGGCATCCGCCCAAGGAGGTATTTGATATATTGGATAAACTGGATGAAATTGCAGAGAACTGTTCTGCACGGGAAGGGGCAGCCATCAACGCCAAGACCGACCGCATAAGGGACCTGCTCATTGGCGGTAACTAAGATCTGGGCAATCAAGGACAGCTTACAGCGCGTCCTTGACTATGCGGCCAACCCGGACAAGACCGAATACGATGCCCTTGCCCAGACTCTCCACTATGCGGAGAATGATGCCAAGACCAAGCTGAACGAGAGCGCCCAGCTTGTCACCGGCATCCATTGCAGGGCAGACCATGCGTGGGAGGATATGCGGGCTGTACAGGAACGCTTTGGTAAAACAGACGGCGTGGTGGCACTCCATGCCTACCAAAGCTTCCGCGAGGGAGAGGTAACCCCGGAGCAATGTCATGAGATCGGCGTGGCATTGGCCCGCAAGGTCTGGGGCAGGCGCTTTCAGGTGCTGGTCGCCACACACATGAATACGGATAATCTGCACAACCACTTCGTTATCAATTCTGTGTCTTATGTGGACGGAAAGAAATACGAGCAGCGCCGCAGCCAGTATGCCGAGTTCCGGGCAGCATCCGACAAGCTGTGCCGGGAGTACGGCTTGTCGGTGGTGGAGCAGCCCAAGGCAAAGGAACCGGAACGGTACGCCCGGATGCGCGAGGCCATCGACCAAGCCTGTGAGGATGCCAGTACCGCCGAGGATTTCCACAGGGCGCTGTATCGGCAAGGGTATATTTTCGGCAGTGACCCGAACCGTAGGTACGCAACCATCCGGGCGCGGGATGGTGGTCGAGCCGTGCGGCTTTATAGGCTGGGAGAAGAATACGATTTACCTGCCATAGATGACCGGCTTCGCAGCAATTACTTGCTGTATGGGCCAAGGCTGTATGAACGGAAGCACCCTCCCCGACAAAACACGCCGAAACGATATCGTCCCACGGAGAATAGAAGCATCCTCCAAATTTTCTTCGAGGTATTCTTCGGAGAATCCCAGATGCACCGCTTGTATCTGTACTACTGTTATCAGCTGGGTATCCTGCCCAAGAAACAGCAACCGCACATCAACCGCCCGGAGTTAGAGCGCATCTGGAAAGACACTGAGAGAATCCTTGCAGAACACGCTTTTGTTTACGACCACAAGTTCCCATCTTTACAGGCCATCGTGGACTATCGCAAGGGCTTGTCCCGGCAGATAGATGCCCTTGCCGCACAGCGGGCGGAAATCGTCAAGCAGATGCGCCGAAAGGATGCTCCGTCGGAACTGTCAGACCGCCGTGCAATGCTGACCTGTAAAATTGCGGAACTCCGCAAAGAGGATAAAATCGCAGAGGGAGCCATCAAGCGTATTCAACGCACACGCGAATCCAACCGTATTGACCGGGAAAACAGGATGCCGCAACATCCCAGACCACGCCGCCGCAGACGGGAACAGGAGCGCGAATGATGTCAGTTTGCACCCAATGTGCAGGACGGTTCTTGTGCAATTCTGTGAATAGCTTTCCGGCGGGATTGCTGGTATCGTTGTACCGAACCCAAAACGCAGCAACTTGAGAAAAAGGAGAGATGACTATGGTAGCAGGACGCTTACAGGAGAAAAACGGATTTTATTACATCGTGCTGAGTTACACGGACTCGGCGGGCAAACGCCGTCAGCCTTGGATCGGCACAGGGCTGCCCGTCAAGGGCAACAAGAAGCGTGCCGAAAAAATGCTGGCGGATACGCGAAAGGATTTCACGATTCCCAAAGGTCAGGTGTCCGAACTCAGCCCCGACATGGCATTCAGCGACTATATGCGGTACTGGCTGAAAATGATGCGGACCGCTGTAACAGAAACGACCTACTCGTCTTATTGCTTCAATGTAGAGAAACATATCATTCCCTACTTTGAACCGCTGGGCGTAACGCTGGCAGGGTTACAGCCGCGCCAGATTCAGAGCTTTTATCTGCATGAAGCGGAAACGCTGAAAAACACCTCTATCCTGCGATTCCACGCCAACCTTCACAAGGCGCTGAAATACGCCGTGCGCATCGACCTGATAGCCAGCAACCCGGTGGACAAGGTGGACCGCCCCAAGCCGCAGGCGTTCATGGCAAGCTATTACAGCGCCGAGGAAATGGAAAAGCTCTTTGAAGCCGCCCAAGGGCATAAGCTGGAACTTATCATCCAGCTTGCAGCCTTTTACGGACTGCGCCGCGCCGAGGTGATGGGCTTGCGGTGGGAGGCCATCGACTTTGAAGCCAAAACGCTGACCATTCGCCACATCGTGACCAGCACCCGCATTGATGGCAAGAAGATTTTGGTAGAAGCTGACCGCGCCAAAACAAAATCCAGTCTGCGCACCTTGCCGCTGGTAGACCCGATTGCCGAACGCTTAAAAGCCGTCAAAGAGCAGCAGGAATACAACCAAAAAATCTGCGGCAACTGCTATAATCAAGAGTACCTTGGCTATGTATTTGTGGATGCAATGGGAAATCTGATCCAGCCGGATTCCGTGACAACAGGCTTTCCACAGCTGCTGAAAGAGAATGGTCTGCGCAGGATTCGATTTCACGATTTGCGCCACTCCTGCGCCAGCCTGTTGCTGAAAGAGGGCGTGCCGATGAAGCAGATTCAAGAGTGGTTAGGTCACAGTGATATTTCCACCACAGCAAACATCTACGCACATCTGGATTCGCAGTCCAAGAACCTGAGCGCCCGGACGATGGCTAACACGCTGACATTGCCAGAGGCACAGCCCATAAAGAAGTGGTAATTTGAACAGCAGCGGCATCTGAGGAATCAGGTGCCGCCTTTTTGCTGTCAATTTGTACCCAAGCTGCGGGAAGAATCTTGTGTAGTTCTGTGAATAGCTATTTGCCGCGATTGCTGGTATGATTTGTACCGAACCCGAAAATCACTACTTGAAAATAAAGGGGAGATGTTTATAAGAAAAGCAACAGAATTTTGCAAACTAGCAATAAAAAATCACTACCCAATGTAGAATTGAGTAGTGATACTTGGCGCAGACGGTGGGATTCTCCCGCGCCCTTGCAACAGTCCGCAGGACTGTTGCAGCCCGGCGGGACGCAAAGCGCCGGGCACGGGCTGTTCGAATCCCACCTTGCATCCCTTGCATAGTTTGTTGCAAAAATAAAAAGCAGCACCCCACAGGGTGTTGCTTTTGGCGCAGACGGTGGGATTCGAACCCACGTGGCATTGCTGCCAAATTGATTTCGAGTCAAGTACATCAAAGTATTCGTCTTATATCTCTTTATTCTGCTTTGCGTTGAATCGTCTGTTTTCTATTCTTACGCTTGTTTTTGATATTTTGACTTATTTTGTTTTATATGTTGCCTGTGGTTGTTTGGGCAACATTTAGGCAACAATCGTTTTTCGGGCAACACTTTTTGGCATAACGCAGGGGAAATTGAAAATTTGTACAGAGTTTGAAGATTTGGCTATATTTCAGTCCAAATCTTTTTTCTTTTATGGAGGTTTCTACTGTGAAAAATACAAACTCTGCTGCTGAAAGCGGCTCTTTTGTCCACAAAACGCGCGGATACTCTGTTGTGCAGAATGAGGCGCTGTTCAACGATAACTTATCCATGAGTGCTAAGGGGCTGTATGCGTTGATTGCTGCCCGTATTGATTATACCGCAGTGCCGTTGACAAAGCAATGGCTAATGAATCACTGCACCGAAGGCGAACGCGCTTTTAACCGTGCATGGGATATGCTGAAAAACAATGGCTACTTGGTTGCACACATTCGTCCGGCCAAGCACGGACGATTCTGCTATGAGTACGAACTGCGCGATTCTAATAACGGTTGGAACGGTGTGTATCTGATTTATTACGATGCACAAGGAAACATCAGCAACACCAATCTGACGAAGGTCAACCATACCCTACAAAATGTACCCACTGGTATGACCACTACCCACAAAACCGCACCAGTGGTAACTACACCTGTGGTAAGCGCAGTGGCGGTAATGTAGGCAGTATTATAATTACTATAATTAAATACTCTTAGTAATTACTATATCAAATACTATAAATAAGCCATCTGAAAAAGAAAAAAGCGGTGCAGTAAATTTACCGCGCTATACCCTCTCTTTTTCAGATAGCTTGCAGAATGAAAGGGTTGCACAATGAAAACGGAATATGTGAATGTAAACGGCTATTTGATTCCAAAGTTGGAAAATGGTCCAATCGCAGGCAACACCATTGGAAAATACGGCATGATGCGAGCACGATACCTTGATGAACAGCGACCGTTGGAACGCGACCAGATGTTGCTGGAGGGAACACTGGCACAGCACCTCACGGACATTGACTGCGAGGCCCATAGCCAAGTTGAAAGCCTTACCAAAGCGTTGGCATTGCAGGCCAAAATCGATGAAGAAATGAAACGCTGCAACCCGCTGGAATGGGCGGCTGCCATGCAAGGCTTACAGGCACAAGCAGAAGAAATTGTATGCGCTGAACTGATTTACACAGAGGAAAACACTGCCGATGCACCTGCTTCACCGGGAAAGTGATAGCGTTCCCGGACAGTGCGGCAAGCACGGCATTATGCTGTCATGACAGCATAACGACCACTTGTTAGGGGCAAGCCCCTAAGACCCCGATAGGAGAAAGTAAATGTTAAAACGCCAAAAGCAGGTAACGGTGCGATTTACCGAAGAGGAATACATCCAACTGAAAAGCAAATGCGATGCCGCTGGCATGAAAATGGAGCCGTTTCTCCGCGCGCTGGTAAGCGGCTGTACGCTGCGCGAACGCCCGCCGGACAGTTATAAAGCCTTGGCGTCGCAGGTGGCGGCAATCGGAAACAATTTGAACCAGCTGACGCGGTTGGCCAACAGCACCGGCAAGATCGAGAACGCCCAGATTGCCGAGGCAAACCGGATGATGCAGCGCATCTGGCAGCTTATGCGGGAGGAGCAGTAATGGCGATCACAAAGATTTTGCCGGTGCGCGGGCAGTTGAAGGGCTGCTTGGATTACGCCGCCAATCCGCAAAAGACGGAGTATCTGAACACCGCAGATATGCAGCGGCTGATGAACTACACGCAGAACGGCGATAAAACCGAGCATCAGCTCTATGTTTCCGGCTTTAATTGCGACCCGCAAAACGCCTATTATCTTATGCAGGCAACAAAGCGGCGTTGGGGCAAACCGTTGGACAGTGGCAATGTGGGCTATCATATCATTCAAAGTTTTAAGCCCGGAGAAGCAACGCCAAATCAAGTACATGAAATTGGCTGTGAGTTCGCACGGCGATTCTTAGCAGATCGGTTTGAGTGTACCGTCAGCACTCATTTAGACAAAGGTCATTTGCACAACCACATTGTCGTAAACTCGGTTTCGTTCATGGATGGTCGAATGTTTCGTAATGATTTTACCACTTACTACAGGGGGATTCGAGCTATTTCCGATGAACTGTGCCGCGAAAATCGACTGTCTGTTGTGGAAACAGACGGACACGGGAAATCCTACGGCGAGTGGAAACACGAAAAAGAAGGCTCGCCCACGCTGCGCGGCATGGTAAAGGCAGATGTGGAAGTGGCAATGACCACCGCAGATAGCTTTTCCGGCTTTATCGAAGAATTGCAAAAGATGGGTTATGAAGTGAAATACGGCCCGCAGGTGACGCATATCACGGTACGACATAAGGACGCAAAAAAGAATGTCAGGCTGGACCGGCTGGACGCCCACTATAGCGAGGCGGCACTGCGGGAGTATTTTGAAAAGCTGCGAGAACTGCCGCCGGAATGGCGGCGGGAATACAAGCAGCAGACTTCGCCGAAGCCGCCGCGTTGGCAGCCTAAAGCAGCTTACAAGCCGATACAGCGGCGCGCCCGATACCGTGGTCACCTTCCCGCAAAATGCGGCAAAATCACCGGCTTTATGGCCTGCTACTATCATTACTGCGCGCTGCTGCGAAAGGCGTACCGCGGGAAAGTGAGCAGACGCAGCTATTATCTGCTGCGGGAGAATTTTATCAAATTCAACCGCTATCGGCAGCAGTGCGACCTGATATGGGAACAGAAAATTACAACCGTGAATGAGCTGCTTGCCTATAAAGAACAGCTACAGACGGCCTATGGCAACCTTACAGCGCAGCGTAAGGCGTTGTACCGGGCAAAGAATATCCCGTGTAGCACTGAACGTTCCGAGCAAATACAGACGCTCACAGCCTGCATCAGAGCATTGCGGCGGGATATAGGTATATGTACCAATATAGAAGCCGACTGCGAGAGCGTGACGGATAAGGTGGTAAAGGTAAGGCAGATGGAGCAGATACGGGGCACGGAACGCTCCGAAGTCGGTGAAGTGGACTCCCATTATGAACTGATTTAACTTGCCGGTAATTTGCTCGAAGTTATACAATCACTACATTCTCCAAGTAAATTCACTTGAAAATGGCGATTATACGGAAATTGCTTGCGTCTGTAAACATAGTTGGAGACAGCCTTTAACTTGCCGGCAACTTGCTGCGTATGCAGCCACAACAAATAGTCTGTATACTCTAAAAGGGACTGTCACAAGCAGTCCCTTTTAGATTCTGAGTATTAGTTTTTCAGCGTTCCAATCGGAAACAACATATACACCATCGAGGCGCTGATAGGCGTAATCACCGATTCCTGTTAAAACCATCAGGAACGATGGATTGTTATATACGTAGAGTCAAAAGAATTTTGTGGCAACTGGGAAGTTGGCTGAAAATCAGGTGGGAAATTGGCGCCTCCGGGAGGTACCATAGTCTGATTTGACTTGCCGGCAACTTGCTACAAATGCCATATGGCACCGCAAAAAAGTATGTACCATACAACAATCATGCAGCAATCGCATTTGCATTCACGCGCTCTATCGCCTTACGAATTCCTGCCCATACAGACAAATCGGTGAACACTTCCACGATGCTGCCGCGGTCGGTAAAGGGGGCCTCCTGCAAGACGGACAAATCCTTCATCATGCCGTTATGCACAATGTACTCTACAATCTGGTTCACAAAGTAGATTTGTCTGCTGTCAAGGCTGGCATCGTTCAGATACTGTGCAAACGCCTCCTTTGCAGCGTTCATATCAAGACCGACAATCTCCCTCACAAACTCGCCCAAAGGCTTTTGACCGTACTCGGCTTCATAGTCCTGCTTTGTGCCGACTTCGTTCCACAGAATTTCTTCCAGCGCCTTTACATCATCGCTATTCAGCGGAATGTTGCCTTTCAGTTTGGCAATAACGGCGTTATCCGTATGCTGCCGCACATAAAATTCTGCCTTGGCCTTGTAATTTTTCAAGTCATCGTTTTCCAACTCGGACTCGTTCCAATCTTCGGACAGAATTGCATCATCGAAATTGGTATCATAGCGAACTTTTACGATGGGAATATACTTGATAAGGTCGCGTAGGTTTTCGCGAATATGCTCAAATTCGTTGATCCCGGCTGTTTCCAAATAATCCGTGTGCAAAATCTTATTGAGAAGATCGGATTGTGCCATGATTTCTGGGATGTTTGCAACAGACGCAACGGCAGCAACCTTTTTCATCAAATCGCTGCGTGCCTTGCCATACTTTTTTCCTACAAGGTAGGCAAGCTCTATACCGTACATCAGGGCATCAAAGCGCATTGCCTTGGGGTCATCTTCTTCGGGGGTAATCAGCGGCGCTAACTCCTGCCCCATCAGCAAGGTGTCCTCATAGGTCAGAGCGGTGTAGTTGTCCGCGTTGGCATACAATTCCACGTATTTCAGGTGTTGGCGCACAGCAAAGTTGTCTTTATTCAACTCCTGTACTTTGCGCACCATATCATCCACAAGTGCCTTGCGGAACGCAATCAAATCAGTGGTCTGATATGCCAAATCTTGCAACTTAAAAGCAATCTGCGCTTTCAAGTGGAAAATTGCCCCTTGCAGCGCAATCATGTTAGCAGTGGGTTTTCCCTTGCTCATGCGGAAAAACTCAAAGTTCCCGCAGAAGTCAAAGATATAAAATTTGTCTTTATCCTTGCCGTCCAACAGAGCAGGGCAAAGGCGCGTACCGCGACCAATCATCTGCCAGAACTTTGCCTTGCTCATAACTTTTTTGAAAAACACAAGGTTCAGCACTTCTGGCACATCGATACCTGTGTCCAGCATATCTACGGAAATTGCAATCTGGGGCAACTTTTTCGGGTCAGAGAATTCATCAATCGCGCTTTGGGCATAGGTCATATAGTTGTCGATGACCTTGGCAAAGCCGGGCAAATGGGGGTATTCTTTATTGAATACCTCCAATATTTTTTCCGCGTGGTCATGGTTCTTTGCAAAGATGATTGTCTTGCCCAGCTTGTTGCCGTAATCGATTTTGATACCTTTTGTCATCAGGGTATTCAGAACCTTGGAAATTGTATCCTCGTTAAAGACCCATTCGTTCAGTTTCGACGAATCGATTCTTTCAGGCAGCTCTCCGTTTTCGTCCTCAAATGTGCTCTCATAAATCTGTTTTTCTTCATCCGAAAGTGCATCGTAAACAATGCCTTCCTCAATAAACTTCAACTTTGTTTCAACGGACAAAAAATCTACGAGATATCCGTCCTTAACGGCTTGCGCCAGCTCGTAGCCATAGGTAGGAACACCGTTTTCCAATTCAAAAATTTCATAGGTGTTCTTGTCGATTTCATCTTTGGGCGTTGCGGTCAAGCCGACCAACGGTGCGTCAAAGTAGTTGAAGATGTCCTTGTACTTGTTGTAAACCGAGCGGTGCGCCTCGTCGCAGATGACCAAGTCAAAGTGTCCGCAGGTAAACAGCTTGCCGTTCTCATCCTGTACGCTGTCAATGACATTGTACATGGTTTGGTAGGTGGAAAACACACAATGCGCCGTGTAGTTGTCCTTTTCTTCGCAGAGGTTCGTAACGGATAAGTCCGGCAGCAGGTTCACAAAGCTGCGCTTTGCTTGCGTGACAAGGCTGTTGCGGTCCGCCAGAAACAGGATGTTTTTCACCCAGCCGTGTTGCAGCAGCACATCGCACAGGGCAATCACCGTGCGTGTTTTGCCGGAGCCGGTAGCCATGACCAGCAGAGCCTTGCGGCGGTTGCGGGTAAAGGCATCACAGGTCGCTTTGATAGCGCCCTCTTGGTAATAGCGTCCCGCAATACTGCGGTCTACCATCACATTCCGCAGGCTGGTACGCATGGATTGCAGGTTGAACAGCTTTTCCAAATCACGTTTGGAATAAATAGCAGCGCACTTGCGTTCGGGGTAAATCGTGTCGGTAATGCGTGTTTCAAAGCCGTTGGTCAAAAAGATGACCGGGCGGCGGTGATACTTCTTTTCCAGCAGATCGGCATACAATTTTGCCTGCTGGCGACCTTTTGCCACATCCACACAGGTGCGCTTTGCTTCTACCACAGCCAAAGGACGACCATCATCGCCGTAAAGCACGTAATCGGCATAGCCTACTTCGGATTTGTTGGGCATACCGGGCAGTTCTACCTCGTTCTGCCAGTCCTTGCCTTCGGTCCAGCCTGCATCGGTGAGCATGGTGTCAATGTACAGCTTGCGGGTCTTATACTCGGACAGATCAAGCGGTTTGGGGACATAAGTCTGCTGCTGCTCGGCACGGCGGGCGGTGAGTTCCTCCTTCAGTGCGGCGTTTTCTGCCATAAGGGCGGCAAGGTCAATGTCCTTTTCTTCGTCAGGCTGCGCTGCGGGGGCTTCAGAGGGCTGCTCCAGCAGGGCGCGGTCAAAGTGTCCGGCAGTATAGTTTTCCCCATAGCAATACGCCACAAAATCAAGGAAAATGTACAGGTTTTCAAGGCAGAGTCCGGCCTGTTCCTCGGTGACTTTTTTGCCGCTGTGGGCGGCATTGTTCCTCATACGGCGGATAAAATCCATGCGCCGCCAGATGTCCGTGCCGACAATATCCCGGAAATCCTCGGCGTTCATCAGGCTGACCAGCGTGTCCTGATAGGGCATGACCAACGCCTTATCCACCGAGTACATCCATTTTACGGCAAACTCCATCGCCCTGCGGCAGTTGAGGACGCAGGCGGATGGGTCGATATGTAGGATGCGCTCAGCGGAGATGGCAACCGAGGCAAAACTCTCAAATTGCGGGGTGGCGGTAAAAATATCGAAGTTTGTCATAAAACGTTCTCCATACAGTATTGCATAGAAAATTTCACTTTTTTTCAGAAGCAGCTTCTGCGGCTTCATTCAGGTTCTTATAGTGCATAGTCTCAAGTTTTTCGTTGTAAGCCGTTCGGTCAATGATTGCCTTGACAAGAGTATCCAATTCACGCCCGTCTGAATAATCCGCCGGTGCAAAATATTTGATACGCTTATCGTGCATCATTTTATAGACTTTTTTCTTGTCTTGAGTATCTGCGTTATAAACACCAATCGAGTGGCCTCCATAGGAATTAACCAGTTTCATGCAGGGAATATCCGTATCACTGTCACCTATATAAATCATGTTTCTGAACGGAATTCGCATGTTATCCGGTGTAAAATATTCATTAACACCGGGATCGTTTATGTCTAAAACACCCTTCTCAATTCTAAACAGAAACTGCGTTTTATTTGTGTAATTTATAACCTGTGCAGGCCATACTGCTACGCCGCGCTCATTATAGCAGAAAGAACTGGCGTATATTTTCTTGAACGCGCTATTTTTGGCAACCGATGTTCCTTCAATCATTTCCTTCAGACCGGAAGAAATAATGTAATGCTCAACTTCGACGCCTTTGGTTTTCCCATACTTCCGAATTCTTTCAAACCAAGTCTCTACACCGGGAAATAATTGCACCTGCGCACCGTATTCTTGCAGTTTCTGACGATTGAATACAAACTTGCCTTCCGACTCTGTCATCATGACATACATATAGGCAAGATTGTTGTCCATATCATTTCCGCGTGCCAATCCGTTTGATTTCTTCCAGAAATCGCCTACGTCAAACCCAACAGATTGGATATATCCCTGCGCTTGCATATCGTCAGGAGACAAAGTTTTGTCGAAATCATAGCAGATTGCAACAACGGGAATGGATGTTTTTTCTTCTCTTTTAAATTCAGAAGTACTCATGTTTTCACCTCATTGCTATTTAAATTGGTTTATAAATTATGCCTATAGGCACAACGACGAATATAATCCTTCGACAGCTTTTGATTTGTCGACTTGATGAACGAAGGCTGCGAATTGCTCCTGTAGCTTCAACGGAGGTACCAACACGGGTAATGCACGCAGTTGCTTCATGTTTATGCTTGCGATTCCAGTTGTCTGTTTTGCACATCCGAGAAAATATCGTTTAGCCTTCTGATGTTGCAAATACTCCGAAAAGTATACGGGAAGAATTCTCTCTGTCAGTAACCGCACACGGAAAATATGATTCTGGTGAATAGAATTCTTCAGCGGCTTGGTAATTACAGATCCACGCCCCAGCTTATCCGGATCTCCACCTTCAGTCATCAACACATCATAAGGCAGCAGACGATACTGTTCAATTTCCTGCTTTGTTGCCATTATTGTCTTTACCGTAGTCCAATCAATATATCCGTCTTTTACATTTGAGACAGCCATATAAGGCACTTCAATCAGCTCTGTCTCACGAATTTTCCGACCTTTTGTTATTCCTGATACAACATCCGCCAGTGTATCCAATGTAGATTCTTGCCATGCCATATCATTCGAGAGCATATCGCCAAACAATTCGACAAATCGAGCTTTGACGAGTTCGTCCAGCTTTTGGAGTTGTTGTTGGCGAACTAGAATTATTGTGGATATCTTATCAAGCAAATTTGCAATGTTTTCCTGTTCTTCTAAAGTAGGAAACGGAATCAATGTATTGTCAAAATCCTTTTTGACAATGTGCTTCATTGTTGCGCCATGCGTTTTTGACTCCATTTCTTTTAGCTTATAGCGAACAGCATAAACAAAATATTCTCTGTTCACCTCACATTTATCAAATACCACCTTAAAGATGTGCTGGTTGAGCAGCGCCTTTCCTTTATCCCAAACATACACGCCAAGGCTTGCAGACCATGAAATCAACACATCTCCGTCATTGATTTCAATGCGTTCAGGATAATTGCCAGCATAAAATCCTAAATCATAGGCATTGCCCGTCAGATCCTGGATGCGAATAATAGGTAATCCTACTGTACCTCTATCCTCTGGTTTGAACGCAAAACCATTTATGTATGTTGCAATATCCCCCAGTCTTTTTTGCTCTATCATATTTTCTCCCACAAATCCGAAGTTGTATCAGGCGATAAACTTCTGGTGGGAGGCTTTGACGTTGGTTTGGTTGACCATGGCATACTGCATAGTGGTATCAATTTGCGAATGACCGAGGATTTTTTGCACCTGTTCAATCGGCATACCTTTATCTATGGCGCGGGTTGCCATCGTGCGGCGGAATTTATGCGGGTGGATTTTTACCAAATTGACGCTGCGCCCCAGTTCCCGCAGACGAACCTCCACGCCGCTGATTTTTAGGCGGTCATGTGGTGCGTCCAAAGTAACAAACAGGGCGGGGTTGCGGTCCGTACGGTGCTTTAGATAATTTTGTAGGTGCAATTTTGCCTTTGCATCGAAATATACGCGGCGTTCTTTATCGCCCTTGCCAAATACCACACACTCGCGGGCTTCAAAATTCACATCGTCGATGTTCAGATTTACCAATTCACCAACACGGATGCCTGTAGAATACAGCAGGTCGATCATCGCCAAATCGCGCGCACAGGTGCAATGGTCGCGCAGCTGCTCAATGGCTTCGTCCGAGATTGTTTCTTTAACCTGTTGTTTTGTCTTGATTTTGTGGATTCGCCGCATAGGGCTTTTGAGGATATAATCCTCTTCTTCCAGCCATGAGAAAAAGCTGGAAATGTTACGGCGAATATTATCCACAGTCACCTTGCCACAGCCGTTGATTTGCTGATACCCCGAAAGATAACTGCGAATTTCTTCCGTGCATATTTTTCGGATGGGCGTGGTAATACTTTGCAGCATTCGCTCCACTGTAACACGGTAATATTGCAGCGTTCTTTCAGAGCAGCCCTCGATTTTCTTGGCATCCAGAAACATTTGCAGATATTCTGCGTTGGAAATTTCCGCTTTTTGCGGTTCGTTTTCTGCCAGATTTTTCAGCAGCACTTCTTGCAGCTTTTTCATCTGGGCAATGCTCAAATATTCCGCCATTTCGTTGAGAATGGTGACGAGTTTTTCTTCCATGATGGTACACTCCTTTTCTGTGTACCATCGTCCTGCCCCAGCATAAGCCCGTATTTACTTATTTTAGCCGAAATATTGCTGCATCAGGCTGTCAAACAGAAGTTGTGCTTCGTCCAAGGACTTCTGTACGGCAACTTTTGATTTGTCGATTTGTTCGATGAAGGCAGTGAACCACTCCTGTAACTCCAGTGGTGGTGTCGGGATATTCAAAGCAGCAAGGATTTGTTGATTGAGGTTCTGGATATTGGCACCACGCCCTGCCATCTTCTTTCGCATGGAATCTGTTTTTAATACACGAAGCAAATAGGCTATGTTAACCTCAGCGCTCGTTAACCGATAGCGAATACAGAAACCGCTATAAGTGGTTGGTGTATTGTGAGGGTAAACAAGCAAGCAACGGCCAACAAGAGCTTTGTTGCCGTTAGAGCGGACAAAGACGAGATCTCCATCTTGCAGCATACTTTCTTCGGGAGGTGCCTCATTCAGGGATATAGTAGGCAAATAATCTGTGCCATCAATAACAGAGTAATCCTTGAAATCGCCAACACCCAGACAGTGCATTTCTATACCACTATCACCCGTATGGTTCATGCCATTTTTGCAGTATCCCATTTCAAGCAAAGGTTTCGTAGGCCAGTCCATCGGATTTGTTACAGGGTCCCCAAACATCTCGACAAATCGAGCTTTGACGAGTTCATCCAGCTTTTGGAGTTGATTTTGGCGGGTTTTAATTATTAGATTAACCTTATTCATCTGAGCAACAATATCGCACTGCTCTTGATATGTGCGTTGAGGGATTAACATTTGGCGCATTGTTGCCTGCGTAAGTTTTTGGCGTGTCGCCCCATTTACTAACCCATCAGTATTATAGAACATTAACGAATAGCAAAGGTAATCCACATTAAAATCTTTTTTGGGCTTTAGAACATGTGCATGATTGTTTACCCAGCATTTTCCCGATACTCGATATGCAATCGGCTTTGTTTTTGAGCCAAAATTTCCGCCATCTTCTGCCAGTAGCACCAACTCATCATCAAAAATGTAATCTGCAACATAATCTTGGATTCCGTTTGCACCATAATAGGGATATGACCCGCTTTTTCGTTCTGAAGCGGTTATTGGAATGCGCATGGAATCGAGAATTTCACAACAATCTTCGAGAAGCAACTTTTTCATCTTTTCTCCCACAAATCCGAAGTTGTATCCGCCATCACAGCAGAGTTATTCTTTATCATCTTCATCTTTCACAACGCCCTCGATCATCCCGGTAACAGCCTGTCCCAGCAGCATTGTGCTTGCGTTTTCTGCCGTAACCACCGGGCGACCGGTTTGCGCTTCAATTTCTTTTCGGGCGTTGCCGGCTACCGTGCCGCCCTGCTTTGCCACAGTGCGGTTTTCTTCCAGCCCTTGCGGATTCTGAGCCTTGGTGAGTTCTGTTGTGGTGGCCTCCGCCAACATATTCAGCGCCAGCTCCAACGTACTCATATTGTCGCGCAGATTTTCCTTTTTCAGACCTTTCAGATTCTTGTACTGCCGCGTGTTCAGCCCGGACCACGCCTTTGTGACTTCGTCCGTCAAAATGGCGTACTCCTGCCCCTTTTGCACCCCGTGCGCGCTCCACGCATCGGTCAGTTCTTTACGAGCGCGGATGGTTTGCAGGCGCTGGTTGATCCACTCCGGCGGGTAGCCTTTCTGTGCGTAGGTGTCCAGCGCGCGTTCAATGGTAAGCTCCGGGTCGATGATTTCCTCAATGCGCTCACGCCCGACCATAGCCAGCCACATTTTGAACGGCTCGGCCTTTTTGGACGGGATGGACTGGATGATGCGCAGCAACTGCTCGGTATTCGCTACATCCGTAAGGCGGCGCTTGCCATCGGCGGCTTTCATTTTCAACTGGTGACAATTTGTCACCAGTTCATTTCCTTCTTCTTTCAAGCGCTGCTTCAGCTTGTTCCAGTATTTTCTGCCGGTCTTGTAGTCAGGGCTTTCTGTCAATGCAACCACGACATCCACCACCGAAAAATACCATTCTTCCTTTTCCTCATCCCAAGCGGTGCGGATGGTCTGGTCTTCAAACATTTGCAGCTTGTCGTTTTCCGTCATGGTGCGCTCCTTATTTCAGCATCTGCTCCAGTTCGTCCATTGCCGTGTTGACCTCTTTCTCCAAGCGGCGCAGCTCTGCCATGATCTCACTTGTCGGCGGGTACTCTACAGGCTTGTACTCGGTCTTTTTGTATTTGTTGATAGACAGGTCGTAGCCGTTATCCACAATTTCCTGCTTGGGAACAAAGAACGATTTTTCCGTGCGGGCGCGGTCTTTCTCGGCGTCCAGATTTTTGAAGCGCGCAATAATATCGGAAATGTCGTTCTCCTGCACAGGGCTGCGCTTGTCGTCCAGCGAAAGACCGTCGGCCTGCATATCGTAGAACCACACGTTATCCGTGCCGCCATGCCCGGTCTTGGTGAAAATCAAAATGGCGGTGGAAACACCGGCATAGGGCTTGAACACGCCGGATGGCATCGAGATAACTGCCTCCAGACGGTTGCCGTCTACCAGTTCTTTACGGATTGCCTTGTGCGCGGTGGACGAGCCGAACAGCACACCATCGGGAACAATGCAGGCGCAGCGCCCGCCGATTTTCAACATACGCAGGAACAGCGCAAGGAAAAGCAGTTCGGTTTTCTTAGTCTTGCAGACCTTCAGCAGGTCGGCGGATACGGTGTCGGCGTCCAGGCTGCCCTTGAACGGCGGATTGGCAAGAATCAGCGAGTATTTTTCTTTGTCCGGGTTCTGGTCGCTCAGGCTGTCGCGGTACTCAATGTAGGGGTTATCGATGCCGTGGGTCATCATGTTCATGGCGCCGATGCGCAGCATGGTGCGGTCCATATCGTAGCCGAAGAACATATGGTTCATGTAGTGGTCTTTTTTCTGACGGTCAAAGAAGATTTCTTCTTTGCGACGCTCTTTCAGGTACTCGCCCGCTGCGACGAGGAAGCCGGACGTGCCGCAGGCGGGGTCGCAGATGATTTCGTCCGCCTTGGGATCCATCAGCTCGACCATCATTTTGATGATATGGCGCGGTGTGCGGAACTGACCGTTCAGACCGGACTGTGCGATTTTGGAGAGCAGATATTCATAGGTGTCACCGCGCACATCCACCGCCTGCGACTCATTCATCAGGCGGTAGATTTCGTCCAGCGCGTCCACCACTTTGGACAGCAGCAGCGGCGTGGGCAGCTTGAAAATGGCGTCGTCCATGTATTTGGAGTAGGCACTGTTCTTGTCGCCGTGCAGATTTTTGATGAACGGGAACACCCATTCCTGCATGGTGGCGTACATTTTCTGCGCCGGAAAGTCGTGGAACACGCTCCATTTGAGCTGCTGACCGTCGATGGTGCGCTCGCCGAGCTGCACCTCGTCCGCAAAAATGCTCTGGTACGGCAACCCCAGCATGGCGGCTTCCTTGGCGCGCAGATTGTCGGAATCGTCCAAGTCGTGAATGAACATTAAATAAGTGATTTGTTCAATGACATCCAGCGGATTTACAAGACCGCCCGCTGCAAAAATATCCCAAAGGCTGTCGATTTTGTTTTTGAGTTCTCCTGTAATCATGTTAGTTCTCTCCGTTCCAAATGTAAGAAGTGTAGCGGCCACCGCCGATTTTTGTGATTTGCTTGTTATTTAGCAGGTCTGCCAGTGCCCGCTGGACAGTGATTTGGCTGATGTCCGGACACTGCTTTAGGATTTCGCTTTTGGTGATTTCACCTTGGTGCAATTTGATGATTTCCCGCACGCGGTCAGGCTTTGACAGACCCTTGGCGGTTAGCTGTGTGGCAATCTCGTCAAAGCTTTTGTATGCCGTAACAAGAGTGTTCAGCAGGTAGGCGGTAAAAGGTGCGTAGTCATTTGTGCCGGCAGCCCAATTATGGGAACTGCGTTGCAGCGATGTATCGTAGGATGCTTTTGTGTTAAAAAGAATCGCGTCTATGCTGCTGTATTGCTCCACTTCATAGCCAGAACGGTACAGGAGCAGTGCCAGCAGCAGGCGGCTCATTCGTTCGGTGCCGTTATCGAAGGGAGCGATGTTCAAGAAGTCCACCATGAACATCGGAATCAAAAGCAGCGGGTCAAGGACTGGATCTTGCAGGGCTTGTTCAAAGGCATTGCATAGGGAAGCAAGGCTTTCAGCGCATGGTTCGCCGGCGGTATCTTTATAATTGCCACCCACAGTTTTACCGCTGAATTTGTACAAATCCCGATGCAACTGTAAAATAGTGGATGGTGCCGGTGGCAGGAAGTCGTAATTGGCACTTATGGAGGTTAGCACATCCCGATAACCCGCAATTTCTTTCTCACCATCGGTTTGCGGATTGGTTTTATTCAGGATAAGCTTTTTCAGCCGATCCTCGGCAACGGTGATGCCTTCCATGCGATTCGATGCGGCGACAGTCTGCAGCGCCGCGGTCTCTTTGATTTCGGATAAGGCGGCGGCATCTGTTTCAAGGAGTCTGTTCAGCCGACCTTTGTATTCATGGAGCTGCGTCAGACGGAACACGATCTCTGGCGTCAGTAGCCGGGAGTATGTTGCTTTGAAGTCAAATGTTTTCATTGTGGAACCCTTACTTGTTATTTGCATCAAAATTAGCATAATGATGTAAATATACTATACGTTATTATCATTCAAAAGTCAATGGGAAGTATATCTTTTTGTAAAATATGATAAAGTTAAATATTCGATTTGGTATATATGACAAAAGCGCCCTATCAAAAGAAGCCAATCCACTTCTTTTGATAGGGCGCTTTTACGATAAAATATGCTCTCGTCAAAAATCTGTTTCGACATCATGCAGGATACTATTCCGCGTGAAAGTCTCCGCTTCTGCTTTTAGCGAGAACATAGTTTTGTACCAACCGCTTTCATTTTCCTGCTTTGTCGTTGGAGTTATGCCGCGCATATCAGCCAGTACAGCCATCATCACGCTGGTTTCATGGCGATATTGTTTGTCTTTATCTGCGATAAATTGATGATAGTCCGGGCGTTTCAGCATTTTTCTGTATAGGCGCGGGTCTCGCTCAGCAACAGCAAACTCGTATTCCTGCCCATAATAGCCGAATTTCAATAGTGCGTAGTCGGATTCTATTAGTGCAGCTAGTTTTTCTTGTTCTGCGGTCAATTTACTGTCCATTTATTGTTACTCCTGTATGCAGAAACGATTTTAAGTTGAGGTATCTTCTTCACGGCTGGTATCGGACCAAATCCCAAGTTCTTCGGTGTCATGCAGAAACCTTGACTGCTGATTGTACCACTTTATTTCTTCGGCAAGTGTCACACCAGTATCAGGTTGAATTTCGTCTGCGTTCATGGTAACGGGAGCTTCTTCGTCTGAACCGAATAGCGGCTGTTCCATAAATTTCTTGATTAAGTGCAATGCATATCTGGCGGGCTCGGCTTGTAGTGTATTGGGCAAACGGATAGAAGTTGTACCGTTTTCTTCGATAATTTCTATGCCGTGGTAACTGGAGTGCATTTCGTAGATGATGGCGAGCAGCCCCTCGATTGTATCCACATCCAACGGACGCAGCATAGCAGGCGCTACGCCAAGCGCCAATGCGATTTTGTTTAACTGATCTTCCTTGGGATGGCGCGTACCATATTCGTACTGTTGAAGAAGCGTTGAGGTAATGCCGGAGCGCTTAGAAAGTTGAGATTGCGAGATTCCCTTTTTCAAACGCAGACGTTTAATGCGTCTCCCAGTTGTATCCATAAAGAACCTCCCACAGAAAATAAGTTGCAATAAAAAGTAAAAATATATATTGACAAGCAAAACGCTTGTGGTATAATGAGCTTGCAGGCATCACAAGCATTTTGAATGTGGTGCTGATGAACCTTGAAAACTGAATATACCAAATCTTCAAGCCTTACAAATGATCGTGTTCCTGTGCTGTGCACAAGTACCACAAACAATTTGTTTTATAAATTATACCGCAGGAGGGATAGTTATGGCAAGATATGCAAAGCAAAAAACACCGCAAGCTGTGCGAAATCCGTTTGAACCGATGCTGAAAACTGTGGAACAAATGGCAGTTGTTTCCGGCATCGGAGAAAATCGACTGCGCCAGTTAATGGACAACGGCGAGTTGGAGTTCATCCAGAACGGCAACCGTCGCCTGATTTCCGAACAGGCGATTTGGGATTATTACAACCGTGCCAAGACCCCGGCAAGGTCTGTAAGTGGTGGGTGCTGATATGGCGATCCGCGAGAGAAAAGTCAAAAACAAGCGAAACAGCCAAGGAATTTTAACAGGCAGATCGGGCATCGTCTACGATGTCAATGTGAAAGTCTACGAGAACGGCAGGCAGAAAAGCATTGCTAAACGTGGTTTTGCAACGCGCAGGGAAGCAGAATTGTATGAGGCACAGATCAAGCTGGAGTTACAGACTGGCAGCGCCGCTATGGTCGGCTACGGACCGGAAAGCAAGCAAAAGCTAAAAGAGTATCTGCCCAAGTGGTACGAAAGCTACCACCATAACCTTGCAAAAAGTACACGATACAGCTATTGGAGCGGCATAAACATACATCTAATTCCCATGCTGGGCGAAGTATCTCTGAACAAACTGACACCCCAAATGATTGACGATATGATTGCGCAACTGCGTGAGAAGGGACTGGCGGAGAATTCAGTGCGTTATTGCCATCGAATTTTAAGCTCTGCGCTGTCCTCGGCGGTAAAGTATGGCTACATTCCAAACAACCCGGCCAAGAACATTATGACACGGTTTAGTAAGAACGCCGGGCGCAAATATGACAAGTACACCGTGGAACAGGTGCAGCAGCTTTTGGCGTTTGTACATGGTAATGCACTTGAGACCGTGGTGCTGCTCGCTGTTCTGTTTGGGCTGCGACTCAGCGAAGCGCTGGGGTTACGCTGGCGTGATGTTGATTTGACGCACAGGCAAATTACCTTGCGAGGCCAAATTCCCTGTGACCTGCCGAAAGATGCTAAAATTGTGCCGCACTTGGAACCATTGAAAGACCGTGACGAAGGCGAAACACGTTCATTTCCCATTACAGAAGAAGCACTGCCAATCTTTTTACGGCTTAGACAGGAACAAGCCGACCAGCGGCGGTTGTGCAAGCTCGGCGGGGTCAAGTATTACGATAACGATCTTGTTGTGTGCAAGCCGGACGGTTCGCCATACTTACAAAAGCGTATTTCGGTCAAGTTTAACGGATTTATGCGTAGCACTGGGATGCCGAAAATCCGATTTCACGATCTACGCGGCACAGCGGGCACCAATATGTACAATTTGACAGGTGATTTTTATGCAGTTAGCCAAATTCTCGGACATTCAGTGGACGATTTTTCCCAGCAAATGGGCGTAAATCTGAAAATCAACACCGTCACGACCCGCTATGTACAAGTACAGGAGCAGCGCAAACTCAGTGTGCTGACGGCATACCACCAAGCAGTATTCGCAACACCGAAAAACGCTGCTGTTGGAGATAACTCTTTATAAGTTATTATCCCTTCTCGCAGGAAACCATGAACTGTGGGCAACAATTCGGGCAACAAATGGCTTTTTGCAACAGATTATTGTTGCAAGTGGATTTTGGCTTGTAATAGTCATTGCGTAAACTTACAGCATCACGTTTCAAAGCCGTAAACAAAAATATCCGTCGTAAAATCTTTCGATTCTACGACGGATATGGCGCAGATGGTGGGAGTCGAACCCACGCGACAGTCTCCTGTCCTAAAGCATTTCGAGTGCTCCCTCTTACGACCACTTGAGTACATCTGCCTATTTAATTTTGTTGCAAGGAACTTCCCGCAAGGCGTGATTTCGAGTCAATCTCGTTACGACCGCTTCGATACGTCTGCTTATTTGGTTTTACTGCATGCTACATGGGCAATATGGTTTGCACCTTATTACATCTTACACACAGCCACATAGCGCATTATAGTATACCAAACTTATCCCCTTTTGTCAATCAGAACAGCCGCTGCTTCTGCGTCGGGGTGGGGTCAAAGGGGGAATCCTCGTGGTGGCGGCGAATGAAGACCTGGCGGGTCTTTTCGGTGATGGACCGGCCGTTGTGCTTGGGCACCGTGTAAAACGTGCGGCTGATGTTATAGTATCCCCGCAGGTGCTGCACCAAAAACTGCGCCACAGCGGGCAGGCAGTCGGTGTCGTCGATGTCCTCATAATTATAGTCGCCGTACAAAAAGGTCACCTCATCGCTGCCGGCGTGGAGAGTAATGCCTTTTTCATCCAGCACTACCTCGCTGATGACGCTTTGCAGCAACCCGGCGGTGCCGTTTTCGGCGGCCAGTTTGGCGGCGCGGGGGCGCTGCTCCAGCGGGACACTCTGGGGATCCAGCTTCTCGGTGCCGCGCTGGCCCAC
>OHJE01000332.1_pt1 | contig 23674 bp, 35 predicted proteins | sample 1568491 | NCBI WGS metagenome assembly OHJE01 (sample SAMEA3879609, study PRJEB24766) | human gut metagenome | biome: human-associated habitat; feature: feces | place: USA | collected 1985/1987
ACTTACACTTGAAAAGATCAATTTATCATCAGAACCATATTTTGTTTCTTTTGGCTTAAAGTCAGGAGTCATTTTATACCCTACTTCATTTGATTGGTTGTGAACTCTAGATTCTTCCAATAATCGCTTGTGAATCGCTTGTAATTTTTTAGCCTCTTTTTCAGTAAGTCTAGTAAGCTTCATAAGTGGGACCCTATTTATAGCAGATTCGGTTATTACTGTGATTGGTCCTTTTTTATTTTCATGCAAAGCCTGTTTTTCTTTCCACTCGTCAAACCTTAAACTGTGTTCTCCATTTGCTAGACCATCTAGCCACTTTTCATATTCCTTACGGTCTGAATGTGGTGCGAGCGCACAATGGCAATTTGGATGCCTAGGTGGAGCATTCTCGCCAATCTCCATGTCCTTTAGTTTGAAGATCTGCTTATCCAATTCTTTACAAAGTGGACATACATCTTTTAAGCCACATGCAACATATTCATATTCATCGATGCCGTTTGCTTCGTAGGACTCGGCCTGGGCCTGTATACGTACTCTAGTTAGCTCTGTACGCAGTAAACGCTCAGCCTGGTATCTTGTTACATCGAAGCTCTTTCGCACCTTAGGAATAAATTCTCTAGGGTTTCTGCCTTGAATCAAAGCTGTTGAAAGTATTCCATAAAGGTCATTTTTCAATAGGTCCTGTTGTGACCAGATTCGTTCTGAAAATGTAGCATTTTTAAAACTTGAGTTTGCGATTGTCTTTGCGGTTTTAGCATTATCAACAATCGTATCGCCTAGGATTCCTGCGTTTCGTTGAATCTGTTCAAGTGCAGCACCTTCTAATTTTTCCTTTGTGAAGGAAACAAGTTCATCACTGCCAGTGGTAAGTTCTAAGCCTATGTTTGCTTTTAAAAGTTCAAGTCGATTGACTTTCATGGCCAGATTGTACAGTCTCATCTGTTCATTGGCTTCTTTTGAGAAATCTTTTTCTTTTACGTACTTCTTGGCTTTTTTCTCGTATTCCTTTATGTCGATATCAGAGGCCTTGCGCTTAGCTTCAGCCATTGACATACCTTCTTTGTTTGAATATCGAACGAAGAAGGACTCAATTTCTTTGTTGATCTGGGTAAGCATCGTACTGTAAATGTCCTGAATCTCCTGAATGTACTCGGCTTCATCTTTTAAATCTGCTTTCTTCCATTCACGCTCTCGCTTTCTCCAGTAGTTACTGCTTTTGCTCATCCTCTTCGTCCTCATCAATTAGCAAATCGTTTGGATCAAAGGAATCAGCACGGTTTTGCATCTGTTCTTCATTTTCTTTTTCAATTCGATCCAGTTCTTCCTTAGGATCCGGAACATAGGATAATAAAGACAACTGTGTTTCTTTTGATACGATACCTTCTGCATCTCGTGCGGTCTGTGTTTCTTCCTGTCTGTTTTTAGGAAGGTTTCTAGACATCTTGATATCCATGTCCATCCAGGCATCTTTATCTGAAACGTTTGTATTCAATGAACAGAAGATTTTATATCTCTTTCGCATTGATTTCTCAATCTTACGATCAAAACCAAGTGCCAGGTTACTCATAGCCTGTGTTTTGTAAGCTAAGGCTACACCTGAGGTAGACTGGCCATAGTTTTCATCTGAGATATTCGCTACCATCGAGATCTGATAGATCAAACGTTCCAGACGCTGTAATAAGTTCTCTTGGGTTGCATCTGCCGTCGGCTTGGTTAAAAACTGTACCAGGATATCCTTTGCATCATCTGTACCGTAAATATTAATCACTCGATCATCGCGAATTCTCTGTACCCCGTCTTCATCAACTTCGGCACCTAGAATAGCTAAATAGGCTTCTGCAAAGGCATCTACATCGTTGGCTTTCTCACTGATTGTATGGTTGTATTCTTCAGTTAATCCTGTGATAGACTCATACAGACCGATACGTTCTTCGTTCATCTTGTATTCGACAACTGGAATGTATCCGTATGGATTTTCATAAACTTCACCAGGTACCTTCACACCCTTTTCGAATCTCTCGATACTGTTTCTAGTCAAGATCTCACCATACAGATTTCCCCATCTGCCTTTAGTCGATAGGTCACCATCGGTATCATGATATCCATATCGCACTGCAAACAAGGCTCTGTGCTTAACCGTATCATCGTAAACCACGAACATTTCATCAGGTTTTACAACGGTCATCTTCGTTCGTCGTTCTTCATCCTGATAAAGGTACTCAAAGGCATGACCATAAATGCACACATTCTTGAAAAGCTCGAAGTCATGATCTGTGATTTCATTATCACGATCAAAGTTTTTCAAAGCCTCATTAATAGTTTCATCCTCATGTGATTTCTTAATCGGGTTACCATAGGCATAGCCCATGAAGGTATCCGTAATGTATCGAGGAAAGTTGGCCACAAGTCGGTTATCCGGTTTCCAGGATTCCTTTTCAGGTTGCTGATAGATATTGTGAAAGCCTTTATACAGATTCTCTAGATAAGAGTATCGTCTAATTCGCTTTGCATGCTTTTCAATATAGGCCTTTACAATGTTCATAGACACACCATTGGCCACCATAGCTTCGTCGATTACCAGTGGATCAGGTAATACAAAGGGCTTATTTTTAACTTGACTCATAGGTACCTCGCTTTCTATTTAAAAGTCTTGATAGTAACTCTGCCCATTGCGTATTTCTCAAGTGCATAACGCATAGCATCCATCAAGTGGTTGAAGTCGTCAATTGGCTGGTTGATTGCATTTCCAAACTTATCCTTGTCAAAGGTGTAGTTCTGGATTTCTGTTGTAAAATTCACACATCTAGGGTGTATATAAATCGTTAAGCCCTGGATATACTGAATACCATGTGATATTGAGTCCTTACCTTTAACAGCAGCTTTTGCTCTCAAGCCATAGCCTCTCAATTCTGCAATTGACTTAGGTTCCGCCGAATCGCAGATAATAGATTCTTTCCCGTATCCCATTGACACGAGACGGTCGTATATCATCCGATTGGTTAGTCCCTTTTCATATAGTTCATCCCAGATGTACAAAGCCTTGTTTTTCTCATCCAGGAATCCAATAAAAAATGCAGTAGGATCATTCGTGTAACCGAAGTCCATACCGCATACTGTTTTATAGTTGACCATGTCGGTCAGTTCAAACCGGTAATCAATGTGAACATTGTCATAAACAAGTCCTTCAGTGATTCCCCAGTTTCCTAATCCTGCGACATTGTATCGTCGTGGATTGTTGATCTTCATATTTTCGAATAAGCGTTTATCCGCTTCATCAAGCCATTCGTTACAAGTGTAGTTCGTGGTCTGTGCCAGGATATCCGGATTCGAGACATCGAAAAACTTCTTTTTTAACCAGTGCCTCTCGTTCCATGGGTTAAAGCTGATTACCCATTGTTTCCATAAGTTTGGTGGAAGCTCACCACGAATGGACTCATCCAGGGTATCAAAGTCTGCCTCTGAATTGACTTCAAAGGCTTCTTCCAGCCAGGCCCAGCACAAGTAGCCATAGTCTACTGTAATAGATGTAACCTTCAATGGATCATCCAGTCCTCTGAAAAGGATCTTCTGTCCTGTTGGAAGGTAAGTAGCTTCTAAAGGTGACTCTTTAAAGGACCACAGACTCTCAACTTCAAGTCTTCGTGTAGCCCACTTCAAGTCCGTCCAGCATGAGTCCTTCAGGGTTCTGTATGTTTTACGGATTACAAGCAAATTCGATTTATCGTACTTCATCATCAAATAGACCCAGCGTAATGCTGTAGTCTTTGATTTCTTTGAAGCACGTGAGCCCTTGATCACGTTATAACGTCCTTTGAAGTTCCAGAATTTCTTATATCCTCGGCCTACGACTTTGGCTATGTTGATTCGTTTCTCCTTGAATCTACTCTTCAAGGTCATCCTCTCCTTCAAAGACTGGAAGGACTACATCGGCCTGCACTTTATCAGTAAACATGCTGTATCGTTTACCAATAAGCTCCGCGGCTCTTAACCGGTCCTTTTCAGATGGACTCTTTAAAGTGTGCTCAATGTGTGATACACCCTCACCATCACCAACTACAAGGACTTCTTCAGACTCTGCATGACCTCGCATAACCTTAGTAAGGTATCGCATGACCTCTGTCACATCGGCAATATCGTCGGCTTTGATCTGTTCCATGACCTGATCAATGTATTCCTTGACCTTTGGCATGTTACGCAGTTCGTAGCCATACTTGCTAGCTGCATCACGACGACCCTTGTAGCTTGGATATGCCTTCATGACGGCTTCTACACTGTTCATATCTTTCAGGTATTCATGGACGAAGATCTTCTGTTTCTCAGTCAGTCGAACAGATCCACGTGGATGTTTTGCTTTTGGCATACGTTACCTCACTTTCCAGCTTGCTTCGGATAGACAATCAAAATAGGCTCTCAAGGTGAAAGGAAAACGAAAAAGCCCTTGATTGCCTATCCCAGGCAATCAAAATAAAAAGCCGAGATTTATCTCTCCCGACTTTTGTACGATATCATTATACTCTGTTGACACGCTTAGTTTCCTAAGTCTTTTGTTTTAAAATCCTTGAAATGAGCCGAATCATCTTGTCATAGACATTCGAGTAACCGTACTTGTACTCAAGATGTCTGTAGGGCTCGCCGTTTACGAAGTCCTCACTGAAGGCTCTTTCGTTATCGTTGCAGACTAACTGCAATCTTTTATAGTAGCCTTCGGCTCTAGCAAGGCACTTGATATAGAATGCCTGTTCATCCATTAGCGCCTGTTCATCAGACAGTAGTCCATTCACAATCGTACTTTTTTCCTTGTGGTTTTCAATCTTGGCCCCTTCACCGCCTAAAGGGCAGTGGGGTGTCTGAATATCATTGATCTGATCCGTCAGGTCCTGTAGAAGGATTCGGATCTCTTTCAGTTTGTTTCGATAATATCGAATTGATTTTAATTCCTGCAGAATATAGACTGCATCTTCTCTTGTCATCACTTACCTCCATGATTCTAGTAAGCATCGCTTCTATCGAAGTTCGTCCATCGATACTTAATACAGCTGTCCAGTCAGACTGAACGCAAACAGTTTAATGAGTAGTCCTGATATATTTGTGATCAGGATGTAGAAAAGGAATATCAGAAAGGCAAGTGTCAGACTGCAGACAATTGCAAGTATTATAGCTTTACTTTCTTTCATGTTACTCCTCCAGGATACGGACCTGTTCCGGTTCAACGCAGAACAGGGCTCCGTCTGGAAACTGGATGTCCATCAAAGCAAAATGCGAGACCATGTCACCTTTGTAGCGTCTTTTCCGTATGATCTCACCGGTCAGTCCGATGTAATCCCTTTTCAGTCTTCCGGTTCCTGCAGCAAGTCCATGCTCATATCCAGAAGTCAGTTTAATTAGCTTTGCTTTCATGCTACCTCCTCAGGGCTTCGATGAGCCTCTTTTGTGTTACATCCTTTTCATCCAGTGCCTTCAGCATATCCTCATCAATGGTTCCAGGAACTATGATCTGATAGATAGACACATTCTCTTTCTGTCCCTGTCTGTAGATTCGGGCATTTGCCTGCTGATACAGTTCAAGGTTCCAGTTTGGTAGCGTGTACCATACGGCTATGTGACCACCTTGTTGAAGGTTAAGGCCGTGGCCGGCACTGGCTGGGTGGATCAGAAGGACATCGATTTCACCATTATTCCAGTCTCGGACATCTTTCTCGTCGCTCAAAGCTCTTACGTTAAGGCCCTGAACCTTTAAATGGGCCTTTATTCGTGAAAGTTCATGGCGGTAATAATAGAACACCATAACCGGATTTCCGTTAGCTGATTCAATCAGGTCATCTAAAGAATTCAGCTTTGCATCATGTATCACTTTCGTGCCTACATTGTCACCAAATTCATCCTTGATATAGATCTCTCCTGAGGTCATCTGCAGCAGCTGACCACAAAGGACTCCTGCATTCACAGCCATCAGTTCTTCATTGCTCTCAAATTCTAGCACTTTTTCACGTTTAAATGTTGTATATGCTTTCATGGCTTTTTCTGACATGCTAGCCTTGACCTTGATGTACTGAACAGGGGGAAGCTCAGCACAGTCTTTCTGATCAAGACTCATGCAGATATCACTGATTTTTTCGTATATCAGTTCTTCACAGCCATCACGCACTTTCCAGTCGTACACGACATGGCCATTCTGTCTTCCTGGCTTAAGATACCTGGCTCTGAACTCAGACAATGTTCTGCCAAGTCTTTCACCCTGATCCATCAGATAGATCTGAGTCCACAGATCAGGCACTCCCTTGGGGGCAGGAGTACCCGTTAGACCTATGAAGCGCTCAGTCAGTGGCATCATCTTACGAAGTGCCTTGAATCTTTTGGAACCTGGATTCTTGAATGTGGAAAGTTCATCGATGACAACCATGTCAAAATCGAACAAATTCTGTTCTACTAACCATGTCACATTCTCTTTTCCGATAAGGTAGATCTGCGCATCCACCTGTAATGCCTTCTTACGCTGTGTAGCAGTGCCTGCAACAACTGAAAACTTTATGTCCTTAGTATGAGACCACTTCTGTATCTCATCTGGCCATGTGCTCTTTATGACACGCACAGGACCTATGATCAGTATCCTCGCTACTTCGATACCTATTAATTCATTCAGTATCGTAAGTGTAGTTACTGTCTTTCCAGCACCCATGGGAAGAAGAAGACCACATCTTTCATGATCCAGGCCGAACTGGATAGCCTTCTTCTGATAGGCATGCGGCTTAAATTCGATCAAAGTGCTGCTCCGTTGGCTCGATACCGGATTCAAGCATTGCTGCAAGCTCATTGACCTGTTCCTTGGTTGAGATACAGAATACCTTGATACCTCGGCTTCTTATTCGCTTGGCCATCTTCTTCTGAAGTTCTCGGGGTTTGCCGTGTGGCTTTTTCAGTTCAACAAAGAAAGCAAAGCCTCTGTAGAGTACGAGTCTGTCTGGTACACCGGAAAGCCCTGGACTTGTAAACTTCATTGCTAGACCGCCAATAGAGTTGATCTTATTCACTAGATAGAGTTCTACATTTGATTCTGTGATCATTGAAGTCCCTCCCTGTAGTTTTTCATCATGCGCTCCTGTTTAGCCTGGATGATGTCATTGATCTCACCATCACTTACGCCGTAGTAGTATTTCATCTGATCCATGACGATCAGTACATCGGCCATCTCTCCCACAAGGTTGGAACGTAAGCCTTTATACTCAAGTGGCTTGGTATTTTTTTCAGGATATCGGATCAGCTTGGTGATGGCCTTCTGCAGTTCAGACAGTTCTTCAACAGCCACAAGACTTTGCATCTCGATGCCGTACTGTCCTATATAGACCTTGTTTGTTTCTCGATTCATTGTTTTTACCTCTCTTTCAATGCCAGGACACAGCGGAAACAAAGAAACGGTAGTCCCAACTTTTTCTCTATATATATATCATATTTACTATATATTGTTACGCGCGTATACATGTGTGCACGCATTATATACATTTATATATATTTATTAAGTTAACAAAATTACTGTTTCCACTGTTGCTTTACTATGAAATAGCTTTTATTTAAAACAGATTTGCCGACAACGCTCTCGAAAATCACTGTTGCCGATTTTCACGATCACTGTTGCTACTGTTGTCATGTGATTTTTTCACTATTTTTCACAAGTTGTCGTCGCTGTTGCCCACTGTTGCCAGAAGCACGCTTTTGGAAACGGTCCTGTTTCTATTCTTAGCCTCAAATCACGACACAATTTTTTAGAATTTCCTTCAGTTCTTTATCTGGATCCACGTTCTTAAAATATCCTTTTTCCTTCATGCACATCAGATTACTAAACTGCTTGAACGTGCCTATATAACTTTCCTGAACATAGGCATCCAGAATATCCCATTCAGCTTTTGTCAGACGACAGTGATTTCCAGTATAAGAACTTGCCATCCAGTCTATTTTGGCCATGGCACAGTTACCCGCGTCTCCAAATAGACATCTATTACAATCTAACTCTCCGCAAGCGCATAATGCTTGATCATCCTTTCCGATACAGAAGGAATCATAGTCCTCAATTTTTTTAATCTGTTCGAGATAACGTTCTAAGTTTGTCTCCTTAGTCATAACAAATTTCTTCTTTTCCATTTTCATTCTCCTATATTCTTTTGTAGATTTCTGACTCAATACTACAAACATTCAGCTCCTTGTCTTCACGTGTCTGTTCTCTAGTTGTACGCCATAAAGGCACTACCAGTTTTTCCCGCTTTCTAAGTGCATCCTTGCTTTCAACCGTCACATGCAGCTTGATACCTGCATCTATAAATTCTCTGTTCATTTTGTATCCTTCTTCTCCCCTGTCTCGATTAACAGTCTTTTAGCTATGTACCCTAGTTCGACCATCAGTCTTTCATTCTGGTATTTCAGGTCACTGATTCTTTTGGACACTATTGTTGAATACATTACTAAGCTCACAAAGCCTCCTGTAAAAAAGCCAACTATAAGATAGATCACCAAATCACCTGTTATGAAGTGACCTTTGTCAAGACAAAATTACACTCATATTCTAAAAATATTCAGTTTTAGATTGATGACATACAGGAACTCCTAAACAAATCTATCGACAGTTAACCACTCTGTTATTCGTGGATTGGGTACCTAAGGTTAATGGTCCGTTAAAACATGCTAACTCTCTAGCTATAGCGACTATTGCCTTATTTCTAGGCACATTTCGTTCAATCAATTTTTGGTATTTCTTCTTCAAACGTTCTGTTGCCTTATCCGCATATACAATAATATTTACATCCATTCCTTTTTGACGACTTTTTAACCTTTGTGATTTTTTCGCATATACGTTTCCTTTCACCAAAGCTTGTGCACATTCTACCAGTGTTTTTCTAATCACTGTATTTCCTTGCTTTGTAATACCAATTTGGTTGTTTTTATCGCCACTAGAATGTTCTCCTGTTGTAAGTCCAGTATAGGATGCATATGCTTTTGCGCTTGGAAAACGTTCAAAATCAGCTGTTTCTACCTGTATAGTCATGGCCGCAAATGTATCTATACCCTTAAAACATCTTAATTTAGATACCTTTTCATTGTATCTATCGCTTTGATACATCTCATCAATACGATTCATGAATCGATCAATTTTATCATTTAGATTTTCCATTTCTGCGATATATTCATTTAAGGTTTCTCTTTGAATTTCTGACATTTCCAATTCTCTGATCCAATTCATACTTTCATACATATGACAGATCACACTTACCTTGATGTCACCAAATTTATAGAGCCACTGATTACGTTTATACTGTTTCGTAATTTCAGTATGATCTTCTGTAAAAGTTTCAAAATCTGTGTGCAATTCAATTTCTGGATTCATTGTTTGTTCTCCTTTTCAAATACCTTCTTAATTTCAGGCCACCTCTTATCCAGCACAAGAGCTGTAGCCTCGCAGACGATAGACCATCTTAAAAGGTCGACAGTGGCAAATGGAAGGTCCTCCTTGTTGTCACTGCGGTTCTGTCCTGCAGTCTTCTGTGTTGTCATGTGAATCAGTTCATCAACTAGATTTTCCAGGCCTTCCGGGTTTCCACCGCTGTTCTGTCCCTTTTCGAAAAAGTCCCACATCTTGTCTTTCATTTGTTCTTCCCCTTTCTTATTGATAGTTGTACCAAGCCTAGCAAGTGCTACACCGGACCGTGTCAGTTCCTTATCATCTGTATACAGCCTGTTTCGAGCCATATAAGCACTTTCGGCCTTGCTGACGAGAATAAGATTATCTAGGTCATAGTTTCTTCTATTACCGTCTAGAAAAGCACATTTATATCCTTCAGGGATAGGCCCATGTGCTTTTTCATAAATAAGGATGTGCTTGGCCTTCCAGTTATCCTTTTTCTTTCCTTTGTACTTGTCCGCTATCTTTACATACACGTAGCCATCCTTGCTCTCAGTCTCAGTTCCAATAGGGCACCAGTTATCTGGCCTATGGCCTCTACTGAAGCTTCCAATATTACCACCAACATTGAACATGCCTGTAGTACCCTTGTTAACTGGAACATGACCCTTTTTAAACCGGGCGTCCCAACTTGAGACGATCTTGTAGTTCTTCTTGATGGACTGTATCTGCTGACGCATATAGTTTGTACCCCATCGTTCATTGAACATTCTCGCGATTTCATCGGTTCCTCTTCCGGGAGCGATTTCTCTTAGATATTCAATCTGTTCCATAGTGTATTTTCTACAGCTCCCAAGACATCGTCCTGGGTTAATGCCACTTTTCAACTTATGATTATGCTTGTAGGCGTCTATCTGCTTTTCTGTAAAGGAAGTGCCGAAGTGCTCATTTAGCATTTTAGTCACTTCACTAACTCTTCTTCCCTCAATGATACTGACCAGGTAGTCATGCTGCTCTTTACTGAGTAAATACTTAGGCATTATCCTATCTTCTTTCTGTCTTCGATTCTTAACATCTCAGGCACCTGACTAGGATCTCTGTCATCCATTGCGTATTCCATTTTCAACTTCTCTGCTTTTAGCACAGTATTGGCATTGGCAATGATCATACCTGCAACACTTTCAATTGCCTGGCTTCTCTTGATCTGCTGCTTTAATGCCTCACCATGCAGATCGTCATCATTTAGACGCTCGATCTGTTCGAAGAGGATATTGTTCAAATCTGTTAGTTTATTCTCCATATTTGTTTTCCTTTCAAATTGTTGTTACTTCTTCGGCCTTAAATAGACTCTCTGTTTTCCATAGGAAGCACCACGCTGTCTTATGGATCCAGTACGCTTCCAGCCAATGTGATCCATGATGGCCTTCAGTTCTCTTTGATCTGAATTTGAGAATCTTACTTTTACATCGTTGAATACCTCGCACCATATCTCTAATAGACTCACACAGTCACGTTCTTCAATGCCTTCATTCTTTGGATTCTCAAGCCACTGAACACGAGCACCCACTTCCATATCCAGCCAGTTAGCCGGAAGCTTTCTATCCAGGTACTCACGAACCATATCCTCACGCACGCTTTTGTACGTGTATTCTTCCTGAGCCTGCTGAGCTTCTTTCAATAGTTCTCCGTCCAGGAATAAAGGCTCATGCTCCTTGAACCTCTGTTTTGCTTCAGCAAAGATCTGATCACGTTCTTTAGGAAGCTGCGTGAATACAACCTTTGTTGCACGCTCTGGATCTGTTCCAATTGGCCAGAAACGACGGTTACCTGTGTAGTCCCTTAAGAACTCTGTGTCATTCGTGGTTCCAAAGAACACGCACTGTCTTGGATTGTCTGTAACTCGTCTTGCATATGCCTTGCGGTATCTGTCGTCACGTTTTGAGATAAATTGCTTCATGGATTCGATGTCTGCTTTTCTAGCTGCAGATAATTCAGACCATTCAACGATCCACGATCCATGCAGTGCCTCATATCCTTCTTTTCCTGCAATCGTAGTGATTGAATCAGAGAACCAGTCGCCACCTAGAATACTGAGCATATGTGATTTACCGATACCCTGCTGGCCTACAAGTACGGGCATATAGTCCATCTTGCATCCAGGTACATAGATACGGTTCACGGCGGCCGTAATCGACTTACGGGCTACGGCTCTTGTATAGGCACTGTCATGCGTTCCAAGATAGTCGATAAACAAGGTATCCAGTCTAGGCACTCCGTCCCATTCCAAACTGTCCAGATAGTCACGTACTGGGTGAAAGCTGTTCTGTTCCTGTACGTAGGCTACTGCATCATCGATCTTGCCCTTGGCCACGATGTGATAGGTCTTTTCAAGATAGTAGCGAAGCGAGGCATCATCTGTATCGTTCCAGGTCCTGTCAGTTGGGTTGAACTTCCACCATGGAAGATCTCCCGTCTTCACCGGCTTTTGAGCGAATAAATCATTTCCACCGATAGAGTCCTTCAGTTTTGGATCAAGCGTCAGAATCTTAACGATGTTGTCCGTAGTCATTCTGAAGTTTCCATGTTTGTCGACATCCAACTGCTCAAGCCAGTTTACTTCGTCTTTACTCGGTTCTACTGTCTTTGTACTCTGTTCCTGTGTCTCATCGGCAAAGTCGTTCTGTATTTCATTCTGCTTGTCTTTTGCCAGCTGCTTTCTTGTAAGGTCATCCTTTTGCATCATTTCAACCATGAAACCATTGGACTCACTGTCCGTAGCATCCGGCCACAGATGCAGTCTTACAAGATCGTAGGCGTTGCATAGCATCTGTCCGGTTGGATCGGTACTGTGGTTACTGTAGGCATACTTGTCTTCATAGATAACAAGTCCTCCTGCAGTAGACCCCTTGGCATAGGTGTAGCGGTTCGCATCGTTATCCACAGGTACATAGTCCTCCGGAATAAACTTAGCGATGGCTTCATGTATGTTGTAAGCACGGCAGAAGGCACCAATCCATCCGGACTTCGTTAACGGATCCTCCTGCTTGCCTGTAATCTTCTTATGTAATTCAGTTTCTCTTGACGAACGTGGCCAGAAGCTCATGTCTGTCCAATCGTCTACATTTTTCAACACGATATCTGCATTGAGCAGTATGCCGTCAATCTCTTTGAAGACGTAGTCTCCATCGCTTGAAGTCGATGGCCAGAACATCATACGAGCCGGCTGATAGGTCGTATCATCAAAGACATCCATATCGATTCTTGAGGCGACCCATCTGGCCAGAAACTCGTATTCATCCGGATTCACGTTCCTGGATAAAGGAAGGATCCATCTGAACTTTGGATGTTCTGATGTATGCTTATGTGTTGAATAAATACACCCTTTAAAGTTTGCTTTCTCATTGATCAGATCAATGAAGTTACCAGGTGCAAAGTCTGCATCCAGTGTGATACAGCTTCTGGAGATAACTGACTGATTGTTTCGTTTCCCTTCTCGTAGTTCCCCTGCAACAAAGCCTCCTACATCCTTGATTTCTGACTGCTGGTCTCTTGTCATGGATGCATACTGTGCTACGGTCTCACTTGTTCTTTTCGTAACGCTCAGTTTATCCATCAGAGCCTGCCACGACATTTCCTGGTTGTAGTACTGTCTCTGTCTTCGGTTCTTACATGTGGCAATCTTCATGCGTTATCTCCTTTCTGTCTGCTTGTTCTTATCTTTCATTCGGTTCAGAATATTCTTCTGATCATTTCTAATTGTGTTCACAGAGTCTAGTGTCTCTGTGCTGACTCTTTTGATATCCTGGAAGACCTGCATGGTCTCTTTTGATAAAACAGTATCCTGTGCAGGCTCTTCCATGGTCCGGTTCAGATGAGCCAGTGACAGAGCGATACTGTCCAGACGGTTGCAGATGCGGTCTCTGGCATTGTCTATTGCCTCGATCAAACGGTCTACATCATCCATACTGGCCATATCGTCCTGTCTTCTCTGTTCTGCGGGTTTATTTAAATAACAGAGTCTTTGTTCGATAGCTTTTACCGAGCGTCCCTGAAGCAGAGTACTGTACGTACTGTGTATCTGCTTTGCGTTCAGTCCGATAGAAGTAAGCTGTCTTAAAAGTTTGTCCTCTGCATCTATCCATTTAGTTGACATCATCATTCTCCTGTCATGCACCAAGCCTAGGTGCTTCTGCGACATCCAGTCCAAACACTAACTTCAGCATCCATATCAGAAAGCTAAAGACAAGTACCCAAAGGATGCCGACAATGATTTCTCTTTTATATTTCTTCATACTGTTAATCCTTCTTGTAGTAGGTACTTGTAAATCCATCACCCACAAGGATCAGATCCGGTGCCCACTCAATAGGTTTGGCCATCACTTCCAGCAGCTTTTCAAAAGCCTCCTGTTCAATGCCGGTATTAGCTTCACATATGACCTCATCATGTACATGCATGACACAGTCAACACCTATAAGGTCACAGCCTTTCATCGTCTCGCATAGACAGTCTCGTGCAATGGCCTGAACTACATTTTCCGTAAGCTTTCCGCCCCACGTGTTAATCCAGCACCACTGACGTGTAGTCTGATTCAAGCCCATGAACTTGACCTGGCCATCTTCGATACACGGCGAAACATAGGCAATCCTTCTGCCATTAGGAAGCTGGATGTACACATTGCCATGTGACTTGAACACAGCCATGTTGCGGTCAAGCTGTGTATAGCCTCCATTGATAGCCTTCTCAAACGCATGTCCTAAGGCATACCAGAAGTTAGGAATATTCGGACTGGCCTGTCTCCATTTTGTTACGATCTCCTGCTGCTGTTCCGGCTCAATTCCCATCTTGCTGGCGCCAAAGGCTTCCAGTGCTGCCGTTCCGCCACCATATCCAAGTGCCAGCTCGGCAATCTTTCCTTTCTGCCTTAAATGTCCGTTTACACCATGTTTCTCAACAGGAACGCCAAACATCTGACTAGCAGATGCACAATAAATATCTCCACCGTTTTTGAAGACATCCTGTCTCCACGTTGTACGTGTAAGCCATGCAATCACACGTGCTTCGATGGCACTGTAGTCGGCAATAGCAAACACAGTTCCAGGACGAGGTATGATCATCGTTCTTATCAGTGTCGAGAAGACATCGTTCATTGAGCTGTAAAGAGCTTCCAGTGTTGGCCAGTCCTTCTGAGCTACCAGATTACGAGCCGTCTCCATATCATCGAAAGAGTTTCTAGGGAAGTTCTGTGGCTGGATCAATCGACCGGCCCATCTACCTGTACGGCCTCCAAAGAACTGGAAACTTCCTCTGACTCTTCCATCACTGCAAGCAGAACGGATGAAGGCTTCATATTTCTTGACACTTGTCTTTCCTAGTTCCTGACGTATCTCAAGAACTCTTCTTGCATCGTCGCTTATATCCTCTTTTAAAAGGTCCTTAACGACTTCTTTTGTAATACTGTTTACTGTGATACCCTGCGTGTCAAACAGCCACTGTTTCAACTGCATGACACTCTGCGGGTTATCCAGCTTTGTGATTTCCTTAGCCTCTCTTGCAAGGCTTTCGCTCAGTTCTTCATGGTAGTTCCATATAGACTGGATCAGGTCAACGGCTACCTGGATACCTCTGTCGTTAATATGCTGGTCCATGTACCAGTTCTCCCACTCGAAGTCAGGAATCTCACCCATGGCATCCAGTGTATTGTAGATAGCCTGCTCAGACTCAACATCACGCTTGTTGTACTCGATGAAGGTCTCCCACTTATCAGGTGCATGCTTAGGAAGGTTGACCGTTCTTCCGCCATTGGCCTTAGTTGGCCTGCAAGGACAGCAGAAGTACTGGATCAGGCGCTTACCGGTTGCTAGCTTGACTTTGTCCTCATCCAGTCCTAAAGCAGGACCTAAGGAAGCAAGAGCACCAGGATAGCCATGTTCTACGGCCATGATCATCGTATCCTTCCACTGTTCAGGTGGAAGAAAGCCTTCGTAGCTTAGCTTCTTGTCAAAATCCTTCGAGTACCAGTTATCCAGTACCTGCAGGTCTTTTAAATGTCTTGTCAGACAGACTCTTTCAAAGTTGGCATTATGAGCTACCTTGATAATGTTCTCGTCTGTAAGTGCATTTAAAATCGATATAGGAAGATGTCCTCCATTGGCCATGTCTATCACAGTTACTGGTTCGTCGTTGAATGCATATCCAAATAAGAGAATCCTGAAGTCAGGACTCTCTGCATACTTGTATACCCCGCTTTTTCCAAGATCTACACTTGAATAGGTTTCCAGGTCTATATGAAGAAGATTCTTATAACCAACCATTGTCATCAGTGCCTTCTACTTCATCTGCAAAATCAGATGTACCAGAAGCACGACCACCAAGATAGTCACCGTCCATTGTCTTCAATACATTAGACAAGCCACAAGAGATTCCGCCTGTTCCCTTGATGTATGGGAAGAAGTTGCATGTAATCTTTCCATAGCATCCTGAATAGACTTCTGATGCAATCTGTTCCTTAGGAATGATCACCAACTGGCCGCCCTGGATCTTGCATACATCCGGTGCTGTCGTTGATTTAGCACTTAACTTGTACATTCCCTTGTAGTTTGCATCCGACATTAATCTTGGATCCTGATCACAGTCGACCAATAGTCCTTTATCAGAGCCTACAGGACGGATGAAAGGTGTAGCCTTTGTTGCAAACGAGTTACCATAGTCGTTGATACCTTTCTGTCTAGCTGCATCATAGTTAGCTTTGATCGTATTCAATGTAGCCTTGTCTGACTTGTCGATCAGAATGTCGACACTGTATTTCTTGTTTGGTCCATCTGCATATGCATATGGTTCTGCCAAGTGGCAGAATGTGAATCTTACGACTCCTGTTTTTGCTTTTTGAATTGTTGACATTGTAATTACCTCTACTTTCTTTCTAATGTCTACTGGACTTCATCCTGGAAGTCCTCAACTCCGGTCTTAACGATCGAAGGACGCTTGTCTGACTCTTCTACTAAAGTCGGCTTTCCTTCCGGCTTGTTGATATATGGACTGGCCAATTCGGTGAACTTCTTCTTACCGACGAGCTTTTCCAAATTCGTGATGGATAACAGTTCCTTTGGCTTAAGGAACTCATTTTCTTTAAACCCTTCGTCAATTAATAGCTTTTGCACGGAATCCGCGTCCACGATCTTTCGACTGCTTCTTCCTTCAACGACTTTGTAGCCCTTGTAATGAACACCTGACAGAGCCTGGTTCAAGGCAAACTCCTCGATGTCGGCACACCATTTCTTCATTTCACTCAGTCTAGGAAGCAAGGATGCAACCTCATCATCTGTAAGAAGCATGGCATCATACAGTTTGTTCTGTTCCGCAATCGCAACGTTCATCTTGGCTCTTTCCTTACAGTTGGCTTTCACCTTGCAGAACTGACACCACTTGCCCGCTTCCTGTTCTCCCTGGCCGTCCCAGGCCTTCTTGGCTGCAGGCTTGATGACATTCTCCATGTAGTCACACAAGTCTACAGTTGAGATCTCATAGGTACTGATATGATCCAGACGAGGCTGGAAGATATGCATCTTTACCTTGTCGAATGCATAATAGGCTTCATACTCATGAAGAGCTCCTGCTGCATAGATCAGCAACTGAGAGTTATGAGGTGCATATACAGGCACTCCTTTTCCATATTTAAGGTCGATCACATGCAGTGTATTGTCACTGACGATTACGGCATCACTTGTACCGAAACCCTCAGGAATCCATGGAGTCAGATCCAATTGAACCTCGATATCCAGCTTGGCATCCTCACATGTCTTCTTTTCTGTGTTCAGAACCTCGATAACGTAGTCACGATAAGCGGTAGTACATTCATCCATTTCACCGTCCTCACATTTCACCTTCCTGCGAGGATGGCCTTCTACATAGTTACGAAGTTTCTCTTCGGCTTTGGAGTGAGCCAGTGTTCCTTCGGCTGAATAGATACTGGCTTTTTCTGTCACATGTTCTTCCAGTCTTGCCGATGGTGTACAGTGGATCCATCGGCTTGAACTGGATGCAGAAAGGACCGCATGTAAACTAGGCATGCAGTACCTCCCACAATTCCTGGTGACGTTCTTTAGGAATATCTGTTAATTTCTTCTGTCCAAACTGAGCAAAGATAGCTAGAAGCTTTTCAAGACCATGTGTCTGCTTGAACTCGGCACAGGCTCCACGTAACTCCTCAAAGCTGTGTTCTACTGTCTGAGGTTTTACTGCTTCAGGTTTTACAGGTCCCATACCTACTTCTTCTTGAGGCACCCAATCTTTGGCCGATGAAATTTCATTCTCAGTTGCCTTATTCTTTTGAGATGGAGCTTTTTTATTCTCTTCCCAGGCAAAAGTTTCCATTTCAGGTAATGGACCTAACGAATCCATTCTTTTCACATCTAACTCTTTCGCTAGATCCAGGATCTTCTTGGCCTTGTCAATCTCTTCCAGATTGAACTGCATAGTTAACTGATAGTACATTTTTATTCATCCTCCTCTATGATTGTGCTTTTGACATTCTCAGCGTGTTCAAGCATCATTTGTACAAAGTCATTTGAGAGTCCACTAACCAGTTTCTCAATACCCTTATGAGCTTCAGAAACTTTTATACCGGCTAGGTAGCAAAGTAAAGCCATCTGTTTGTTGTAGTCTGCACCGATTACAATATAACTTCCCTTATCACTCTGACTGGCTATCTTTGCCGTGATTGTGAACAAAGTCTTGTCCTCTGCATCTGTTGCTTTTTCAAGCAGTTCGAGTTCTTCTTTCAACTCTTTGATTCTTGTTTTTAAATCATCATTCATTTTTTCTGTTTTCCTTTCTAATGTGATATAATGTAGGAAGCTAAAGACATTTCGAATCTTAGCAATGAGTCAGCGTTTCGTCCCGGTGACTCATTTTTTTTTATGTCTTCTCGAGTCCTACAACCTGAGCACCATGCATTGTGATATAAATTTTTAATAGGAAGATATTTACAACAAGAGCAACTTAGTCGATGTTTATTATGGATACTGGCTTGACCTGGCCAGTATGCACAGTGTTCAGGTTGTAAGATTCGAGACGCTTCCACGTTATTCATCATTTTTTCTTTTCTAGTTTTTCCTTTTCCACATTACGGATAAAGTCGATGACTGACTTTCTTAATACTTCTTCAAACTGTGGATCATTTGAAGCAACTACGGTTACGCTCAATCTGGATCAAACCTCCTTTCTATAACTGAAGCGACTGGATCGTACTGCAGACAAGCCATGTGCCTACTAGGCAACTGATCACAAGCAGTACTCCAACAAAAAGCACTAAGTTAGCAACTGTCTGCTTTCTTGAGACTGCCTTCTCTCTTTTATCCAGTTCAGAGTATCTGTGCATCATTCTTGTATACTCTGTTTCATGTGGATTGTTTGCGAATGGAGCAAGCTCACACTGCTGTTCCATAATGGCATCGGCCTTCTTTACGGCCTTTGCTCTAGATGTTGATTTTGCGGTTGACATAATGTTATTTCCTTTCTTATCTCCTTTAAAAAATTCTTGCTATAATTGATTTAGAATATGAGGTGTTGTGCTATGCTAGAATTCATAACTGAAAATATTAATATCCTAAATTTAATCCTCAGTACTCTTGCCTTATTAGCTGCTATCTATGCCGTCGTTTATACCCATGTGTTTAATCGTCGCCAAATAGAAGTTGATGGTTTCTATATTGATCCATCTAGAGAAGAAGCAACTGAACTGACATTTTCAATTAATAATATTTCGCCAAAATCTATCACAGTGAATAAAATCTCTTTTATGTGTGATGGTATAGAAGTTCAATCATTTGATGATCACAAAGACGAACCAGAATATGTTTCCGGTCCTTTAGGAATAAAAATCAAGGTCCCTTCATTGGACAATGGAATACCAGATATTCTTGAATCTCCAACTGTCTTATTGCCAAATTCACATATGGAATTTACTTATTACTTACCCCATTTCAAAAATGCAAATATTAGAATAAGTTGTAACCAAAGGATCCATCATCTATCAAAAGAACAAACATTCTCAGTTCCTAGACAAAGTGATTAAAATAATGATCTGACAAATCAAAGTGCAAAAATTCATCAACAAAGTTAAAGCTTGCATTTAATTTTCCTTTCTAACCTCCTGTATAATTAAGTCAGGAGGAATACTTATGAATACTAATTTTGAAAATATAAATCTTTATATCCGTGAACGATATAAACTGTTCTGTTTACGCTGGATCAAGAAACAGGTAACGGAGGCCTACTTTGGTAAAGAAACTACCAGAAAGCTTGCTGCATTACATTTTCTTGAGGCTCGCTATGAATTCAGTGATACAACGAAGACTAAAGTCATGAAGTCCACTTTCTATGAACTGACAGATACTTACTTCAGATACTGTGTCTGGAGAAGAAACCGGTTCTTCTATGGAACACTGTGGCCTCAGCTTGTTGCGGGTATCACATCTCTAATAGTCTCAGTACTAACAGTAGTAGTACTAATGAGCTTAGGACTGCGATGATCAGATGATATTGCAGTCTTTTCTTATACAGAACCTGGAAGAACTCTTCTGTTGCCTCATCAATTCCGTACTGTTTAATAAACTGTTTTCTCAGTCTTTCATAATCTTCTTTTGTTTCGTACATATGTTTCCTTTCTTATCTCTGAGCGGCATTTGTGGTGCCACTTCACTAGGACATTTTGTCTTTTGCGAAAAGTTGGTATCTTCATGTCCTTGCTAAAAGCTGCTGGATCTCTGCTAAAGAAGTTTATTATATTTTTTTTGACTATTTTCTTTCAGGTGCTTTGAATGTGAGGTAGGTAGAGCGCAGACTGAAAGAGCGTTGTCATATGACTCGAACGAAATTACAGGACCCAGTATCTTGCGGCGACAGGTTTTCCTTTCTAACCTGGGAAATGGCACCGCAAATACCGTTCAGAGAAATTTCATAATCGACGTGTCTAATCTGTTGGAGTAGACAATTCCTTGCTTACAACAGTTACTCTGTCTACATCTACAACTACAGAACACATAGGGTTAAAGTGGCTTGTTAAGTACTCCTGTAAAGGCTTAGCAAGTGCCTTTAAGTCATCTCGATCAGCTTTTAATTTTGAAGTCAATTCATCTGCCAATGAGTTGGCTTTTTCTGATTTAATAAGCATTCTGTCAAGTTCCTCGTTTACCTGATCCAAACCCTCAAGCTTGACAGCAACGGCTATTGTGCTTATCTCTTTTTCAGGATCTACAGTGTTAAGGAGCTCTTTTGCTTTATTTTTAAGATCTTTTACTTCATTTTCATCCATTTAAATTTCTCCTTTGTATGCTCGTAGCATACTTTTTCTGATTTAGCCTGTGATACAATCTCCTTTTGAAAGGAGGTGTAGCAAATGGCAAGAGCTAGAGTTAAAGTTGTTTCAGAAACTTCTACTGGACTAAACAACAGAGTGAGTATCAACGGCGTTGTATACACGAATACCCAAGCTTACAACAAAGCTGTGAGAGGCGAAGTAAACGGATATCACGGTGTAAAGAACTCCGATGGCACTAAGTTCATTCGTAGTAATCCAGATAAAAGCACTAACAACAATCTAGATAAATAGGGACTCGTTAATTCGAGTCTTTTTCAATTAAGACCTCATAATCATCATCTGTGATTTCTTTGATTCCTTCTTCATCCTCAAAGATACGAGTGATGACTGAATTGTCTGACTTTCGAATAACTGTAATCTGCATATATTCTCCTTTGTATGCTGCGAGCATACTTCTTTACGTCTCTAGAGCTTTTGAAAGCCTATCATTTGTGGCTGACTTCTGAGAATGACAAGTAGACCTAGCAAATTCTTTTTCGTCTATAGTTAAAGGCAAATTTACTCGTACCATTTGTGCCTTTTCCTTCAGAATTCTTCCCCTGATGACATTTTCTTTTCTCATATAATCTCTTCCTTTCTGTTAATTTCCATATTGTGCTAGTATTAATATGGAGGTGATTAAGTTGAAAAAACTTTTGACCTTCCCTATTCTTCTGGGATAGTTGAGAACTGCATTCTGCGTATCTCAGGCAGTAACCGACAAACAAAAGTCGTAAACTAGGAGAGACTGTGTCTTTATGGTCTTTACTGAGAAGTTTCAACGATCCATCCATCTTATAGGGATTTTATAGCAGAGGCGAACTGCTTGAAGTTGATGGTATCAACGGGTTAAGGGCGTTGAAGAAGTAAACAAAGAGTGCACTGTCAGTTCCTTAACAACTGGCAGTTTTTATTTACTGAAAAACAACTCGTCAATGTTCGCATCTGGAAATCTGTCCTTGAACTTAAGCAGAAATGCATAGCTCGGTTTTCGATATCCCGTTTCAACCTTGCAGTAGTATGAAGGTGAAACATGTATCTCCTTTGCCATTTCTTTCTGTTCCAGGCCTGTACGGTTTCTGAAGTCCTTCAGCTTAGTGTTCCCTTTCACACCAGACTCTCCTCATCCTCGATATCTTCATTCTGTCGGCCGCTGCAGAACTTGTTGATGAAGTACACCTGACCTTTGCCAGTCACCTTCGTTGTTCTTGTTTCAAGAGGGCTCTTGTCTCCGCGCTGTACAGTACGTACTATGATCTCAAACAGACCAAGCTCCAAGGCTCTCTGTGTCGGCTCGCAGGATCCTTTGCAGATATATCCTCTTTCATGCATCCAGGCATACAGTCTCTTCTCTCCGATTGCGAATCCGTTCTGCTTGATCAGATGGGCAAGCTCTCTGACCAGGATGGCCGAGTCACTGGCAACCACGCTCTCTGCGAAGATTACTTTCGGCTTCTGTTCCTCTAATTTATTGTTTGTTTCTTCTAGTTCCTTTGTCTTCTGTTCAATAAGCTCTTTCTGCTCCTTGATCATCGTATCGGCTTCCAGTACGGCCTTGGCCAGAAGCTCTTCTCTTGATAAAGGCTTTGGAGCATACTTTCCAGTCTTGCGGATCTGTGGTAGAACCTCACTCGTGATCCAGTGCTTGAACTCCTTGGCGCTTGGAAGCTTGCTGGATAATATCAGTGAGTACAGTCCTGACTCGTTGATGATAGTCATTTCTTGAGCTCCACCAGGGGTGTCACATTTTGTTACATCCTTATCCTCTTGATCCACATGCCTTGCTAGAGCATCCTTTGGCCTTGAGTATCCTAGAATATTTGCGACATCCTTACCAACAAACCAGGGTTCTCCATCAATGCATAAAGATCTTACTTTTTTGTTTTCAAATTTAAATAATTGCAGGTCATTCATTTTACTTGGTTTCCTTTCTATATCTCAGATATCTTATTCGCTATAACCGTCCACTATAGTTGACAGTTAGAATAAAAAAATATCTGACACATTTGAGTTTAAGGCTTCCGCGATACTAAGCATTGTATTTTTAGTGATGTTAACATCATCGCCATTCTCAATTCTTGAGATTAAATAACGAGATACATTTGCCTTTTTTGCCAATTCCTCTTGTGTCAGATTCTGTTCAACACGATATTCTTTCACTTTGTTTTTCATGTCGATCACTCCTTTCATTGTCAATTATAGTTTACACAATAGGTAGTGTCAACTATAAATTACATTTTTATTGATTTTTTAAATTATGTATTGTATAGTTGACATGAAAGGAGCACTATATGAAATTAGGAAAGATAATAAAGAACACGATATCTCTATCAGAGAATTTTCTAGGCAAAGTGAACTATCTAATACATATATAACAAATATAGTAAACAACGAAGATTCAAACCCCAGCGTAGAAGCTTTAGGTAAAATTGCATCTGTAATGGGCTATAGCACAATACAATTATTTGAAATGCTTGATGGAGATCAAATGTTTCATATAAACACTACTCCAAGTTATACGCTGTCTGAAGATGAAAAAGATATTATAGATAAATACAGGGCCCTGGATGATAAAGGTAAGCATACAGTAGATATGATTCTTCGTATGGAGTGTGAAAGATTAAAGGACAACAAATAAAATATGACATGTGGCCTAGCTTATAAAGGGGGCCGTGAAACGTAGCCCCCCCTTGGTAAAAAGACTATAAATAAAGCAAGACCTGGTGTCATATTTCATGATGGCCAAAGGGGTCACCGTTTCAGGGACCCATAGGTAAAAAGACTATAAATAAAGCAGGACCTGGCACCCTCTTACCAAGGGGGGGGTCGCGTTTCACGACCCCCTTGATAAAACAAAAAAAAGAACACTGGCTAGGCGTTCTTCACAATAGAAGGTGTATTCCTGTTCTTCAGTGTTCTCTTTGGATGGAGT
>OHJE01000335.1_pt1 | contig 23473 bp, 26 predicted proteins | sample 1568491 | NCBI WGS metagenome assembly OHJE01 (sample SAMEA3879609, study PRJEB24766) | human gut metagenome | biome: human-associated habitat; feature: feces | place: USA | collected 1985/1987
CGGAGCCCCTTGGGCTTCAGCGGGCCGTACCGCAGGGTATCCCGCCCCCTGCGGGCCATGACCTCCACAGGCATGCATCCCTCAAAAACCTGCCCATCCTCAAACCCGTGGACCGGGGCCTCCCGGGCCTCCGTCAGGGCCTTCCAAAAGGCCAGATACTCGTCCTTTTCCATGGGACAGTTGATGTAGTCCGGGGTCCCCTTATCATAGCGGGAGGCGAAATACGCCGACTCCATGTCCACACTCTCAAAGCTCACCAGAGGCGCGGCGGCGTCAAAAAAGCTCAGCGTCGTATTCTCCCGGCCCAGCAGCTTCAGCAGCGTCTCGGCAAAGGCATCGCTGGTCAAGGGCCCGGTGGCCACCAGCACTTCTCCCTCGGGAATGTCCGTTACCTCTCCATCGATGATTGTGATATTGGGGTGGCTGCGGATGGCCTCCGTAACCATTCGGGCAAAGCCGTGGCGGTCCACTGCCAGGGCACCCCCGGCGGGAACCCGAGTGGCGTCTGCGCAGCGCAGGATCATGCTGTCCAGCCGCCGCAGCTCCTCCTTCAGCAATCCCACGGCGTTTTCCAGCTGATCCGAGCGCAGGGAGTTGCTGCAGCACAGCTCCGCATAATATTCGGTTTCATGGGCAGGGGTCTTTTTCTCCGGCTTCATCTCCCGCAGCGTCACCCGGATACCTCGCTGGGCCAGCTGCCAGGCGGCCTCGCTGCCCGCCAGGCCCGCGCCGATCACCGTTACTTCCATGGCTTACTCCTTCTCGGCAGTTTTCTTCGTCTTGGCGGCGGATTTACTCGCCGCCTTCTTTGCTGTTTTCGCCGGAGCCTTGGCGGCGGATTTCGCCGCTGCCTTGGTGGTCTTGGTCCCGGCCTTCTTCGCGGTTTTTGCGGTTTTCTTTTCGGCGGTATCCTCCGCCTTTTTGTGGTAGCCCCGCTTATCCTCCGGCAGGAAGTTGGAGCACTCCGGATTGATGCAGAAGGGCTTGTTAAAGCCCCGGCCGGATTTTTTGAACATGGTTTGGCCGCACACAGGGCAATCCTCCTTGGTGGGTACATCCCAGGTGCGGAAGTCGCAGCGCTGGCTCTCGTCGGCGGCAGTGGAGCGGTCGCAGCAGTAGTAGGTATATTGCTTGCCGGTCTTTTGGCTGACGCCGGTGCGCTTCATGAGACGCCCGCCGCACTTGGGGCAGCGGCCCGGCATCTGGACAACCAAGGGCTTGGTAAAGGTACACTCCGGGTATCCAGGGCAGGCCAAAAAGCGGCCGAAGCGGCCGGTCTTGACCACCATGTTGCGCCCGCAGATGTCGCACTTCTCCTCGCTGACCTCGTCGGGCACCTTAATATACACGCCCTCCATATCCTTCTCCACTTGGTTGAGATTCTGATCGAAATCGCCGTAGAATTCTCTCAGCAGAGCCTTCCAATTCTTGTCGCCGGACTCCACCTCGTCCAGCTCTTTTTCCATGTTGGCGGTGAATTTCACATCCACGATCTTGGGAAATCGCTGGCACATGAGGTCATTGACCACCGATCCCAGGGGGGTCATGCGCAGATACTTACCCTCCTTGACCACATACTCCCGGTCCAGAATGGTGGATACCGTGGGGGCATAGGTGGAGGGGCGGCCGATGCCGTTTTCCTCCAGGGCGCGGATAAGGGACGCATCCGTAAAATGCGCCGGGGGCTGGGTGAAATGCTGGGCGGGCTCCATCTTTTTCAAATCCACCGCTTCCCCCTGCTCCAGGGGCGGCAGGGCCGGCTCCTTGTCCTCTTTTTCCTCATCCCGGCTCTCCTCGTACACGGCGGCATAGCCGGCAAATTTCAGGCTGCTGGCGCTGGCGCGGAAGCTATGTGTCCCGGCCTCCAGCTCGGCGGAAACGCTGTCATACACGGCGTTTGCCATCTGGCTGGCCAAAAAGCGGCTCCAAATCAGCCGGTACAGCCGATACTGCTCTCCGGTGAGATCGCCCTTCACCTGCTCGGGAGTCAGCGCCACATTGCTGGGACGGATGGCCTCGTGGGCGTCCTGAGCCCCGGCCTTGGCCTTATACTGGCGGAAGGTGTTGGGGCGGTAATTGCTGCCGTAGCGGCTGTCGATCAGCTCCCGGGCGGCCACCTGGGCCTCGCGGGAGATGCGCAGGGAGTCGGTACGCATGTAGGTGATGAGACCCACGGCGCCCTCGCCGGTAATCTCCACGCCCTCATATAGCTGCTGAGCGATGGCCATGGTGCGCCGAGGGGTCATGTTCAGCTTGCGGGATGCCTCCTGCTGTAGGGTGGAGGTGGTGAAGGGGGGCGATGGCGAGCGCTGCTTATCCGCCCGCTTCACGCTCTTGACCGTAAAGGGCTGGGCCTGCACCTCCCGGCAGATCTCCTGGGTCTCGGCCTCGGAGGCAGGCTCATACTTCTTACCGTTTTTGCCGTAATAATGGGCCTTGAACACGGCCTTTTCGCCCTGCTTTGCCAGGTGTGCGTCCAGCGTCCAGTACTCCTTGGGGATGAATTCCTCTATTTCCTTTTCCCGCTGGGCCACCAGGCGCATGGCCACCGATTGCACCCGGCCCGCGGAGAGGCCCCTGCGGATCTTCTTCCACAGCAGCGGCGAGAGGCGATAGCCCACGATACGATCCAGCACGCGCCGGGCCTGCTGGGCGTCCACCAGGTCCTGGTCGATGTGCCGGGGAGCGGCGATGCTCTCCTGCACCACCTTTTTGGTGATCTCATTAAAGGTGACCCGGCGGGTCTTGGCGTCGTCCAGATCCAGCAGGTACTTCAGATGCCAGCTGATGGCCTCTCCCTCCCGGTCCGGGTCGGTGGCAAGATAGACCATGTCAGCCTTGTCCGCCGCCTTCTTCAGCTCCCGGATGATCTCCTCCTTGCCCTTAATGGGCTTATAATCCAGTTCAAAATCCTTGTCCACATCCACGCCGATCTTGCTCTTGGGCAGATCCCGCAGATGGCCCATGCTTGCCATGACCTCGTAATCCGGGCCCAGGTATTTGCCAATGGTCTTGGCCTTGGCCGGGGACTCCACGATCACCAGGTTTTTTGCAGCCTTTTTTGCCATAATGCTCTGTTACTCCTTTGTGTCTTCGACTTCCACCGTACGGACGAACTTGCGCAGTCCCTCCTGGCGGGTGTAGCCGTCAATTTCCAACATTGTCACCGCCGACAGGATCCGCCGCACCGGCACATTGGCCCGCAGGGCGATGTCATCCGTCAGCATGGGTTCCTTATCGTCCAGGATCCGCAGCACCTTGATCTGGTCGTCCGTCAGCCCCTCGGCGTTGCGCCGGACATTGATGACCGGCAGGCCCGAGGGAGCCACCTTGGGCTTTTTGCTGCGCTCGGGATAGAAAATTTCGCTCTTTTTGGGCAGCGGCGGCAGCTTCTCCCCGTCCGGATGCAGTTTATGGGGATAGCGGCTCTGATATTCCCGGAGGATATCCCAGCTCTCCGTAGCCAGGCCCGCGCCGTCCCGGATGAGGCGGTTACAGCCCACGCTGCCCTCAGCATCCAGCGGGCCGGGGATGGCAAATACATCCCGTCCCTGCTCCAGGGCCGTGGCGGCGGTGATGAGCGCGCCGCTCTTTTCCGGCGCTTCCACCACCAGGGTGGCCAGGCACAAGCCGCTGAGAATCCGGTTCCGGGCAGGAAAATGCCAGCCAAAGGGCTCCGCCCCCGGCGGATACTCCGACAAAAGCACGCCGGAGGCGGCCACGTCCTCATAGAGTCTGTCATTCTCCGGCGGATATACCACGTCCACGCCGCAGCCCAGCACGGCGGCCGTCAATCCGCCGGCGCGCAGTGCCCCCAGCTGCGACGCCGCATCAATGCCCCGGGCCAGACCCGAGACCACCAAGCCGCCCTGCTTGCTCATTTCAAAGCCAAAGCGCTCCGCCGTGCGGATGCCGTAGGGCGAGCAGCTCCGGGTGCCCACCACCGCCACGGCGGCCTCCTCGTCAAACAGGGGCATGGAGCCTCTGCCGTAGAGCAGCAGAGGTGGGTCATAGATATTCTTCAGCCGCTGGGGATAGAGGGCATCCTGCGCTGTCAGAAGGAAAATATCCTTCCGGGCGCACTCCTCCAGGATGCTCTGCGCCCGGTCCAAGGACTTGTTTTCCAGCGCCTGCACCTGGTCGGCGGTGATCCCCTCCACCTGCAGCAGATCCCCGGGCTCGGCATAGTAGACCTCCTCAGGTGAGCCGAAATGCTCCAGCAGCGCCTGACGGGCCGGGCCGCCCAGCCGGTTCTGCTCCGTCAGCCACACCCAGAATTTCAGTGCTGACATGCGTCCATCTCCTCTCCGCGGTATGCCTCCCACAGCAGCACAGAGGCAGCCACAGCAGCGTTGAGCGACTCACACCGGGGCGACATAGGAATGCGAACTGTGCCGTCGCACAGGGCTAAAAGCTCCTCCGTAAGGCCCCGTCCCTCGCTGCCGATGGCCACGGCGGCCCGGGAAAGCTCCACCGCCCGGGCATCCATGGTGTCCGCCCGGAGGGCGGCACCGTAGAGGGGGATGCCGCTGCGGCGCAGCAGCGTGTGCAGCTCCTGCCCCATGCAGGTCCATACCGGGCGGCGGAACACCGCCCCCATGGACGCGCGCATGGTCTTGGGGCTGTATACATCGGCGCAGCCGGGCAGCAGGAACAATCCGTCAGCATCAAAGGCATCCAAAGTACGCAGGACAGTGCCCACGTTGCCGGGATCCTGCACTCCCTCCAGCACCGCATAGCGCCGGCCGGTGAGCTTTTCCGGCAGGGCGCGGGCCGGAATGCGGCAGGTAAATAAAACGCCCTGGGGCGTTTTCATGGGCGAAACGGAGGTCATTATGTCTGCCGGGACCTCCACCACCCGAACATCGGCAGGCAGCGGCGGCAGCTCAGCAGCTCCGGTGTGCACCACGCACACAAGCTCCGTCTTCCACAGAAGCGCCTCCTGCAGCAGCTTGGGGCTGTCGCCCAGGTACTCTCCGCACTGACGGCGGTAGCTGCCGGAGGCGGCCAGGCGGCGAATATGCGTGAGCAGCGGATTTGTACGGGACATGATGCGCTCCATAAGTGCCGGCCTCCTTTCGGGCATACACAGGGTGTCATATACCTATATAATAAAGCAGTATTTTTTTGCGATGTCAAGAAAATTTTTTGCCGCAGACACAATGCCTGCGGCAAAAAGACGATTCTATACACATTTTTGGCAGGTCTGCATCACATGGATCGCCTTTTGGTCTTTGTCTCCAATCCCCTTATTCTGCACTCGCAGTTCAAAAAAAGCTCTTGTGTTTTCAATGTATTGAGTCCGTCAAACCGGAAGCCGTGCTTTCGTTATACGGCCGTTGCACTCAGCGCTCTTTCTCTATAATCGCCAGCACCTTTTCTCTGTCGCGCAAATAGAAGTGCGCCGAGGCTGTGAAATACGCCTAAATCCTGCATTTACAGATCCCCTCCTTGCGATTCACCGAAGCTCCGGTGTCAAAGCAGTTGGGAAAGCGCCGGATTCAGCGTTGCCATTGCCGCTTTCTGATATTCGTTGACTTGCATCTGTTTCCTCCGTTATTTTGCCTGCGCAAATTGATAAGCCTGCTCGATCCAATCAAACAGCTCCTCGTCCAAATCGGACGGATTGCTGATGACAAAATGCGTTGTCCACCGACCCGGATACGGCTCGGTTTTTGCCGCCACCCGGTCGGATTCCGGCGGTGCGGACAGCCCCAGCGTCAGCACAAAATAGTTCTCCGGCAATACAAAAACCTCTCCCCCCTCTCCGTGATCAATTCCCGCAAGGCATCCCTGTGTTCCGTGTGCCGGGAAACACAGCACACGGAGCGGTACAGAAATTGATGATTCAAAAAAGGAAGAGTAGATTATGATGACTAAAAATGATAAAATCAAGTCAAAAGGTACAAGCACCCCCGCCGACAGCTCCCTTGGCCTTGCCATCAGCTTGAGCCTCGGTACGCTATTCGGGATCGTAACAGACAATCTCGCTCTCGGCATGATGATCGGCGTTGCCGTGGGTCTGTGCGGCGGTTCGGCTGCCGGTGCGCTGAAGGGAAAGAAGAAGGAGACAAGCGATGGAGAAAAGGAAAACGGTGAAAAATAGCAGGGGATTTTCAAAATATCTTATGTCGATCCTGCTGTTTCTGTTGTTTGAAGCAGTAGCGGTCACGCTGTGGCTCACAAAGGACAACCTGTTCTATCTGCTGAATTTCAGCTACATAGGCGGCTGCCTCGCACTGGGAACGGCGCTGTTCACTGCCGGGAAACGCTATGCCCGGCATTTTGTGCAGCTGGCGGTGGGAAGCTATATGCTGCTGTACCTTGGCGTGATTTCTCATGAGAATATGCAGCTTGAGGGTTTCTGGTACTATCTGTTTCTCGGCGTTTTTGAAGCGGCGACCATTCACTATGCAGTGGCAAAGATTTTCGGCCCGCTGCTGTTCGGGCGCGGCTGGTGCGGCTATGCCTGCTGGACGGCCATGGTGCTGGATTTTCTGCCCTATAAGCAGCCGCAGAAGCCCCGAAAGGAGAAGCTGGGCGCTCTGCGCTATGTGATGTTTGTGTTGTCGTTGGTGCTTGTGTCCGGCCTGTTTTTGTTCAAGGTCGCAAATCTCGAAAAAATAATGTTCTGGCTGTTCCTCGCCGGGAATGTGCTCTATTACATCGCCGGCATTGCGCTGGCCTTTGCCTTCAAGGATAACCGGGCATTCTGCAAATATCTGTGTCCCATCACGGTGCTTCTCAAGCCCATGAGCTATTTTTCCCTGCTGCGCGTTCACTGCGACGAGAGTAAATGTGTCCGCTGCGGCAAATGCCTGCGGGTCTGCCCCATGAACGTGGAGGTCAACAAAGAATCCCGCAAGCGGAAAAACGGGACGGAATGTATCCTCTGCTACGAATGCACAAAGGTCTGCCCCACCAAGGCACTGCATTAACGGAGCTAAGCGGAAATATCCTCCCGGCACTGTTCAGGCTTCTGCCAGCGTAATCCTTATATCCCTCTCGAATACTATGCAGGAATTAGCCACCTGTTATCAGGAAACGACCACCTATCGAAAAACAGTAGTATTTGTTTTCCCCATCGCCTATGATAAAGCCGTGGAAAGGAGGAGACCGGATGAAGATTGAGATCAGAATCGACAAGAATTGTGACGAACCGAAGGTCATCGTCGTAACGGACAAGGTAACCGATGAAATCAATGAAATCGTAACAAGGCTTTCGGATAAGCCGTCTCAAATACTTGCCGGATTCAAGGATGGACAGGCAGCCGTGCTGGAGCCGGAGCAGCTCTACCGAATCTATGCCTCGGATGGCAAGGTGTATGCCGAAACGGGAAATGGCACCTATTCTCTCCGGCTGCGGCTGTATGAAGTGGAGCAGCGGCTCACAAGCCGCTCCTTCGTGCGCATATCGAACAGTGAACTCATCAACCTGAAAAAGGTCAGAAGTTTTGATTTGAGCCTTGTCGGAACAATCTGTGTTTCGCTCTCAAACGGAGCTGTTTCTTATGTTTCCAGGCGGTATGTCTCCAAAATCAAGCAGCTGTTAGGGCTATGAGGTGGTTAAAATGAAGAAAAAAATTGTAAAACGCATTTGGATCGGATTTCCTGTAGGCATTGCCATGGGGTATATCATTACCCTGGTTATCTCCGCCTGCATTGGGGATGGAACCGTTTACTCGGCCACGCCGGAGTTTGTCCAAAGGATGGGCACTGAACTGAGCGCCGTTATTTTGCAGACAGCTCTGTGCGGCGTTCTGGGGAGCGGCTTTGCGGCGGCATCCGTGATCTGGGAGATAGATTCGTGGAGCCTTGCCAAGCAAAGCGGCGTGTACTTTATCGTTATAGGGGCCATCCTGCTTCCCATCGCTTATGTGACAAATTGGATGCGGCATTCTGTAGCGGGGCTCCTGTCTTATGTCGGAATTTTTATCGGTATCTTCATGGCCGTTTGGCTTTCTCAGTATTTATGCTGGAAGGTGAGAATCAAAAAAATGAACTATTGCATCCATCACGAGAAAAAATCGCAAGAGTAAAAATCTTAGCCCCGGAGGGTAAAGCGGCAGCCCGCTGCTTTACCCTTTGGGACTGATAGGGTTGAAAACGAGCATGATTTCTCTGTATTCCACCGATATTCTACCGCCGAGGGATGTATCCGCATAGCCTTTCGCCGTATACTCAAAGCATCTTAAACACAGGAGGAAAATTCAATGAATCAAACAGCCATCGGCAGTTACATTTCCAAGAAACGCAGGGAGAAAAATCTGACACAGGAACAACTGGCGGAAAAAACTCGGCGTGTCCAATAAGACGATCTACAAATGGGAAAACGGCAAGTGCATGCCCGATTACAGCATTATTGAACAGGTCTGCAGGGAGCTTTCCGTTGCGCTTTCCGAGCTGATGGACGGCGAGGATGCGGCGGAGGGCAGCATGCGGGTTTATGACGATGAACAGATCCTTGACCTGCTGCGCCGCATGCAGGAGTTGGAACGGAAGAAATGGATTCTCTACGGTATCATTCTCGTTGTCCTCGGCCTTGCCTGCAGCGCCATGTCGGCCACGGCCAGCGGCTCATAGGTGCAGGAGTTCGTATCCAGTCTTCTGATGGGGCTGTCCGCTGCAGAAATATTGGCAGGGATTGTCATTGTCGGAAAAAGCATTTTGAAAAGGTAGCTTACTATCCCTCATCACATCTTTAGCAAACCTGCAGCAAAAAAGCTCTATAGCGTCAATACAAATCGCCGCATTTTAAGGCCATCCTTTAATACGGGCAAAGCATTTCCTCGTGTTTGTGGTCGGCAGCTCAGCTTCACTCATGAGCGGCTATTTTCCATATCCCTTTATTCATTTGTCCAGGATGTATTGTACTCCTGAAAAAGCAGTTTTCCGACCCGGGTCCATCTTGACAGATCGGCCGAAATCTGCTAATATAGGCACGCCTAATGGTTGTTTTTTTATGCAGCACAGTTAGTCGGCTCTAATCGTCGAGGGGCATACCAAGACTATGTGTGGAGCCATTTATTTTATCAGGGTGTCGGAGGCCGTGCTGCAACCGGTTTATACCCGGGCCATTTACCGAACGGCTGCGGCCGTGGCTCATTTATGAAAAGATCAATCCAACGACCTATATATCCGGTCGTTGGCTGCATCTAAATATCTGTTTAGGAGGACAACTGCTATGACAATGAAAAAAATCGGTATGTTTGCCGCCGGCGTGCTGTTCGGCACGGCGGGTCTGAAGGTTCTCGGCAGCAAGGATGCCCGCAAGGTCTATGCGCACACAACCGCTGCTGCGCTGCGCGCCAAGGACAGCGTGATGACCACTGTTACCGCTCTGCGCGAGGGTGCCGAGGACGTCTACGCCGACGCCAAGGCCATTAACGAGCGCCGGGCTGAGGCCGAGGCCGCCGCTGTGGTGGAGGACACTTCCGCGGAGGAAAGCAAGGCGGAGTGACCCATGAAATGCACGATCCTACATGAAACTCGAGGTCGCATGCGGGTACGCCTGTGCTGTAGGCGCATGACGCTGGAGCAGGCGGATGTGCTGGAGTACTATCTGCGGGCGGTAGACGGCGTGCAATCGGTGAAGGTTTACGATCGGACCCGGGACGCCGTGGTGCTCTATGAGGCGGAGCGCGGAAGTATAATTCGAGCGCTGGCGGCATTCTCCTTCGCCAAGGCGGAAGCTATGGAGCTGGTGCCGGAGCATACCTCCCGGGCCCTGAACCGGGAGTTTGAGGACAAGCTGGCGGTCACCGTCATGCGGCGGTGTATTTCACGCCTGTTCCTGCCGGTGCCCGTCACCACCGCCATCTCCCTCTTCCGCTCCGTCAAGTACATCAAGGAGGGCTGCCAGGCGCTGCTGCAAGGCAGGCTGTCTGTGGCGGTACTGGATGCCGCCGCCGTCACGGTGTCCATGGCGCGGGGTGATTTCGCCACCGCCGGCTCCGTTATGTTCATGCTGCGGCTGGGCGAAATTCTGGAGGAGTGGACCCACAAAAAGTCCGTGGCCGACCTTGCCTCCGCCATGAGCCTTCGGGTGGACAGCGTCTGGCGGCAGGTAAACGGCACCGAGGTGCTGACGAAGATCACCGATGTGAAGCCGGGCGACCGTATCGTCATCCGCACCGGCGGCATGATCCCGCTGGACGGCCGGGTGGCGGAGGGAGAGGCCCTGGTGAACCAGTCCTCCCTGACGGGCGAGTCCATGCCCGTGGCCAAGCATCCCGGAAGTCCCGTCTATGCCGGGACGGTGGCGGAGGAGGGCGAGTGCGTCATCTCCGTGGAGAAATCCTCCGGCAGTGGGCGGTATGACCGGGTGGTCCGGATGATCGAGGAGTCGGAGAAGCTGAAATCCACCGCCGAGGACAAAGCCTCCCGGATGGCGGACCGCCTGGTGCCCTATACCCTGGGCGGCACGGCGCTGACCTATCTCCTGACCCGGAATGTGACGAAAATGCTGGCGGTGCTGATGGTAGACTTCTCCTGCGCCCTGAAGCTATCCATCCCCATTGCGGTGCTGTCCGCCATGCGGGAGAGCAGCGGCTATCACATCTCCGTCAAGGGCGGCCGGTTTTTGGAGGCGGTGGCCCAGGCGGACACCATTGTGTTCGACAAGACCGGCACACTGACCTATGCGACGCCCACCGTGGCGGCGGTCGTTCCCTTCGGCGGACGCGACGAGGCGGAAATGCTCCGGCTTGCCGCCTGCCTGGAGGAGCATTACCCCCATTCCATGGCAAACGCCGTGGTGGCGGAGGCAAAGCGGCACGGGCTCACCCACGAGGAATATCATTCGCAGGTGCAGTATGTGGTGGCCCACGGCATCTCCAGCATGGTGGAGGGCAAGAAGGTCATCATCGGCAGCGCCCACTTTGTCTTTGAGGACGAGGGCTGCCGCATCCCGGAGGGAGAGGAGCCGAAATTTGACGCGCTGCCCGCCGCGTATTCCCATCTGTATCTCTGCATAGACGGGGAGCTGGCGGCGGTGATCTGCATCCACGATCCCCTGCGCCGGGAGGCGCGGGAGGCGGTAAAGGCGCTGCACGAGAGCGGCTTTGCCAACGTGGTGATGATGACCGGCGACAACCGCCGCACGGCGGAGGCCGTGGCCGCCGAGGTGGGCGTGCACGCTGTGTACGCCGAGGTGCTGCCGGAGGACAAGGCCGCGTTTATCCGGCAGGAAAAGGCCAAGGGCCACACCGTTATCATGGTGGGCGACGGCGTCAATGATTCTCCCGCCCTCTCCGAGGCGGACGCGGGCATCGCCATCTCCACCGGGGCGGCCATCGCCCGGGAGATCGCCGACATCACCGTTGCCTCGGAGGATCTGTTTGCGCTGGTAACGCTGCGCAGGCTCGGTGAGGCGCTGATGGAGCGTATCCACGGCAGCTACCGGTTCATTGTGGGCTTTAACCTGTCGCTGATCGCGCTGGGCGTGGCGGGGATCCTGCCTCCCACAACCTCGGCGCTGCTGCACAACGGGTCCACCCTGGGCATCAGCCTGCGGAACATGACCGACCTGCTGAAAAAAGATAACAACGCATAATGCGGCAAAAAGCAGCCGGGAAGCGCCTGCCTGACAGGTGCTCCCCGGCTATTTCTGGTTATGAAGCGGCGGAAATGCTCTGAGAAAAGAGCTCCCTATTCTATTTCCTCCGTTTTCGTATATGTCGGCTCAGTCAAGAGCGGTGATGGTGATCGTGCCTCTGAACGAAAGAAGATAGGTAGCATACTCGGCCTGCTCAAGTGCAAGCCGCAGGACAATATCGCCGCCTTTGGCATCGTATACCCGGTTGAAGCTCAGGGTATGCTGCTCTCTTCTCGTCTCGTTCAGCTTTTTGCCTTTGTCCACCTTTATGCTCGTAAGATCCCTGCACAGCTGGTTATCATAGCCGTCCGTCATCCGAACAGAATAGAAGCCTTTGTCATCATTTGACATGGCATAGACCGCCCCGTTTACGCTCACCTGATAATGATGTCCACGTGACAGTCGAACGGTATCCCCGTCACAGGAGACAAGCCCGCCGCTGCTCATTTTTCCCTGAAAATAGAGCGCCGCCGTTTCATTTTGAAGATTGACCGATTGTACCACCCCAACGCCGTAAAAATAGCCCGGGCAGCTGCCGTTCTGACCGGCGTCGCCCTTGTCGCCTTTATCTCCCTTGTCGCCTTTGTCTCCCTTGTCTCCCTTTTCGCCGTCTGTGCCGTCAACACCGTCTGTGCCGTCAATGCCTGCGGCTTTTACGCCGGTGTCGGTTTCTCCAATCCACCAGTTGCCGTTTTCACCGATGAAGGGGGTGTTTCCGTCCGCACCGTCCCTACCGTCTTGCCCGTTTATACCGTCCTTGCCGTCAGCGCCGTCTATGCCGTCGGCACCTTTCAATGCAGTAAGGTCATACAGGTTCAGCCATATTTCATCGTCGACATAACGCCACTGCAGGGTGTTTTCATTTACACGGAACTCCGGTGTTTTTCCGTTTGCTCCGTCTGCGCCGTTCCGTCCGGCGGGGCCTGTGATATCGGCGATCGCCACAAGGTTCTGCCACTCGCCGCCCTCATAGCGCCACTGTATGTGGGTTTTGGCTCGCTGTACCTCTATGTTTTTGGCATTTATGCCATCCTTGCCGTCTTTGCCGTCGGCTCCGTCTTTACCGTTGGCACCGTCAATTCCGTCCTTGCCGTTTTTTCCATCGGCTCCGTCTTTTCCGTCAATGCCGTTAATGCCGTCTTTGCCGTTTGTACCGTTTATTCCGTTCTTACCGTCGGTGCCGTTTTTGCCGTTGGCTCCATCCTTGCCGTTTTCTCCGGCAGCGCCCCGCAGCTCGGAAAGCGCCACCAGGTCGTGCCAGTCGGTTTCATCGCTGTATTTCCACTGGATAGCAGTGCCGTTGTTCCGCACCTCAGGCAGTGCGGCGGCGTTGGTCTTTGCCGCTTTGCTCCATCCTATGGCAAGCACGATGCAAAGTGACAAGAGGATGGCGCAAAGGGCCAAAAGTGAGCCTGTGAGTAGTTTTTTCTCTGTTTTCATCTTCTTTCCTCCGTTCGTAATTGGTTATCACGGCGAAGCTTTGCACCGCTGCCCACGCCGTAAATGAGCGGCGGCTGACCGGCTTATGCTTGGTTTGCTTTGTACTTATCCACGAACAGGGCGACTCCCTGCTTTAAGACATCCATCTGGGTTTGAAGATAATATTCATCCTCGAACATGGCGTAGTGCACGCAGGCGCGGACGAATATAAAGATCAGCGGCGTGATGACCGTATAGGGAATGCCGATCTTCGGCTCCAGCCGCTTGGCATACTCGGTATAGCGCTCGTTCACGCCCTCAAAAAACTTCTTGCCGTGCTCGATATACTTCGGAAGTGTATAGACCTGATACATCAGGCGATATTTCTTGCCGTGCTTTTTGGCCGTCCAGTAAGGCACCTCCTTCACAAATCGAACAACATCCTTCGGGTCGGTGGGGGCCATCTCCATAAAGTCGTCCTCAACCTTTTCCATACAGTATGCCGTTGACTCAATAATCAGCTCGTCAAGGTTTTTGAAATACGAATAAAGATTTGCCTTTGTGCAGCCGCAGGCATCGGCCAGGGCTTTGATCCCCGTACCCGTTAGTCCGTTTTCCGCATAACACTCAAAGCATTTTTCCATGATTTCACGCTTCCGCTCATTGTGCTGTTGCTCTGTTGTTTTCATGTAAATTGCGCCCCCTAATTGATGTGAACGTTCGTTTAGTATTAGTGTAGCATAGAGTTGAGACTATTTCAAGAGCAGCCTTTAAAAGGGGCCGCAAAAAAGTGGGGGGGCAGCTATAAGCTGACTATCCCATCTGTTTTCTGTTATCCCGCCCGGAGATTATTTTACAGTGCAGAAATGTCGCGGCTGTTTTGACCGCACGGCAGAAAAAGCGGCTTGGTTCTCAAGAGAAAACCAAGCCGCTATACTATGACGTACAGTGTTCAGTTGATAAATGGGGATTTGCCCTTTGCGGACGGGCGGACTATCTTTTTATCAATCATCTATCTCCGTCTCGTGATGAAGAATTGCGCCGGTGGCCGCGTCAATTTCATAGTCGTACTCCCTATTACCGGACTTGAACTCGACTTCATAAATAATTGTGCCGTCCTCTACATCCAGCTGAATGTTCATGTCATAGACCGTGTTCGCATCCACACCGGCGTGGTTCAGCGCAATGGATTTTGCCTTAGCGTGGCCAATGTCCTGCGCCGTTCCGGGCTGTGTGTGCTTTGCAGGCTGAGCCTCAGATGCTTCGTCGTCATCCGCCGCCTCCCGCTTGGTCTCTATAACTGCGCCGGAGTAGGCGTCGATCTTATACTCTATCTCCTCGCCGTTCCGGCCTGTGATCTCCACCTCATAATGTGCCGGGAATTCGTCCAGCTCCGGGTCGACCTCACTGTGCAATATCTCCGCTGCAGACGCCTTGCCGAACTCCGCCACAGCAATGTCCATCGCCTTGTCTTTGCCGATGGGCATAGCGGGCGCACCTGCCTCTGCCAGGTCCTTCAGCTCCTCCACGGAGAGCTTTGCCAGCGCATCAAACTGCAGCTCCGGGTTGATGGCAAGGACGCGATTCACCAGTGCCGCCTTCCCTGTGGAAATGTTGTTTTCCTGTGCCTGCTGGTCTCTTGCAGTGTCCTGCGTCAGGGTCTGCGTCAGGACGGAGGCCTTCGCTTCACTGGTCTGCAAAACGCCGTCCACGGCGTCAGTCAGCTCACGCTGAAGCTTTTCCGCGCGGGCGGTATCCTTGTCCTCCACTGAGATCATAATAGCGGAGGAAATGCTGCTGAGATAGCCGTTGCGCACAAGGCTGCCTACAATGGCGTTCACCGCCACATCCAGCTTGGCGCCCTTGAGATCGGCCCCGTCTCCCATATCCGCAAGGATCGTCTTTGCATCGTCATTGAGCGGCGCGCAGACCAGTACCTTTTCGCTCCTGCTGACCTTCAGCTCGATGCTGGGGTTTACATCCAGCGACACCACGGACGCCACCGCATTTGCCTGCTGATAGAATACACCTCCGCCGCCCAGCAGCATCACCGCAAGGCAGGCAGCGACGAGTGCCGGCCATTTTTTCCTTGCCGGTTTTCTTGTTGTCATATTGATCACCGTTCCTTTCCGCACTTCACAGCGGGAGAGAACGCCGCTCACATCGTCCGGCGCAGTTTTTTCAAGGGCCGAGGCCAGCCTCTGCTCCATTTTTTCGTTAGTCATCGGGCGTCATCTCCTTCCAGAGTACTTCGCATCTTTTTCAATGCTCTGTGATATTTTGACAGGACGGTAGGAAGCGTCAGCTCCAGCAAAGCCGCAATCTCTCGATGCTTCATGCCTGTGACCGCATGGAGCAGCACAATGCGCCGCTCCTCATCACTGAGAGCAGCCAACGCCTGCTGCAGCACAATGCGCTCATCGGCATCCAGCCCGCACTCCTGTGCGGGAATGGCGTCCCATTCCTCCTCACTGAGCGCGGCATTTTTCTTTTCCCGCCGCAGACGCATCAGGCACAGGTTGCGGCACACGGTCAGCAGCCAGCCCATGGGTGACCCGGCGGGCCGGTACTGCTCCGCGCAGTCCCACACCTGCACATAGACATCCTGGGTCAGATCCTGGGCATCGTGCGCGTTTTTGAGATACGACAGCGCCAGGCCGTACACAGCCGTTTTTGTCCGCTGATACAGCTCCGCCAGCGCCTCGCTCTCCCCTCCGGCAATGCTGAGAAGCAGCTGCTGCAGCTGGTGCCGCTCCTCCGCCGGGGCATATTCAGTTGTCATCAGCATACTGAGCATGGGCTTGCATCTCCTGTCATCCGGGTAATGCGCGAAGCGGGCGGTTTATTGCATGGGCTTAAAAAAAATATACTCTCTGCAGCTTTGTGTTATAGCGCGTCGGAAAGCTCCGCTTTTCTGATTCTGATTATACCTCCAAATCACGGAATAATCTACCCATATGTTCCGTGCGGGCAGCCGCCATGGTGAATGTCTGTTTTCGCATGTAAGCCCCACCGGTGTTCCCGGTGGGGCTTACGCATATCATATTATCTATCAGCTCTTTTATTCCTGCCGCAAAAACAGCACACCCAGTGTGCCCGGCCCGCAGTGGGAGGACACGGTGCAGCCTGCCTGGGTCAAGAATACCTCCCGGAAGGGGGCCAGGGACTTCACCAGCTCCGTCAGCTGGGCCAGGGTATCCTCTGCGACGCCGCCGGAGTGGGTAATGAAGGCCCAATCCTCCACCACGGTCTTGCCAGCCAGCCGCTCGGTGATGTACTGCCGGTAGACCCGTTCCATGGTACCCCGATACTTCTTGCAAACCACCAGCTTGCCCTCCCGCATCTCCAGGCAGGGCTTCAGCTTCAGCACGTTGGCGCCCAGGGCCGCCACGCCGCTGCAGCGGCCGCCCTTCCACATGTATTCCAGGGTGTCCAGCACAAAGCTGGTGTCGCTGTGAGGTGCCAGCCGGCGCAGCTCATCGGCAATATCCCCGGCCGCCATGCCTTCATCCCGCAGCTTGGCTCCCTGCAGGGCCAGCAAACCGCCGCCGGTGGAGAGCTGGCGGCTATCCACCACATGGATGCGTCCCGTCTCCAGCTCCGCCGCGGCTATAAGGGCGTTCTGGCAGGTGCCGGACAGGTCTGCACTGATGTCGATGTGGACGATGTCAAAGCCCTCCGCCAGGATGGCGCCAAAAAACTCCTTGAACTGCTCCGGACTCACTGCCGCCGTCTTGGGCAGGGTGCCGTCCCTATGGAAGTCGGCGTAGAGATCCTCGGAGGTATAGTGGCCATCATCGGGGAAAATACGCTCTCCGGTCTGGATGGTCAAGGGCACAGTGCGGATCTGAAAGCGTTCCAGCAGTGCCGGGGTCAGGTCGCAGGTGCTGTCATAGGTGATGCAAACAGGTCTGGGCATGAAGCGATTCCTCCTATTTTCTTCTTCTCTATTTTAGTATACCCAGCCAACCTCAACACAGGCTCAAAAAAGCTCGATTTTTCAGGCGGGATGTGATAAAATCATAAAAAAGCTAAGGAGGGCTCGCATGTTTCGAATTTTGGTAGCCGAGGATGACGAGAGCACCCGTCTGCTCATGTGCGAGGTGCTGCGCCAGGCAGGCTATGAGCCCTGTCCCGCCCGAGACGGTGTGGAGGCCCTGGAGGTTATGGATCATTTCCAGTGCGACCTGGCCATCGTGGACATTACCATGCCCCGGATGGATGGCATCGCTTTCACCCAGACCCTGCGGGAGGGTAACTGTGACCTGCCGGTGCTCATGGTGACGGCCCGGGTGACCCAGGAGGATAAGCGCCGGGGCTTCCGGGCAGGAACGGATGACTATATGGTCAAGCCTGTGGACGAGGAGGAGATGCTCTGGCGCGTGGAGGCGCTGCTGCGGCGCTATCGCAGCACAGCGGAGCGGCGGCTGACGGTGGGCAGCACGGTTTTGGACCGGAGCGCCCTGCAGGTCATCACTCCCCAGGGCACTCAGCAGCTCACCGCCAAGGAGTTTATGCTGCTTCTGAAGCTGCTGAGCTATCCCCGGACTCTTTTCACCAAGCGCCAGCTTATTGATGACATCTGGGACCTGGACAGCGAGGTAGATGAGCACACCGTGGAGGTCTACATTTCCCGGCTTCGGGACAAATTCCGGGGCAATCCGGACTTTGAGCTGCGGACCATCCGGGGCTTTGGGTACATGGGGATGCCCAGGGAGGACGAGAATGAAAAAAAATAAGGTCAAAAAAGAGAATCCTCCGGCCCGGCTCCTATGGACCATGTTTTTGCTGGTGCTGGGAATGGTGATTGTATACGGGACCCTGGTGCTGGGTATCTTCGCCCTGGTCCAGCGCCTGGTACGGCTGGACGAGAGCAACTACACCCTGGTGTGGCCCATTCTCATTTTGACGGTGAGCGCCATTTTGGGCGTGGCGCTGGCCATCTTCATTTTTCGGGGATATTTAGCGCCGCTGTCCCGGCTGATGCAGGCCACCCAGGCGGTGGCCGCCGGGGACTACTCCGTGCGGGTAGAACTGCGGGGGGCCCGGGGCGAGGTGGCGGAGTACATCCGCAGCTTCAACAAAATGGCTGAGGAGCTGGGCAGCGTGGAGATGCTGCAATCAGACTTCGTGAACACCTTTTCCCATGAGTTTAAGACGCCCCTTATCTCCATCCGGGGGTTTGCCAAGCTCCTGCAGAACCCGGACATCTCCGGGCAGCAGCGGGCCATCTATGCCGGGACCATCGCCCGGGAATCAGAACGATTGGCGGCTATGAGCACGCATATTTTGGAGCTGACCCAGTTTGAAAACACGGAGATCGTGTCCGGCAAGACTCTATATAGCCTGGACGAGCAGCTGCGCCGGTGCATCCACCAGCAGGAGCGGAGCTGGCTGCAGAAGGGGCTGACCGTGGAGGGGGACCTGGATCCTACGGATTACTACGGAAATGAGGAGCTGGTAGAGCACATCTGGTCCAACCTCATCTCCAACGCCATCCGCTTCACCCCTGCCGGCGGACAAATCACCGTAGTTCTGCGCAAGGAAGCTGCGGAGATCACCGTGTCTGTCTCCGACACCGGCATCGGCATGGATGAGGAGACCCAGCGGCACATTTTCGATAAGTTTTACCGGGCGGAGCCATATCCGGACAGCCGCGGCAACGGCCTTGGCCTATCCATCGTGCGGCGGGCGGTAGAGCTGTGCGGCGGAGAGATTGAGGTGTTCTCTCAGCCCGGCAAGGGCTCCACCTTTACCGTGACGCTGTCCCCCACTGACCGGAATTGAGCTCCCTCCCCCCGGCGGCAGATCCTTCCACTTCCCGGTTGCAAAACGTGTTGAAGTCGTGTATAGTATAGAAATACCTATTGGGAGGTCATGCTATGAAAGAAAAAATGCAGCCGGGGAAGCTGGTCCCCCGGTACGCTGTTCCTTGGCTGTTGAGTGCCCTGGTGTGGCAGCTGGGCCTGTATTTTTTAGCCAAGCTGCTGACGGATGGCCGCTTCCATTACGATCTGTCCATTTCACTGGATGATAAAATCCCCTTTGTTCCCTTTTTCATGCTGATCTATTGGGGGGCGTATTTCTCCTGGGGAATAAACTATATCCTGGCCGCCCGAGAAAATCGGGACCACTGCCGCCGCTGCATTACCGCCGACATGATCGCCAAGGCCCTGTGCTTTGTGATCTTCCTGCTGCTGCCCACCACCATCGCCCGGCCGGAGGCAGGCGGCAGCGGCCTCATCGGCTGGCTCACTCGCATCATTTACATGGCGGACACGCCTGTGACTCTGTTCCCATCCATCCACTGCCTGGATTCCTGGCTGTGCTGGCGGTTTTTAGTGAAGTGTAAAAAAGTGCCCCGGTGGTATAAATGGGTGAACTTTGTGTTCTCGCTGCTGGTGTGCGCCTCCACTGTGCTGGTAAAGCAGCATGTATTCGTGGATATTTTTGCGGGCATCGCCGTGGCGGAGCTGGGGCTGCTGCTCTCCCGCCGGGTATGGGATAGCCTGGAGAAGCGGAAACCGTCCGGAATATGAAAAACGCAGCCGCGCTTTTGGAGGAATACTCTATGAAAAGGATCATCTCATTTTTTCTGTGTGTGCTGATGACGGCGGCCCTGCTGGCCGGCTGCGGCGATAGAAAGCAGCGCACCACCTGGATCATCGCCGTAGACGGGGATTTCAGCCCCTTTGTGTGCGCCGATGCGAACGGCAAGGCTGTGGGCCTGGATGTGGAGCTCCTGGACGCCATCGCCCGGGATCAGAACTTCCGGTATGAGCTGCGCCCCTCGGATTGGGACACCGCCATGAGTGTGTTCACCTCCCACCAGGCTCAGGTTCTCATGGGCAGTATCGCCAGCTCCCAGGAGCGGATCGACGGCGGCTGGTTCTTTTCCCATAGCTTTTATAACGGCGTGACCCAGAGCATGGCCATGGAGCCCAGCAGCGACACCAATACCCTGGAGGACCTGGCCGGCAAGGCCGTGGCAGTGGTCTCCGGCACTCTGGGTGCCGCCTACGCCGAAAGCGTGAAGGATAAATATGGCTTCTCCATCGCCACCTTCAGCGATTCCCACTCCATGTACGCGGCGGTGCTGGAAGGTCGGGCGGCCGCCTGCTTTGAGGACACCCCCGCCCTGCGGGACAGCATCGCCGGCGGCGTAGCCCTGGAGCTGGTCCCCGGCAGCGAGGGGGCAGCCTCCGATTACTGTGCGGCTATTTGCGACGAAAAAGACCGGCCGTTTCTGGAGCTGTTCAACCAGGGCCTGGCCAATATCCGCGCCAACGGCATCTATGATGCCATCCTCGCGAAGTATGCGGATACCCTATAAAAAGCCTATGGTATATTTTGTGCAGTTTGCCAGTTGCATTTCCCCGTTGGATTTCGTATACTAAACCATCATAAGAAAGCAGAGGGACGGACATGACCCATTTTGCTATGAACAGCTGCAGCAAGGCCATCTGTATGGTCTGTTGTTGTTGTGGGCATTTTGGTCATGTATGTTCTGCTGGTTCGCCGAAAAACTGATTTTTTCGGATTTATTATTTGTTTATCGATCGGCAGAGGGTGCATGATGCATCCTCTGCCTTTTGTATTGAATGCATCGGCATCTCCCGCCCCACACAGAAAGGAAGATCATTGTGAACATCTATCGCTCTGCATCCCAACTGGTCGGCCACACCCCCCTGCTGCAGCCTGTGCGCTACATGGAGCAGCTCCGCCTGCCCGCCACCATGCTGGTCAAGCTGGAATCCTTCAACCCCGCCGGCTCCGTAAAGGATCGTGTAGCCCTGGAAATGATTGAAGACGCCGAAAAAGAGGGCAAGCTCCTGCCCGGCGGCACCATCGTAGAGCCCACCTCCGGCAACACCGGCATAGGTCTCGCGGCCATGGGCCTGGCCCGTGGCTACCAAGTCATCCTCACCATGCCCGAGTCCATGAGCCTGGAGCGCCGGCAGCTGCTGGCTGCCTACGGTGCGCAGCTGGTGCTGACCCCTGCCATGGGCGGTATGGCGGGTGCCGTGGAAAAGGCCAAGGAGATCGCCGCCGCGATCCCGGGCAATTTGATAACCCCGCCAATCCCCGGGCCCACTACCGCACCACCGGCCCCGAGATCTGGCACGATACCGACGGCCAGGTGGACATCTTCGTGGCCGGCGTAGGTACCGGCGGCACCGTTACAGGCGTGGGCCGCTACCTGAAGGAGAAGGACCCCCACGTGCGGATTGTGGCCGTGGAGCCCGCCGCCTCTCCCCTGCTCTCCGGCGGCAAGGCCGGGAGCCACGGGCTCCAAGGCATCGGTGCCAACTTTGTGCCGGAGAACCTTGACCGCAGCGTGGTGGACGAGGTGATCCCCGTGTGGGAGAAGGATGCCTATGCCGCCGCCCGGCTGCTGGCCGGTACCGAGGGCGTGCTGGTGGGCATTAGCTCCGGCGCCGCCTTGCACGCCGCAGGCCAGCTGGCCCGCCGCCCGGAGAACGCCGGCAAGACCATCGTGGCCCTGCTGCCCGACACCGGTGACCGTTACCTTTCCACACCACTGTTTCAGGAGTGATTTATGATGAGTGAAAACCATATCTGCGCCGCAGCCAAAGCCATGGCGCAAACCTATACCACCGGCTCCGTACCGCTGTACGGCAAGAAGCTGCGCCTCCCGGACCGGCAGGCTGTGATCCTGCTCATAAAGGACATCCGGCGGCTGATCTTTCCCGCCTACTACGGGGAAGCGGCTCTCATGAGCCTGGCCCCGGAGGACTATGCCGCGCTGCTCTTGGAGCGCATCGAAAAGCAGCTTTTCCGGCAGATCGCCTTGACCCTGCCGGAGGAGCAGGAGGACCGGGCCGCGGAGCTGGCCACCGAAATGGTAACTCGTCTGCCCAAAATTGCCCGCATGGTACAGCTGGACCTGGAGGCCACCTTTGACGGCGATCCCGCCGCCGGCTCCCGAGAAGAAATCCTGTTTTCCTATCCCGGCCTGTTTGCCATCCTGGTATATCGGGTAGCCCACGAGCTCTACGAAATGAAGATCCCCATCCTGCCCCGGATGATGGCCGAGTACGCCCACAGCCACACGGGCATCGACATCCATCCCGGCGCGCAGATCGGCGATCACTTCTTCATCGACCACGGCACGGGCATCGTGGTGGGTGAGACCACGATCATCGGCGATAGGGTAAAGCTCTACCAGGGCGTGACCCTGGGCGCCCTGTCCACCCGGGATGGGCACCATTCTCAGCCCGGCAAGCGCCATCCTACCGTAGAGGACGATGTGACCATCTACTCCGGCGCGACCATTTTGGGCGGCAATACCACCATCGGCCGGGGCAGCGTGGTGGGCGGCAACGCCTTCCTCACCAGCTCCGTGCAAAAAGACACCCGGGTGGTGATTCACGCCCCGGAAACCGTGTTCAAAAGCCGCAAGGGCGAACAATAACCAATAAAAGCAGCCGCCCGGTGGAGTGAACTGCACCCCATTTGTTAGACAGTATGATATACTATTTAACAAGTGGGGTGTTTTGCTATGCCAAAAGGAGTACCAAACAAACGATATACGTCAGAATTCAAAAAACTGGTGATTGAAACCATGCAGGAAGAGAAATTGAGTTACAGCGAAACCTGTCGTAGATTTGAGGTAAACAGCAGAGATCGGATCAAATCATGGGAGCGAATCTATCTGGAGGAAGGGCCGGAAGGCTTTGCCGTCGAACGGCGCGGCCGCAGCAGCACCGGTCGGCCAAAGAAGCTGCCAAAGGATGTAGAAGAAGATCTGCTGGCCGAAGTGCAGCGGTTGCGTGCGGAGAACGATTACCTAAAAAACTTGCAAGCCTTGGTTTTGGAAGACGAGCGACGCCAGCGCAGAAAACGCTGGTAGTTCAAAAGCTGAGGCAAAGACATTCTCTGGATATTCTTCTCTCAATCGCTCAACTGCCCCGTGCCACTTTCTACTATCATCTGAAGCGGATAAACAGTGCAGATAAGTATAAAGCTGTCAAAGCGGAGATCACGGCCATCTACCATGAAAACAAAGGAAGATACGGCTATCGCCGCATTACAACAGAACTTCACAAGCGCAATTTCCTCCTGAACCATAAGACTGTCCAGCGACTTATGAAGGAGCTGGGTTTGGTTTGCCGTGTCAGGATGAAGAAGTATCGTTCTTACAAGGGTGAAGTGGGCAAAATCGCACCAAATCTGCTAAATCGGGATTTCCATGCCGAAAAGCCGAATCAGAAATGGGTCACGGATGTGACAGAGTTCAGTTTGTTCGGAGAAAAGCTCTATCTGTCCCCGATTCTCGATCTGCACAGCAGCGATCTGGTCAGTTACACCATATCGGATCGTCCTGTACTCAGCATGGTAACCACCATGCTGGACGAGGCGTTTGCAAAGATCCCGGCCGGAACAAACCTGATTCTCCATTCTGACCAGGGCTGGCAGTACCAACACAAACAATAC
>OHJE01000360.1_pt1 | contig 22019 bp, 21 predicted proteins | sample 1568491 | NCBI WGS metagenome assembly OHJE01 (sample SAMEA3879609, study PRJEB24766) | human gut metagenome | biome: human-associated habitat; feature: feces | place: USA | collected 1985/1987
TTGTGGTGTTTGAAAACTTTGTTTTGTACGCTTATAATAAAGTCAATAAATTAGAAAATAGCGAGGTATTTTGAAATGAAAAGAGCAAAAAGAATGGATTTATTTCAATCTTCTATATTTACAGAATTAAAGAATATGAAATTAGACTACATGAAACGTACAGGAAATACGACAATTGATTTTTCTGTAGGTTCACCTAATATTGCACCAGAACCATCAATTATGAAGGCTTTACAAGATGCGATCATGGTACCTGAAAATTATAAATATGCGATCAATGAATTACCTGAAATGAAGGCTGCCATTCATGATTGGTACAAAGATCGTTATCATGTAGAACTTACAAATGATGAAATGATTTGTTTACAAGGTTCTCAAGAAGCTTTAAGTACATTATTTTTAGCTATGTGTGATCCAGGTGATATTGTATTGGTTCCAGATCCATATTATCCAATCTTTAGTGATGGACCTAAAATTGCAGGTGCTAAAGTAGAATATATGCCTTTGTTAGAAGAATACAATTATATTATTCAATTGGATAAAATTGATGAAGAAATCGCAAAAAAGGCAAAGATGATGATTGTATCCTATCCAAACAATCCAACTTGCGCAATTGCTCCAGATTCTTTCTATGAAGAATTAATTGCGTTTGCGAAGAAGTACGATATTGTTGTATTACATGATAATGCATATAGTGAATTGGTATTTGATGGAAAGGTAGGAAAGAGTTTCTTATCTTTTGCAGGTGCTAAAGAAGTTGGAATTGAGTTAAATTCATTCTCTAAAACATATGGAATGGCAGGTGCAAGACTTGGTGTATGTGTAGGAAATAAAGAAGTAATCGAATGTTATAACACACTTAAATCAAATATGGATTATGGCATTTTCTTACCCGTACAATATGCTGGTATAGAAGCTTTAAGACATGGTGGAGCTAGCATTCACTCGACTTGTCAGGCTTATCAAGATCGAAGAGATGCATTATGTGAAATATTTGACTCAGTCGGATGGCATATTGCTTCAAGTCCAGCAACAATGTTTGCGTGGGCAAAGATTCCAGATCAATATGAAGATTCTTATGCCTTCACAAAAGATTTGTTGGAAAAAACAGGAATAGTCGTAACGCCTGGTCAAGCCTTTGGAGTCCACGGGAAAAAATATGTTCGTTTAGCTTTAGTACAAGATATAGAAGATATTAAAGAAGCAGCTCAAAGAATAAAAAAATCAGAAATTTTTAAATAAAGTGCAAATTTTGCACTTTTTTTTCGTATAAGAGTATATGAAGTGTAATCGATGTCAAAATGAAGATCCAAAATTATTTGCGTATGATCATGGAGTCTATTATTGTCGTAAGTGCATTGATTTTTCTAGATTGGAGGTTAATGAAAAAATAAAACCAGTAAAATTAATGCATAAAACGTGGAAAGGAAAGCCAAAACTTGATTATGAACTGACTGCTTCGCAAAAATTGGCTAGTCATGATGTATACAAGTATTTAAGTAACGGAAAAGATGTGATTCTTTATGCAAGTACGGGAGCAGGCAAAACAGAAATTTGTTTTGAAAGTATATGTGGATATTTAGCACAAGGGAAAAAGGTAGGATTTGCGATTAGTCGTAGACAAGTGGTGCTTGAAATAGCTACAAGACTTAGAAAGGCATTTCCAGAATTGAGTATATGTGAGGTAGCCCAAGGATATACACAAATAACAGATGCAGACATTATTGTGTGTACGACCCATCAACTTTATAGATATCCATATGCGTTTGATTTATTGATTTTAGATGAATTAGATGCTTTTCCTTTTGCGGGTAATGAAGTATTGCAAGCTATCGCAAATCAAGCGTGTGTTGGTCAGAAGCTAATGTTGAGTGCAACACCGGATGAAGAAAGTATGAGGCTTGTAGAAGAGAAAAAAACAGAACTAGTATGCTTATTTGAAAGGCCTCATAAGCATCCTTTGATTGTGCCTAAAGTGATTCAGGTTTCTGTGTTTTTACAAGTCCTGATTGTGATTTATGAATGCATAAAATTTTGTAGGGATAATAAACAAACCCTTGTGTTTGTGCCTCGTAAAAGAGATGGAACATGGTTAAAAATGATTTTGAATCTCTTTGTGAAAACATCATTGGTTCATTCTTCGACTGAAAATAAGGATGAAATATTAGATTGTTTTCGTAATAAAGAATTAGATGTTTTAGTTTGTACAACACTTTTAGAAAGAGGAATCACAATACCAAGTGTTCAGGTTGTTGTTTTTAAAGGGAATCATTCTGTATTTACAACGGCTAGTTTAATTCAGATTTTTGGTCGTGTGGGAAGAAGTTTTAAAGATCCTAAAGGAGAAGGTATATGTCTATGTCAGTTTTCAAATCAATCTATCAAAGATTGTGTTTATCAAATATCGAAGATGAACGATACTGTTTATGCTGCCACAAAAAAATGAGTGAAATACGAAATTTTGATATTTTCTTTTATAATGATTTGATTATTTGTCCGGATTGTATGAAAAATTTTAAAGTGCATAAACAGACATACAGAATCAAGGAAACATTCATGTATGTGTTGTATGAATATGATGAATTTTTAGAAAGATTGTTTTTTCAATATAAGGGACAGAGGGATATTGTTTTAAAAGATGTTTTTTTAAATTCTCATAAATACTTGAGTAAGACTTTTAAACATTATTGTGTGTGTAGTTTATGTAGTAGTGATGCTAAGCGTATGGAAAGAGGATTTGAGCCAGTGGTGAATATATATGCGACTTTAGGTGTCTTTGTGCATTCGCCGTTTTATAAAAAAGAAAATGTAAAACAATCTTCAAAATCCAGGCTTGAAAGAGCACATATAAAAGATGTATTAGCTTTAAAAGAGATGTATCCACTGCCTAAAAAAAAGAAAATATTGCTTGTGGATGATGTGTGTACAACGGGAAATACATTGTATGCTGCTTTGGATTTGATTCATCCAGATTGTATATTTGTGATAGCGGCGCATCCTTTATGGATTAAGGCAAATAAAGAAAACATAGTGGTCAAATCAAAGGGGTTTTGGTAAAATAGTTTCAAAGGGGCGATAGAAGCTATGGATAAGAAAAGAAAGAACGAGAATGATGAGATTTCTCAATTGCTAGATTCGTTTCAAGCGGATCAGGAAGATACATTAGAACAAAAAATGGATCGATTTACAAAGACTCAAAATCGCAGTCGAGTTAAGAAACATAAACCTGAACCAGAGATTCCATTTCAGTCAAAAAAAGAGGAACCATCATTAGGAGATACGTTTGTAGTTGGATCAAAGGATTTGAATGAGCCTAAAGAAGATTTGTCTGCAACACGCACAGTGATGTGGAATGCGGATGAACTAAAACAAGAGGCGGATGCTACAAACAAAACAGTTGTGATCGATGACGATGAGATTCAATCTTTATTAGAAGAAGGTAAGGGGCCTCAACTAAAAAGAGAGGTTATCAATAAGAAGAAGGATTCTAAGAAAAAAACATTTAAGAAAAACAACTCTAAGACAGGATTATATATTGGATTAGGTGTTGTAGGTGTTTTATTGATTTCATTATTGATTTTTGGTGGTATTAAACTAGTAACAAGTGGATTATCGGGTTCGGATGAAAAAACAGAAGAAGTTCAAAAGAAGAATTATCAAGAATTATTAGATTTTGCGAATAACTACGATTCATTATCTTCTAGCGAGAAGAAAGAAATTGTTGATCTTGAGAGTAAATATAACAGTTTGACTCGTAAACAAAGAGAAAAAATTGATGAAATTTTAGAGAAGGCTACGGGTAAAAACTTTAATGAATTGCTTGCGAAAGCAAACAAAAAAACGAATACGAATAAGAAGAACAACAACACAGAAATTGCAGAAAAGAAAGCAGAGTTAAGGAAAAAAATCAGTGATTTAAAGAATCAGCTTTCAGAGGCTAAAGCGGATTTAGAGAGTGCACAAAAAGCACAGGAATCTGCACAGAGTGATGTGAATTCTTTGAAGCAACAAGTTAATAAAGCACAAAGTACACTAGATGAGGCGCAAAGTGCAGAAGATTCGGCTCAAACTGCTTATGATAATTTGGTTAGTATATTAAAGCGAAGAGCGGAACTTGATAACATACCAAATGATCAAATTACACAGGATGAACTTTCTGAATTATCGGATATAAGAACAAATCATCCGAATTTAGAAAATGAAGTTAATTCAGCTAAAGATGATTTGGATGTAGCTAAATCTACAAATACAGATGCAAAAAATAGATCGAATATATCTTCTTTACAAAATAAATTGAGTACAGCACAAACAAAATTAAATAGTGCAAGTTCAGATGTAAAAGATGCACAATCAAAAGTGGATTCATTAAATTCACAAATCAATGATTATCAAAGTCAATTGGACGATTTAGACTAGACAATACATTTTTGTATTGTCTTTTTCTATTGTAAGCTTTTAATGTCTTACGATTTTTGTTAGAATAGATACGGAAAGTCAGGTGAAAATATGCGTAATGCGATTGTTCTGGCGGCTGGAAAAGGAACTCGAATGAAATCAGATCGTAGTAAAGTAATACATACGATTATTGATCGTCCAATGTTGGCTTATATCATTGATGCTTTAAGAGCTGTATCTGTACAAAGAATCGTTGTAATTGTTGGATATCAAGCAGAGAGTATCAAAGAAGCTTTTCCAGATGTTGAATTTGCTTTGCAGCAACCCCAATTAGGGACTGGTCATGCGGTTATGCAGGCTACACAATTAAAGGATGAAGATGGAGACACATTAATTATCAATGGTGATGGTCCTTGTATTCAACCTGAAACTTTGGAAAAACTATTCCAAACAAATCAAGATGCATCATTAACTTTATTAACTTCTGTATTAGATGATGGAGCTCATTATGGTCGTATTGTTCGTGATGAAAATGGGCATGTTCAAGCGATTGTAGAGGCAAAAGATTGTACAGAAGAACAAAAGAAAATCTGTGAAATCAATGCGGGTATGTATTGTTTCAAGAATAGAGATTTATTTGATAATCTTGATAAGCTAACAACAAATAATGCTCAAAATGAATATTATTTAACAGATTTAGTTAAAATTTTAGCTAACCAAGGTAAAGTTGTTAAGGGATTAGTTGTTGAAGACCGTGATGAAGTCATGGGAATTAACGATTGTGTAGAATTAAATAAAGCGTATGAATGGATGCGAAATCGAATCAACAATAACTGGCTAAAAGAAGGGGTACAAATTGTAGATCCTAAGCGCACAGTTATTGGTAAAGATGTAAAAATTGGACATGATGTTATTATTCATCCAAATGTTGAAATTTTAGGCAAAACAGAGATTGGAGATTTCGTTGAGATTTTGCCAGGTTCTTATTTGAATAATTCAAAAATTGAAAATTGTGCTGTAGTAGATTCAAGTAAAATCGTCGATTCTTGCATAAGTGAAGGAACTATTGTGGGACCTATGTCTTATGTAAGCAACAATAAAATTATAAAATAGCCTGATAGGGTATGAGAAAGGATAAATCATGAAAAACACTATTGTATTTGCTTTATCATCTAGCGTTGGTTTAGCAAAAGATATTTGTAAAGAATTAGGATTGGAATTAGGAAAATGTGAAGTAAAACATTTTGCTGACGGAGAAATTTTGGTAGAATTAGAAGAATCTGTTCGTGGAAAACATGTATATTTTGTACAAAGTACAAATAAACCTGTAAACTCAAATTTAATGGAAATTCTAATTGGTATTGATGCTTGTAAACGTGCAAGTGCTGCCAGTATTACAGCTATTATTCCATATTTTGGATATGCACGTCAGGATCGTAAGGCAAAACCTCGTCAACCAATTACTTCTAAATTAGTAGCTAGTTTATTGGAAAGAGCTGGAGCTGATCGTGTTGTAACAGTTGATTTGCATGCTACTCAGATTCAAGGATTCTTTGATATTCCAGCAGATGATATTACTGCGAATGGATTGATTGCTGATTACTTCAAACATAAGGAAGGATTAGGAGAAATCGTTGTAGTATCTCCTGATCACGGTGGAGCTGTACGTGCTCGTAATTTAGCAAATGCATTAGGTGCACCTATCGCAATCATCGACAAACGTCGTCCAAAACCAAACGTAGCAGAAGCTATGAACTTAATTGGAGATGTTGATGGAAAAACTGCAATTATCATTGATGATATGGTAGATACAGCTGGAACGTTAACTGCTGGTATTAAAATGTTAAAAGACAAAGGTGCAAAAGCTGTATACGCTTCATGTTCACATGGTATTCTTTCAGGACCTGCTATTGATCGTTTAAAAGCTGCTGAATTAGCTGGATTTGTTTGTACAAATACAATCGATCAAACAGAAAATCAAAAGATTTATCCAGAAATGACTGTACTTTCAATGGCACCATTATTAGCTGGATTAATTCACGCTGTTGAAGAAAACTCTTCACTATCAGAAGTATTAGCACACGCTTTTGATGACTAATATGGAAACGTTGTTTATTGGATATCCACCTTGTTCAACTTGTAAAAAAGCATATAAGGCTTTGTTAGATTTAGGGATTGAAGCTACATATAGAAATATTAAAGAGGAAAATCCGACAAAAGAAGAAATTCAAAGTTGGATCGATCGAGGTGTGGAATTAAAAAAATTGTTTAACACAAGTGGTATGTTGTATCGTGAATTAAATATAAAAGAAAAGCGTGAGACATATACACAGGAACAATTGATTGAATTACTTGCTTCAAATGGTATGTTAGTAAAAAGACCGATTGTGATTCAAGGCGATATGATTATCATAGGAAACAAAGTTTCAGAATACGAGAAATTACAAAAATAGACCTGTCAATGACAGGTCTTTCTTTCATTATCTAAAAATGGAATTGAAATTTTCTTCTATTTGTTTACATGCATTGGATTCATCAAGTTGTTTAATTTCACAAATCTTTTTTGCGACATATTCTACATACATAGGCTCGTTTTCTTTACCTCTATATGGAACGGGTGTTAGATATGGAGAATCTGTTTCTGTAATAATTCTATCGATTGGGCATGCTTTAATGCATTCAGGTGCTTGTCTAGCATTTTTAAAAGTGATCGGTCCCGCAAAAGAAATCATAGAATTCATTTTTAAACATTCCATCATTGTTTCTTTACTTCCGCTAAAACAATGGAAGATGATTTTTGTTTTTGCGTATTGTTTTAAAATGTCCATGCAGTCTTTTGTGGATTCACGCATATGAATAGAAATAGGAAGCTTGTGTTCATTCGCAATTTGAATTTGTTTGATAAATAATTCTTTTTGTAAATCATTAAAACTTGTATCCCAATAATAATCCAATCCAATTTCTCCTAAACAATCTAAGTATGGAGTTTGATCAATTAAATATTGAATTTCTTTTTCTTTTATTTCTTTCGCATCACTTGGAAACCATCCAAACGCCACTTTAAAGAACGGATATTTTTCTTTTAATTTTTTTGCACGTTCTAATTCTTCTGGACTTGTGCACATAATCATGCAGGAAGTAATGTTCTTTGTTTTAATATTTTCAATAATTTCATCAATTCGCGTATATAAACGATCACAAGTGATGTGACAATGACTATCTGTATACATAAATAACCTTCTTTCTTAAAATAGTATATAATTGTGTTAAGTGAGGTGCAACATGAAAGTTAGTGTAGAGTTAAATGTGAGTGATAAAGAGTTCTACGATGTAATGATGAAATCATTGCAGGAAGAATTAAATCATGTTTCAAAGAAAAAATTGGCATTAAAAGAGGGATTGAAATATAAGAAAAAATCAGCACAAAGAAAAGGGATTGGATCCGAAATTACAGTACAAATTAAAAGATTGGTTCCAAATGAATTATATGTGGCAACCTTTAATACAGCCATTGATCATACAACGATTTCATATAAAATTGATGCATTGAATGAATCAAAAATCAAAGTGACCTATGAAGAAGTATATGAAAATGTATCTTCTCAAAATGTTCCTGCTTGGAGACAAAAGATGGCGGAAAAGCAATCTAGCAAGAAAGCTAGGAAGATGTTTAAAGAAATCGAAAAATTCATTTTAAATGAAAGAAGTAAATAAAGCAGATTATTCCATAAAAGAGGCCAAGTTTACCATCTTGGTTTCTTTTTTTCTATAGGTGCGTTATAACGTTGGTGTAGAAAAGCTTTAACCCAACTAAAAGGAGGGATTGGATATGAAAAAGTTAGGTTATTTAGCAGGAGCATCATTATTGTTTGTTCCAATGCCTCTGTATGCAGCAGGAATTGGTTCTAGCAATCAAATTTTCACTCACACTGGATGGTTCTCAGTAATTTGTATGGCAACAATTGGTGTAGGAGTAGCAATTTGTTCAAAACATAAATAATAGCGAAGAAGGAATACAGTAATTGTATCCTTTTTCTTTTGTGTTAAAGAATTATGAATAACATATGTTACCTACTTGTTTTTGCGATTGTGTTATACTGATTTAACTGATACAGAGAGGGATATTTTATGGGCAGTAATTATTTAATAAAATTTCTTGAAGAAAAAGAAGTGCCTACAATCACAAAGAAAAGACATACATATTTAACGTATTATGGATTGGAACAACAAGATACATATGTCTTAAAAGAAGGTGTTATTAAGACAAGTATAATTTTGCGTGATGGCCGCGAATTTAATATATCTTATATTAAAGGACCGGATATTATCTCGCTTTTAAAAGATGAAGTAAGTCAATATACATCGGCACCATTTAATGTTCGTATAGAAAGTGAAACAGCGACGTTTTATCGTATTCCAAGAGTATTATTTTGGGAATATGTAAACCAAGATACAAAATTACAAGATTATGTAAATTTATATTATCGTAATAAATTAGCAGAAGCTATTTTTAGACAGCAACTTATGACAATGAACGGCAAGAATGGGGCAGTTTGTGCATTTATTTATCAATTGATTTCGTTATTTGGAAGGGAAGTAAATAATGGTATTTTGATTGATTTCCAAGTTACAAATGATGATATTGCAGGATTCTGTGGTATTTCAACAAGAAATAGTGTAAATCGTATTTTAAGAGGTTTACGTGAAGAAAATGTCATCACAATGGTGAATCAAAAAATAGTCGTTTTAGACAAAGATTATTTAAAACAGTTTATTCAGGCATAATACAAAACAAGGCGCAGAAGTTAATTCTGCGCTTTAAATGGTTTTATAATCTTTTGGTATGAATATAATAATTGACTGGCCATTAAGCACCAGATAATGGGTTCGCATAGACAAACACCTAAATATTTAAATATTGGAACGAAAAATAGAGTAAAAACGATTTTTCCAAGGAACTCAATTACACTCGAAATTAATGGTGTGATTTTATATCCAAAACCTTGAATCGCATTTCTTAAATTAAGTAAGATACTTAGAATTATGAAGAATGGAATGTTGATTTTTAAATACATAGCTCCATTTTCAAGTACTATAGGATTGTTGGATCCAGAAAGAAAATGAACTAAGTTATCTGCTGAAAAAAAGATAAGAATACTTAAGAATATTGGGTAAATGATGCCACACATATTCGCAAGATGGACGCCTTTTATAATACGATCATAGTTTTGTGCACCTTTATTCTGAGATACAAAGGTTGCCATAGAAGCGGCAAGAGTAGAAAGTGGAAGACAAAATAAAGACATCAACTTTCGTGCAGCTGTATGAGCAGCTATAATTTGTGTTCCAAGACTATTGATTCCTGTTTGAAGAATGATTGTACCGATGGATACAATGGAAAACATAAATCCCATTGAAAATCCTTGTCCCAATAAATCATTAACCATATTCGACTCAATATGAAAGTGTTCTTTTTTTGGAATCAATATTTTAGCACTTCTCCAAATTAGAAAGAAACATATAATGGTAGATATGCCTTGTGCAATAACAGTCGCAACAGCAGCTCCGAAGACACCCATATCAAGGATTGTGATACAAAGTATATCGAGTGCAATATTGATGATAGAAGAACAAAAAAGCACAATCAAAGGACGTAGACTATCTCCTATAGCTCGTAACATACCGGCTCCTAAATTGTAAAACATAGTAATAATCAAGAAAGCTGAAATACAGCGGATGTAGTTTAAAGAGTCGTGATAAATACTTTGTGGAGTTTTTAAAATGGTTAATAGGTAGGGCATCGAAAAATATGAAATGATAGTAATTGCGATTGAAATAACGAGTCCTAAAATTAAAGAAGCCGCGACACTTTTCTTTAATTCATCTTCATTTCTTGACCCAAAATAACGAGCTGTAACAATACTAAAACCAGTGCCACAACCATTAGAAAACTGTACAATCAATTCAAAGATTGCAGCTGTTGCTCCCATGGCAGCCAGTGCATTGTCTCCTAAAAAATGACCAACTAATATAGTGTCAATTGTATTATAGAGTTGTTGAAATAGATTGGAAAAGAAAAGTGGAATCACAAAGAAAAGTAATCCTTTTGCGATGCTTCCTTGAGTTAAAGAGTGATTTTTCATGCGATAAGCCTCCTTTTTGAATACAAAATAAACCATGTTACTAAAATAGTACCCTTTATAATACTAGAAATAGAGATAGCCCACCATACGCCGTTAACGCCTAAAAAATGAGATAATACAATAGCCATAGGAATTCTGGCAGAAGTAAAAACAATAGAAACAATACTTGGAGGTAATGTTTTACCTAATCCGTTAAACGCTCCTTGTGTCGCGATTTCTATGCACATGAAGAGTTGGGAAAATCCAAGTATAACTAGATAGTCAATTCCATATGGAAGGATATCGGATTCGTGGATAAAACAAGAAAAAATAGGACCAGGAAGGAAAATTAATATACATGAAGTAAGCAATCCCCATAAACCAACGACAAGCATTCCAGTTTTATAACCTTTTTGAACTCGATTATAGTTTTTTGCTCCATAATTTTGCGAAGTGAACGCATTGATCGATGCACTAAATCCATCGGCAGCCATCCATGAAATGGATTCGATTTGAGATCCTACTTTTTGAACGGCAACACTTATAGCTCCAAAGCTAGAAATTAAACGAGCAATGTACATGGAGATGCATGTAAATAACATGCTCTGAATAGAAGGTGGGAAGCCTATTTTTAAAATTTTAGATATGTGATTTTTATCTGGTTTTGATAATAAGTTTATTTCTTGAAATAAATCTAATTTTTTAGCGTCATATAAAAAAACTAAAGTAACAATGATTTGGGCAATAATGGTTGCCAAAGCTGCACCAATGACTCTAAGGTTACAAACAAAAATCAAAACAGGATCTAAAATAAGATTTAAAACTAAACCTGTTGTGGTTGCGATAAAAGTGTTTTTTGAATGACCGGAAGCCGTTAAAATACCTGTGAAGATTTGATTCACAAATGAGAAAATAATAAAGCCACATGTAATCCATAGATAATTTTGTGCGTCTTGAATAATTGTTGAATCTTTCAAATTGAAGAGTTGTATTAAATTTTTTTGAAAAACAATAATAATGATTCCATAAATCAACGCAAACAAAATTGAGCTTTGAAAAGCGGCTTCAATATAATTCTTTGTTTCCTTTTTATTATTAGCTCCTAAGCTTTGTCCAACTAATGCTTGAGAACCAATTTTAGGCATATTTACTAATCCATTTGCCAAATACATGAAATTTCCAGACACGCCAACACTGGCAACGGCGCCAGAACCCAAAAATCCAATCCATAACATATCAACTAGGTTATATGCCATTTGAATAAGATAAGTGGCCATGATTGGAATTGCCAGTAAACTTAACGATTTAAATATAGGACCATGTAATAGGTCAACACTCTGATTTTTTTTCATACAGGAACTATTGTAGCAATTTTTCATTAAATTTTAAATAAAAAGAATGGGTACGATATACGTTCCCACTCAATTAAGCTTTCATCAATAGCTTTTTAATTGAATCTTCACTTACCGAGAAGATTGATGCGATACTTGAAATACTGAATCCTTTATCCATCATCGTTTGATACATTTCTTTTCGGTTATTCTTACTGCCTTGTTCAATACCTTGTTCAATTCCTTGTTCGATTCCTTTTCTTATTCCTTCAGCTTCCCATTCCTTTGACTTTACTTCAAGCCATCTCTTTTCAGCTTCACACATTTCAATCTTCTCCTTTTCCTCTAATTCTTCTAAATCCAACCATTCTACATCCGTTAATGTCTTGACTACTTTTAACACACTGCTCTTCACAAGTCCAAAGCTATTACTCTTTCCTTCATAAATAGACTGATCATAAATACTTCGACATATGTAGAATAGATTATGTACGTCTTCTTCATTAAAATTATATGAAGTATTTCCTGTGATTTCAATCAGATTCATTTTGTAGTCATGGAAATAGGATTCAAATCTTTCATCCACCTCTACAAGTTCAGAAAGCTTACTAGCTGCATTCCAAGGCCTTTCTCCTGTATAGAACACAAGAATATGCACCATGGGTAGTTTTTCTTTAACCTTATTCTTCTTTAACTTCTTTAACATTTTGTCATAAGCTACATACTCATATGTAGCCGCTCTTACAACCATCGAAGCATCCACATAACTTTGATTCTCAATAATAAATGCACTATAAAGATTTCCATCATTGTACTTACGAATCACATCCACATGCTTTTCTAACTCCATATTCGAATCATTCATTTCAGAATCAAGTTCTTCACAATTCTCTGGTTTAAGAACTTTTTCTCCATTAAAGAAATATGCATTAAAGAAGTCGACAAAATAGGCATTGTTTTCTAGAAATTCTTTCATTGTTTTGTCTTTAATTTTATTCATGTGATTTACTCACCCCCTATATCTAATACGAAATAAATTGAGGCTTTTCTAGAAAACTTGCGTTTGTTAAGAAATTTTCACATGATTTCATAGAATTTCTTGAACAAAATATGTATAATAAGCCCATAAAGGGAGTAGCCTGCACATATATGTGTTTACAGCTTCGTCAATACGATATTAAATCCGGACTGTGATGAAATGGCAAGACTTTGGTACATAAGGCCAGAGTCTTTTTATTTTATCTGGTCCAGGAGGAACTATATGAACATAATTTTATTAGTATTAGGATTTATTCTACTGCTAAAAGGAGCTGATTGGTTTGTCGATGGAGCTAGCAGTATCGCCTCACGTTTTGGCATACCCCAACTGATTATTGGACTTACTATCGTTGCGATGGGAACAAGTCTTCCAGAAGCCTTTGTTTCCATTACAGCCGCATTAAAATCCAATGCTGCCATTACGATTGGAAATGTTGTTGGAAGTAATATTTTAAATGTAGGAATTATTCTTGGCATTACAGCACTCATTCGTCCATTACATATTCAAAATAGTACAATCAAATATGAAATGCCATTTATGATACTTGTAACTCTTGTATTGATATTATTAGGTATCAACACAACAATTTCTCGTTTAGATGGAATTATTATGTGGTTATTCTTTCTTAGTTACTTATACTACATTTTTAGAATGACAAAAAATCAAACCGAAAAAATAGAAATCAAAAAAACAAATCCATTGTTTATTCCATTAGGACTTGTTTGTTTAATGGTTGGAAGTAACTTTGCGGTTGATGCAGCCACAAACATTGCCATTTCATTAGGTGTCAGTCAAAGATTTATCGGCCTAACAATCGTTGCCTTAGGAACTTCATTACCAGAACTTGTCACTTCTGTAACAGCTGCCAAAAAAGGCAATGCCGATATCGCGATTGGAAACATCATTGGATCTAATATCTTTAATATCTTATTTGTCGTAGGTTCTAGTGCACTTATTACTCCCGTACCTTTTGAACCTAACTTTATCATCGATTCCTTTGTCGCAATATTGATTGGTCTTGTTCTTTATATTTGCACTAAAAAAACAAGAGTACTCGACAAAAAAGCCGGTATACTCTTGTTGGTTACATATTTAATTTACTTTATCTATCTTCTTTAACAAATAACAAATCTCTTCTAATAAGACAACAGTATCTTCTTTTTTAGGTTCTTTTTGATCAAGTTGATCATTTGTTGTCTTTTTAAAATGCGCTAAAAACTTCAGCATTGCAAAGATGCATGCCGCAACAATTAAAAAGTCTACAACATTTTGAATAAAATTACCATACGTGATTGTAGCTGTGCCTACTTGAATTTTTAAACCGTAAAATCAAGTCCACCAATTAAAACTCCGATGATTGGCATTAAAATATCATTTACTAAAGATGTAACAATTTTTCCAAAGACACCACCAATGATAACACCCACTGCCATATCCATGACATTTCCCTTGGCAATAAACTCTTTAAATTCACTGATTGTTTTACTTGTCTTCATCCTATTTTTTCTTTTTAAAATGTAAGGTCTGCTTTAATACAGTTGAACAAGCCAAGTCACCAATGACATTCACACAAGTAGCTCCCATGTCACACAAAGTATTTACCGAAATATAAACACCCAAGATTTGATTTGTTGGAATTCCTGCAATCGGACACAATGCCGCAAAAGCAGCAATAGCACCACCTGGGACGCCTGGAGTACCAATACTTAACAATACGTTACAAGCAAGTACTGTAACCATTGTACCAATGCTTAAATCAATACCTAAAGCTGTCGCAAAGAATGTAATCATAAATGACATCAAAATCGAAACAGCATCCATATTGATTGTTGCACCTAAAGGTAAAGTTAAAGACGTGATTTCTTCAGGAATACCAATCTTTTCTGAAGCACACTTTAATGAAATAGGAATCGTAGCACTACTTGAACAAGTTCCAAACGCATTCAATCCTGCTGGTGCAATATCTTTGAAAAATTGAATTGGACTATATTTTCCAAAGAATTTAACCATACCACCATAAACAATAAATGCATATAAATAGAACGTAATATATAAAGCCAACAATACTTGTCCTAATTGAAGCATTGTATCCACACCATTTGAATACATAACTGTGGCAATACATGCGAATACTCCAAATGGAGTCACATACATAATTTTACTAATAAAAATAGAAATTTGATAAATCGAATCACATAAATTAATAAATGGATCCGCCTTTTCCTGAATAGCCAAACATGCAAGTCCAATAATCACGGCAAACGCAAGAACTTGAAGCATATTTCCCGTTGCGAAAGCCTCTACTGGATTTGAAGGAATAATATTCTGTAAAGTATCCAACAAACCATTAAATGTAGCTGCTTCTACTTGCGTCTTAGTTGCCACAATATGTGCATTCTTACCCAAATGTAATAAACGAGGTAAAACCAATCCTAAACCAGATGCCAAAGCTGTTGTACCTGTATACCATAATAATGCATGTAAGCCTACTTTACCTGTTTTGGCAATATCCCCAATACCAATAATTCCCATGACTAAACTTGTAAATACAAGTGAGAAAATCATCATTTTTAATGCCGACATATATATGGAAGCAACAACGCTTAATGCGGTATTTGCCCATTCCGGCATAATAATTCCAACAATAACACCTGCAATCAAGCCAATAAAAATACCAAGTGTTATATTATATCCTTTCTTTTTCATAACTCTCCTCCAACAATGTAAATATTTTACCATATAACTACATATATGTAAAAATTTACAAATACACTAAAAAAGACACTGCCTAAAACAGTGTCATTTGATTTTCTTCATCCAATCCCTCTAAAGCATTCATTTCAGCTAACTTTTCAACTAAAGTTTTTGAAAGCTGTGTACGCTTTAATACATCTTCCTTAGAAAGGAATGGTTTTTCTTCTCTAGCCTTTACAACAGATAAGCCTACGTTTGAACCCAAACCATCAATACTTGTAAAAGGTGGAATAATTGCTTTTGGATCATCTGGATCTACAATAAATTCGGTGGCTGCACTACGATTAATACTAATATTCGAGAATCTAAAGCCACGTAAAACCATCTCTAAAGCAAGTTCTAACGTATCATAAATAGCCAATTCTTTATCACTTGGTTTTTGTGTTTTATCCTCTTTCATATGTTTGATATCCGCCATTCTTTGACGAATGGCAGCCTCCCCTTGAATCATGGTCTGCACATCATAAGCATCGCAACGAATACTAAAATACATACAATAATAATGTACTGGCATATGTACCTTAAACCACGCAATACGCACAGCCATCATAACATAGGCAACCGCATGGGCCTTAGGGAACATGTACTTGATTTTTGTACAAGAATCAATAAACCATTCTGGTACATTGTTCGCCTTCATTTCAGTAACCCATTCATCTTTTAAGCCTTTACCCTTACGGACACTTTCCATAATCGTAAATGATAATTTTGGTTTAACACCATACCCCATCAAATCAACCATAATATCGTCACGACAACCAATAACTTCATTTAACTTACAAGTGCCATTATCAATCAAATCTTTGGCATTTCCCAACCAAACATCCGTACCATGAGACAAACCAGAAATAGTGACTAATTCCGCAAATGTTGTCGGCTTTGTAAGTTCTAGAATCCCACGAACAAATGGTGTACCAAACTCAGGAATACCAGCTGCTCCAGTCACTTCATTATATTTTGTCGTATCGATTTTCAGTGATTCTGTCGTAGAAAAAATAGCCATAGTTGCCTGATCATTCATTGGAATTTGACGAACATTGACTCCCGTAATTCGCTCTAACATTTTCATAGCCGTAGGATCGACATGCCCTAAAATATCAAATTTTAAGATATTATCATGAATCTGGTGGAAATCGAAGTGCGTTGTTTTCCAAGTCGCATTTGGATTGTTTGCCGGATATTGAACTGGCGTAAAATCATGCACATCCATATCCAAAGGTACAACGACAATACCACCTGGGTGCTGTCCTGTTGTTCTTTTTACACCTTCACAACCTTTGGCCAAATCTACACGCTTTGCCTCATTAAAAGGCTCACACTCCATCTCTTCCTCATATCCTTTGACATATCCATATGCCGTTTTTTCCTGTACCGTACCTACAGTACCGGCTCTAAAAACGTGATCATCTCCAAATACTTCTTTTGTGTATGCATGGGCATTTGGCTGATATTCACCCGAGAAGTTCAAATCAATATCGGGAACTTTATCCCCCTCAAAACCTAAGAATGTTTCAAACGGAATATCCTGACCATCCCCACGCATAATTTCTCCGCATACTGGACAAACTTTATCCGGTAAATCAAAGCCCGATTTGGCTTCATCTCCATCTAAGAATTCATAATGTTGACAATTCTTACATACATAGTGAGGTGTTAATGGATTTACTTCTGTGATATTTGACATTGTCGCAACAAAACTAGAACCTACAGATCCACGCGAACCTACTAGATATCCATCATCATTGCTCTTTTTTACAAGTAAGTGTGAAATATAATAAACTACATAATATCCATGACCAATGATACTATCCAATTCACGTGTTAAACGTTTTTCAACAATGTCTGGCAAATCTTTTCCATACCATTGGTGAGCTGTTTCAAAACAAATATCACGCAATTTTTGGTCTGACCCCTCAATATCCGGTGGATACAATTTATCCTTAATTGGAAAGATAGGTTCTGTCAATAACTTTAATTTATTTGTGTTTTCCACAACAACCTCATAAGCTACATCTTCACCCATCCATTCAAATGCCTTCAACATTTCATCCGTTGTCAACAAATGCTGATTTGGATTGCTCGTAGCCTTACGCGCTTGCTTATTATAAATATATAAAGGATGTCTAGCATTCCCAATTGCCTTGGCATTGATATACACATCACGAAGACGTTTTTCATTTGGATTTACATAATGTGCATCACTTGATGCGATAACCACCTTACCCGCTTCTTTTGCGGTATCATAAATAAATTGTAGATACCATTTTAAATCCTCCACATCCGTAATGCTTCCACGATCCAATAAATTCTTATAACAGTCCAATGGCTGAAGTTCAATATAATCATAATAGCTCATGGCTGCAAACAATTCTTTTTTACTTCTTGTATGAGCTAGTTCAAAAATCTCACCATTTTGACAAGAAGAACCAATTAATAAGTTTCCATTATCCCACTTCTTTGAGATTTCTTCCTTAATAATACGTGGCTGCCCATTTTCTTTACCCATACTTACTAAATATTGTGTATGCGATAAAGTAATCAATTCAAATAACTCTTTTAAGCCATCTTTATTCTTGGCAAAAACTGTCATGTGATATGGACGATTTCTTTCATAAGGCTTCTTGCTTGAATACTTTTCACATCCACCTTCCATATCCATCAATGTATCTAATGTTGCTTCATGGCCCAATTGATTCATCATATTATACATGACTTGTGAAAGTACATCCGCATCATAATCCGCACGGTGCGCTCCTTCACCATCATAACTCACGCGATAGTGACGACATACACTTCCTAAATTAAAGCGTTTTTGCTCGTCTGGAAGCATCGCATATGATAGTGGTAACGTATCAATCACCGGATTGGTTAGTTCATCACGACCTGTTTTACGACACGCTGCATTCATAAAGCCAACGTCAAAGGTTGCGTTGTGTGCTACTAAAATGGAATCCCCAATAAATTCTAACAATTCATCTAAGGCATCTTCGATTGGTTTTGCACAATCCACATCATTTTGTGTAATATGCGTTAAATTTGAAATATGCGCAGGAATCGTTCGCTTTGGATTAATGAACATCTGTAATCGTCCAACCTCTTCACGATTTTTGATTTTCACACCACCAAATTCAATGATTTCATCACGCGTATTCGAAAGACCCGTAGTTTCCAAGTCAAATACGACAAATGTTGCATCTTCTAATCTTCGATGATCATTATTGTAGACAATATGATATTTAGAGTCCGCCACTAACATTTCACATCCATACAACATTTTAAATTCGCGATTTGGATCTTGTTTGACCAAAGCCTCAATTTTATGTTGAGCCATCGGAAAAGCCTGAACAACTTGATGGTCACACACACCAATTGAATCCATACCCCAATCATAGGCTTGTTGAATAAATTCTTCGATAGCACAAACTCCATCCATTTCCGAAAAGTTAGAGTGTACATGCCACTCCGTTCTTTTCACTTTGGCATGATCTTCTCTTTTCTTTTCTTGTGTGATTTCAAGTTTTCTTATCATGAAAGAGTCACACTTAGAAAAAGAATCATATACGACTTCTCCCGTTAAAACGACGTGCATTCCTTTTTTTACAGCTTGAATTTCTTCAATTGGACATCTAGCACCTTCAAAACGTTTGGCAACGATCGCATCATCATAATCACTGATATATAACATCTGTAGTGTTTTACCACTTTTCATCACACGATTATCAATATCGAAAATGTGACCTTCAATTTGAACATTCGAATAGCCAACACGTAAATCCGCAATATTATATTGTGTAGCCGATTCTTTTTTATAACTATTTGAAGAAGGATATTGTTTTTTAACCGGTTCTTGTTTTACAACAGGTGCAGCTACTTGCACCTTTGCCGTTTCAATCGCAATATTTTCCTCTACTTTTTTACATACAATTTCTTGATTGATACCCACTTCTTTTAACTTTTCTACCAAGCTTGGCAATGCTAAATTTAATGCTGCAAGCCGAGACTCATCTCGTGTTGAAAAACAAATCGTATCATTTTCTAAATAGGGATGAAGAAAGCGGAAATCCTTCACATCACTATATTTTTCTACAAAATGATTCACATAACGATCTAATTCATCCATTTCTACCGCATTATTTTTGGAATGAATATGCAACTTCACATGTACATGCAGTGCCAGCTGCAACTTTGTGATGATCTGTTCATATACTTCTAAAGGAATTACATTCTCAAATTCTATATAAAACTCAACCATTTTATGCGCTGTATGAAATACAGGTTTCTCATAAAATGAGGCATTTTTAAAATACGCATATAATTCCGGATCCAACAATTTTTCAAATACTTCCATTTTATTTAGCCATCTTTTCAAAAGCATCCTTAGCGGCTTTTTGTTCTGCTTTTTTCTTCGTACTACTTGTTCCTTGCCCCAATAAAATATCATCTAAATATACACCCATAGTAAATGTTGGAGCATTACTTGGACCTTTTTCTTCTAATAATTTATATTGAATCGTCTTTCTAGAGTCTGCCTGAATCACTTCTTGTAAATGTGTTTTATAATCTGTAACAGCCTCACTTTTTTCTTGTTTAAATACAGGCTTCATATATTTAGTCAAGATTTCATCACACACATGATATCCTTGATCAATATAAATAGCTCCAATACAAGCTTCAAACTGGTCAGCCAAAATACTTTCTCGATTTCTTCCACCCGTTTTTTCTTCGCCAACACCTAAACGTAAAAATTCATACCATCCTAGTTGTCTATTTAATACATATAGCGTAGATTCACATACAGTTTGTGCTCGAAGTGTTGTCATTTGTCCCTCACGCATTTTTGGTTTCATTAAAAACAGCTGGGTTGCACTCCAAATCTGTAAAACTGAATCTCCCATAAATTCAAGTCGTTCATTATCATCCATTTGGCGATGATGTTCATTGGCATAAGAAGAATGTGTACATGCCTCTAAATAAATATCCTCATTTTTATATTTATATCCATTTGCCTTTAACCAATCGATAAACTTTTCCATTTTATTCTTCTCCTTTTTTAAGATCTTCCAATACGCAAACTGGAACAAATCCAGAAATGTCTTGTCCATATTTAAAGAGTTCTCTTACATTTGAACTTGAATATAAACTATATTCAGGTCGTGTAAATAAACAAACTGTTTCGATATTCTCATCCAATCTTGCATTCATAAACGCCATATTTTGCTCGTATGTACAATCCACACCATTACGAATTCCACGTACCAGCACAGTAGCATTTACACTTTTACAGGCCTCTACTACTAATCCAGATTGAATTTTACATGTTACATTCGATAAATGTTTTGTCGATGCATTTAACCATGCAAGTCTTCTTGCTTCAGTAAACTCATTGTTCTTGTCTGAGTTTGGTGAAATAAAAACAACCAACTCATCAAACAATTTGCTTGCCCTTTCAATAATATCCAAATGCCCATATGTCACTGGGTCAAATGTTCCACAAAATGCTGCTATTTTCATTACTCATTCTCCTCTTTTTGATAATAAGAAATACGCGTAATACCGTATGTCTTTTCTTTATATTTTGTAAAAGAAGCGATCCTTTCAGGCCACACCTCTTCTTCAAGGCTTTCCACAACAATAACTCCATCCAATTTTACCATATCTAAATCATCTAACTTCTGAATCAATTTTTCATTTTCCTGCTTTGCGTAAGGAGGATCAATATATACCACATCATATTTTAATGTTAGTCGCTCTAACACAGTAAAGATATTTCCACAAATAATCTTTGTTTCTTTATCCGCCTTTAAGTTTTTTACATTCTCCTTGATTACCGAGATAGCGCCCTTATTATTATCGACTAAAGTTGCATGATCCATACCTCGACTTACAGCTTCTAATCCCATATTTCCAGTTCCGCTGTAACAGTCTAAAAAGTTACCGCCATCAAAAATATTTCCCAAACTTGAAAAGATAGCGCCTTTGATTTTATCTTGTGTAGGTCTAGTCGCATCATTTTTAGGACTCTTTAATGATCTAGAACCATATTTTCCCGCCACAATTCTCATAATAAACGATCCATCTCCTTTCGTCTAATCGAACAAATACAATTTTGTGCCAACCCCATTGTCAACATAATCGACATTAAGCTTGTTCCTCCACTACTAATAAATAAGAGCGGAACTCCTGTAAAAGGAATTAAACAAGCAACGCCTCCGGCATTTAAGAAAAAGTGCATAAATAGATAAACGCCTGCGCCGCCTAATATTATTTTGTACATATACTCACTTGTTTTAAAGGCATAATAAAATAAGCGAAATTCAATAATTCCATACAGAATAACCAATCCAAACAAACCAAAGATACCTGTTTCTTCAATCAATA
>OHJE01000373.1_pt1 | contig 21460 bp, 18 predicted proteins | sample 1568491 | NCBI WGS metagenome assembly OHJE01 (sample SAMEA3879609, study PRJEB24766) | human gut metagenome | biome: human-associated habitat; feature: feces | place: USA | collected 1985/1987
AAAAACAGCATCCCCCCTGTGCGCAGAGCTTCCCGCCACAGGGTGGTGACGGAGCGATAAAAATCCAGCCCATCCTCGCCGCCGTCCAGGGCGCCGTGGGGCTCAAAATCCTTTACAGAGACGTCCAGCCCCGGAATATCCCCGGAGGGAATGTAGGGCGGATTGCAGAGAATACAATCATAGGTTCCCAGCTGCCGGGGCGGCGCCTTCCTGGCGTCCACCTGCATGGGCGCCACCCGGTCTGTAAGGCCGTTGCGCCGGATATTCTGCCGGCAGATGCGCAAGGCCCCCTCGGATAGATCGCCCAACGTCACCCGGCAATCCCCCACCTGGCTGGCCACCGCCAGCCCGATGCACCCGGACCCGGCACACAGGTCCAGCACCCGGCTGCCGGGATTCTGCCGCAGAAACGGCAGAGCACAATCCACCAGGGTCTCCGTGTCCGCCCGGGGGATAAGCACCTGCCGATCAATATCCAGGGGCAGGCCATAAAACTCCCACTCCCCGATGAGGTAGGCCACCGGCTCTCCGGCCAGATGCCGCCGTACCAGTGCCCGGGCCTGCTCCTCCACCGGGGGCGGCACATAGAGCTGCCCGTCCCGTTGAAGCTGCTGGCGGGTCTTGCCGGCAGCAAAGCATACCAGCTCCCGGGCCTCCAAGGTAGATGCTTCCACCCCGGCCCGGCGCAGCTGCTGTCGAATATCCATATACAAATTGTTATATGTGATGGCCATAATACGATTTGTTGTCACTTTCTGTGGGATTTTGAGAATTTTTGGCTTGCAGAGTCTAAAAAAGCCTCGCAGAGTTTGCGTCCGCAGACGCAAAAAATTGAAATCATTTTTCACCGCGACATGTGCGTGGGGAAAAATACCTCTCAGGCTGCCAGTGTGGAATTTGTTCGCCTGCGGCGAACTAATTATGCGCGCAGCAGACTGCAATCCTTTTGGCGAAAAAACGAAGTTTTTTCGCCAGCAATATTACCACTTATCCTTGCCCTTTTCCTCGGGCAAAACCAATGTCAGCGCCTCAATGGCCACCTCCAGCATGGAGTCGTCGGGCTCAAAGGTGGTAAAATTCTGCAGCCACATACCCGGCGCAGACAGCGCTCGGGTGAAGGCATTGTCATGGCGGCCCACGAAGCGGTTGAACTCATAGGTCAGGCCCACCACCGGCACCAGCAGCAGCAGATGCATCCCGATGCGCACCCACAGATTCTGCCACTCCACATAGGTGAAGGCCACGGAGGAGAACAGGATGGACACCACGATCACCACAAACAGAAAGCTGGTGCCGCAGCGAGGGTGATGCCGGGGCTGGATGCGGGCGTTTTCCACCGTCAGCGGCAGCCCCGCCTCATAGCAGAAGATGGTCTTATGCTCCGCGCCGTGATACTGAAACACCCGGTGTACATCCTTCTGCCTGGAGCAGAGGAACAGGTAGCCGATAAAGATCAGTATCTTGATGGCGCCCTCGATAAGATTATGTACCAAAGCGCTCTGCGCACGGAACAGCCCCGCCACAAACGTGGGCAGCAGCATGAACAGACCCAGGCACAGTGCCAGGGACAGCAGCAGGGAAAACGTGACCAGTATGCTCTGGAACTTCTCCGCCGGGACATGCTTTTCCAGCCACAGGTCGAATTTGGAGGGCTGGGCGGCCTCGTCATCCGGGAAATAATCCGCCGAGAACATCAGCGCCTTGATCCCCTTGACCATGGAATCCAAAAAGGTCACCACGCCCCGGATAATGGGCAGGCCCAGGATGGGGTACTTGTCCCGCACCAGCTTCAGCTCCTCCACCTTGGTCACCAGGCCCTCCGGGGCCCGGACCACAATGGCCTGCTTTTCCGGCCCTCGCATTAAGATGCCCTCAATAAGTGCCTGGCCGCCGATGGAGGTACGGAAGGTTTCTTTTTTCTCGCGTTTTGCCATGTGTCAGTAAGTCCTCTCTGCTCCCCCACAGTATAGCACAGCCATGGAGGAAATGCAACATTTGTTCTATTATTTTTATTCTTCTTCATGGGAAATCGGCAGGCGAATGGTGACCACGCAGCCCCCGCCGGGGGCGTTGCCGATGTCGAAGGTACCCTCATGGCGGCGGATGATCTCATCACACACCGCCAGGCCTATGCCGCTGCCTCGCGCCTTAGAGCTGCCTTTGTAGAATTTCTGCTTCACATAGGGCAGCTCCGCCTCCGGGATGCCGGGGCCGTAGTCCCGGACCTGCACCACATACCACTCCCCATCTTGCTCCATGGACACGGTAATACGTTTGCCGGAGCCGCCATGCTTGGCGGCATTGTCCAGCACATTGCACAGCACCTGCTTCAGCCGCTCCGGGTCACCGGTGATAGGCTGCTCAAACATCTCGCCGGCATTCGAATATTCCAGGTCGATGCCATCCTGGCGGAAAAGCTCCCGGTAGGTGTAGATGGCGTCCTCCACCTCAGCCTGGAGATCCATCTGCTCCACCCGAAGCGTGAATCGGCCATCCTCTATCTTGGAAAACTCCAGCAGCTCCTCCACCATGTTGGTGAGTCTGCGGGACTCCCGGAGAATGATCCGCACGCCCCTGTGCAGCTGCCCGATGTCGCCGCTGTCGTCAGCCAGTAGTGTCTCTCCCCAGCCGGTAATGGCCGTGAGGGGGGTACGCAGCTCATGAGACACAGAGGAGATGAACTCTGTCTGCATCTTTTCGCTTTGGCTGATCTGCAGGGACATCTGATTGATATTATCCACCAGCTGGCCCATTTCATCGTCGTATTTATTGGGGATCTGGATGCCGTAGCTGCCGTCGGAAATTCGCTTGGCAGCCTCCGTCACCTCCGCCACAGGGAGAGCGATCCTTCGCATGAAGGTCAAATTCACCGCCAGCACCACGCCGCTGATAACCACGGCGATGCCCATGAATGCCAGGGTCAGCAGGGCTACCTGCTTATCCAGCTCTCTTGTGGCCGTAACCAGGCGCAGTACCCCCACCACGCTGCCGTCAAATACCAGTGGTGCCGACACCGCCAGGATGTTCTCCCCGGTAAGAGGATCCTTGCCGGAAAAGCTCTCCATCCTCCCGCCGTCCAGCGCCCGGCGGACCTCCGTGGTTTCCGGCGTCAGGCCAATGGTCTGGCCCCGGCTGGAAATGTCGATGCGCCCGTTTTTATCCAGAAACTGCAGCTCAATGGTGTCTGCGTCCTCAAAATCCTTGGCGTAGAGCACTGCGTTGCGGTAATACTCGTTGTAGCTGACCATGACATAGGTGTTGAAATAACTCACGCCGGAGCGGGCCTTACTCTCCAAGGCGGAGCGGGCGTTGCTGTAAAAATTGGTCACCAGGATCACCGAGGTCAGCGCAGCAATGAGCAGCAAAATGACAATAACGGGCAGAACACTCCCCATGATCCATCGCCGGCGCATACCAACCAGCCGGCGTTTCCGTTTTGGGGCAGACCTGCTTGCCTCCTCCGCCTTGTCCAGCATTATGCTTCCCACTTATATCCGTACCCCCAAACCGTAGTGATGTAGGTGGGATTGGTGGCGTTGTCCTCGATCTTCAGCCGCAGGCGGCGGATGTTCACATCCACGATCTTCAGCTCGCCGAAATAGTCCCTCCCCCACACAAGGTCCAATATCTCCTCCCGGGACAGAGCCTTGCCCGGGTTCTCCATAAACATCTTCATGATGGCGTACTCCATCTGGGTGAGCTTGATGCGCCGGCCATTTTTCTCCAGGGTGCGGTTGCGGGTGTTGAGCAGGAAGGGCGGCTGGTCGATCTGGTCGGCCACCTCGTCCGCCACACCGCTGCGGCGCATGAGGGCATCTACCCGGGCGGTAAGCTCCGCCGGGGAGAAGGGCTTGGTTACATAGTCATCCGCCCCGGTCATAAGGCCCGTGACCTTATCCATCTCCTGGGACCGGGCCGTGAGCATAATGATACCGATGCGCAAATTGGTGGCCCGGATGCGGCGGCAGACCTCAAAGCCGTCGATGCCCGGCAGCATGATGTCCAGCAGCGCCACCCGGGTGTCGGGGTTTTCCTGGAGCTTTTCCAGCGCCTCCTCGCCGCTCTCGGCCTCGATAACGTCGTAGCCGGCCCTGCGCAGATTAATAACGATAAAGCTGCGGATGCTGCTCTCGTCCTCTAATACCAATACCTTTTTCATGGTTGTCTCCCCTCTCTCAGTTCCTGGCATCCCACGCCGTGGAAATCAGATTGAAATGGCTGCTGACCCAGGCGCTGCTGATGCCCAGCTCACCGCCGTCTTCTGTGATGCGCATGGCATAGGCCACATTGGCCCGCTGCAGCACCAGTGTCCGGCCGCCTGTTTGGGCGTCCCGCTCCCGTTCCTCACCGCTGAGGCTGTACAGGTACAGCACCGGCCTGCCATCCACCTGCAGTGTCACGCAGGTGCCGTTTTCCATGGCGTCCAGACGTGTGCCGCTCATTTTTCCGTGCCAGTCGTCATTGAGCACCAGATACCAGCCATCCGTCAGGTCATGGTAGGTATCCATGACCCAGGCGCTGTTGCCCCGGTCATCAAACCGGTACCAGGCGAAAAACGCACTTGCCTGCCGGGTATTGCTTTTCTCGGGGTACGGAATTTCGATAATGCCGTCATTATTAATGTCCTGTGGCCGGAGCTGGCTGGAGGGATACTGCACCTCCGTAATGCCGGTTTTTCTGTCCGCGCCCGTATTCAGCAGCTGCCCGCCGCGGCAGAGCAGGATATTCGTCATGGCCGTGTTTTCCGCACTCACGGCGGTGACAAAGGCCGCCGTCTTTTGGCTGTCCAGCTTGCCGCACACGATGCTTCCCCTGCTCAGCTCCGCCGGTGTGCAGTGCAGCTGGCAGGTGCCTTCCACGCGCATCTCCCCATCCTGCCACACATAGTGCTCGGCCAGGCAGCCTCCCTCCGCTTCCGACCGGATGAGCAGCAGGTCGAACCACCCGTCGCTGTCCAGGTCGTCCACAACATAGCGCAGGTAGCCGCTCTGCATCAGCATATTGACCTGGTTCGGCACCAGCTCGTATACGGCTGCGGTCTGCACCTCCGTGCTGACCCGCCAGCCCACGGCCACTTCCAGCCGTCCGTCTCCGTTAAAATCCCGGAAGGACACGGAGTCGATGGAGCTGCCGCCGGATTCTATGGTGCTGTACAGGGAGAAGGTCCCATTTTCCTCCCGGAAAAACAGGATCTTCAGGGGGTTGTCGTCTGCGGTGTGGCGGAAAAAGGCCACCGCCTCCTTCTCCCCGTCACCGTCCATGTCGATCATCTGCAGGGATTGGATATTATTGCCGCTGGAGGGGGTGATGTACTCATAGCCGCTTTCCAGATAGGTGTTGAGTGTGTTGGCCAGGCCCGTGTATTCCACCGGCACCTGGGGCAGGGTGAACAGGTTCTCCGCAGAGGTCTCCAGCGAGCAGCCGCAAAGTCCCAGCGCCAGCGCCAAATAGGCCAGCACGATCAGTATTTTCCTCGCAGGACGTTTCACGGCACTCCCTCCCCGTTTCCGATTTTTATTCAGAATATACTATACCACATTTCTCTCTCCTTGGGTAGTCCCTGTTTTGCATTTTCTCCGGTGCAAAATAGGGCATGGCGCAAAATTTCCTCTTGAAATGCGGCGGAAAGTACGCTATAATAAGCAAGCACCTGCCGGTGTGTTGGAATTGGTAGACGAAGTGGACTCAAAATCCACCGCTGGCGACAGCGTACCGGTTCGAGTCCGGTCACCGGCACCATATCGAGTGGTCATAAGGGATTTCCCTTATGACCACTCGATTTTTTATGTGTGTGAGCGCAGCTCACCGCCCCCAGGGGGCGGAAAGCCGTCCCTTGCCCTTGGGATAAAAATAGTATATGATAAGCTGGAAGGCAGGTCGAGCCTGCCTTCCAGCTTTGCTATGATAGGAGGCCCCGCCCATGACGACACAGAGAAAGGCCGACCTGCTGCTGGTGCTGATCACCGGCTTTTGGGGCTGCTCCTACTACCTGTCCGACCTGGCCCTGGGGGAGATGCCGCCCTTTGCCCTGTGTGCCATGCGGTTTTTGCTGGCCTTTGCGCTGCTGGGCATTGCTCTGTTTCCCAAGCTGCGGCATGTAAACCGCAAGACCCTGCTGTGGGCGGTCCCGGCGGGGCTTTCCCTTACCCTCACTTATATCGGCGCCACCGTGGGTCTGCTGTATACCTCCATCTCCAATGCAGGGTTTATCTGCTCCCTGCCGGCGGTGACCACACCCCTTTTGACCTTTTTGCTGTACCGGAAAAAGCCGGAGCGGCGGATGCTGCTGTGCCTGGCTCTTTGCACGGTGGGTCTTGGGCTGCTGACCCTGGGGAACGATTTTCGCCCGGCGCCGGGGGATCTTATCTGCCTGCTGTGTGCCCTGGGCTACGGCATCAACCTCCTGGTGGTGGAGCATGCGGTGCGCCAGCCGGAGGTGGACGCCCTGCAGCTGGGCGTGTTCCAGCAGCTGGTGACAGGTGCGGCCATGCTGGTGCTGTCGCTGCTGTTTGAGACCCCCTGCCTGCCCCAAACCCCCACAGGCTGGGGCAGCGTCCTGTTTCTGTCCGTTTTCTGCACCGGCATCGCCTTCGCCATCACCGCCGTGCAGCAAAAGCACACCTCCGCGGTCCATGTGGGGCTGATTTTCACATTGGAGCCGCTGTTTTCGGCTATTGTGGCCTTCTTCCTCGCCGGGGAGCGGCTGGCTCCCCGGGGCTATGTGGGGGCGGCACTGATGATGCTGGCCCTGGTGACCATGGAGGCGGGCCTGCCGTTTCTTAAAAAGAAGAAGCCGGTGGAGGAATGAGCCGTCCGAAAGGGGAAAATCATGGGATTTGACGCGGCACACACCATCAGTGCCCTGTCGAAGCTGGCGCTGCGGCTGATGCGAAACGCCAACAAAAAGGAGGCTTCCCAGCAAATGGAGCAAATGGATATGTATTTTTCGGCCAAACGCCAGACCCTTGCGCAGTTTATGGAGGTCTATGACCAGCAGCGGCTTCACGAGATACACGGCGGCTCTACCATCCTATTTGACGCCATGGCCCACCAGTCGCCCCAAGACCGATATGATATTGTCCGGTTTCTCATCGCCCAGGGTGCGGAATTGACGGGCACGAACGGCGAAAACGAGACCCTGTTTCACATCCTGTTCTCGCGCCCGAAGCACAATATGGCGCAGACAGTGGAGCTGACAAAGCTGCTGATAGACGCCGGGGCGGACATAAACCAGCCGGATGCAAAAGGCCGGGTGGCGCTCCAGCATCTTATCAGCCACCCCAAGCTGACGGACCGGGACTCGGCCCCGCTGTATGACCTGCTCTTCACCCGGTGCCGCCTGGACCTATCCATAAAAAATGCCTGGGGCTATACCCCCATAGAGCTGGCTCAAAAGCTCCCCTACCGGGCAGAGCTGCTGCGGAGAATGACGGAGTGAGCTGACGAGGAGAAAAACGCTTATGGGCGAAGCAATGCAGCGCTATTTCGAGGAAAAAAATGTGGCCCGGCGCAGCGCCCTGCTCCGGGAGCTGGTATTCGCCTGCCCGCCCGAGGGCAAGGATTTTTTTCGCCGGGCTTTTCAAAAAGAGCGGTATCTGGACCTAAAGCTCACCGCCGTCCGGGGCTACGCCTTTTTCGCCTCAGAGGACGAAGTGGTGCCCCTGATGGAGAAGCTGCTGGCCCTGCTGCAGAAAAGGCCGGAGCGCACGCCCTACGACTACCAGGAGTATGAGGTCATGCGCTCTCAATACCTGATGCCCTACCTGCTGGAAAAATACAGCTACCCCTGCTTCCGGGCGTTTAACGCGCAGTTGGAAGCACAATACGCCGCCTTGCCGGAGGTATTCAAGCATATATTTATCTGCGACGAGCGGGGCAATATTCAGCAGCTCCTAGACAAAAAGGAAGTCCAGGCCGCCCTGGCAAAATTTTTCGCAGGGGAAGATTGACCCGCCGCCCTACGAAGCGTAAAACGAGAACTGGTGCAACCGGGCCGATGTGGGCATCGGCCCCTACGAAGGCGTTATGTATCACCGAGGAAGCGGGCGGCCGCAAGGGTCGCCCCTACGAAGCGCGGCAAGGCGTTCGGTAAAACGGGGCGTCGGGGATGCCGCCCCCCCACGACATTCTGTTGGAAAAGGTGCGTAGGGGTGGACACCTCTGTTCGCCCGCCGGACTTGTATCGCATTTCTTGCGATATGTCATTGCGAAGCCAGTGCGCACGCTGGTCTCGCAATCCGTATTCCTTTTGTAGGGCAGGGTGCCCTCACCCCGCCATCCCGGTCTTGCGCCATATTTCTTGCAATGTGTCATTGCGCCCTCGCAATCCGTAACCCCCATCCCCGCCGTCCTCCCCTCCCTAAAATTTTTTAAAAAATTTCAATTTCCCTCTTGACAAGGGCCTAAAATGCGATTATAATGCGTTTAATTTCAAACGACAAACCTGTGAGGAAGAAGAGTAGCACAGCACAGGGCATCCTAAGAGAGCTTCGGGTGGTGAGATCGAAGCGGTGCGCGGCGGTGTGAATGGCCTTCCGAGGGCGGCTTGAACAGGAGCATTCCTAAGTAGGGTCCGACGGGAACCCTCCCGTTATCCGTGGGGTACGCATGATGGTGCGTAAAAGCGAGTGGGCATCGCAAGATGTCAATTTGGGTGGTATCGCAGAAGCAAAGGCTTTTGTCCCATGTGGGGCAGAGGTCTTTTTTGTTTTTAAAATCCAGGCCGCCGGCAACGGTCCCTCCATCCGCCGCCCAAAAAAACCTATATAAAATTTGGAGGAAACAAAAATGAAAAAGAACATTCTGAAGCGTGCGCTGACCCTGGCCCTGGCCGCCCTGCTGGCCCTGTCCCTCTTCGCCTGCGGCAAAAAAAACAACGACAATTCCACCAGCACCTCCGGCGCCACATCCTACAAGGTTGGCATCTGCAACTATGTGGATGACGCATCCCTGAATCAGATCGTGGACAACATCAAAACCCAGCTGGCTGCCATCGGCCAGGAGAAGGGCGTCACCTTTGAGATCAGCTATGATAACTGCAACGCCGATTCCGCCGTGCTGAACCAGATCATTGCCAACTTCATCGCCGACAAGGTGGACCTGATGATCGGCGTAGCCACCCCCGTGGCCGTGGCCATGCAGGCCGCCACCGAGGGCACCGACATCCCCGTGGTCTTTGCCGCCGTGTCTGACCCCGTCAGCGCCGGCCTGGTGGAGAGCCTGGAGGCTCCCGGCGCCAACATCACCGGCACCTCCGACTATCTGGACACCGACGCCATCCTGGACCTGATCTTCGCCGCCACCCCCGACGCCAAGAACATCGCCCTGCTGTATGACCAGGGCCAGGACTCCTCCACCACCCCCATCAAGAACGCCAAGGCGTACCTGGATAAGAAGGGCGTGTCCTACAAGGAGTATAACGGCACCACCACCGACGAGATCAGCCTGGCCGTCAGCAGCATCGTGGCCGACAAGGCCGAGGCCGTGTTCACCCCCACCGACAACACCGTGATGACCGCAGAGCTGGCCATTTACGAGACCCTGGCCAAGGCCGGCATCCCCCACTACACCGGCGCTGACTCCTTCGCCCTGAACGGTGCGTTCCTGGGCTACGGCGTGGACTATGCCAACCTGGGCGTGGAAACCGCCAACATGGTCTCCGGCATTCTCCTGGACGGCAATAAACCCGCCACCACCCCCGTGCTGACCTTCGACAACGGCACCGCCACCATCAACACCGACATCTGCAAGGAGCTGGGCCTGAACTACGACGACCTGGCCAAGACCTTCGCCCCCCTGTGCACCAAGGTCCAATCCATCGTCACCGCCGAGAGCTTCGACAATCTGAACAAGTAAAATCCGAAAAATGATCCAACAGGGCGGTGTGCTTGCAGCCCCTCCCCCACGCATTACAAAGTAACATAATATAATGTAGGGTGGGGTGCCCTCACCCCGCCCTACGCATAACATGAAAGCTGGTGCCACCGGGGCGATGTGGGCATCGCCCCCTACGAAATTCTATCGGTAAACGGAGCGTAGGGGCCGGCGTCCCCGACGGCCCGCGCCCGGCCTTGCACCTCACCTCTTGTGAACAACAATGTCATTGCGAGGGCGCTTTGCGCCCGTGGCAATCCGTAATCCCCATATTCCTCAAAAAAAGGAGGCCGTCTCCATGCCCATCATTCAATGCTTAGACTCTCACGTAGCCGATCTCATTGCCGCTGGCGAGGTGGTGGAGCGCCCGGCCAGCGTGGCCAAGGAGCTGCTGGAAAACGCCCTGGACGCCGGGGCCTCCGCCATTTCTGTGGAGATACAGCACGGGGGTCTCACCTATCTGCGCATCACCGATAACGGCTGCGGCATCGCGCCATCGCAGCTTCCCACGGCCTTTCTGCGCCATGCCACCAGCAAGCTCCGCCGGGCGGAGGATCTGGCCGCCATTGGCACCCTTGGCTTCCGGGGCGAGGCCCTGGCTGCCATTGCCGCCGTGTCCCGGGTGGACATCTTCTCCCGGGAACGGGGGGCGGATCGGGGCGCATCTCTCCACTTGGAGGGCGGCGTGCCCGGGGAAGTCACCGAGACCGGCTGCCCCGAGGGAACTACCCTTTGCGTCCGGGATTTATTTTATAACACCCCCGCCCGCATGAAGTTTATGAAGAAGGATACCGCCGAGGCTGCCGCCGTCACCGGCGTTGTCACCCACCTGGCCCTGAGCCATCCGGAGGTGTCCGTGAAGCTGATCCGGGACGGGGCAGAGGTGCTCCACACCCCCGGCGACGGCCAGCTGCGCTCTGCTGTCTACGCCGCCCTGGGCCGGGATTTTGCCCTGGGCCTGCTGCCTATCAGCGGCTGCGGCGGCGATATTTCCGTGGAGGGCTTTGTCACCAAGCCCCTAAACGGCGGCGGCACCCGTGGCCGGCAGCTGTTTTTCGTAAACGGCCGGTTTGTGAAGAGCCAGCTCCTCACTGCCGCCCTGGAGGAGGCATACCGCAACCGGCTGCTCAAGGGCAAGTTCCCCGGCTGTGTGCTGCACATCACCCTGCCGAAAAATACCGTGGACGTGAATGTCCACCCGGCTAAGACCGTGGTGAAATTTCAAAATGAGCGGGCCGTCTTTGACGCGGTACACTACACCGTCAAGGACCTGCTCACCGCCGGAGAAACCCCCAAGCCCGTCCAGCAGACCTTTTACCAATCCATGACCGTCCGGGAGTACAGGGAGCGGCAGACTCCGCCCCCGGCGGAAAAGCGTCCCCTGGGCAGCTGCTCTGCCCGCCCGGCGGTAGACCCCGATGCCAAGCTTCCCATCCGGGACAGCGTCCACCGGCCCGCCCCGCTCCCGACCCGGGACCCCCAGCCTGCACAGGCGCGTCCGGCCCCGGTGAAAGCCCCCGTTCCGGCGGAAACGATTGGCCGGACGGAGCCGTCCGCCCCGGCCCTTGTCCCGGCGGAGGAAAGGCCCGCTCCCGCGGAGGTCCCCGCCTCTGCCCCCCGGCGCAATACCATTGACCTGCCCATCCAGCAGACTCTCACGGAAAAGCCCGCCCCCTGGCGGATGGTGGGTGAGGCACTGGATACCTATATCATATGCCAGGATGAAAGCGAGAATCTCTGGCTCATTGATAAGCACGCCGCCCATGAGCGCCTGCGCTTTAACGCCCTGAAGGAGCGGCAGGAGCCGCCCATGAGCCAGCTGCTGCTCCAGCCCCTGGCGGTGGATTTGGAGGCGGATGCCTACGCCGCCGCCCTGGCAAGCCTATCCCTTTTGGAGGAGCTTGGCTTCTCCTGTGAGGATTTCGGCGCCGGGACGCTGCTGGTGCGTGAAATTCCGGCGGATATCTGCCCGGAGGATGCCGCAGCCACCATAGAGGAGCTGGCTGAGGGCCTGCGTCTGGGCCGGGCCGACCCCGCCGCTGCCCGGGATCACCTCCTGCAGACCATGGCCTGCAAGTCCGCTATCAAGGCGGGGATGCACACCTCCCCTGCGGAGCTGCGGGCTCTGGTGGACCGGGTGCAATCCGGCGAAATTCAGTACTGCCCCCATGGCCGCCCCGTGGCGGTGAAGCTCACCCGCTACGAGATTGAGAAGATGTTCAAGCGGGCTTAGAACGGTTTTTTTGCTCCTAAATAAGATAATTTTGCACTTTTCCACAAAGTTTTCCACCTTTTCCCAGCGAGACCCGCCGCCCCGGCGGCAGAAAGATGTGACCGATTATGGCTGAACTGACCCCCATGATGAAGCAATACCTGGAAATCAAGGAGCAGAACAAGGACTCCATCCTGTTCTTCCGCTTGGGCGATTTCTACGAGATGTTCGGCGCCGACGCCCGGACGGCTTCCCGGGAGCTGGACCTGACCCTCACCACCCGAGACAAGGATAAGAATAAGTCCTTTGACGAGAAGGTGCCTATGTGCGGCGTCCCCTACCACTCCTCTGACGGGTACATTGCCCGGCTCATTGCCAAGGGCTATAAGGTGGCCATCTGCGAGCAGACCGAGGACCCGGCCACGGCCAAGGGCCTTGTAAAGCGGGACATTATCCGGGTGGTCACCCCCGGCACCGTCCTGGACGACACCTCCCTGGAGGCCGGCCGCAGCAACTTCTGCGCTGCCGCCTGGCTGGGGGAGGATAAGGCCGGCTTTGCCGCCTGTGATATCTCCACCGGCCAGACCCATGCCACGGCCTTTTCCGGTCCCGACGCCGGTGTCCACCTGCTCAATGAGGTGGCCCGGTTTTCCCCGGCGGAGATCATCCTCAATGATGCCGCTGCCCGGGATGCCGCCCTGCAGGTGCTCACGGAGGATAAGCTCTCCTGCCACCGGGAGATTCGCGAGACCGATGGCCCCGCCGCCCGGACCCGCATCGCCGCCCAATTCGGGGAACAGGCCCTTTCGGACCTCCCTGCCGATAATTACGCTCCTCTCCTGGCCCTGGGCAATCTTCTGAATTATCTCCACGAGACTCAAAGGGGAGATCTACACCACATTGACACCCTGGACTTTTACCGTCAGGGCCAGTTCATGGAGCTGGACATCTCTGCCCGGCGGAACTTAGAGCTGACGGAGACCCTCCGCAGCAAGGAAAAAAAGGGCAGCCTCCTGTGGGTGCTGGATAAGACCAAGACCGCCATGGGCGCGCGGATGCTGCGCAGCTGGCTGGAAAGGCCGCTTCTCAGCGTCCGGGATATTGACCGCCGGGCGGATTGCGTGGAGCGCCTGGTAAATGACACCGTCACCCGGGAGGAGCTGGTTCTGGCACTCTCCGGTATCAGTGATATGGAGCGGCTCATGAGCCGCATCGTCTACGGCAGCGCCGGGGGCCGGGATGTGGTGGCCCTGCGGACCGCCATGGAAAAGCTCCCCGCTATCAAGGCGCTGCTGGCGGCCTTCCCCAAGGGTCGCCTCCACGAGCTCTACAGCACCCTGGACACCCTGGATGACCTGGCAAAGCGCATTGCCGATACCCTCCGGGACGAGCCCCCCTTCTCCGTTCGGGAGGGCGAGTTCATCCGGGACGGCTTCCACCCGGAGGTGGACCGGCTCCGGGGCATCCTCCACGGGGGCAAGGGCCTCATGACCTCTATGGAGGCCCAGGAGAAAGAGAAAACCGGTATCCGCACCCTGAAAATCGGCTATAACAAGGTGTTCGGCTACTATATCGAGGTGTCCAACTCCTTCAAGGATCAGGTCCCCGACACCTATATCAGAAAGCAGACCCTGGTAAACGGCGAGCGCTATATCACCCAGGAGCTGAAAAACCTGGAGAGCGATATTCTCACCGCCAGCGACCGGGTCTCCGCCCTGGAATATGAGCTGTTCACCGACCTGCGTACGGAGCTTGCCGGCCAGGTGTCCCGGATCCAGGCCAGCGCCTCGGCGGTGGCGGAGCTGGATAGCCTCTGTTCCTTGGCCTCTGTGGCCGTCAGCAACGGCTACTGCCGCCCCACGGTGGACGACTCCGGCGTCCTGGAGATTCACGACGGCCGCCACCCGGTGGTGGAAAAAATGCGGCCGGACGCCCTGTTTGTCCCTAATGACACCTACATGGGCGAAAAAGAGGGCCGGGCCGCCATCATCACCGGCCCCAATATGGCCGGTAAATCCACCTATATGCGCCAGGTGGCCCTCATCGTGCTTCTGGCCCAGATCGGCTCCTTCGTCCCGGCCAAAAGCGCCCGTCTGGGCGTGGTGGACCGTATCTTCACCCGCATCGGCGCCTCCGACGATCTCTCCGCCGGCCAATCCACCTTCATGGTGGAGATGACCGAGGTCAGCGATATTCTCCGCTCTGCCACCAAAAGCAGCCTGCTGATCCTGGATGAGATCGGCCGGGGTACCAGCACCTTTGACGGCATGAGCATTGCCCGGGCGGTGCTGGAATACTGTGCCGACCCCAAAAAGCTGGGGGCCAAGACCCTTTTTGCCACCCATTACCACGAGCTCACCGACATGGAGCACAGCCTCCCCGGTGTGCAGAATTACAACATCGCCGTCCGGGCCCGGGGGGAGGAGATCATCTTCCTGCGCAAGATTGTCCCCGGCGGCGCCGACCGCAGCTACGGTATCGAGGTGGCCCGCTTGGCGGGCCTGCCGGAGGGGGTCATCGCCCGGGCTAAGACCATTCTTCGGGAGTTGGAGACTGAGGCCGGCAAAGCTCCGTCCCCTACGCGGGAAGAGACAGACCAGGTTTCCCTCTCCAATTTGGCTGAGAGCGAGGTAATTGACCGCCTCCGCCGGGAGCAGGTGGACACACTCTCCCCGCTGGAAGCATTGAATCTGCTCTACGAATTAAAGCAAAAGCTGCAGTGACCGACCTGCCGCAGGGGCGACCCTGGCGGTCACCTGCCCGCTGCACTTCTTATTACGCATCTGTAGGGGGCGGCGGTTGCCCACCGTCGTGCCAACCGATTCCCGGCCACTGTCGTGGCCGCCAATCGGGGCACTTCCTCGAAACCGGCTCGCTTCATCTGCCACTGGCAGCGCTTCGCCGATTTCCCCGACGCCCCGCTTACTGCACTCCTTGAAACGTTTCCGTAGGGCGGGGTGCCCTCACCCCGCCGCCCGGTCCTGCGCATAGCTTTTACAGGAATATCTCGCAGTCGTCCTCTAGCCTTTTGCAGTTCTTCAGCACCTGCTGCATCACGGCGTCCGCATCGGCGCCCTCGGCAAATTCCACCTTCATCTTTTGGGTCATAAAGCTGACGGTGGCAGCGGCCACGCCCTGAGTCTTCCGGGCAGCCTGCTCCATCTTGTCGGCGCAGGCCGCGCAATCCACTTCGATCTTATATGTCTTTTTCATGGTAAGTAGTCTCCTTTCCTCAATCGCCCAGGTGCTCCATGCCCAGCTGCAAAATAGAGCGGACATGGTCGTCATCCAGCCCATAAAAAACAGCTTTGCCTTCCCGGCGGAACTTCACCAGCTTGTTATTCTTCAGAATACGCAGCTGATGGCTTACGGCGCTCTGGGTCATGCCCAGGAGCCTTGCAATGTCATACACGCACAGCTCCGCACCGAACAACACATACAGAATTTTGACGCGGGTGGAGTCGCCGAACACCTTGTATAATTCTGCCAGGTCATATAGGTCGTCCTCGTCGGGCATCTGCCGCCGCACAGCCTCTACGCCGGCCTCGTCCAGACATAGAAAATCCTGCTCCGGATTCTTTTCCATTTGATCCATGCCGCCCTCCTCAAATGTTCATTTGAATAATTGCTCATACGTTTGTTGTCTGTATGTTACACCCTTCCCCAAACTGTGTCAACCCCTTTTTACAAAATATTCGGACAATTTTTACGCCCCTCTTAATTTCCTAAAGAAGTTTCCCACCGGTTTTGGAATATTGGTGATTGCTTTTGAGAAATAATGTGGTATACTATCATGTGTAGCAGATTGTCTTAAAAGTGGAAAAATTACTGTAACAGTAAGGTCGGATATGCGCGGAAAACCCCATCGGGGGCTCTCTGCGCCATTAAAGTCCATGGTTTTGGACGCTTTTTTAGGCTCTCCGAAGCACGCAGGCAGCAGGGCGAAGGTTCCTTCCCCAATGCGCTGCAGATAAATAACTGTGCCCTGCATAATTTTGCAGCGGCTGACGATGGAGAGGCTCTGCCTCTCCCTATAACACCTCACGAAAGGGGCACTTATGAATCAGTATCTTATACGCGGCGGTCGGCCGCTTTTTGGTGAAATTACCATCAGCGGCGCAAAGAATGCCGCCGTTGCCATTATCCCCGCCGCCCTGCTGGTGGACGGCACCTGCCGCATTGAAAACATCCCGCAGATCAGCGATGTTACGCTGCTGCTGAATATTTTGGAGGAGCTGGGCGCCAGGGTCCGGGTGCTGAACCGCCACGCCGTGGAGCTGGATTGCCATGCCATCCGTTCCACCCATCCGTCCTATGATCTGGCCCGCCGCATCCGCGCCTCTTACTACCTCATCGGCGCTCTGTTGGGCCGCTTTGGCGAGGCTGCCGTGGCTATGCCCGGCGGCTGCGACTTCGGTGTGCGGCCCATCGACCAGCATATCAAGGGCTTCTGTGCCATGGGCGCAGAGGTGAAGGTGGAGAGCGGCTTCATTCAGGCCTGTGCCAAGTCCGGCCGTCTCACCGGCACATCCGTATATCTGGACGTAGTGTCCGTAGGCGCCACCATGAATATCATGATGGCCGCCGTGCTGGCCAAGGGCAGCACCGTCATCGAAAACGCCGCCAAGGAGCCGCACATTGTGGACCTGGCCAACTTCCTCAACTCCATGGGTGCCGACGTCAAGGGAGCCGGCACCGACACCATCAAGATTCGCGGTGTGGATCATCTGGCCGGCGGCAGCTACGGCATCATTCCCGACCAGATCGAGGCCGGCACCTATATGGCCGCCGTGGCCGCCGCAGGCGGTCAGGTGCTTATCAAAAATGTGATCCCCAAGCACTTGGACTGCATCAGCGCCAAGCTGGTGGAGATGGGCGTTTACATTGAGGACCGGGGTGACGCCGTGCTGGTGCGCCGCAGCGGCCCGCTGCAGAAGACTAACGTCAAGACCATGCCCTATCCGGGCTTTCCCACGGATATGCAGCCCCAGATCGCCGCGGTGCTGTCCACAGCCCAGGGCACCAGCATCGTCAATGAAAACGTGTGGAACAGCCGCTTTAAGTATATCGACGAATTAAAGCGTATGGGCGCCAATATCCAGGCCGATGGCCATGTGGCCGTCATCGAGGGCGTGGAGCATCTCCAGGGCGCGCCGGTGCAGGCCTGCGACCTGCGGGCAGGCGCCGCCATGGTCATCGCCGGCCTGTGCGCTGAGGGCGTAACGGAGCTGAGCCAGGTGCAGTTCATCGAGCGCGGCTACGAGGACCTGGTGGGCAAGCTCCGGGCCGTTGGGGCCGACATCCGTGTGGTGGACGCGCCGGACATCGCCGAGCAGAAGGAAGCACATATCGGCTGATACAATGCCGCCAAAGCAGCGTCTGCCGCGTAGGGCCGCCAAAGGGCGGCCGGCGTGGTGACGCTGCTTTTATCACCCGACGGCGCTCCCTCACCGCGCTTCCTATTTATAATATGGCAATCCGAAATACCCAAAATCACAAGCGAGGTCTGACATTTGATCACCATACACACTCTGGCCAGCGGGTCCGAGGGCAACGCCGCCTTGGTCTGCGCCGGCGATGTTCATATTTTGGTGGACGCGGGCATCTCCGCCCGGCGCATTGAGACCGCCCTGCGGTCTCTGAACCGGCTGCCTCAAGCCCTATCTGCCGTTTTCATCACCCACACTCATTCCGACCACACCGCCGGGCTTCGGGTGCTGCTGAAGCATACGGGCGCCCCCGTATTTGCCTCCCCCGCCGTATGCGCCGCCCTGCTGCGGCAGATACCGGGCAGCACCTCTCTGCTGCGGCCCCTATGCCCCGGGGATGCACAGGTCTTCGGCCCTCTGACCGTGACGGCCTTTGCCACATCCCATGATACCCCGGGCAGCATGGACTATCGCTTTGATTGCGGCGGCGCCTCCGCCGGGATCCTAACGGACACGGGCTGTGTAACGCCGGAGGCCGAGGCAGCCCTGGCCGGGGTGGAGCTGCTGCTGCTGGAGAGCAACCACGATGTGCAGTGGCTGCAAAGCGGGCCCTATCCCTATCCCTTGAAGCGGCGGATATTAGGCGACCGCGGCCATCTGTCCAACGATGCAGCGGCGGAGTTTGCCTGCCGCATGGCGGACCGCGGCACCCGGCAGTTTGTCCTGGTGCATTTAAGCAGGGAGAATAATACCCCGGTCCGGGCCCTGGATACTGTAGGCTATGCCCTGCGCTGCGGCGGATTCGAGGGAGTTCGGCTCACCGCCGCCCCCCGAGGCGAGTGCAGTGAGGCCTATATAGCGGAGGGTGCGCCATGCAGAAAATAACTGTCCTGTGCGTAGGCAAGCTGAAGGAAAAATTCTACCTGGACGCTGTGGCAGAGTACACCAAGCGCCTGCAGCGCTGCTGCAAATTAGAGGTTATCGAGCTGCCGGAGAGCAAGCTGCCGGAGGAGCCCTCCCCCGCCCAGATCCAGCAGGCTCTGGACACGGAGGCCGCCGCCATAAGTGCAAAGCTCCCCAGGGGTGGCGCATTGGTGGCCATGTGCATTGAGGGCAGCCCCTGCTCCAGCGAGGAAATGAGCCGCAAAATGCAGCAGCTGGCTGTTTCCGGCAGTACCCAAGTTACCTTTCTCATCGGCGGCAGCGTGGGCCTCAGTGAGGAGCTGAAGCGCCGGGCAGATTGGCGTCTGTCCATGTCCCCCATGACCTTCCCCCATCACCTGGCCCGGGTCATGCTCCTGGAGCAGATCTACCGCGCTTTTCAGATCCAACAGGGTACGAAATACCACAAATAATCGAATGAAGCATATGGGAGGTTTTGTGATGAAAGAGTTTGATATGTTGGCTGCCGCGGAAACCGCGCGAAGCGGCGAGCTCCCGCAGAATTTTTGGGACGATCTCTCCTCCGGCTGGCGCTTTCGTAAGGAGGAATTGGCCTGGCCGGTGGACGAAAAGGGCGAGAAGGAAAAGGCCGTGCTGCTGACATCCACCTTTGACTCCCCTGCCGAATCGGATGTGACCATTTCTTTTTTGATATCCTGCGGCATTCCCTGCTTTAAGTATTACGCCAAGGAGGGCGGCGCGGGCAAGGTCATCAACGGCTTTTCCGGCTATGGAGCCGACCTCTATGTCCCCGCCTCCCGGCTGGAGGAGGCCCGAGCCCTGCTCCAGGCAGAGCCGGTTTTTGACGAGGATAATTCTTAACCTTCATAGCAAAACGGAAAGGAGATTTTATAGCATGATCGACTACAAAGCAGAATATCTGAAATGGCTCCGCAGCGATGCCATCACCGAAGACGAGCGGGCAGAGCTGGCCGCCATTGCAGATGACGACAAGGAGATTGAGAGCCGATTCTACGGTCCTCTGGAGTTCGGCACCGCCGGCCTGCGGGGCACCATGAAGATGGGCCTGCACCAGATGAATATCTATGTCATCCGCTGGGCCACCCAGGGCTTTGCCAATGTCATCTGCGCTGAAGGCTCTGCCGCCATGGACAAGGGTGTTGCCATCTGCATGGATTGCCGCCACCATAGCATGGAGTTTGCCCGGGCCGCCGCCGAGGTCTGCGCCGCTAACGGCATCCATGTGCGGATTTTTGAGTCCCTGCGCCCCACTCCGGAGCTTAGCTTTGCCGTGCGGCACTACGGCTGCCAGGCGGGCATCAACATCACCGCCAGCCACAACCCCAAGGAGTATAATGGCTACAAGGTCTACTGGTCCGACGGCGCCCAGCTGCCCCCCCAGCACGCCGATGCCATCGCCCGAGAGCTGGAGAAGATCGACATCTTCACCGGCGTAAAGACCATGCCCTTTGATGAAGCCAAGGCCGCCGGGCACATTGAGCTCATGGGGGAGGAAACCGACAACGCCTTCATGGAAAACGTCATGGCCATGGTCAATGACCGGGAATGTGTTGCCAAGGTGGCGGATACCTTCCATGTGGTCTACACCCCCTTCCACGGCTGCGGCTGGAAGCTGGTTCCCCAGGCTCTGCGGGATCTGGGTGTGAAGCACCTGCACTGCGTGCCTGAGCAGATGGTGCTGGACGGCTCCTTCCCCACGGTGGTCTCCCCCAATCCGGAGAATCCGGAGGGCTTCTACCTGGCCATTGCCCTGGCGGACCGGGTGGGTGCCAACTTCATCATCGGCACCGATCCGGACAGCGACCGGGTGGGTATCCTGGTGCGCAATAAGGGTGGCCGCTTTGTGCCCGTGTCCGGTAACCAGACCGGTGTGCTGCTGGCAGATTATCTGCTGGGTGCCATGGCCCGCAGCGGCAAGCTGCCCAAGAACGCCGTCCTGCTCAAGACCATTGTCACCACCGAGATGGCCCGCCGGGTGGCGGAGGCCCACGGCGTCAAATGCTATGATACCTTCACGGGCTTTAAGTTCATGGCCGAGAAGAAGCAGCAGCTGGAGAGCCAGGGCCTGGGCAAGGTGGTATTCTCTTATGAGGAGAGCTACGGCTATATGCTGGGTGACTATGTCCGGGACAAGGATGCCGTCACCGCCTCCCTGTTGCTGACGGAGATGGCCGCCTGGTACCAGAGCCAGGGCATGACCCTGTTTGACGCTCTCCAGGCCTTGTACGAAAAGTACGGCTACTATGGCGAAAAGACTCACAACCTGGTGATGCCCGGCCTGGACGGTCTGGAAAAGATGGCTGCCCTGATGAAAAACCTGCGGGACGTGCCTCCCACGGAGATTGCGGGCGTGGCCGTCACGGCGCGCACCGATTATAAGGACGGTACCATTACCGATTGTACAACCGGGCAGGTTACTGCCTCGGAGCTGAAGGGCAGCAATGTTCTGCGCTACGCCCTGGCTGATGGCACCGTAATCCTGGTACGCCCCTCCGGCACAGAGCCCAAGATCAAGGTCTATATCCTCACTCTGGGCAAGGACGCCGAGGAGCGGGACACGAACATCGAAAAGTACTCCCAGTGGGCCCTGGCGCTTCAGAATTGATCCGATAACGGCACCTGAAGCCCTGCTCCATTGGCAGCGTCATCCCCCCTGCAGCCATCGGGCTGCAGGGGGGATTTTTCGCCGTCGGGTCCTCACCGCCGGACGTCCCATCGGCAATTCCCCTGATTCCGCCTTTCTCCCCGAAGAATGCCCGCTGCGCCGCTTTTTGTTCATCTCAACGGTTGACAAAAGTCCGTCCGCCCCTTATAGTACATTCATAACGCTTTTTTAACGGGCGGTCCTATTGGCCGCCCAAAACCGGAGGAGAGAATCATGGAACGCGAATCTTTTAAGTCCCGTCTGGGCTTCCTGCTGGTGAGTGCCGGGTGCGCCATCGGCATCGGCAATGTGTGGCGCTTTCCCTTTGTGGTGGGGCAGAACGGCGGTGGATTTTTTGTGCTGGTCTACCTCGTCATG
>OHJE01000382.1_pt1 | contig 21244 bp, 23 predicted proteins | sample 1568491 | NCBI WGS metagenome assembly OHJE01 (sample SAMEA3879609, study PRJEB24766) | human gut metagenome | biome: human-associated habitat; feature: feces | place: USA | collected 1985/1987
CTTGTTTGAATGCCCGGAAAACGAACCAAGAGCCTCTGTCGATGCCCGTTTTGGGTGTCGGCAGAGGCTCTTTTTTTGTGTCTTTTCCTTGAATTTTACCGTAAATTCGTTCGCTAATCCATAGTGCCACTATTAGCGTTTCTGTATCACTGTGGTTCTAATCCATATAATATTCATGAGCGATTTAGAAAAGGAACAGGTAAACGCCCATGATTGATAAACGAATAGGAAAGCGCGTTAAGCAAGCCCGTGAGCGTCTTGGTATTACACAAGAGGATCTTGCAGAAAAGACCGGCTTAACCACAAATTATATTTCCACCGTCGAGAGAGGGATGTCATTTCCGCGTTGCGAGAAGCTGATTATTTTGCTCAATGGCTTGGAGACATCCGCTGATTCAATTTTCTGCGATGTCTTAGAGCATAGCGGAGAGGTAAAAGCCTCAGAACTCTCAAAGAAAATCGCTGATCTTCCTCCCGAAGCGCAAAAGCGCATTTTGCAAATGGTTGAGTTGATGATCCAGCAAGAGAAGGATAACATGAAGTAAGCTCATTGAAGGCTGCGTGATTTTTCACGCAGTTTTTTCTTTTGCCGACTTTTTTCTACAAATTTCTTGATTTTCTATGCTATAATCTATGTATAAGCAATTTAGAAACACACGCTAATACATATAAGGAGATCAAGAATATGAAAAGTTGTGCCTTCACCGGACACCGACCTCAAAATTTACCCTTTGGCTTTCGTGAGGATGATGAACGCTGCACTACGCTCAAAAAAATCCTAAAAGAACAAATTGTTTCTCTGATTACAGATGAAAGTGTCACTCACTTTATCTCCGGCATGGCTCTCGGCGTTGATATGTATGCCGCCGAGATAGTGCTGGAACTGAAGAAGACTTATCCTGACATTACGCTTGAGAGTGCTATACCGTGCGAAACACAGGCAACTAAGTGGAATGCAGCAATGCGCGAAAGGTACTATGGCATTGCTGCTCAATGTGATAAAGAAACGCTTCTTCAAACGCACTATACTCCTGACTGCATGGACAAGCGCAATCGGTACATGGTAGATCATGCTGATTACATCATTGCAGTATGGGACGGCAAGCCCAGCGGTACAGGTAAGACAGTTATGTACGCCCAAAGCAAGGGGAAGGTAATCATCAAAGTCAATCCGGCAACACTCACAGTTGACCGGTTGTAAACGCCCAAAAAAACGCCTCCGCAATTCAATCCTTGCTTAAATCGCAAAAATCTTTTCTAAAATACAAACGCAGTACACGATTCCGCGATTGTGGAATCCGTGTACTGCGTTCATTTTTTTGTGCAGCTTTTCACGGCTCAAGAAGAAGTCACTCTGTTTCGGAAAGTCGAATAGTGCCTCCTATGAACAGCACATCGAGTCAATGAATTTGAATCGCTGGAAACGGTTATTCGTTTCTGCTACACTGTAAAAGCCGAATTAGAACTGTATAAGGTTACAGGAGGTCATTCAGTAAATTCATGCACTTGACCTTCTGTTGGAGGTTTGCACTTCCGTAGACATTCAGCGTAAAGGACACATTTTTATGACCGAGGATTTCAGAGAGCGATTTAATATCAAACTCCGGTATCTCAATCGCCCTGACTGCGAATGTGTGTCGGATCTCATGGAACTTCACCTTCTCTAATCCGTTTCGTTTCAGAAAACGGGTGAAGAACTGTCGATAAGTACGAGGCTCTGTCGGCTTTGTTTTGCCGGTCAAGAAGTAGTGGTTAGGGTTATCCGTGTAGAACTTCTTGATAATGTTCATCAATAGAGACGGAACAGGGATCGTCCTTGCAGAAGTTTTTGTTTTGGGCGGTCCGATGTGAAGATAGGACTCGCCCTTCTTTTTGTCATAGATGCGCTGGACAGTCTTATTGATGCTGATGGTCTTATCCGTCAACGAGATGTCCTTCATCTGCAATCCGCAGAGTTCTCCAATGCGTACTCCGGTAAAAAGTGCAATTAGAATGCCAGCGGTCTTCCTGTTCAAGTTCATGTAGATACACTGAATCAGAGCTTGCTCTTGATCTTTTGAGAGAGAAACTACCTTCTTAATGCCAAGTTCTTTCGGGTACTCGATGAGATCCCAGTTCAGCAGCGGAATCGCCCTTTCTTTGTACGCAAACTCCATTGAAAGTCTGAGAACGAGGATCACATCCCGGATGGTCTTTACCGTTAGCCCTCCGGTATTGTCCAACCTACCGGCATCATGGAGATACGAAATGTAGCTCTGGATGTCCGTTTCGGTGATGCTGCCGATCTTACGCTTGCCGAAGTATGGGATGAGATGATTTTCAGCGATCAGCGTAAAGCTGGCATGGGTTGACGGCGTGATCATTGGCTGCTTTTGATTTAGCCAAGTGTTCACAAGCGTCTTGAATTGTGTATTGTTAGTCATATTGACCACCTCCACGAACATTATCCGTTGGAGGGATAATCAGGGCAGTATATTCCTCAAGTAACGGTCTTGAGAAGCGTCCGAAACTCCGGTTTCCGGGCTTCGATGAGCCGTGGAAAGAAACGGCACTTTCAAGTGTTCTTACAGAAAGAAACGAATACGCTGAAAAGGACGGCACATACGAACACGCTACATTGTCGAAAGAAGGCATTTACAGAAAGACTGCCCGTTACGATCGAGACTTCCTTGTTTCAACTGAAAATAAAAAATACAAGGTCACACATTTGGGAGATTTGTGTTACAACCCAGCCAATTTGAAGTTTGGGGTAATTTGCTCAAATACATACGGAGATGCCATTTTTTCTCCAATCTATGTAACATTTGAAATTGAGGCTTCCTTTGATCCTGATTTTATCGGTGCGTATCTCACACGATGGGACTTTATCAACAGGGCTTTGAAGTATCAGCAAGGAACAGTTTATGAAAGAATGGCTGTTTCTCCAGAAGATTTTATTTCGATAAAGTGCTGCTTCCCTCAAAAGGCTGAACAAACACGCCTCGCTGAGTTTATAACCTTATTGGACAAGCGTATAGCTGCACAAGGGAAATATGTTGAATCCCTCAAGAAGTATAAAAGAGGATTATCAAACTCTCTTTTTGACCGTCTATCAGCAGAAAGCGAAAGTCAGCTCTGCATCTTTGGCGATATGATGACTATTTTGCAAAACAACACTTTTTCCAGAGACAATCTATCTGTTGGTGGCAATGGAGTTAGAAATATTCACTACGGTGATGTCCTGATTAAATATGGTGCAGTTCTTGATCTTCATAGTGAAGATGTTCCTGTTATAAACGCCGAACAGGATATTTCCAAGTTTTCTGCTTTAAGCTATTTGCGGAATGGCGATGTGGTTTTCGCTGACACAGCGGAGGATTACACCGTAGGAAAAGCCACTGAAATTATAGGAGCAGAGAATATTGCTGCTCTGTCTGGGTTGCACACTATTCCATGCCGTCCTCAAGATTCTTTCGCGCCGATGTATCTTGGTTACTACTTCAACTCTGATTACTTCAAGAGGCAGCTTTACCCGATGATTCAAGGAACAAAGGTTTCCTCTATCAGTAAGAGCGAAATTATAAAAACAAAAATAATCGTCCCATGTCTGCAAGAACAGGCTCGTATTGCTTCTATCATGTCGGCGTTGGATGATCGTATTGATGCAGCAAAGCATACAACAAAAGACCTTATAGATCTTAGAAGCGGCTTGTTGCAACAACTCTTTATATGAAGAGCTGTTGCAGTAGTCCAGAACGAAGATTCTCGATAACTTGTAAACACCTTTGAGCAGTTTCATATTTCTTTTGAATATTTGAGAGATAATTAACAATAGCAAGTTGTTCGTTAGGATCGCTTGGTAGAGTATGAACTGTGTTAAAAAATCCGTCCGTTGGGACATTCAGTAAGCCGTGATTTCTTGCTCCTTCTGCGCAAATATTGTTTATGCCTTTATACCATTGCGATGACTCAAAATACCACTTTGCAAGATCACTATTAACCACCTCTTCTTTGATAGCAAAGCAGAGATAAAGCGTAGATACTGCGCCCATCGTGTATAATTCGAGCCTCTTAATTGAGCCGAAGGGATAATCATTGGATGTGCTGCGATTATAGGCATATTCGCCTTTCTGCAAAAGATAGTAACCACTCATATCTGTACTTGCTACCGTTTTTGAAAAAAAGTTCCTTTGGTCTATAAGTCCATATTGGGCTGAAATGGTTAGAGGAATATCCGTTTGTTTGCCATTTTTTCGGGTAACTCTTGTCGCAAAGTCGGATAGCTTATATTGCTTCCAAGGTTTTTGCAATTCCGTTGGGACAAGGCGAAGTTTTTGGGAGAAAACAGCCTCAAATACACCTCTTTTATACTTCTGGTCAAGCAAGCAGAATGGAGCTATATGACCGACAAAATCCCTTGCAGTAGCGGAATATCTCTGCTACCGCAAGGGATTTACCTTTGCTATAAGCCTCTATTTGATTGCTGAAATAGCCCTCAAGTAACGGTCTTGAGAAGCGTCCGAGATTAGCATTTAGAAACACAGATGGATCGCATTTCCCTTGTTGGAGACAGACTTCTCTTGGCTGCATTATCGAGCCATACTCAGAAAAGGTGTACGGAGAACATGACTATGAAGTTTTAACATCCGCTCGTGAAGGGCTTCAAAGACAAGTAGATCATTTTGGATCTAAACAGCGGCATGATACAGACGGGTATAACATTATACCTTTTGGTTACTGCACATACCGAAACAGAAGTGATGACGGGAAGTTTGCATTTAACATCAATACCATAAGTGAAAAGGCTATCGTAAGTAAGTTTTATCCAGTATTCAGATTTACTAATGCAAATAGCACCTTCATGGCAGAGTTTCTTAATTCATCACCGCGTGTAAAGAAAAAGCTGTCAGTACTTGCAGTTGGCACAAGTCAGGTAGTTCTCTCATTTGAGGCTTTGAAGGCTGCCAAATTCGATTTGCCGTGTAAAGATGAGCAGGACAAGATTGCCGCCTTTGTTGAGTGCTTGAACACCCGGATAGAAAATCAGCGCACATTAGTAGCCGCCCTCAAGAAGTATAAAAGAGGTGTCGTTCGTACACTCTTGTCCCCAAAACATTGCAGCATCAAGAATGTTAAGTGGACAACATCAAGAATCGGTGACATCGGTACATTCATAAAGGGCGCTCCTTTATCTAAGGCAGATATTTCGTTAGAGGGTACTCCGTTTATCTTGTATGGGGAGCTTTACACAACATATAATGAGGTCATATCGAATGTTGTTCGTAAAACACAGGCATCTGTGGATAAACAGTATTACAGTCAAATTGGTGATGTTATAATTCCCACCTCTGGCGAAACACCGGAGGAAATATCCACAGCCTCTTGTGTAATGCTCCCAGACATTATTCTTGCCGGTGATCTCAACATCTATCGTTGCACTCAAGTAGATGGACGAATTATGAGTTACATCTTAAATCATGTGGTTAATGATAGAATTGCTCGTATAGCTCAAGGAAAGTCCGTTGTTCATGTTCAAGCGGCTGAATTATCCAAGATTGAAATAACTTATCCAGATCCGTTCTCTCAAAAGACAATCATAGCAATTTTAGCTGCAATTTCAGACCGGATAGATCAGAGCAACGCAGAACTTAGGCTGCTGCACGAGCTGCGCAAAGCACTATTGCAGAAATTATTTATATGAATAAGCGTTGGAGCAATCCTTTTTTGTACTCAATAAAGCGATCATAAGACGCTACATGAGATGCTATAATACGATCTGTGGTTTCAAGAATGTCAACCGTCGCTTGCTGGTCATCCTTTGACGGGATCAGATAGCCGCTTTTTGCGATTGTTGACCACTCAGCACGAGGCATTTTCGTTCCAGAACTTACATTAGCTACTTTCATGAACGCCTCTGATTGAATCAGATAGAAAAGATATTTCGGAATCACGATGTCGGTTGGAATCAACGACCATATTTCTGATGAACAAACGCACTCCTTCTGGACGAATGCGTACTTTCTCAAATATGGGCGGAGTTTTCCAAACATTACATCTCCGGGCTTGCAAACTGTTTTTATGCTGTTTTGATAGTCGGCACAGGTTGATCCGATGATGCGTCCTGTTTCCTGCTCAATATGCTCAAGTTCGATACAGGCGGCATGAGCATTGCATTTTGGATCGTATTTCTCGCTTCTACGCACTGCCAATTCAGAAAAAGCATAAAAGTCAGCAGTTGAAAACATGGACACATTTTGCGAGAACACAGCAGAAAGCAGACCTCTTTTATACTTCTTGAGGGATTCAACCAACTGAGATTGTGCGGCTATTCTTTCATCAAGGACACTTAACAACTCTGATACTTTGTCCTGCTCACAAACAGATGGAATCTGTACCTTTATCGTTTCTATCTGAGGGTATTTCAAATTCCATGTGTCCGATGTCATACCTTGGGAGTTCTTTCTGAACTCATTGATCAATGTCACGCTTTTGAAGAGTGCTGCAAAATATCCATTGTTGATCTCTTGCTTGGGCATAAGAACGGTATATGCTGGACTTACAATACCGTCGCACGGAGAAATACCATTTGCGCCTTGCCACATTCGCATGGAATTGTAGACCATATCACCCTTGCGGACGATCTTATAATTGCTTTTGTCTTCGCTGGAATTGTCCTTTCCTTCAATCTCAGAACGAGGCTTGACACCATCGTTCATTGTAACAGAAAGTAATTCCATGTCAGATGCTCCACGCTGGCTTCTCTCTACATAGATGTCACCAATGCGACATTGTTTATACGGCTCATCGAAGCCCGGAAACCGGAGTTTCGGACGCTTCTCAAGACCGTTACTTGAGGATACATTTGCCATAATTATTTGCCCTCCACATCAAAGGGAAAATCAAGTCCCAGTTCATCGAAAAACGGTTTCAGTTGTGCGTCGATGCCCTTGATCTCAGCCTGAATATTGCGGATTTCTGCTGCAACAGCATTGAGGTCAATTTCCTCTTCCGGCTCAAAGGTATCAACATAGCGAGGAATGTTCAGATTGAATCCGTTCTCTTCAATCTCCTGCATAGTGGCAACATGGGCGTACTTATCGACATCCACACGATGCTCGTAGGTTTCGACGATCTTATCAATGTCGCACTCACGGAGGATATTCTGATTCTTTCCGGCTTCAAAGTCGTTGGACGCATCAATGAAGAGAATGTTATCCGAATTGCCGTTGCGCTCCCTCTTGAGGACAAGAACACATACCGGAATGCCCGTGCCAAAGAAGAGGTTGGCAGGAAGACCGATAACAGCATCCAGCACATTCAGCTTTTGGATCAGGTGCTTACGGATCACTTCTTCGGCTGCACCACGGAACAGAACGCCGTGAGGCAGCAGAACAACAGCTCGTCCGTCTTCGTCCATGTGGTAAACCATGTGCTGCACAAAAGCAAAGTCAGCCTTGCTCTTAGGCGCAAGTTTGCCGTATTCATTGAAACGCTCGTCCTCCATGAAGTGCATATCAGCAGACCAATTTGCAGAATAAGGAGGATTTGCAACCTGAACACGGAACTTCATGTCTCCGAAGTAGTCATGCTCAAGCGTATCGCCATTGTAGATATTGAAGTTACGATACGGGATGCCGCGAAGGATCATGTTCATTCGGGCAAGGTTATAGGTAGTCGAGGTCAATTCCTGACCGTAGTAGTTACGCACATTTGCATAGTTCTTGAGGCGAAGCAGCAGAGAGCCGGAACCGCAAGTCGGATCGGCTGCGTCCTTAACATCGGTCAAGCCAAGACAAGCAAGGCGGCACAGCAGCTCGGCAGGACCCGAAGGCGTATAGAACTCACCGGCTTTCTTACCGGCTGTGGCAGCGAACTGACCGATCAGGTACTCGTAGGCATTGCCTAACACATCAATCTTCGTGTCATCCACGCTGAAATTGATCTCGTCCAGCGAAGCAATGATTTTCGCCATGACAGTACTTCTGTCTTTAACGGTATGCCCCAGCTTCGTAGAATCGAGCTGCATATCGGAGAACAATCCGTCAAAGTCTTCCTGCGAATCGTTGCCGATAGTGGATTCCATCAGAGCGTTGATTGCTTTCTGCAAGAACTCAATGTCGAAGGAACGGTTCTCAACCATCTTGACCATCTTGCGGAACAAATACTCCGGTTCGATGATGTAACCGAGGTCACGCAGAGCCTCTTCTGCGATGGCAGCCTTGTATTCATCGTCATTCCAAGCATCCTTGTAGCTGATATTATCGTCTTTGAGAAGATTAACCATGTACTTCTCGGTCTTGTCGGAAAGATAGTAATAGAAGATCATGCCCAAGATATAGTTCTTGAACTCGTATGCCTCCATGTTACCTCTCAGGGCATTTGCCATCGCCCATAGTTTGTTGCAAAGCTCTTTCTGGTGAGCCTGAATAGAATTATCCATTGTTCTCTCTCCTTATTGGTATTTCTCGGTGTGCTGCCGGATAAATTCGACGATCCGGTTGACCAAAGACCTCTTCTTGAGCAGCGGCATGGGCTTCTCAATACGGTCACGGATGTTTCCTGCATCCATTGTGCCGGAGAACTCATACTCAGAGATGATGTCCGTAAGCATGGAAGAATCAATATCCTCAGTCTTTGCGAAAGCAACGATCTCTTCTCGTTTCGCTTCATTTTCAAAGTCGTTGTATGCAGCGTCAATCTCATCCGCACTTTCAAGACCAACAACGACACGATCCAAGAACGCTTGAAGAATTTCAACCTTGCGAAGCAACTGCGGATTATCCGTCCTGCTCAATTCTTCCTTGATGTGCTTGATGTCGTAGTCCTTCTGCTTCTTGTCATCAAAGTGGATGTTGCGGATCAAGTTCATGATATAGGCAACATTGATACGGTCACTCTCCATGATCTCAATGCAGAAGTCCACATCATTCAGGACAGATACGACTTCTCGATCAGTTTTTTGCCGGGAGTAAAGCATCAGATACTTGCTCTTGTAGTCCTGATACTCCTGCTCGGACATGATGAGCGCATCCTGATCAAAGCTGAACTCAATGAATGTCTGCAAAGATTGGAGGTATTTTGTCAGCTCACGGAAAGTGATGACAAATTTCTTTTGGTCATCCTCGCTCTGCATGGTATCGACGGACTCAGGGTAGAGTGCCACTTCCTTGAGCTTCATAACCATTTCATTGAACTTCTCAACAAAATACTGATAGCCCGGAACGACAATGCCGGAGGTGTCCTGGCTCTTGGAGAAGAGCGTCAGCGCATCATCTGTCCGTTTCTTTAGGTTGCGGTAGCAAATGATGATACCAAACGGTTTGGTTTCTTTCTCGACACGGTTCGTGCGAGAATAGGCTTGCAGCAGATCATGATACTTCAAATCCTTGTCCACATACAGCACGGAGAGCTGCTTGCTGTCAAAGCCGGTCAGGAACATATTTACGACAATGAGAATGTCCAGAGACTTCGTTTTCTTGCCTTTGACACGATCTGAAATATCCTTGTGATACGCAGAGAAGGTGTCGGTAGAGAAATTCGTGCCGTACATCTCATTATAATCCTTGATGATACGCTCCAAGGCATCCCGGCTATGCTCGTCCTTGCCCTCGGCATCTTCGTTCTGTCCATAGGAGAAGATACCGCTGATGTTCAGATCGTGTTTGATCTTCTTGAAGATGTCGTAGTATTTGACAAGAGCTTCAATAGAGGAAACAGCAAAGATAGCCGTGTACTGACCATTTCTCGTTTTAGCTTTGTGGTTCTGGACGATGTGGTTTGCAATGAGGGACATTCTCTCATCCGACATATAGAGTTCGCCAACATCAATCGCGTCAGCCAATGTCGGATCGTCCCAGTCAAAATCGCCTTCCATCGTCTTTATGTACTCAATATGGAAACCGAGGACATTGTTATCGAAGATAGCATCCTTGATCAGATAGTTATGCAAACATTCCCCAAACAGCATTTCGGTGGTCTGCGTGATCTTGCCCTCCGTCTTTCCGTTCACTTCAAAACGGGGCGTACCGGTAAAGCCAAAGAACTGCGCTTTCTTGAAATGCCGAACAATATCCTTGTGCATATCTCCGAACTGGCTGCGGTGGCATTCGTCAATGATGAAGACAACCTTTTCGTCACGGTATGCGTCCATTACCTTTTCGTATTGAGGACGCTTAACGGCATTTGCCATCTTCTGCATCGTCGTGACAATGAGCTGCCGGTTCTTATCCTTCATTTGCCGCACAAGAATGTCTGTGCGATCTGTGACATCAACAGAGCCAGCCTCAAACTTGTTAAACTCTTCGGTGGTCTGAGAGTCCAAGTCCTTACGGTCAACAAGAAAGATAACCTTCTTGATGTTCGGATTGGCTGCGAGGATTTGAGCTGTCTTAAAGGATGTCAGCGTCTTTCCTGCACCGGTGGTATGCCAGATATAGGCGTTGCGATTTGTGAGCGTAGCCTGCCTTATAAGGGCTTCTACGGCATACACCTGATAGGGGCGCATAACCATCAGAATCTTATCCGTATCGTTCAGGATGGTATAGCGTGTCAGCATCTTGATGATGTGATCCCTTGCCAGAAAAGAGATTGAGAAGTCCTTCAGGTTGGTAATACGGATGTTGTTGAAATCCGTCCAGAAGAAGGCGAGGCTATACATCAAGTCCCTGTCGGAGTTGGCAAAGTATTTGGTATCAACGCCGTTGGAGACAATGAAAAGCTGAATGAAGTGATATAGTCCGTTATAGGAGTGCTTCTTATAGCGCATGACCTGATTGACTGCCTCTCGAATGTCAATACCTCTGCGCTTTAACTCGACCTGAATCAACGGCAAGCCATTCACAAGAATCGTTACATCATAGCGGTTGACATACTTGCCTACAACCGTTGTCTGATGTGTAACTTGGAAGATATTCTTGGTGTGATCCTGATCGAAGAAGGAAAGGTAAACCTTCGTCCCGTCCTCACGCTCAAGGACAAACTTGTCTCTCAGAATTTTTGCGCTCTGGAACACGGACTTTCCAAGCATGAGGTTAAAGATACGCTCCCACTCTTTATCGGTGATAGGCGTATCAAGTTTGGGCGCATTGAAGGCTTCAAACTGAACTTTGAAGTTCTCCACCAATGCGTCATAATCAGGAATATCGACTGTGCTGTATTCCTGCTTGTTTAGCTGCTCTATGAATTGCTGCTCAAGAGCCGCTTCGCTCTGGTATGCCATATCTTCATCTCCAATACTTGAGGATCATTTTTGGTTGCCAACCGATCCTCATTTTATTCTATCACGGCTACTGTCCGATATAACGGACTCATTTTCGTCTTATTTCCAATGTCACATCGCCATTATCCGCAATGGACATTTGCATCGTTTTCAAATACTTGTCCACAAACTGTTTCTGTTCCGAAGAACTCATTTCAATTCGAGTCGCTCTTAACGCCTCTGTGAACATCTCGTAGATATTCAGCCGCACCGCCTGATCTATGTAATGATACATCTCTTTGAACAGTGCGCCGATCTTAATATCCTCTGCATTGCCGGAGTAGAAGTCATCAATGTAGCAATAGAATATACCGGCATTGACAAGTGCGTTCTTCAAATCCGTTCCGCAGTTTTCGCGCTCTATCATGACAAGGAACCGAGCCTCCGGTAAAGAAGAAATCAGTCCCCAATAGTCGGAGTCGCTGGACACCAAAATAAAGGAATCCACATTGTTTTTGTAATGCTCCTGACAAGTTCGGGCAATCAGCATCACATCGACCAGAGACTTGTTCTGCTTTACCCGTTCGGTCATCATGTGTTCGACCGGGATGTGGGTAAAACTATCCAGAATACGCCAAGCAGATGCACTATGCACATCATCAAACAGGATGATGGATGCTATCTTCTGTGTGTACTGATAGTCAAGATTCTTGAGCGTAGCGCAGAGCTTGTACGGATCAGAGTTTTCACAATCTACCACTACGACAACCTTTTCGCTGCTACCAATAAACTCGTAGATGCTTCCTTTAATGTAACTTCCAGCATCAGAAACTTTACTGTACTCTGTAAAGTAGTCACCATTCATTTGATAAAGCAGCGTCACGAATTTTTTATCGTTATAGAGCAGATTACCGACATCCTCCGGTTCCCAGTTTATATACATCTGGTAAGGATAAAAGAGCAAGTGAGCGTAATAAATATCTGCTGCTGCTTTTGTCCCTTCCTCTTTCAAGCCATCTGGCATGAGAAAGAGGTTTTTTACATACAGCCAATTCAGCCAAAGAGGAAATAGCTTCTTGCAATTATTGATCCGATCAGAAATCAGCTTGTTTATCTCAACGATATGCTGACTTAGCTTCGTGCTGGACTTCTTTATAAAACTAATGCCATCCGCATTTAGTTGTTGAAGGCTATCCTGCGGCACATATTCCGGCATACTGCTGATTGAGAGATAACTAAACTTCATGCGCTCGTTGATATGCTTGAAGTTTCTTTCAATCGCTGTCCTTATGATACACAAATGACGGATTATCCGTGCCGTTTTGTCTGCATCAAGTTTTTCGTATATCTCTATTTTGGGCGCTTCATGCTCATTATCAAAAATTCGTTTCGGAACACCAATCAAATATGCAACCTTAGAAACAATTTCATAGGTGCTGTCTTTGTAGGTGACTCGATCATCTGTGGGAAACGCCTCCGCTTCAACGAGGGCATTTTTCTCAGTCACAGCATTCTCAAGGACATCCATATATGCTCCTTTCGCTGAGGTATTTTTCTCTACCTATAACAAAATAGCCGCACGAAAACTCGGACCTACTTCTTGCCCGTTCGCACAGCTTCACATATATCTCCAATGTCACAATTCAAATAGTCGCAAATGCGCAGCAGAACAGAGAGAGCTACATCCTCGTTCTTATTGAGCTTACTCATCGTGCCGGGAGACAGCTCTATATCCTTGCGTAAAGTTGATTTTGGGATCTCTCTTTCAATGAGCATTACCCATAATTTCTTATAGCTTATCTTCATAAAAGCACCTCTCTCAAACGCTTATAGCGAGACTCATTATATTATACACCAAACGCTTCAAATTTTCAATACGATGCTCCAAAAATTCAAAATATATTTCAATTTCATGGAGCGCATTACGAAGAAGAAAGCCTGAGCCGATTTATTCATGCGGCTCAGGCTTTGGTGGTTATTCCAACTCGCTACTTTTGGCTTTTTCATGCTCCTGTGAAAGCGTTGGACTGAGGAAATCATCGACATTTGCCTTCATGGTATCAATCACTTTAGCCTTTTTTTTGAGCCTTGCTCGTTCGTCGTAGAGACGCTGCTGCTCTTCCAAAAGGCGTTGCTGCTCGGCTTGCAGAGACTTCATACTTGGAAGTTTTTCACCATCTTGCATAGCAAGCAATGTACTCTTTGCTGCTTCAAAAACGACAAGCTCTGCCTCGTGCGCAGCTCGAAAACTCTGCTTGTTCTTCGTCTTTGAGTAGGCATCATAGATCGGCTTGAGCTTTTGATAGGTTGAGATATTCTTGATAAGCGGCTGCACCTTTCGGAGCTGCGCTTCAACGACTTTCAAGTCAGCGCCGGTACGCTCATAAGAACTATGGATGTCTTCGACTTTCTTTTCAAGATCGGCATATTGAAGTAGCTCGTTCTCAGTGAGGTAATTGAGCGTTCTGGCGGCTTCTTTGAGGATCTTAATCTTCATAGAATGCTCAAAGCCCTTGCTGTCGATCTGCTTAATTCTGTTTTGAATATCGCTGATGAGAGAGATGTTCTTCCTACCGTTCTGCATCTGCCGTCTGCGGGCATTGCGTCCTTGAATGCGTTCCTTGATCCGGTCCTCGGTGTAGTTATCTCCGATGGTTTTTGCACGGGTGAAACGCTCTTGCCCTTCGGCACGGAAGGAGATGTATTTGCCGGTTTTGATTTCATATCCAGCGTCCTGCATCAGCTTCAAAAACTCATCGTAGTCCTTTGCTGTGATCACACAGCGATCAATGGTCTGCTTGAGTTTTTGCTTCCAACTTGTACCGCGTTTGGCTTCGGTGTATTCCTTGTAGTCCATGCCTTTTCCCTGAGAGGGAGGAATAACTGACAGCCCGTGTTCAGCACATATCTCATCACTGAGATGCCGCATCTCACGATAGGTTTTCTTATTGCTTCGGTACGCATGGAAGTCAACATAGTTGACAGCGTTAAAGATAATATGATTGTGGCAATGCCCCTTGTCGATGTGCGTTGCAATCACATACTCGTACTTTCCCTTGAGCCATTCGTCGGCAAACTGCTTACCGATTTCATGCGCTTGTTCCGGCGTGACTTCATCAACCGCAAAGGATTGGATCAGATGTCGGGCGATCACCTTCGGCATCTGCATTCCTTGTTGAGCAGCAAGATTTCTTGTCCACTCAAATTCCTTCGCTGCGGCATCGCTGGCAGCGCAACCATAGGAAGAGACATAGAGCTGGTCATCTGTTTTCTGCGGATCAAGAATGTATGCGAGAGCCTTGTTCACAGTTCCTCGGATTGGCTTGATTTTAGTAATCGCCATATCTCAGCCTGCCTTTCTTTCAGCTCTGCAACATCGTCCTCATAGAAGTGTCCTGTGGAGTTGATTCGGCGGCAAATGTGGTTGATATTTGCCGCTGCGCGAGATACTGCTGCGGCAAGTTTCTTCTGCTGCGTGTAGTCCACTTTGATGATGTAACCGTCAATCGCCATCTTGCGAAGATACGCTCCCATGTTGTTTGTACCAAGCTGTTTCATCTTTCCTTTGATAATCCGTTTCTCGTCATCTGAAACAAAGAAGAGTATCTGATTTGGTCGTGTTCTGTTCGCCATAAGCGGTTTGTCCTTTCATAAAGATAGAGGGTTTGGGAGACATCCCAACAAGCATTTTCTGGATTAAGGGGAGGGTTTCCTTAATCCAAAATCGCCGTGTGTATATACACCGGCTGTGCTTGCTATTCTCTAAAATCGTATTCCCTCGTAGAGACTCCCCGTAAAATACCCCTTCATATAACAACGGACAGTTTATTGGGATTTGTCCGGGATTGAATAGGATTTTTCTTAATCTCATTTAGATTTGATACGTCTGCATCCACCGTTTTCACATAAAAAAGACTGCTTGGCATTGCGCCTTGCAGTCTTTTTATCTCTGTATTCAATTCGTTCGGTCGCATGGCAAGCGACATTATTCCAGCGATGAGAACAGCTCTCCGTCAATGCTTAGAACGTCATCCATCGGAATCTTCGTGCCGTCCTGCATGGTGATTCGCCGCTCAAAATCATCAACCTTTTTGACCGCGCTGGTTGCTGTTATGTATTTGCCGCCAGCCTTCCGCTCATCGGGCTGGAAGTAGGTGATGGTGACCTCCGGTGCATCCTCAAAGGCATCCATAAGAAGCTGATACTTCATGTCCAATGCAGTCAGAGCTTCCTCGTCAAGCTCAATCCTTTCGTCGGTCAGACGCCCGGTTTCCATGATGGCGGAGTCATATCCGGTGAGTGCTGCGAAGGGCGCGAACTGCGCCGCTCGATCTGACATCGGCATCTGTGGTCGCGTCTTGGAGATGTGGTGAGGAAGATTGATAATCTCGTCGTACCTATTGTTCATGTGTATTGTGCATCTCCCTTCCATGTAACCGTGGATTTATAACTGCCTTTGCAAATATATCATGTCAACAAGTTGAACACCACACTCAAATATCGGATGGTCATAATGGTCAGTAAAGAAATTAGGGATGCAATGAGAGCGTGTAAAACCGCATTTCTCGTAAAACGGAATGGTCAACGCACTATCTCCCGTCCCTACTTGTATAATAGAGTATTTTCCTGTATATCGGTGAATTAAGAAGTTAATTAGGGCTTTTCCGTAACCGCAGCCCTGATATTCTGGTGTTACAGCAATATTCTTGATTTCAAGAATCCCGTTTCCCTCGTCGGTGACGATACACTCTGCTTTCACGCCATTATCATCAAGTACATACATGCTTCCCTTTTCAAGATAGCGGTGAATCATATCTTCCTGCTCATCTGCCAGCAGCAATAAGTCCATATAAAGCATCTTATCATCAACAATTTCTTTGATCACCATATTGGGCCTCCGCAAATTCCGATTAGTTTGATCCTTTATGCCTTATGCCCGCCGATCTGCGCATTGCGGTCTTTGGCGGTTGCGCCTTCTTGAAGATTCATCGCCTTGAGGATGGCGTTCTTTCCATACTTCTTCTTGATGGCAAGCGTGGCGGCTTGTATCTTCCGCTCACGCTCCAAAGCGGCATCTTCGGCTTTCTGTTTTTCCTCTTCGGCGGCATAGTCGGTAAAGAGGTCGAGCTGGACTGCACCGTCGTTTTTCTTCGGTACATCAGCTTCCGGCAGGACATGATTTGCAACAACATACATACGGCGGACAAGCAGATTCTTATCCACGATCCGGTCGAAGAGTTCTGACACAGCACACATTATTTTGCGAGTAGATGATGTGTGACCGTCGAGATTGATAGAGCCGTGCGCCTGTTTCGGAATCTGCCTCCCATAATGATCTGTCTCAACCGCGCCGTGATACTTTGCCCGTCGTGCCGGATCGGTCAGGTTCTCAATGTCGTAGCCGACTGTGAGAACCATCTGGTCGGTGACAAGTCCCTTGTCCACCAAGTCCAGCACAAGCAAATCCGTCATTTCCCGGACAACCAGTCTTGCTTTATCCGGCTCGTATGGACAGTGCAATACCTGACCGGAGCTGAGGCTGTTGGAGCTGGGACGATACGCCTTGATTGCTTCAATGGTGGTCGGCTCCCAGCCCCACGCATGGTCAATGAGTAGTTCCGCATTCTTGCCGAACAGCTTGTAAAGCAAGTCCTCGTTCCGCTCAGAACAGAGGGCAACATCACCCATGGTGAACATCCCGTTCTGTTCAAGTTTTTTCGCAATGCCCCGACCCACGCGCCAGAAATCCGTGAGGGGCTGGTGCGCCCAAAGCTCACGCCGGAACTTCATCTCATCCAACTCTGCAATGCGGACGCCGTTCTTGTCGGCGGGGATGTGTTTCGCCACAATGTCCATTGCCACCTTGCAGAGAAAGAGGTTCGTGCCGATTCCTGCGGTTGCCGTGATGCCGGTTGTTTCAAGCACATCGAGGATGATCTTCATGGCAAGGTCATGAGCCGAGAGTTTGTAGGTATTCAGGTAGTCCGTCACGTCCATGAACACCTCGTCGATGGAGTAGACCACAATATCTTCCGGGGCAATATACTTGAGATAAACCTGATAGATGCGGGTGCTGTATTCCATGTAGTACGCCATCCGAGGCGGCGCGATGATGAAATCAATCGCCAGAGACGGGTTTGCTTGCAGCTCTGAGAAGAAGTGTGATGTGCCGTCCAGCCTGTGTCCCGGCGCGTCGTGCTGCCGTCCGGCATTCGCTTCCTTCACACGCTGCTTGACCTCAAACAGCCGTCCGCGTCCGGAGATACCGTAGCTTTTGAGGGAGGGAGTAACGGCAAGGCAGATAGTCTTATCCGTCCGGCTCTCATCCGCGACAACGAGGTTTGTGTCCAGAGGATCTAAGCCGCGCTCCCGGCACTCAACGGAGGCGTAGAAAGATTTCAGGTCGATTGCGATATAGGTTTTGTCTTTCATTTTCGGCTGTCCTCCTTCCCGCAATGTATAAAAGCAGGAGCTTATGCGCTGCCAATCAAGTTCTCCGTCCTATCAAAGCGGCATCGGTGTCCGGGCGATCAGAATGACCGCCAGAATCGCGCCCACAAATGCCGCAGCCCCTATGACCGCCAACACCTTTTTGCTGAGTTTCTTCTTCGCTGCCTTGCAGATCAGCGCGGCGCAAGCCACGCAGACAGCCGCAGCCAAAAGTGCAATGCCCAGCGTTTCCCATAGCCAAGATAGTTCATATAGGATTTTCATGCGATCATCATCTCCTGTTCGTTAAACTGGAAGTTGTCATTATCGTTTTATTTCCAAGCAATAGAATGACGGTCTATTTGGATACATTTTGTCGGGAGTATTCCAAATCTCTGCATCATCAATTTCCTTGATATGTTTTGTGGTAAGTTCATCAATGGAAACTGTTTGCCTATGAATTACAGGTACAAGCTGGAATTGGTCACGCTTTTGACTTAGAGCATTTCCAAGTTATAAATGCAAGAATACCACAGATTATAGCAACTCCGATGCATACAGCTCTCGCAATATTGCTCAAATCCAAGAAGCCACTTCCTGTGACTGTAGTAGCACAGGCGATTGCTAAAATGGTTATGAGGGCAAAAGCAATACTAATAACTTTCAGAATGACACCTTTTTTCATGCAATCGCACTCCTTTATCAAATCCCGATTTGTACGACTCTCAAAATTTCAGTTCATCAACCCACGCTGCCAGTTCTTTATGCCCGACGCTGCCCTTGAAGACCTTGCCGTCCATCAGCTTTGCTCCTTTGCAGCTCGGCATAGGGCGTCCAATACTTTCAAAGGGGTCGCGAGGTCGTGATCTTCATCGGAATTTCTCGATAGTGGACATTCAGCTCCGGACATGCATATTCCTCAGGTATCTCGATCCCACGGAATCCGATATCCCCTACAGGGCCTTCACCAGAAGCAGCAAAAGAACTGCAAAACGTGTTCCAGCACGCCCCATATGCCTTTTCCGCGTGATTTGTGGAGCAACTCCAGATACAATCGCAGGTATAAACGTTAGACTGCTGTAGATTGCTATTGATGACATTGACACTCCGGTGAAGGAAGTTGGCGGCGAGCACTGCATGTCGTTGCGCTCCTTTTGCTTCTGAGTCCGCAGCTTGCATATCGTTTGCCTTTCAATTATAGGGGACAGCGGCGGAAAAAGCAATCACAGAGACACTGAAACATGTCAGCATGATTGCTTGTGAACGGGCAGCGTGAGTTTGATCACGCTGCCCGTTTCCGTTTTTCAAACAGGGGAGAGTAAGAGCGAAGACCGGGCACATGCCGTTTAGCGAGCAGGAGGAATCAGATTCTGCCCCTGAAACCAGAGAATCATGCTCTGGAGCGTTTCTCTGAGCGGGCGGGCGTAGAAGCCGAGCGCGCCCACTGCTTTTGCGTTTGAAAAATGCCCGTTAGAGCGAAGCACGGCGATGGAATAAGGTGTGAAAAAGGGGCACTTGCCCCGGAGCTGGCCGATCTTCTCAAAAATGGGCGCAGCGCAGCCCGCCAGTGCGGCGGGCGCGCAGAGCCTTGGCACTTTCCGGCCAAGCAGGGAAGCCGTCAGGGCAAGCAAGTCCTGAATGCTCGCGTAGTGGCCGGAAAGAATGTAGCATTCCCCTGCCTTCCCACGCTCTGCGCAGGCGAGGACGCCGACCGCGACATCCCGCACGTCAACGAAATCGTAGCCGCCTTTGACGCCGAACGGCAGTCTGCCCCGGCAGAAGGCAAGCAGCATCCGCGTTGTATTTCCGCAGCTCAGATCGCCGGGTCCCAGAATACCGGAAGGAAGAACGACGCTTGCATTCAGCCCGCTTTGCGCCGCCTTCAGAACAAGCGCTGTTGCCATTGCCTTGCTTTTTCCGTAATCGCCGAGAATGTCATCCGGCGAAAAGTGGTTTGGTTCCGTGATCGTCTGCGGCGCAGGCTTTTCCGCAATCGCATGCACAGAGCTGACATAGACCAGCTTCTCCGCGCCAAATTCGCGGCAGAGGTCAATAATATTCTGCGTACCGTCTACGTTGACACGGTAAATGATTTCTCCCGGTCTGGAGGCAATGGATACCATGCCTGCGCAGTGCAGCACGCAGAAGTTATCTCCGCCTGCGGCAAAAAAGCTGCGTAGGGTATCTTTGTCTGTGAGATCGCCGCAGAACACGGTCGCATTTTCCGGAATCATATAAGCAAGCGGGTCTTTGTCCATGACCAGCGCCAGAATGCGGCAGCTGTGCGCCAGCAGAAGCTGGAGTACGGCTCTTCCGAGAAAGCCGGTGGCGCCGGTAATCAGATAGGTTTGATACATAACACGGCCTCCTTTCATGCAACAGTTACGGATTCTTTCCACTTTCAGTATAACACAGGACACCGAAAACGCCATAGAGAAATTGCAGAAAGCAGAAAAAGAGCTTTCGCGCAAAGGCGGCGGCAATCTTGCACCGCGTGACCGCGTGATGGACAAAAACTGCGTGAAGGCGTCTTACAGCACCACGAGCGGCTTCCATGACGTGAATGAGAGCAAGTGGTGCAACGCCTATGCGGACGACGCCATTCCCTGCACCGTTTGGATCTTCCTTATACTTCTTCTGCGGAACCAACTCTTTTGCCGCTTTTGAGGATTTCCAGAAGAGGGGAGATGCTCCCGAATGTTGACGCAATGGCGAAAACCTGATAATATTTGCATACCGGTTCTTAAAAACCGGATAACACGCTTCTTGGGATTCGGAGGACACACCATGAATCAAGTTCGCCTTGTCGCAGACTCCAGCTGCGACCTTCTTACCCTGAGCGGAATGGACTTTGTCAGCGTTCCGCTCACCATCCGCACCGAAACAGAGGAATTCCGGGACGACGCAGCGCTCGATGTTGACGGAATGGTCCGTGCGCTCCGTGACACCAACGGTCGCTCCTACAGTGCCTGCCCGAACGTGGCAGACTGGGAGGGGGCATTCGGCGGGTGCGGCGACGTGATCGCATTTACCATTACAAGCGGACTTTCCGGCAGCTACGGCGTCGCCTGCGCGGCAAAAGAAAGCTGTGAAGAGCGCGCCCCTTCCCGCCGCATTCAGGTGTTCGACTCTCTTTCTGCCGGTCCGGAGATCGCCCTTCTCATCGAAAAGGCAGCGGCGGAACTGCGCGCCGGCACAAACTTTGATACCGTATGCAATGTCCTGAAGTCGTATCAAAGCCAGACACATCTGCTTTTCGCTCTGGAATCCATGCACAACCTGGCCCAGAACGGGCGAGTCAGCAAGCTGGCGGCAACGGTGGCAGGCGTTCTTGGAATCCGCGTTGTGGGACAGGCCAGTGCCGAGGGTACGCTTGAGATGCTCGGAAAATGCCGGGGTGCACGAAGGACGCTGGAGTTTTTGCTGCGCGCGATGGAGCGGCTTGGCTACAGGGGCGGTCGTGTCCGCATCGGTCATTGCCAGAACGAGGTGCTTGCGCAGGATTTTTGCTCCGAGCTGCTGCACCTCTTTCCGCAGGCGGACATAAAAAGCTATCCGCTGCGGGGGCTGTGCAGCTACTATGCCGAGCGCGGCGGGATTATGCTGGGCTTCGAGGCATGAACAAGAACCGGAAAGTAA
>OHJE01000385.1_pt1 | contig 21118 bp, 15 predicted proteins | sample 1568491 | NCBI WGS metagenome assembly OHJE01 (sample SAMEA3879609, study PRJEB24766) | human gut metagenome | biome: human-associated habitat; feature: feces | place: USA | collected 1985/1987
AGCACCCAACATATTATACGAGCCTTCATTTTTCCTCGTTTTTATTATCTAAATTGCTTTTATATTCATTACCATATTCAGTAGTAAATCCAACAAAATATATTTTTTTTATATCATTATGATTAAAAAATGTTAATGAATCTGTTGCACCATTCGGATATTTGCAAGCCATATAATCCATAATTTTCCCATCTCTATCTTTGACTTTATACCCGATTATCATTAGTTTATCAAAATTTCCCTGAATTTCGACAACACTACCTATTATCATATATTTATCAAGAGAAACTTCTTGTAATTTTTTTCGTTTTTCTGCCATGTACCTATTAATTTCCTCTTCCGTTTTTTGTTGTCCATTTATACCCCATTTAATATCTTTATCTGACACAACAAATCTATCCTCTGCATTGTTGTTTAAATTATTCATTTATATCATTCCTTCCTTTTCCTTTGTAATAACGCACAAAAAAAATCAATCTTTTCAGATTGATTTAATCATTGACGTCGCATTGGTGCGACGATTTTATCTTATGGAGCAGGTGAGGGGAATCGAACCCCCGTATTCAGCTTGGGAAGCTGATGTTCTGCCATTAAACTACACCTGCTTACGTGCTATGCTGAATATTTTATCATTATTTTTACAATAAATCAATAGTAATATGATACGCGGCACAGCTTAGCGGGGTAGGTCGCGCTGTCGCTTCTTATTACAGCTTTTCCACGGAGAGCCTCAGCCTTTTTAAATCGTTTTCGTCGGGATGAGACAGAGCACGGTCAAAGTTTTCAATCAGCATATCGAGATTCGGCGCGGGATTCGGCAGGCTTTTCATTTTGATATAGCGCTCCCTGACCGTTTGCGGCATTTTCCCCTGACACATATACTCGCCGACTGTGATGTTGCTGCCGCTAATGCTCTTTTTTGTATTTGCGAGGATTTCTTTGAAGTACTCTTCGTCTCCGCCGAAGCCCGCCGTTCCGAAAAGAAAAATCCTTTTATTTTTCAGCTTTTCGAGCAAATCCAAGGTCGCCTTGTCGGCGGTTCCCTTATCCGTCCAAAAGCCTATAAATAAAATGTCGGATTGTGTATCGGCGTTTTCGCTCACTCCGAAATAATTGCAGTTTTCCTCCGGCAGCGCGTCGCGAATGGCGTCGGCAAGCAGCCTCGTGTTGCCTGTCGGGCTGCTGAAAATAATTGAATAGCTTTTATTTGTCATGATGAACCTCTTTGCTTGTGCGGCATATCACATATGCGGCGAAATTATGTTATAAATTATTATATAATTATGACGGCAAACAGTCAACAGCCGCAAATGCCGAAAGCTTATACAAAAAGTAAGCTTTTCTGTGATCGGCAATAAAAAGGCTTTCGTCTCACCTGAAACGAAAGCCTTGATTTTATGTGCTTATGCTTGACGTTACGGCTTTGAACCGCGCTTCAACAGCCTTTTCAGTCCTTGAGCTCGTCAACATACTCGGTATGCTCACGCAGATACTTTTTGTCCTCGGGCTTAAGGTCAAGGCCTATGGTTCCGCCCGGATTCATAAGGTAATCGGGGTCAAAATAGTTTTTAAGCGTGCGGATTATGCCGTATTCCTTTTCGCCGAGGTAGCCCTCAAGCCACGGGGCAAACATCTTTCCGATACCGTGGTGGTGGCTGATGGCCGCACCGCTCTTCTGTATGGCGTCGAGAATTGTTGCGTGATAAGCACGGAACTCCTCTTCGTCCTGCATTTTAGTCATAAAGATGAAGTAGAGGTTGGCGCCCTGCGGATAGCAATGCGACATATGAGTTGTAACGATTGTGTTCGGAAGCTTATGGCAAACCTCACGAACCTCGCGGTGAACACGAGCCATATTTGACCAGTTGACCGTGCACTCAAGCGTATCAATCATAAAGCCGAAATCCATGAGTGTATCGCGAAGATACGGGTCGTTGAAGCGGCCCTTTTCCCAGCCCTTGCATACGTAGCCGGTCATCGGGATACCGCCGTGCTTAACGGCAATTTTCATTATGTTATGCGCAACGTTTCTTGAGAAGCCCTTTTCGCCGTCTGTAAATCCGAGGAAGAGACAGCGCTCAAAGTCCTTGTAGCCCAATTTATCAAGAAGAGGCTCAAGCGGCGTTTCGTCAACGTTGTAAAGATGGAGCATTAATGAAGTCTCCTCCGGGTCTGAAAGACGGAAAACAGAGGAGAAGCCGCACTCACACTGCATCATTTCACGAGCGGCGCGCATAGCTGTCGGCCAGTCCTTGAACATATAAGAAAAGCGTTTTCTGTTCTCGGGCATCCAGCGGAAAAACTTGAGCGTGACCTCGGTAAGAACGCCGAAGGTGCCCTCGCCGCCCATCATGACCTGATTGAGATTCGGTCCCGTTGCCTCTCTCGGATAGTGACTTGTCTCGATTTTACCTATCGGTGTGGCGTATTTCTGCGAAACAACTATATCGGCTATGGTGCCGTAATAGGTGCTGTTCTGACCTGCACCGCGTGTGACGGTCCAACCGCCGACGGAGGAATATTCAAACGACTGCGGGAAGTGGCCGCAGGTGTACGGACGCTTTGCACCGAAAAGGCTCTGAGCGTTTTGAAGCGTTTCCTCAAGCTTTGGTCCGGACATACCTGCCTGAACGGTAATGGTCTGGTCGGTCTCATTGAATTTAATGACCTTGTTGAAGTTGCGGCGCATATCAAGAGAAACGCCGCCGTTAATGGGCTCAACGCCTCTTGTAACCGACGAGCCGCCGCCGTAAACATAGAGCGGTATTTTACTCTTTGTGACGTAGGCTACGATTTTCTCAATCTGCTCGCTTGTCTCCGGAAAAACAACAAGGTCGGGAAGAGAGTCAAAACGACGGTGACGCATTCTGAGAAGATCGTACATTGTCTGTCCGTAGGAAACGGCGAGACGGTCGTAGTCGCTCTGTGAGACGTTCTTTTCGCCGACTATTGCGGCAATGGCCTTTACGTGCTTTTTGTCAATCTTCGGAGCGTGCTCTTCGCCGAGATTTACGGGGTCAAGACCCAAATCGTCATTATACTGCATAAACTCCTCGTCCTTGAGATTGCAGCGTTTTTTAACATATTTGTAAAGGCTCTCCTTCGGATATTTGAAGAAGTCGGGGTCGCCCCAGCGGAAAATTGAACGATAGCTGTTCTCAGGTGCTCTCTGAAGCATCCATTTAGGCTCAAAGCCCTTATACGGTTTTGTACTCATTATCAGTGTCCTCCTGTTTGAAAATGATGTAGGTATTTTTCTATTGGCTTTAATCTTGAGGCAAGGTGAGAATACGCCTTGCCGTAAATTTTCATATAGGTTCGGTGGTTTTCCTCGTTCGGAATAAATACGTCTTTTTTATGTACCATATGCTCTATGGCGTCCTCATAGCTACCGTAAACGCCCTGTGAAATAAACGCGACCATGGCACAGCCGACTGCGCTCGCCTCGTGAGTCTGAATACGGTGTACGGGCAATCCGAACACATCTGCGGCAATTTGACATACGACCGGGCTGCTGGAGCCGCCTCCGCCGGCATAAAGCTCATCTACCGTGACGCTTGAGCGTTTTTGCATTTTAACGAGCCCGTGGTACAGCTCTAAGCAGATGCCCTCTATTATGGCACGATACAAATGATAACGCGTATGGAAATCCGAAAAGCCTATAATTGCGCCGCTCGCATTCGGGTTCGTGATGCCCGGAGTCCAAAACGGCTGTAAAATAAGTCCGCCGGAGCCGGCCTCAATATTCTTGATTTTATCGTCAAGATAACGCTCTATGCAAACGCCCTCCTCGGCGGCGTCAACCTTATCCTTCGCGGCAAACTGCTCTATAAACCACGAAATCATCCAAAATCCGCGATAGACCTCGAATTCGGGATTGAACATATCGTTCGGAACAGCCGGATAAGCCGGCATATAAGGCTGCGGTTCAAAATATTTTTTAACCGCCATCTGTAAGGTTGAGGTCGTGCCGAAGGAAATTGCCGCTCGGTTTGATTTTACAACGGACATACCGATGGTTTCACAGCCCTTGTCAGAGCCGGTTGCTATAAGCGGAAGTCCCATTGGGATGCCCGTTTTTTCGGATGCCTCTTTTGTGATTTTACCTATAACCTCGCCCGACGGAACAAGCTCACAGAGCTTTTCGGACGGAACATTGCACACGCAGCGCGTGAGAGCACCGGGTTTCATCCAACGGCGGTTTTTGTAATCAAACGGTACGTGACCTATCATATTTGCCACGGAATCCTTAAGCTCGCCCGTCAAAAGATAGTTGAGATATGACGGCAGCATAACGTATTTGTCTGTTTTGGCCCATATTTCGGGCTCGTTTTGCATAATCCAGTTGCCGGTAGAGGCTCGGTAAATCATATCTACCGATTCTCCCATTCCCACAAGCGAAAACAATGCGCGTTTTGCTGCCGGAATCTGTCCGTCCTCGTCGGCCTCACGTTCGTCGAGCCATAATATTATGTCGCGCAGCGGACGTTTGTCTTTGTCGAGGCAAAGCACCGTGTCTCGTATGCAGGTAAGGCATACGGCTGTTATGCGGTCAAGCTTATCGGCATTTCTTTCGATAACCTTTTTTGACATTTCGGCTATAATGTTAAAATAAAAATCCGGGGTCTGTTCTGCCCATCCGGGCTGTTTTGATAAATAAGGAACCTTGTATTTTTGCTGCTCCTTATCCTCAAAGTCTCCACTCTCATTGACAAGCAAGCATCTTGCACTCTGCGTGCCGACGTCAAAGGTCAGCACAAGTGACTGTTCCATTAAAGATTTTCCCCTCTTTCTTTTTTAAGGTTGCTTCTTCTCGTCCTTCAGGATATTGCTTGTTGCAATCAAATCCACGCCGAGATTGAGAATATTCGGTACAACGACTTCCTCTCGTCCGAGTCGTTTTGAAACGGTGATACGGTTTACCTCGTGCATCAGGTCGAAAATTCTGTTTTTGGGAATCGGCCCCGATACGCGAACGGGCAGAACCGGTACCGAAGGGAAGGCGGTGCGCACCGTTGTGCAAACGGTACGACGCGGGTCGGTCATTTCGCTTACGGCGAATTCTTTGCCCCTTTTGCAGGTGTTGCCGGTCACAACAAGCTCGTCGCCGTCTGATGTAATCGTCATTCTGCACGAACGGGGACAAACGATGCAAACCAATTCTTTTGTCATTTTACACCGTCTCCTTTACCGAGTCTTTCCAGCCGAAGCTCCACTCGGCTGTTTTCGTTTAATTCGCATGCGCTGAAATCAATCGTGAGATTTTCCATTTCGGGCGGACGCATAAATGCGTAACGCTTTTTAAGTATTTCCTTACCGTCCGCGTAAATATGAAGCACACAGTTGTTTTCCTCCTCGCGGACGCGGAAATACAGGTCTGTTTTACTGTTATCCTCGTTGAGATTGAGCCTTTGCGGTACTGCGTACAATAAACCGTCGCCCGGGGTTATCTCAATAAGCCGTCTTTCCTTGGCGGAATAAGCAGCGGCTGATTTTCCCGCCTGCTCGGCGTTCTGCGAAACAAAGTCAACCAAATCGTTGACGTGCAAAGCGTTGCCGCAGCTGAATACGCCGTCGATGCTCGTCATACACTGTCCGTCGCATACGGGACCCTTTGTGCGTGGGTCAAGCTTTACTCCGACGGACTCGGCAAGCTCGTTTTCCGGAATCAATCCGACCGAGAGAATCAGCGTGTCACATTCGACGCGGCTCTGTGTGCCGGGTATCGGAGCCATATTTTCGTCAACCTTTGAAATCTCAACTGCTTCGAGCCTGTCAACTCCGAACACGCGAGTGACGGTGTGCGACAGGTGCAGCGGAATGTCATAATCGTGCAGGCATTGATGCAGGTTTCTCGTAAGTCCCGACGGTGTAGGCTTTGCCTCATAAACGCCGAGAACCTTTGCGCCCTCAAGCGTAAGCCGGCGCGCCATGATAAGTCCTATATCTCCCGAGCCGAGAATTACGCATTTTTTGGCGGGCATAAGCCCAAGCAGATTTGTAAAATGCTGTGCGGTTCCGGCCGTGAAAACGCCTGCAGGACGCGTACCGTGAATAAATACCTGCTTGGCGGTACGCTCACGACAGCCCGTAGCCAGTACAAGCGCCTTTGCCGTAAATATCGAAACGCCGCTTCTGCCGACGGTATGCACCGAAAAGCTTCCGTCGCCGTTTTTGTCTATTTTCGTGACAAACGTCAGGGTGCTGTATTCGATATTGCGTTTGTACAGCTCATCCTCAAACCGCTCGGCGTATTCCGGACCGGAGAGCTGCTCGCCGAAGTGATGAAGACCGAAACCGTCGTGAATGCACTGCTTGAGTATTCCTCCGAGCCTTGCCTCTCTTTCAAGAAGGAGAACCTTGGCACCGTTATCATGAGCGCTTATCGCCGCCGCAAGTCCGGCAGGACCGCCGCCGACAACGAGTACGTCATAGTTACCTGTCGTCATCACTCTTCGCCTCCTTCGTTTACCTTTGTTTCGCCGTATGTTATCACCGCTTCCGCCGAGGATTTTTTAACCTCATACAGCGGAACGCCGAGGAATTCGGCAATTATTTTGGTGACAAGCGGCGAGCAGAAGCCGCCCTGACAACGTCCCATTCCCGGTCTTATGCGCTTTTTGATACCGTCAACCGTCGGAACGCATATCGGGGATTTCAAAGCGTCGAGAATTTCGCCCTTGCTGATTTGCTCGCAGCGGCAAATAATCTCGCCGTAGTCGGGATTTTCGGCTATCATTTTTTCTCTTGTATCGTCGTCCATTTCGCGAAGCACGGGAACGCCTTTGCGAATAGGATTATAATTGTTGTTTTTTTCAACCGTCTCGGTCTTGCCGAGCATATCGACCGCAAGCTCCGCCATATCGACGGCAACCGCGGGAGCGGTTGTAAGTCCGGGGGATTGAATACCGGCTACGTGAATCAAATTCCTTGTTCTTCTGCCGGGTTCAAGTATAAAATCCTCCTCAAAGGTAGGAGCGCGAACGCCCGTGAAATAAGTGATTATATCACGTTTTGACAGCGCCGGCATTGTTTGAGTCTGCTTGTCGAAGACGGTTTTAATGCTCTCGGCACGTGTTTCCGTATTTTCCTTTTCAACCGTTTCTACGGCGTCGGGTCCTACGAGAAGATTATCGTGGACGGTGTGCAATATGCCGCCGCCCTTTGAATGGGTTTTACCGTGAACGCTTATGTCCTTTACGGAGGCTACCGAGTGCATATATGCGCCTGCTTTTTGGTCAAGAATCGAGTTGGTTCCTCGGCGCGGATGAATCGAGAAAAATCTGTCGTCCGCCATGGCGGCAATATCCTCGGCAAAAACGCCTGCGGCGTTGATAACGATTTTCGGATGAATAACGCCTCTGTTGGTGGTAACGCTTATGATGTTATGCTCCGACACCTCCATGGAGAGCACGGCGGTGTTAAGGCTTACCTGCGCGCCGTTTTGAACGGCGTTTTCGGCATAGGCTATGGTGAGTCCGTAAGGGCAAACACAGCCTGCGCTCGGATTATACATTGCAAATTTTGTTTCCGGTGTGAGGTTCGGCTCGCGGCGCATAAGCTCCTTGCCCGAGATTATCTCGGTGTCCTCTATGCCGTCGTGATGCTTCCGCCAAAAAGCATACAGACCGATAAGCGGCTTCAGCGCGGCGTTGCGGAAAAGCACATATTGACCTACCTGCTTAAACGGAACGTCAAGCTCGCGGCAAACGTCTGCATACATATGGTTTGCGCGGCGAATGTACTTGTGCTTGAGTGAGCCTTTGCCGAGGTCGATTCCGGGGTGCACCTCGCCGTCGTTGCGTCCCGACGCCTGAAGCGCAAGGTCCGCCTCCTTGTCTACAAGTAAAACGTCAAGCTTCCACTTGGTCAGCTCTCTTGCTATCGAAGCACCTGAAATGCCGCCGCCGATAACAAGCACGTCGGGTGTTCTGCCATCGAGGAAATCATCCTTGAGAGACGGCAGACGCGTCGGAGCGGGCTGCTCGCCCGTGTAAACAATATCGTTGACAATATGCGTTGTGCTGAATTTTTTTGCCGCCGCTTGGCAAGCCGCGACGATTTCGCCCCAATCGGAGCTTTTGCCTCGAACAAAAATCGAGCCGTTCTCCTTTGAAGCACTGAATTTTCCGCCGAAAGTCTTTTTCAATTTTTTGTTAATTGATGATATGTTCATAACTTCAAGCCTCTTTTAATCAGCCTTGCAGTCGGTCACGCGCCCGACTGTGCATAAAAAATATGTCGGTTAACTGACCGACTCATAAGCCAAGTATAATTCCGCAAAAAGCGTTTGTCAATACTTTTAACTAAAAAAATCACTCTTATGTATTTTTTTTGTGAATATTGTTTTGTAGACATCGCCGATTGTTCGTGTTATACTTTAAGAAATTTTGCAGGAGGGTATTATGGCAGCTCAAAGACCCGAAAATATAAACGAAATCATACTTGATACTGCTGAGGAGCTTTTAAAGGTAAATTCCTTTTCGGAGGTGACTCTCGCGAAAATAGCCGAAAAGGCAAATATTTCGAAGGGTACGCTGTATTACTATTATAAAAGCAAAAACGAAATTCTTTTTGCCGTTACCGACCGCTATCTTTCGCGCCAATGGGACGAGCTGATACAATGGACGGAAAACAAGGAAAAGGATACCTCGCCGCACCGTCTTGTAAATTATGTAATCGAGAGAAATATAGCCTATGCCGGGCTCAGGCTTCACCTCTTTGACGCGGCATTGCTCGGCGACGAGGAAATCCGAGCTAAGCTGATTCATCGCTATGATGAATTCCAAAAGCTCATTTCGGCAAAAATCGCCGAGAGAACAGACGTTGTTTCAGCCGACTATTTCACTTGGCTTATTTTGATGGTTTCCGATGGTATTATTATTCAAAACAGCCTTAAAAACGAGTCCTTTGATACTCGTAAGTTTCTTGAGAACAGCACCGAATACATTAAAAAAATCGAGAATATGCATAAGCCGCAATAAACGAAAGCCTCCGTTAAAAAACGGAGGCTTTTTACTGCCGTAAAAGCAGAAAAGGGAAACGAAAAAATTATACTTTGTGCTTTTTCTTTTTGCGCAGGCCCGCCGTGACGCCTGTTACGCCGCCGCTGACAAGCAGCAGGGAAATCCATAAAGCGAGGTCGCTTGCGTTGCCGGTTCGGGGAGACTTCGGATTGCCCGGCAGCTTAGCCGTTACGGTGTCGGCCTTTTTAATTTCGTTTATACCGTCTTTGTCGCTGTAATACTTATCGCAGCCGCCGCAGTACCAATACTCGATATTGCCCTCGGCATCCTCGGTTGCCGCCTTTGCATCGATGTGCTTTAAGTCGGTGTGGTTGTTTAAATCAGTCTTTCCGTAAGCCTTGCCGCAGTAGTTGCATACCGCTTTTTCGGTGCAGGTTGCCTTGCCGCCCGAGCAAGCCATTGTTTCAACATCCTTGCAGCCGTCCACGGTACATTCACGGCTATGCGTGCCGTCGCCGTTTGATGCCCATTCGCCGAAGGTGTGCCCGTCATGGACCGTCACGGTCATCTCGGCGGTGTTGCCTGCCTTATCGGTGACAATGATTTTCTGTTCGCCGTCCGCAGGAGAGAGAGTAAAGCCGCCGTTTTCATCAAGCATGACCTTTGTGCCGTTTACGGTAACCGTATCTATATACTTCTCGTCAATTGTAACTGTCTGTGCCTCGCAGTAGGTCTTGCCGTTTTCAATGCCGCCGATTACAGGCCGGATATTATCAAGCGTTATGCGGTCGGAGCGAAGATATGTTATGTTCATGCTCTCGTCAACAAGCATTGCATAAACTATATATTCTCCGTTAGGCTCTATTAAAAACGGCTCATCATACGCACGGTACACAAGAGAGCCGAGTTCCGTCTCAGAGAGGTCACGATCGGTCACCAAATAAGAGACAAACACGGTTCCGCTGTTATCGAAAGCGTTTATCGTTACCTCCTGCGTATCCTTAAAGAACAGACCGAAGGTCAGCTTGTTTAAGAATTCGCGCCATTTATTTGTGCCTATGATAATTTCGCCCGTGGGCTTTTCAATGTCTTTCCACAGTGCTTTAAGCGTTATATTTTCGGCAGGCATGGTTTTGGGAATTTCCATATCCCAGCCGATAAAGGTGTAGCCCTCTCTTGTCAGGGTCGGAGCGGTAATCGGTGTGCCGTAATCCTGCGTTATGGTAATATCCGCTTTGCCGTTTTCGGGTTTGACTGTGATGGTATATTGATTGATCTCCCACTTCGCCCAGTATTCCTTATTGCCCATTTCTGTACCGCCGATTGCCGTCACAGGATCGCCGGTCAAACCTTCGTTGTCATACCAGCCCTTGAACGTGTGGCCTGTATAGGTCATATCGTCGGCTGTCGGGAGTGTTGCGCCCACGCCATAGGTGTATCCGGTGACATTGCCGCTGTTGATAGTGCCGCCGTTCGCGTGCAGTGTCACGGTATAGGTCGGGGCTGTCCACTGTACCGTCAGGGTCGTCACATCAGCCGGAACACTGTCGCCGGGTTCGTAGGAATTGCCATTGCCGTCAAGCCACATAAAGTAGCTGCCTGTATTTCCGTCCGGGCGGGTCATGCCGTCGGATGCGGGAGCGGTAAATGCGCTGCCGTTTTTCACGATGATCTGAATAGCATCGGAGCTGCCGCCCAGCTTGCCGCCGCCAAGGTCAAGGGTAACGACCTTCAGTCCGTCAGGACCCAGTGTGTCAGCGTTCAGGACTTCAAGGACGGGGCGGAAACCGACGATCGGGACGGAGTACGTAGCACGGTTGCTGCTCCAGTAGCGGGCCGAATCGTACCCGCGAAACGCACGGGACCACAATTCGTAACTTGATGTGTCCTGCCCCCACGAATACATTTTATTCCAGTTTTGGATATATCCGCTGTTCTTGTCCAGCACCGCGTCCCACTCATTGCTTTGGGGCGTACCGCACTCTGAATCGCCTGAACCGGTAAACCCACTTCCACAAGACGGTGCGCGCAGGGTATAGTCCACGCCGCCGGCGACATAGTCCTTGCCGAAAATCAGGCTCGCAGTATCTAAGTTATTCCAGTTTACCTTATGCGTTACGGCATAGTCCGCCACAAACAGGCTGTGAGCGTATTTGTTCTGCTGTGCATACTCCTCGGTGGTTGCCATTGCTGATGTGAGCTTGTAGGCGTTCACCGTACCCACATAGGTAAAAGGCACATAATGAAGTGTGCTGTCCGGCAGACTGCCGTTTGCCGTTCCGGGGATGTTTGCGCCGGAGAGGTCAAAGTAATAGACGCCGCCGGGGGCGAGGGTAAACTGCTCGTCAGGCTGATTTTCCACCGTCAGCGCAATGTCTGTGAAATTACTTGCATAATCGGTATTATAATCGCCGTTATACTGTTCGCTGAAGACCTTCAGGGTATAGCTGCCCGGCGCAATGTCGGACGGGATTTTGATTTCAACCGTTCCGCTTGCGGCAGTAGGCTGTGCTACTCTGCCGTAATACTGTGCGCCGCTGCTATCCGCAATGATGGCGGAGATATATTCATTTATCCCTGTGATCGCCCCGGTGTAATTCAGCGTAACGGTATCGTCGGGGGCGGCATCGGCAGTTTTTTCCGTTACGGCAAAATTACTGCTGTTATCTAAAAGCGTCAGCTTCCACTCATTGCCGCTGTATTCGGAAATCGGGGTCAAGCCTCCTTCGGGCTTGCCGCCCACGGCGGCGGATGCAAAGAGGACAGAGTCCAAATTCAAGTCGAAAGCGGGACGAACGCCAAACTCCTTGGAAGTAGAGTATCCACCATAGTAGCGGACTTCACCTCTACCAGCCACAAAGGCAGTGGAATAGTCTTCGTCTGGGGAGCGCAGCCACCAATAGCTTGACGCCCAACCCGGATGCTCGGGATCCACGACACGCAAATCGTTGTTTACCGCATTAGCCTCTTTTGAGGAAAGCGGCCAAAAAACAGCATTGCTTACCGCAGGACCCGCTACACCGTCGGTATTTTCCTCATCGTAGTTTCCGCTTGCAAGGGTCCGTTTTTCAACAGCATCGGTTTCTTTCGCCGTCAGCTTATCCGCAAGCGCGTCTATTGCCTCTTTCAACGCGCTGTCCGCATAAGCGTTGCTCGCACCGAACTTTGACAACCCCATGTTATTTGCCGCAAGCAGGGTCATATTCCCGGCTGTGCCGGCTGCACTGTTTCCGTCATAGTCGATGACGCGCCATGCGGCAGGCTTATTTTCTTGGTTTTGCCCGAAATACACGGTCGGTGCGCTCGCTGTGTTTACAGTTTTATTCAGTGCGTCTGTGCCGAGCTGTATCGTCTTTTGCAAACGCAAGCGCAGCGTGCTTTCCTTCTGAATATTGTAATCTGCCAGCGTGCGCCCGTTCTCAAGCTCTTTTTCGCCAAAAAACAGTCTTTGCGCATCGGGAGAAAAGCCTGTTTTTTCCTGAATTTTCTCCTTGATATTGTCAATGCTGTCGCCCGACACAACCTCGAGCGTTAAGTTTGCCTGACCGACAATGGTCAAGTCAATGTAAATCTCAATTGCACTTGCCATCATCGGTACAAAGCTCATCATCATACAAAAGGCGAGCAGGATACTAAGTATTCGTTTTTTCATATTCTATTACCTCCGTTTTCGTGTATGTCGGCTCAGTCAAGAGCAGTTATTGTAATAGTACCTCTGAAGCCACCGAGATAAGTATTGTATGCCGAATTTTCAAACCACAACTGCAATGTAATGTCTTTATTTGACGCATCATACATTCTGTTGAAATTAAAGGAATGTTGATCATTGGTATACGGTATTTTTGTCCCGTCCCTTTTTATTCGTGTAAGCTCCCTGCACAGATCGTCATCATAACCGTCTGTCATCTGAATAGAGTAATTGCCGCTGTTGTTAAATTCGTTTGAACCAACTTCGAGAGAACCGCTTAAGCAGACATTGTAAATATGTCCTTTTTTGAGGGTAATATTATTCCTGTAGGATGAAATCAAGCCGCCCTTGTTTATTTTTTCGTAGACAGAAATATTGACACGACTGTTATTCAGTACTGTCCTCGGAGAGTTTGCCTCTCCGTAAAAATATCCCGAACAGCTGCCGTTCTTACCTGCATCACCCTTGTCGCCTTTATCGCCTTTATCACCTTTATCTCCTTTGTCGCCTTTTTCGCCGGTGTCTCCTTTGTCTCCTTTGTCTCCTTTGTCTCCTTTTTCACCGTCAACTCCTGTGGCTTTCACTCCCGTATCGGTCGTTCCAATCCACCAGTTGCCGTTTTCGCCGATAAAAGGTGTTTTGCCGTCTTTGCCGTCAGAGCCGTTTTGTCCGTTTGTTCCGTCCTTACCGTCGGCTCCGTCTTTACCGTTTATACCGTCGGCTCCGTCCTTGCCGTCAAGACCTTTTAAAACCGAAAGGTCGTAAAGGTTCAGCCATATTTCATCGCCGATATAACGCCATTGCAGGATATTTTCGCTTACGCGAAATTCCGGAGTTTTTCCGTTTGCACCGTCCGTTCCGTTCTGTCCGGCGGGGCCCTCTATATCGGCTATCGCAACGAGATTCTGCCACTCGTCACCCTCGTATCGCCACTGTATGTGGGTTTCGGTTCGCTGCACCTCTATGTTTTTGGCATTAATGCCGTCCTTGCCGTCGGCACCGTCAATTCCGTTAATGCCGTCTTTGCCGTCTATGCCGTCTTTTCCGTCGGTGCCGTCTTTTCCGTCTATGCCGTCAACGCCGTCTTTGCCGTCTATGCCGTCAAGACCGTTTTTTCCGTCGGTACCGTTTATACCGTCCTTACCGTCGGCACCGTTTTTGCCGTCAACGCCGTCTATGCCGTTCTTTCCGTCGGTGCCGTTAACGCCGTCTTTTCCGTTCTCGCCGTTTGTTCCGTTCTTACCGTCTTTCCCGTCAACTCCGTTAATTCCGTCCTTGCCGTTTTCTCCGGAGGCACCACGCAGCTCGGTAAGTGCCACAAGGTCGCGCCAGTCGGCTTCATCGCTGTATTTCCACTGAACCGCCGTGCCGCTGTTGCGCACCTCCGGCAACACGGCACCGGTTTTTTTCACTTTGCCGCATCCTGCGACAAAAACAATGAAAAGCACCAAAAGCATACCTGTGAGCAGTTTTTTCCCTGTTCTCATCTTCTTTCCTCCGTTTCGCCGTCCGTAGACAGCTTAAAGTCATATTTCATTTCAAGCATGGCAAACAGCTTATGCATAACTGTGACGGCAAGCTCCCGAATATCAATCGAGCCGATAAAAGCAAGCACCTTTGCCTGTTCTTCCTCCGGTACACGATATACTCTCATTGATGCCGTCAAAAAGCGGCTGAGCTTGCGCTCCAACGGGAAATGAATATCACATTTGCGAGCCATATAGTTACGCATAAGTCCTGCCGTGCCGATTTCCATTTCGTAAAAGTCACTTTCGCTGTAATCGGGGAAATTTGCTCCGAAAATCTGCTTTAATTCCGCCGTGGTGTGCAGATAGATGAATTCCGCCGTGTCGGGCTGAGAATATGCTTCAATGTAGATTTCTCGCAGGTTCTCGTTAAGCTCCGTTAGCGTGAGCTGAAGAGACGTTTCCACCGCATAGGCGTATACGGGCGGCAGCTTTTTGTCCGCAATGCTCCTCGCCACGTCAAATTGACCGCCGAACATCGATTCGGTCAAATCCAGCAAGATTTTATCCTTGGTCGGAAACAGATTTAAATAGCTGCCCCTTGCGACGCCTGCTTCCTCGACTATTCGACTGACGGAGGTGCTTTTGTAGCCCTCCTCCAAAAACAACCGAACGCACGCCGTTAAGATTTTTCTTTTTGTTTCATTGCTGTTTCTACGCAAATATATCACCTGTTTATAATATTATTAGTATGCATACCAATAATATCATATAACATACAAAAAAGCAAGAGAATGTTGATTATTAGCCCGTTATGAGTAGGTTTTGCTTAAAATAAACGGTTTTTCATATAATAATGCACTTAACCCCTCGGATAATGCAGACGCATATTCGAGGGGTTTTGGCCGTTTCTGTATCAAATTATATTGTTTTGAGGTGCTTCACGAAGGCTCAGCTGCTTGATTATATAAAATAAGATGCGGGAGATTTGCCGTTATTCGCATTCGCATATACTTTTTCTTGTGTGCAAAATCGAAGAGGGCGTTACCGAAAATTCGTCAAGCCCCCATTTGCAAAGCAGGGGAATAAGACGTGTATCGGCTGCCGCTTCTCCGCACATTCCGACGGGGATGCCTGCCTTTTTGGCGTTTTTGATCGTCGTTTCGATAAGGCGCAGAACCGCAGGCTGAATCGGGTCATACAGCTTTGAAACAGCGGCGTTTCCTCTGTCAACTGCCATGGTGTAGCCCGTCAGGTCGTTTGTGCCGATGGAAAAGAAATCAACCTCTTTTGCAAGCAAATCGGAAATTATTGCCGCCGACGGAGTTTCTATCATAACGCCCACGGGAATGTCGGCGAATTTAAGGCCCTCATTTTTAAGCTCATCTTTGCATTCTTCGATAAGGGCTTTTGCTCTGCGAACCTCGTCAAGTGTCGTTACAAGCGGAAGCATAACCTTTATGTTTCCGAAAACCGCTGCGCGGAGAATTGCACGAAGCTGAATTTTGAAAATTTTAGGGTTGTCAAGGCAGTATCTTATCGCGCGGTGTCCGAGAAACGGGTTGTCCTCTTTTTCGATTTTAAGGTAATCTATCGCTTTATCTCCGCCTATATCGAGTGTGCGAATGATAACCTCCTTGCCGTCCGTTATCTTTGCGACGGTTGAATATGCTTCGTACTGCTCCTGCTCCGTGGGAAGAGAGGCTCTGTCCATAAACAGAAATTCCGTTCTGAAGAGGCCTATGCCCTCGCCGCCGTTTTGCAATACGTTCTGTGCGTCCTCAGCCTTGCCGATGTTGCCGTACACATGCTTTTTTACGCCGGATTTTGTAACGGTTTCTTTTGAGAAGTATTCGTTGAGGCTTTCTTTTTCCTTCAGATATGCCGCCTGCTTGGTCCTGTATTCTTCAAGCTCTTCCTCTGTGGGGTCGGTAAATACTTTTCCCTTGAAGCCGTCTGCAATAATCATATCGCCGTCCGAGATTTTTTCAACCGCATTGACGACCGACAAAACGGCGGGTATGCCCATGGCACGGGCAAGTATTGCGCTGTGACTCGTAACGCCGCCGACCTCGGTGATAATTGCGGAAACATTTTCCCTGTTTATTTGTGACGTCATGGACGGGGTGAAATCCTTGGCGATGAGAACAGAGCCCTTCGGTACGGATGAAATATCCACACTTTTTACACCCAGAAGAATGCGCAAAAGGCTGTCTCTTATATCCTTTACATCCGAGGCGCGTTGGCGCGTAAGCTCGTCGTCAACACCCGAGAACATATCGATAAACATTGTGCATATGCTGTCAACCGCCGCTTCGGCAACAGAGCCGTTGTCGATTGCTTCTTCCATCTGTGCGAGCATAAACGGGTCCTCAAGCATAACAAGATGTCCCTCGAGTATCTCCGCCTCTTTATTTCCGGCATTCTTTTTAAGCTCCGCCACAAGTGATTTTGTTTCGTCGGAAAAGTCGGCGACTGCCGAGTGCAGACGCTTTTTTTGATGATCCGAATCGGTAAATTTTACGGATGAATAGTCAAGGTTTGTGTCCCTTATAACAACGGCCTTGCCGATTCCGAATCCTTGAGATGCGCCGATTCCTTTAAGCATTAAACCCACCCTTTCATTAAGCCGCGGCAATATTATTCTTCGCCGAAGCCCGATGTGATAAGCTCTTCGGCTTTTTTGAGCATTTCGTTTTCGTCTGCGCCGCTGCACTCTACGGTGATTTCGCTTCCGCATTTGATGCAGCCTGCCATTATATTCATAATGCTCTTGCCGTTGATCCTTTTACCTCCGAAAACAATGTCAACCTCCGAAGAGAATTTAGACATTTCCGTTACAAAGGTGTTTGCCGGACGCATATGAAGTCCCATTTTATTAGTGATTGTAAAAGTTTTCTGTACCATAATAATTCTCCTTATGTTTGATACCTGCCGAGAGGATGATGCCCCTCGGCACGGTTTTTGATTGTTTGTTATACGGATTCTTTACGATTCTTTTTAAGAAGACCGAGCATCAGTGCTCCGACAACCGAGCCTGCAATAAGGGCTACGATATAGAGAAGCGGATGGTCGCATACTATAAATGTGAAGATTCCGCCGTGAGGTGCGGGGCATGTAACGTTGAACAGCGATGTAAGAGCACCTGCGACAGCAGAGCCTACTAAGCATGAGGGGATAACTCTGACCGGGTCGGAAGCGGCGTAGGGGATAGCGCCCTCCGTAATGAAGCACAGACCCATAAGATAGTTTACGGGGCCTGATTTGATTTCTTCCGATGTCCACTTCTTCTTGTTGAAGGTTGTCGAAAGTGCGATTGCAATCGGGGGAACCATACCGCCTATCATAACAGCCGCCATAATCCATGTGTTGCCGTCGGCTATTGCAGCCGTGCCGAAAACATAAGCCGCCTTGTTGAACGGGCCGCCCATATCCGTTGCCATCATTGCCGCAAGTACTATGGAAAGGAGTATTTTGCTTGTATCGCCGAGCGACGAGAGGAACGATGAAAGAGCGGAGTTGACAACGCCTATAACGGGGTTTACAAGACACATAAGAAGGCCCATGATAAGCGTGCCGAAAAGAGGATAGATAAATACGGGCTTTATTCCGTCCATTGATTTCGGAAGCCAAGAAAATGCCTTTTTGAGGAGATTTACAATAATACCGGCAAGGAAGCCTGCGAGCAGAGCACCGAGAAAGCCCGACACCGCTTTGTCGTCTCCGGTAAGGCTTTGGTTTTCAATCAGCGAGCTGAAGGTGTAACCGTTTGCCGCAAATACGCCGCCTATCATACCGGGCAAAAGACCAGGTCTGTCGGCAACGGACGATGCGATATAAGCCGAAAGAATGGGGAGCATAAGCGCAAATGCCGCTTTGCCTATCCAGAATACAATTGCCGCAACGGGACTTGTGAAGCCGAAGGTTCCGCCGACATCGGCATTGCCTGCAAGCGTATCGAACAGGAAGCCGAGAGCTATGAGAACTCCGCCGCCGACAACGAACGGGAGCATATGCGAAACACCGTTCATGAGATGCTTATAAAGTTTGTGCCAGCCGCTTTCCTTTTCGTCATCATCAATAGGCTGCTTTTCACTTTCGTCGGCGTGATATATCGCGGCTTTTCCGTCAACGATTCTTTTGATAAGCTCCTCGGGCTTGTTTATTCCGTTTGAAACCGAGGTCTTTACAACGGGCTTGCCGTCGAAACGTGCCATTTCGACGTTTTTATCTGCGGCAATGATTATTCCGTCGCATTCTTCGATTTCCTTTTTTGTGAGCACGTTTTTAGCACCGCCGGAGCCGTTGGTTTCGGCTTTGAGCGGATAGCCTAATTTTTCGCCCGCTTTTTCAAGTGCCTCTGCCGCCATATAGGTATGCGCTATGCCCGTCGGACAGGCTGTAACTGCGAGTATTCTGTAACCATTCGGCTTTACTTCGGGTTTTACCGCTTCCTCGGGGTATTTCTCCGCTTCCTTTTTGTCGATTATTTCTAAAAATTCGTCCGTTGTTTTTGCGCCCCGTAGAGCCGCGCAAAATTCCGGTTCCATAAGCATTACCATAAGACGGGAGAGTATTTCGAGATGTAAATCTCCGTCAACGGGAGCGGCAATCATAAACAAAATGTCCGAGGGTTTGGAGTCGGGAGCACCGTAATCAACGCCGTTCGGAACCGTTATCGCCGAAAGACCTGGAGTCTTTACGCTGTCCGATTTTGCGTGCGGAACGGCAATTCCTTCTCCGATTGCGGTCGAGCCCTGAGCCTCTCTTGCAAGGATAGCCTCCTTGTACGCCGCCTTGTCGGCAAGATTTCCTGCCTTTTCGTGCAGGGAAATCAGCTTGTCGATTGCCTCTTCCTTGTCGGTGAGAGAAACATTAAGAGCAATCGCATCCTTTTTTAATAAGTCGATGATTTTCATAAGTATTCCTCCTTATTTATACTCCGCGTTAAAGACGCGTTCAATTTCTTCGCGGGTTGCAAGCTTTTCCGAAAAGGCCGTTGCGTTTCCGCACGCCGAGCCGAGTCTTAAAGCGTAGGAATAGTCGGCGGTCTTAATATATCCTGCCGTAAAGCCTGCTACCATACTGTCTCCGCAACCGACGGAGTTTATGAGCTTGCCCTTTGCGTTGCCTATTTTGTGGACGCTTCCGTTTTCGTCCGTAAGCATTGCGCCGTCTTTTGCCATTGAAACAAGCACGTTTCTAGCACCCATTTCCTGAAGCTTTTTCGAATATTTTACAATGTCATCGTCGCTTTTAATTTGGACCGAGAACAGGTCGCCGAGCTCGTGATGATTCGGCTTTATCAAAAACGGTCTGTATTTGAGTACGTTTTTGAGCAAATCGCCCGTTGCGTCAACCACGCAGTTTATATTTCTGTCGCCGACTCTCTCAAGTATTTGCTCGTAAATGTCATCGGGGAGGGTATTCGGGATAGAGCCTGCGAGGATAAGATAATCTCCGCTCTTTATGCCGTCAAGCTTTCTTAAAAAGCTCTGCATATCCTCTTTTGTAATTTCGGGGCCGCAGGCGTTCAAATCAATTTCCTTGTCGGCCTTGATTTTGACGTTTATTCGCGTATCGCCGTTTTTAAGATAACTAAAGTCGCAACTAATATTGTCGTTTTTGAGCATTTCTTCAAGCTTTTTTCCGGTAAAGCCTCCGAGAAAGCCGAGTGCCGTGTTGGGAATTCCGAGCTGTGTGAGTATGACCGACACGTTGATGCCTTTTCCGCCGTAATAGATTTCTTCGCCGTCCGTACGGTTTATGTCGTCGGTTCTGAGAGCTTTGAGCTTCATCACATAGTCGAGAGCCGGATTCAGAGTAACGGTGTAAACCATTAAGCAGTTACCTCCTTCACTACCGTTTTTGATTTAAGCTGTTCGTCATCGCATTTGTCGCAGACTATACACGCCGCCGCAACCGGTGAAAATGATACCGCCGAAACTTTTCCGAACTTTGTGTGGTCGCAAAGCACATAGGTTACAAAGCTTCGCTCTATGGCAACGGCTTTCAGCATTGCCTCCTCGGTGTCCGGGGTTGTAAAGCCCTGCTTTTCGCTGACTCCGTTTGTTCCGATGAACGCTTTTGAAAAGTTATATTTCTGAAGATTTGAAGCGGCTACTAAGCCTATGATTGCCTCGGTTGTGCTTTTTAATTCACCGCCGATAACAAAAACCTTGCAGCCCTTGGCCGTCAGCTCCTTTGCGTGGGCGATTCCGTTGGTTACAAAGGTCGCTTTGGAAGAGGTTATATATTTCGTCATAAGAAAGGTGGTCGTGCCTGCGTCGATAAAAACGAAATCATCATCATTTATCTGCGATGCGGCATATTTTGCTATTTCTTCCTTTTCGTTTATGTTCATCAGCGATTTTTTGTTGAAATCCTCCTCGTTGTGGAGAAATTCCTGCCCGAGAACAGTCGCTCCGCCGTGAACCTTGTTTATTTTCCCGAGCTGGGAAAGAGCCAAAAGGTCACGCCTTATCGTAGATTCGCTTGTTTCGAATTTTTCGGCAAGCTTTGAAACGGTAACCGAGCCGTTCTGACGCAGAATTTCAAGTATCTGCGCTCTTCTGTCGGTTGTAAGCATATTCACACCTCCGATATCTCTGTTGTGCCTTAATTATACAAAAACAGTCAGATACAGTCAATATCGCGCAATAAAATTCAGCGTTTGTGCTTATAGTGTGCCCGTTTTGTTATCTAATATGCAATATTATTGAACCGTAAATGCGCACTTTTGCACGTTTTAAATTTTTCAATCATAAAAATACGCATCGGATAACATAAAAAAATCCGCCCGAAAGGCGGACGACATCAGTCATAAATTCCGTTAGCAGACGGAAAAACAGCCAATGAAAAACTGTGAATTTTTCGTTTTTCTCGTTTTTGACAAAAATAAAAACCGAAAACCCTTGAAAACAAAGGCTTTCGGCATTGCTTGTGTCTGTGGGGTACAGAAAAGATGTTTTTATGTTTTTTGTGGATAGAGTTGAACT
>OHJE01000386.1_pt1 | contig 20980 bp, 19 predicted proteins | sample 1568491 | NCBI WGS metagenome assembly OHJE01 (sample SAMEA3879609, study PRJEB24766) | human gut metagenome | biome: human-associated habitat; feature: feces | place: USA | collected 1985/1987
AACATATCTCAAGGATGCTCTGTCTATTAATTTCCTACAGTAAATTTACCCGAACATTCTTCATTCACCTGTTGACACCGGCAATTGATTTTGATATTATTTATCAAGAAATGAATATTCCATGAGGGAGTAGTTAGCGCGAAGGTGTGATTTGTCAACATTCTGATTATAATTTTAGAGTATAATCTGGCAAATCTTAAATAATGAGACTCATGTATATCTATTAACGGTCTGTGTATAATACACACTGGCAGATAATTGATATACATGAGTCTTTTTCATCTCTGTCGATACTTATCATCGCACAGCCTTCGGCTGACAACACTATAATGGATCACGCAAAGGAGAAAAACATGGAGAAACTTATTAACAATGCCCCGTTTGCCCTTGTTCTTGTATTCCTTGTAATCGGTTTTGTACTGCTGATTAAAGGTGCGGACTTTTTCGTAGAAGGAAGCTCCAGTGTAGCGAAGAGACTGCATGTTCCGTCCATCATCATCGGTCTTACCATCGTAGCAATGGGAACCTCTCTCCCCGAGACAGCGGTCAGTGTATCGGCTTCTATCACAGGCAACAATGAGCTTGCGGTCAGTAATGTCGTCGGTTCCAATATCTTTAATCTGATGGTCGTGATCGGCGTATGTGCAATGATCGCCACCGTAGAGGTTGCGCGGGAAACTATCCGGAGAGATATCCCCCTTTCCCTGATCTGCGCCGGTCTTTTACTGCTTTTGGGGACCATGGGACTTGGTGATCAGGCCAACATGACACTGGGACATTTCGATGGTGTAATATTCATAGGTCTTTTTGCCGGATATATCTTCTACATGATCAGAATTGCCTTAAAGGCAAATAAAGAAGGAAAAAAAGTAGAGATTGAGGGCAGTTCCGATGAAGAGATCAAGCTGATCTCCGTACCGCTCAGCATTGTTTTCATTGTCGGCGGTGCTGCTGCGATCGCCTTCGGTGGGGATCTCACTGTCGATGCTGCATCCAGAATCGCAAGCGACCTTGGAATGACGCAGACGCTGATCGGACTTACCATCGTTTCCATCGGTACATCTCTTCCGGAGCTTGTGACTTCCATCGTTGCAGCCAGAAAAAATGAAGTCGATATGGCACTGGGTAACGCCATCGGTTCCAACGTATTTAACATCCTGATGGTACTGGGTATCGCTTCCGCCATCAGTCCTATCAGCATCATTACGGAAAACATCATTGATCTGTGTGTACTGATCGCATTTACTGTATGTGTATGGATCTTCGCAGGAAGCAAAAAGAAAATCGGAAGAGTCGAAGGCTTCTGTATGGTTGCACTTTATGCAGTATATGCAATTTATATTATAATCAGATAAATGAGGGATATACAAATGATATTGTTTTTTAAAGTATTTCTCACGGAATTCATCGCTGAGATGGGCGACAAGACACAGCTTATGCTGATCGCCCTTACTTCAAAATACAAATTAAGAGATATTATACTGGGAACCGCTGCCGCAATCCTGGTACTGAACGGTCTGGCTGTCCTCGCCGGCGGGCTCGTCAGCGAATTCATTCCCGGCTGGCTCATCAAGATCATTGCTGCACTTGCATTTCTGTATTTTGCCGCATCAACACATGCAGGCAGCAATGATGAGGAAGAGGAAGGCAGCGGCAAATCCAGGATCCGGTTCGCACCGCTTGCAGTTTTCTGTACCTTTTTCGTAGCCGAGCTTGGAGATAAGACACAGCTTACCGCCATCACCTTCGGCGCCAATGAAGGTATGAGTTCCGCACTGATCGTATGGATTGGCTGTTCTCTGGGACTGTTTTTAGCAGATATCCTGGGAATGCTTTTAGGCTATCTGTTAAAGAGCAAGACACCGGAAGGGCTGCTCAATACTCTAGCCTTCACCATCTTCTCTGTATTCGGCATCTTCACACTGTATCAGGGACTGAAGCTCATCAATACAGATGTCCGTTCCATCCCGGTATTGCCGATACTGATCGCTGCAACGATTGCTTTTGCCGGTATCTGTGTGTACCTGTTTTTAAAGAGAGAGAAAAAGGCAAAAGCAGCAAACTAAAAACGAACCCCATTCTGTTTTCACGGAATGGGGTTTATTTATCTATTCCGTTCGGAACTCAAAAGAAAAATAGTACACATAATCATCCATTTCAAGGGCATCCAGCTGGTCGTTCACAATATAACTAAAATCAAAAGTTCTCGCTTCGTCATTATCATAGATCAGCGCAAGAAGCGGCTGCTGTTCATCATAGACAATATCTGTTTTCTCCTGAATTTCCGTTGCAGCTCTTCCATATCCATAGTGCTCTCCTTCCGGAACATCCTCCAGGATTGGGATTAGCATATCTCCCTGCGATTCATCATCTGCAATAATAATTTTCACGGTACGATCCTTAAACTGCGGTACAATAATAATCGTTCCATTCTGCGGTGAATCCATTCCTTCATACGAAAGCCCTGCCCTTTGTCTGTCTACCAGCTTTCCTTCCCGGTATTGACAAATATGAATATATAGAGTTTTAAATTCATTCGTTGCCGTGTATTTATACATAAAGGCACCGTCTACGCCTGACAGCATTTCCGCCGTTTTCATTTCAATACTGTCCTTGTCCACCGGAACGATAAAGTTCTGTGGCATATTTTTCCGGAATATCATGATTCCGACCGTCAAAACAACAATCGCCGCCGTGACAAGCAGAATATCTATAATGTATTTCAATCGTTTTTGCTTCTGCTTACTGTCCGTTGCCAGCCCGATAATAGTTTCTTCCGATTTTTTGGCAATATTTTCCCGGACAATATCTTCTCCTGCCAGGAATTCATTGATGCTGATACCGAGGATCTGGCAGAGTTCCGAATAGATGGATACATCCGGCAGACACACGCCCCGCTCCCACTTGGATACGGATTTGTCACTCATACCCAGTTTTTCGGCGAGCTGCTTCTGCGTCATACCTAAGTCTTTTCTTTTGCCTGCAATATATTTTCCTATCTTGACGAGATCCATGTGCTTACCTCCTGTGTCTGAGATCATACTATTCTCTTTTCAGAAATAAGTACACCTCCCGGAAGTAGAATCCCGGTATCTACTGTGTTTTCCATTGTATACTCTTCTATTACACCTATTTCTGTTCCAACAATTTCTTCCAGTCATCCGGAAAACCCATCGTTTTCACATCTACTTTTTCATATTTATCTATTAGCAATTCTATTTGATCTACATAAAGATTCCAATGCTTGTCATTCTTTAAAATCTGTTTCATACACAATAATACACCAAACATTCTATTGTTTCCTATACCGGCTTGTGTATATTCTTTGTAAAGAATAGGCGTCTTTGAAAGTTTTGCATTATACAACCTCCCATAATGCGCACAAACATTGCGAACATAAGAAATGCTCTCCAACCAACTTTCCAGATATGTATATCCAATTCCAAAACTCTTGGCAACTGCCTTTTTGTCAGCATTTTTCATGTTTTTGTAAAATTTTGAAAGAGTGCCAAAACTAAATACCTCCACCAACGCATATATAGGCAAATTTCCACCTGCATAATTAGTTTTGAAATTTCTCACAAACGGCGCCTTTGAGTTTCTCCGAACCTCCTCTTCGATATCAGCCATAAATGCCCGATGATATTCTTCGTCCACAAAATTTTGGGGTTCCATATATCCAAGAACTCCATAAACTTCCGCAAAATAATTTGCAATTCTGCATCTGACATTTACTTCTATTTTTTCTATCTCAGCAAATGTCACTTGTCTGAAATTAGCATTGAACAGATATAACTCTACAATCTGCTCAAATGTTACGCCTTCTTCATATTTCCCATTTTTAGGTTTAAATCCTAAACTATACGCCTTAATTAATCGGAAATAGGATATGTCATTTAATATCTTCTTGGCATATTCCTCATTCTCAATAATTAAGCCAAGTGATTTCAAGTTTTCTATTTGTTCGTCTATTGTCATCGGTAATGGATGTTGCTTTAGTTCCCCCATATATTTTCCCCCTTAAAATTAAAAGACCCAACGTGGTCCGCATCGTTGAGAGGCGTGTTGGGTTCTGTTATTTTTAGTATATTCTATATGTTGTAAAAATACAATGATTATTTCAAATTACTTAAACTTTTTCTTATACCCGCAGTCGCAATAAGATCCGCCGGAAGCCAGGGTGTATTCCCTGACAAAATTGGTGACACCGCCCGCCTCGCTCATGGTGTAGTCAAACTGGCACATGGCAGGGATCAGCTCAGTAAGTCCCAGTTCCTTCATAAGGGTACAGATTCCGCAGGTCGTAAATCTTGCCTCGTAGCCGCTGCCATCCTCCCTCTAAAATGTAATTTGCATATTCTGTCCCTATTCCCCGGTATTTCCCGCCTTGCTGTGCTTATGTCTCTTGCGCACTTCTCTGGCGTGATCTCTGCGGGCCGCAATAGCTTCTGCCTCTTCCTTAGGAATCAGCTTCGTGGTCTTGACGATATATACGCCGCCATCATATGCCTTGCGTACCCGGATCTTGCCCTTGAGATAGCCGTGCTTCTCGCAATAAGCCACGCAGTAATAATGCCTGCCGTTAGCGCTGAACCATTTGATCTTCTTGCGAAGGTTACGATGGCAGAGATAACATTTGCTGGACACGACTTCCTTATCTGCGAAAGCTTCTGTCTTGTCCTTGAATTCCCTGGAAATATATTTTACATAGGTATCAAACTGCGCTTTCACCTCGTCCCTACGGTCCTTCGGAGGACAGAAGGTATCGTAGGACAGGTTCACCACTACCTCCGGGTGCTCCTCCAGTATCCGGATCAGGATCTTTGCCGTATAGTAGGCATCACTGAACGCCCGGTGGAAGGGAATATCCTTCTCAATATGCAGAAAATCAATGGCATATTCCAGATTTCTGCGGATCTTGCGCTCCTCATAGGCAATGGCGAACAGCTTCTGCACATCCAGATAAGGCAGCGGTCCCGGTGCCAATAGCGGCATCTCATAATATGCCATATTCCGCTGTAACTCCGTCAGATCCAGCGTGCCCCAGGTACAGAACAGATACTCCTCCTGTCCGCACCATCTGACAAAATCTCCTCCGACCTCCGGGAATGGTCTCCCACGCTCCAGCTCCTGCATCTGAATATGGATCAGTTTGCTGGTGATCTTGTGCATCTCATGGTAGACCTGTGGCTTGATCAGTTCATTGAATTCGCTGACCATGACACGTTCTTTATTCAGTTTGATGGCACCGATCTCTATGATTTCAAAAGGCAGCTTCTCCACAGCATCCTCTTTGCCGGTGTTACTCTGATTCCATTCCAGATCCAGAACGATATATTCCATACGTTCCTCCATATTTTGATGTCGGGGTCAAAAGCCCCCGACTTTGATGCCTGCGGATTGCTCCGTGCTACGCGCTCCCACGTCTCCGCTCCGCTTCGGTCCGTGCTAGACATGTGCCACTGGCACATAGCACCCTACCCAATATTCGCATATCGTGGGATTATCATCCCACTTTTATGCTCATATCGGGGCGGGTCCTAAGGTCTTTCACCCACCTATGAGCAAGCTCATGTGGGCTTAGACCTTTTGACCCTGGCATCATATTTTGTAACTATTAACAGGGGTTATAAATGTCTTACAGTCTTGGCAGGGCGATATCCAATACCTCTTCATGCCAGCAGTGGTCTCCCTCTCTGACATCGTGGATCGGGTATTCCTCTTTTCCGTACAGGCTGTAAGCCTTCCGCACAATATCTAGCTGCTCCGTTACATTCACCAGTCCTCTGGGACCGTTCAGATGGTCATCCCGGCAGGACTGGACCGCCAGCGGTCTCGGCGCAATGAGCGATGCAATATCTCCCATATCAAAGTGTTCCCACAGATGAGGAACATAATTACAGCTGCAATTACCGTTGAGCAATAACAACGCGTCACGATATCCATAGAGATATCCGCTGATGATACATTTTTTCACACGATCATCCAAAGCAGAGATCCACAGCGTCTGCATACCACCGCCGGAAAATCCCACGACGCCTAAATCGTCAGTATCCCATTCGCCCCGTTCGTAGACATAATCGATCAGCCGGGAAGCATCCCAGGTACACATACCTGCCACGGTCTCTCCCAAAGGCTCCGCCATATGTGCCAGATGAAAACAGGTACTGGTCAGGAAGGATTTCTCATCCGTTCCTTTCTGCAATGCCTCATCCCTGCGTTCTCCGAAGCCTCTGCAATCCGGACAGATTGCCACATAACCACGCTTCGCCAGCTGCATACCGTAATCATAATGGTAGAATTCGATCATCCGTTTTACCGCGGGAATATCATTGCGTCCTGCCACGCTGAATTTGCCTGCACCCTGATGCCCAGGAAGAGCAAGAAAACATTTCTGCTTCCCTTCGTTCTGCTTCGGCGGGATCAGTATATACATAGGCATATACACTTCCGGCTCTACCTGAAGGATCACTTTTTCCCGACGAATGCCGTTCTCCAGCTCCACGACTTCTTCCACGCGGGGGTCCAGATCACAGGTCTCCATATATTTCCATCCCAGAAGCTCTTTCAAAGTCTCTCTGGAAGTCTCTTTCCAACTTTCCCATTCCTCTCTGGTGGATCCGGTGAAAGCATCCTGTCTTGCATAGTTATCGAATTTCTTCTGCATTCCCTTCAGGCTTCCGTAGAAGTGAGGGATCTGAACGATCGTATCTGCCTGTTCCATGACTGCTCCTTGCGTTTTCATTTTCTCTTATTGCTATTCTTACCATTCTCTGCCTTGTGCGTGCAGTCCGTCTTCCACATCTCCTGCAAAAAGGCTCTCCAGCCAGGTATGCGCCAGTTCAACCCAGGAGGTGCATTCCTCCTGTACGGCTCTGCCATCGTTAGTCTCTGTCAGCTTATCCGCCAGTGCCAGTCCATGCGCTCCCTTTTCATACATATGGAATTCCGTGGGCACTCCGGCTCTGCGGAGAGCGCTGACGAACAGCAGGGAATTTTCCACCGGTACCGACTGATCCGCAAAGGTATGCCAGATGAAGGTCTTCGGCACTTTATTTGTTACCTGTTTCTCCAGGGACAGCTTCTCTCCCAGCTCCTCCTGTCTGCTGCCTAACAGATTCTCAAAAGATCCTCTGTGGGCAAACTCTCCGGAAGTGATGACCGGATAGCATAACAGCAGTCCGTCCGGACGCAGCAGCTCATGCTCGGATGCCGAAAGTCCCTGACTCTCTGCCAGAAAATCTTCATCCCAGAACACCCCAAGGCTGGCTGCCAGGTGTCCTCCCGCAGAGCAGCCTTCCACTACGATCTTGTGGGGATCAATGTGCCACTCTTTCGCATGCTCCCGCAGGAACTTGATGCTGTAAGCCAGTTCCTTTAAGGAAGTAGGATATTCCGCAGGGGCGCAGGAATAGCGCAGCACTGCCGCATGATATCCCATCGCCAGGAATTTCAGTGCCATAGGCTCCGCCTCTCTGTCGGAGGTTCTTGTATAGCCGCCTCCCGGGCACAGCAGGATCAGAGGTCTGTCGTTAATGGCCATTGCCTCCGAATACTCCTGAATATAGGTAACTAAATGTGCTCCCGGCAGGGAACCCTCCTGATGCAATTCAAATGTATTATAGATCATCTTTTTCCTCATTTCCGAGCATTATCATTGAAAAATAAGGCGCAGACCCTGTAGCAATACTACCGGCCTGCGTCTTCATCTGCCTTATAAATATTTTCATAACTATGCAGAACCCCATTCGCAAAACGCTCCTATGGAGCTTCTTTTTTGCTCATGTGGTTACTTCGCCCTATAAATATCATAAAATATTCTTACGAATGCCAGCATTCGACGAATATTTGTCGATATTTACATAGCTCTGAATAGTTACATATTATCTTAGTATGCTCTTCCCCAGTATACCATCTTTTTCGCAGGTTTTCCACAACATACGCAGGTATCTGCGATCTGTTCCTGTTCAAAAGGCATGCAGCGGCTGGTAACAGCAAGCTTTTCCTTGATCTTGTCTTCACATTCCTGACATCCGCACCACATAGCCTTGACGAATCCGGACTTTTCGTTGAAGATCTGCTCGAACTCTTCCATGTTATGTGCCACATAAGTATGGCTGTCACGATGTGCTCTTGCTCTCTCCAGCATTTCCTTCTGCATGGTCTCCAGGATCTCGGCTGCCTTGGTCTCCAGATCCTCCAGAGCTACCTCGGTCTTCTCTCTGGTATCACGGCGGCAGATCACACACTTGCCTGCCTCGATATCCTTAGGTCCGATCTCCACACGAATCGGATAACCTCTCATCTCAGCCTCTGCGAACTTGAAGCCGGGGGTCTTGTCGCTGTCATCTACCTTGACACGGAAATTCTTCGCCAGGCGGTCTCTCAGCTCATACGCCTTGTCGAGAACGCCTTCCTTTTTCTGCATAACGGGTACAATGCAGATCTGGATGGGTGCCACACGGGGAGGGATCACCAGACCTTCGTTATCACCGTGTACCATGATCAGTGCTCCGATCAGACGGGTGGTCATACCCCAGGAGGTCTGATGTACATATTTTAAAGTATTGTCCTTGTCTGCGAACTGGATGCCAAAAGCCTTGGCGAAACCGTCACCGAAGTTATGGCTGGTACCGGACTGCAGTGCCTTGCCGTCATGCATCAGCGCTTCTACCGTATAGGTTGCAACTGCACCTGCGAATTTCTCCTTCTCGGTCTTCTGTCCCTTGATCGCGGGGATAGCCAGAACCTCCTCCAGGAACTTCGCATATACATTCAGCATCTGCAGAGTTCTCTCCTGAGATTCTTCTGCAGTAGCATGTGCGGTATGTCCTTCCTGCCACAGGAACTCTCTGGAACGCAGGAAAGGTCTGGTCTCCTTCTCCCAACGTACCACGGAACACCACTGATTGTATACCTTAGGCAGGTCTCTGTAGGAATGGATGTCATTCTTATAGAAATCACAGAACAGGGTCTCTGAAGTAGGTCTGACACAGAGTCTCTCAGGAAGCTCATTCAATCCTCCCTGGGTAACCCATGCTACTTCGGGTGCGAAGCCTTCTACATGATCCTTCTCCTTGTCCAACAGGGACTCAGGAATGAACATGGGAAGATATACATTCTGTACTCCTACTGCTTTGAATCGTGCATCCAGCTCCTTCTGGATCAGCTCCCAGATCGCATAGCCTGCGGGCTTAATTACCATACATCCTTTTACGCTGGTGTAATCACACAGCTCTGCTTTCTTCACTACATCGGTATACCACTGGGCGAAATCTTCTTCCATGGAAGTGATCGCTTCTACCATTTTCTTGTCTGCCATTTTCTCTCTCCTTTTCTTTTTCTGAAAATAAACTGCTCATACGATCTACGGAAACGAAAAACGCCGGGTCATCGCTCCCGAAAAAGGGACCGATCACTCGGCGGTACCACCCTGATTGATACAAATATGTATCCTGCTCTGTCACCGTTAACGCCGGTTCTACGCTGTGCTTCGCCGCTTCCAGGTACATTGCGTCTCGCACAGGACTCCAAGGGAGGTTTCCGATCCTCTGTCATAAGGGGTTCCCAGCCGCACGTCACCGTGTCCTTCCCCTCTCTCTGGGATGCTTTCCGATCGTACTGATCCTTTTCATCGTCATTGTCGTATGCAAGTAATTGTAGTGCATACTTCCGGGATTTGTCAAGGTCTATCTGCTAATAAGAAGATACCTGCCGGAGCTGCATAAAATAAAAGCAGATAATAACGCACCAGGGATATGGGGCCCAGAAAGACCGTAAGGCACAGTGCCAGAACCAGCAGCCAGCTGTTCCATATCTCTGCCCTCCGCCGCCGGATACCGTAGAAAAACAGGATCACTGCCAGCCAGAAATAGGTGCCGATTGCAAACAACGCACGGATCACCGGAATTTTCTGGTAATAATATTCCAGCGATATCTTACGATAAAATTCTGTCAGCCGGGAACTGATCGTCTTCATTTCCAGTACATTTCTTCCCTCGAAATCAAAGTAATAAATATCACCGTCCGGATCATCCACAACCGATGTCCCCGGATACCAGGCCTGATACGTATTATCCAGAAAGGCTCTCAGATAACATCCCGGATACTGCCATCCTTTTCGGAACCATAGTCTCAGATACTCCCACTTATTTTGAAGAAGTTCTTTATTATTCACATAATTTTTGATCTGGTCTGCCAGAAACGGATTATATTGTGACCACTGTTCTCTGTCCATGATCTGATCCAGCAGCTGCAATTCCTCACTGTCAAACGCCGCTTCTCCCTTATCTGTATATACCCTTGCAATCTGCTGGAGCGGTACACACAGAGCCTCTACCGCGGAACCTTTTTCCGCATGGAGCAGAGTTTCCATTTCCACAGACAATAGCATGGTCAGCAGAATCGTTCCCGCAAACAGTGAAATGATCTTTCTTTTCTGCTTTTTACAGAAAACCGCGCACAACACCAGATAAAGAAAAACCGCATAAATTACATTTTTCCGATACAGCGCTCCCACGATCAGGCTGCACGATAATGCTGCGATTTTCTCTTTCTTCCGAAAAAATCCCTCCGTATTCTCATACAATTCATACAACAGGTGAAATGCAATAAAAAGTGCCAGAGAGCATACCACATCCTTGGTCGTACTGACGGAAAACAAGGCAATCGTCGGCAGAAAAGCATAAAAACAAAATCCGACTCCCAACAGCCATTTTCTATTCAATCGCCGATACCAGAAATCCAGACTGTAGGAAAAGGCCGCCGCACAAAGTGTCATCTGGAAGCAGGAGTGTAGAAATACTGCCTTCTCCATCGTCCCAAATATCCGGTATCCTAATGTGATAACGCCTCCCATGACCAACGTGCTGAGTAACGAATGGTGTGTATTATACGGCACCTCCGGATACATCACCTGAGGCACCTGCCCATAAATATCATAATTATAAAATCCGGGATCATTGGAAAGGAGCACCGGCAGCCAGGCTATCAACAATCCTGCAAAAATCAAAAATATTCTCTTTCCGATACCTTTCCCGATACCGTCCTCCTGAACTGCCTTGTCTCTCCCTGCATGTACAAACAGCCATCGCAGCATCTGTCCAAAAAGTAATGTCTCTGCTATCCACCACAAAATCCAGCCTGCCATAGGGACCTGTTCCAGCCACGACTGCATCGTTCTATGTACGGAAGTATGGTATTCTATACTGATCCGGCATCCCACTGTCTGACAGGTTGCCAGTAATATCGCAGGTATTCCTACAGCAAATCTGTCAGTCCAGTCCAAGTCTCTCCCTGATGCTGTCCGCTGCAATATTCCAGTCACCCATTTCTTCATATGCGGCATCCATCTTCTCCTTTTCTCTGGCAGCTCGCTCCGTATCTCCGGTCTGAAGAAATGCCTTATACATGGACGCCGCCTCAAAATATCTCGCCACACCATAGCATTCCTTTTTCGTTCCGGACAGCAAGCCGCCGTACACCATATCCTCATGATAATTTACTACTAAATAAGCATAATTTTCACTCTGTACATTATTCTCCATCCAGTTGGTCTTCGCAGGACGGGAAAAGGCGTCATTTAATTGCCGGAACATATGAATGGTTCCCCAAAACAATATCAGGCACAGGGCTATGATCACAAGATTCATCACAAGCAGCGCGCCTCTCTGCTTCTGTGCCTGTTTCAGCTTACTCTTCAGATTTACCATAACCCATCACCTCGCCTTTTTCTTCCAGGAATAAGATTTTTTGTGCATTTGACATCGTACCGAAATTCTCTGCCTCTTCCGGGGTCATGCCAAAATAGGTCTGCAGCAGTGCCTTTTCATTCTCTTCCATCCGGAGAATGGCTTCCTTCTGCTCCTCCGGCAGTTCCCGATATTGTTTTGCCCTATAATCATTATCCACAGGATGCAGAATCCTTTCCAGCTGCTCGTAATAATCCGAAATATTTTCATACAGACCGGGAAGTATGGATACATTGCCAGAGTTGATAGTAACTGCCTTCATCAGACTTTCATAAAAGTAACGATACGCTCCGCTGGCTTCCATGAGCAGCTGATATTTTTCATAATTATTATTACTGCTATAAGGCCGGATGTAATGCCTGTCGCAAAAAGCTGATAAGCCTATGTAATCCTCATCTTCCAGATATTGTTCCATCTGTTTCATATAGCTGCTCTGCCGGATCCCTGCATCAAACTGCAGCAAGCCTCTGTGGATGCTCCAACTACGTGCAGATACTACAAACACCACCACACACAGGATCACCAGCACTGTGATGATTATCATATGTGACATGATCTCCGTATTTTTCTCCGCCACTTCATAGACATCACTTTTGGTATCCTCAAAGTTGCTCTTGTAATGCTCCATGTCTTTGACATGCTGTGCGGCTTCTTCATTCGGTCTTCCGCAATGCGGACAATATGCCTGCTCCAATGTCAGATTGCCCCCGCAATATTTACATTTCATCATTGCTTTTATGATCCTTTCCTATTCGTTATGCTTCTTAATGTATTCCTCGCAATCCTCATATCTGGGATAACCGTAATTATTTCGCAGACTATCCTCGAATTTTTTCTCTTCTTCTGCGGTAAACGTATAACGGTCTGCCAGACTGTTCAGGGTTGCTTCCACATAAGGACGGATATACTCCCTGTCTTTCTCCGTCAGAATGACCTCGCTGTAGTCCAGTCCCCGCATCATCCAATAATCATCCAGCAGCAATGCCTGCTGATACTCATTCAAAGTCTCTCCACTCTGCTCCAGTGCCAGATATTCCCTCGCATCCCGACAGCTCATGCGCCAGCGGAAAATACCACTGTGTTCCCATCGGTCTATGGTTCTGTTCTCTTCGACAGCCTGCTCATAAAAATCCATCAGTGCTTCCAGATCCTTCTCCTGATAGAGACGGTCCAGTATCGGAAAGTTCTCTTTTTCCCACAGATAATCCGCTCTGGCATCCCTGGGTTCTATATACCGCACCCGGAACACAATTACCGCAAGTATCGCTGCCAATGCCGCCAATAAGATCAGAAGCTTAATCACAAATTTCTGGTTCTTTTTCAGTTTTTTCTTCAGTTCCTTCTCCGGTACCTGCTCCAACTGCTGCATATCCTGCCGCATGCTTTCCAGCTTCCCCAGATATTCCGCTTCGGCGCCCTTGTAATTCAGGCTTCCGCAATAGGGACACTTCGGAAGGGTATCCTCAAATTCTGCCCCACAGGAACTGCAGATGATCTTTTTAACTGTGGTATCTGCCATACAAATCCTCATATCTTTCCACAACCTGCACACTTTGGACTGCCGGTGCAAAGCTGCTTATTGTTCACAATCATTATTAATATACAACACAAAAATGACACGTGCAATGCAGAATCACTTTTTGCACACATCTTGAGGTTTTTGTCTCTTTCCTGTAAAATAAACTCAGTCGAAAAACCTGCCCGCAGTTCAAAATTGCGGGTTGCTGAAAGGAATGACGATCGATATGTATGAGAACGGTTTTCTGGATCCGGCCTATATCACACCGGAGGAACAACAGATTTTAGACGGTAATATTGCCGTTCAGAAGAATCTCTACACCAGCAAACAGGATTTTGTAGTAGAGAGTGATAAATTTTTGGAACACTCCGAAGATGATATTACTCTGCGTCGCCACACCCGCTTTGTGGATTTTCCAAAGCATAAACATGATTACGTGGAGATCTTTTATTGTCTCTCCGGTTCTGTCACACATGTCATAAATGAAGAAGAGATCTGTCTCCGCCCCGGGGAACTTCTATTTATGAACCAACATATCGAACATGCGGTAATAGCCTGCGGCCAGGAAGATCTGGGCATTAACATCATCATCCGCCCCGCCTATTTCCAGAATATCCTGACTTTGATCAACAAGGATAATATTCTGGCGGATTTTATCATCAATGCGCTGGAAGGTGACAGTTGTGTCGGTCAGTATCTGTACTTTACCGTCTCCGACAATCCCTGCATCCAGAACCTCATCCACAATGCGGTCTTCCTTCTGTTACAGCAGCCTCAGAACTGGCATAAGCTCTCGGAACACACCTTTGCCCTGCTGTTCATGCATATCTTAAGCAATGCGGAAAATATTTTATTAGACCAGAAAGATGAGCAGAGCAATGTCCTGATGGTGGTGGTACGCAGATACCTGGCGGAGCATTATGATATCGGAACTCTTCACGAACTGGCTGCACAGATCGGGTACACCCCCTCTTCCCTGAGCCGTATGATCAAAAAATATTCCGGCACTACCTTTAAGGAAATACAAACACGGCAGCGTATGCGGGTCGCTATGAATCAGCTGTCCCACACCGCGCTGCCGGTGTCTGAGATTGCCCTGTCTGTAGGCTATGAGAATCAGAACTTCTTCTACAAACAGTTCAAAAAAATGTATGATATGACACCTAACGAGGCGCGTTTAAAATCGCGCCGATAACGTCAGGCATTCAAGATATAACGGTTCGAGGCTCCTTCGTGTGTCCCTCGGATCGTTATTTTTCATATAAGAACTCTTCCGGAAGGGTCACACCGAAGTCCTTTGCCAGATGGCGAAAATCATCGGGGGTAATGGTCTGTCTCTTATTCGGCTGCATGGACAACATCTTCACCAGAATTTCTGCGGATTTTTCTACGGTATGCATCAGACCGAAGGTCAGGTCGAAGTCTTTGCCTGCGGCAAAGGTTCCATGATGTGCCCAGATGGCCAGATCGTATTTCTTCATCAGTTCGGAGGTAGCTACTGCGATCTCTCTGCCGCCCGGTACCATCCAGGGCACTACGCCCACACCATCCGGGAATACTACGGGACACTCGGTTGCCATCTCCCACAGTTCTCTGGTGAATACCTTATCCTCCAGAGGAAGCACGAATGTCAGCGCAATGATATTGGTGGTATGTGCATGATATACCACACGGTAGTCGGGATCCTGCAGCTTCTTCACTTCCAGATTCATCAGGTGGCTGGGGAGCTCGGAGGTAGGTCTGCCCCCGTTTACCAGACCCCATACGATACGGTAATTCTCACCCTTGTCGTCAAGTTCGATCATGCAGATAGAATCTTCCGGCTTAATGCTGACATTACGAAAATATTTGCCACTGCCGGTCACCAGGAAATACTCTCCTGCCAGTGCGGGAACTGTGGTGCCGATGGGCTGGAACTCCTTCGGCTCAAAGTTCTCCTTTACCAGTTCTACCTCTTCCGGCTTCACACGGTAAGACAGGTTGCCGCCGTTACGTTCATGCCATCCCTGCTGCCATCCGTCATCTGCCATTCTGATAAATCCCTGTACAAATTCTGCATCTAAAAATTTCATGATAATACCTAACCTTTCTATCGTCTGCAACCTCCCGGCCGCAGACATAATTTTCAAAATTATAAGCATTTTCTACACAAATGCTATTATCTGGTAATGATATCTACCGGCACATTTAATATTTTAGCAACCTTCAGGATCGTGTCAATATGTCTGCCGGCAGCTGCTGCCATATGATGGGTAGGGCCTGCCTCGCTCCAACGGTTCACGAACTCTCTGCAGGGGATTGAGAATTTGGTACGCATATTGGTGTCACCGAAAGTGAAGATCGGGCCGGGCTGATTCTCGCCTTCTGCCACAACGAACTTGAAGTTGCCGTCCTTATCCTGCGTGATAGCCAGATAGGTCACCGGGCCTACGGGAGGATAGAACTGAGTCAGATATCCGCCGCCTACCTTGCCGTGGAATACCTTAACGATCTTCATGGTGGGCTTATGTGCCAGAGAGATATCCGCATCGCCGGATCCGGAATGACCGATGATGCAGATATCCTCGTTGAAATCAATAGAGTACATCTCGGACAACTGTCCCATACCGGAGATCGTCTTCAGAATGGACATTGCCATGGCAACTTTCATATCACCTTCTACGGCACATGCGGTACCTTGCTTGATCAGCATGGAAAATGCAGGGATCAGCATGGAATCCAGTTTACCGGCTACTCCCTGTGCCTTACCGGCATAATGGGAGGCGATCATGCTTAAGTCTTCATCCTTCGCCCACTGCTCGAAAGCAAGCACATGCTTTGCCATATCCAGAATATCTTCGTCATCTGCGGTAGCGCCACCCTCTACTTCGAAGGTATCGATGATGTCCTGTGCCTTCGCCTTAATAGCTTCGGTATCGGTAATATCGTCTGCAATAGCCCACATATCTTCCCAGTCAAACTGCTTGGTATACAGGCCCATTCTGTTGTAAAGGTTGGTCTCATCGATATAGAGATCCATCATTCCGGGATAAGGGCGGCCGATCTGGGCAATATTGGTCTGACGGAAACGTCTGCGGACCTGAGCTGCCTTACACCAATCTTCGATCTGAGCTGCCACCTCGGGGTCGCCGCCTTCTACCACGCCAGTGATTACAGCATGTCTCTTGCCTGCACGCTCCAGGTCTGCCACAGCCTCACCTACGGCACCACAGGCATACAGGTCACCCAGCCAGATGGGAATATCGGTATTGGCATAGTCCGGCGCCAGCTTCTTCTGCACATTGATACATACTACAGGCACATCCAGATCACGGATCGCGGGAAGTACGTTATAGGAAGTTGCATAGGTCAGCAACTGCAGGAATACCAGATCTACGTCTGCAGCACGGAATTTATCACCTGCTGCCATAGCCTGTTCCTTGGTGGTCACCATGCCACCATCAACGATATCTACAGTATCGGGAATCGTCTTCTTGAAATCCTCATACTGTGCCTCGAAATTAGGCACCAGCTGGGGGAACTGGGGCAGATATGCTCCCAGAGCGATGGAAAATACACCGATCTTTGCCTTTGTGTTTACTAACATTTATAATTTCCTCCTTTTATAAGGTTATTTTTATGATGTCGGGGTCAAAAGCCCCCGACTTTGATGCCTACGGATTGCTCCGTGCTACGCACTCCCACGTCTCCGCTCCGCTTCGGTCCGTGCTAGACATGTGCCACTGGCACATAGCACCCTACCCAATATTCGCATATCGTGGGATTATCATCCCACTTTTATGCTCATATCGGGGCGGGTCCTAAGGTCTTTCGCCCACTTATGAGCAAGCTCATGTGGGCTTAGACCTTTTGACCCTGGCATCATTTTTATTACTTTGCCGGAGCAAATGTCTTAATTTCAAAAGACTCCCGGACACATTTTCTGGCACTCTTCAGATCTGCAAGATCTCCTGCATGGATCATCTGCGCCAATAGGTTGCCGATAGCGGTTGCCTCACCGGGACCCGCATATACGGTCTTGCCCGTAGCATCCGCTGTCAACTGGTTCAGATATGCTGCATTGGAACCGCCCCCGATGATATGGATGCTGTCATAGGTCTTCCCGGCGATCTTCTCCAGACCTCTTACGGTCTCTCCGTAGGACTGTGCGAGACTGCGGTATACTACGGAAGTCAGCTCTCCCACGGACTCCGGTACCGGTTGTCCTGTCTTATGACAGTACTGTCTGATGGCTTCCACCATGCTGTCCGGAGAGAGAAAACTCTGGTCATTCACATCCACTCTGGAAGGGAACTCCTTGCTTTCCTCCGCCATATCGCACAGCTGTGCAAAAGAGTATGCATCGTTATATTCGTGTCTTACGGACTGGATCATCCACAGTCCCATAATGTTTTTCAGGAAACGGAACCGGTGATCGTAACCGCCCTCGTTGGTAAAGTTGGCCGCTGCGGCATCCTCTGTAATGACCGGTTTCAGGGATTCGATTCCCATGAGAGACCAGGTCCCCGAGCTGATATAAATGCCGTCTCCTTCTGTCTGAGGAACTGCCATTACGGCCGATGCGGTGTCATGGCTTCCACACAGTACCACTTCCAGATCGAATCCTACTTTCTTCTGAATCTCCGGAAGCAGCTGGCCCACTTTCGTTCCGGGCATCTGCAGCGGCAGAAAAATATCCTCCGGGTAACCCAGCTTACGGATCAGCTCCTTATCCCACTGGAAGGTATCGGGATTCACCAGCTGTGTCGTGGAACCGTTCGTGTACTCCGACAATTTATTGCCCGTCAGACGGAAACCGAAGTAATCCGGCAGCATGAGAAGTGTCTTTGCCTGCTGTAAAAGCTCCGGAGTCTGCTGCTTTACTGCCATCAGCTGATAAACGGTATTGAAAATCTGCTTCTGGATACCTGTTTTTCCATACAGTTCGGTCTCCGGCAGGATCTTCGCCACCTCCGCGTCCATGCCATCCGTGCGGTGATCACGATAACCGTAAGTATCACCCAGAATTTGATCCTTTTCGTCTAACAGAACATAATCCACCGCCCAGGTGTCAATAGCCATGCTCACCGGGATCTTTCCCAGTTCTTTGCATTTTTTCATGCCAGCAACGATCTCGCCGAACAGACGGTTCACATCCCACAGAAGCTTTCCGTCCTTATGATCCATGCCATTCTCAAAACGATAGATCTCTTCCAGCTCTATTTTGCCGTTCTCCAGGTGTCCCAAAATATGTCGTCCACTGGAAGCACCGATATCCACGGCCAGATAATATTTTTCCATAAGATATCCACAGCCTCCCTTATCTGAAACTGAATACCTGTGTAAGAAGCGGCTGTGCTCCTGTAACAGGATCCTTCTCCATGATTAGAATATCTTTCATATATTCATCCCATTTTTTCACTACATCGCTCTCTGCCTGCACTTTTGCCGCATAGTCGACACCCTTTTCACATTCGTAATAACCGAACAGTTCCTCGCCCTGCATCCAGATAGAGTAATTTACAATTCCGGCATTTGCCAGAACTTCCTTCATCTCCGGCCAGATATTATCATGTCTCTTCTTATATTCTTCCTGCATTCCCGGTACAATTTTTCCGCGCCATGCGTATTTTTCCATACTAACCACCATACCTTTCTATGTATTCCGATGCACCTTTGGGCGGACAGACCACCCGATCGTCATTGATTCTGTTTTTATTGTAGCTCTGCACTTTTGATTTCGAAATGACATTATTTGCTCCGGGCACTGTCCGATTTTGCCCGAATGAAAATGGCGCCGTTCATTCTGTTATGCACAAGATACAGGAATTATGTTATGATGAGTAATCATAGAGAAAGAGAGTTTTTCATGGAACGAACACTAATTTATACTGCTGATAATTCCATAGTCTCCATGCCGGTCAGCCGCTTTCTGAAGCAAAAAGGCTTCTCCTCACAGAATCTGGTGCAGTTAAAAAAAGACCCCTCCGCTGTACTGGCAAACGGGATTCCCTGCTTTATGAATCATATACTGCAGCCCGGCGATACCCTGACACTGCATATCCGGGAAAATCATTCTTCTGAGAAGATTCCCCCGGTAAATCTGCCATTAAATATTGTCTACGAGGATGCGGATCTTATGGTGATCAACAAGCCTGCTGGAATGCCGATCCACCCTTCCATGAACAATTATTACAATTCCCTGGCGAATGCCCTCGCGTACTATTTTGAACAGCAGAACTGTCCTTTCATCTTCCGCTGCATCAACCGCCTGGACCGGGATACTTCCGGTCTGACCATCGTGGCGAAGCATTATGTCAGCGCCGGTATACTGTCTGCCATGATTGCCAATAAAGCGACTTCCGGCATCACGCGGGAATATCTTGCCATTGCAAAAGGCTCGGTACGTCCCTTAGAGGGAACCATCACCGCACCCTTAGGGCGCAAGGAAGGCTCGATCATCGAGCGGACGGTGGATTTTGAAAACGGGGAATCTGCGGTTACGCATTACAGAGTACTGGACGAAAAAAATGGGCACAGCCTGGTCTCTCTCATCTTAGAGACCGGCCGCACCCATCAGATACGGATTCATATGAAACACCTCGGTTATCCCCTGATCGGAGATTATCTGTACAACCCGGATATGGAACGGATACAAAGGCAGGCGCTGCACGCATGGAAGCTGATCTTCCGCCATCCCATCACCGGGGAAATACTGTCCTTTACCGCACCGTTGCCGAAGGATATGGCGATGGTAGCGGGAGATACCCCGTGGAGCATATCCTGAATCTGCTTAGTCTGCAAGCAGTCATGCAGATTCCTATGGTGCAGTATTATGCACGCAGTTTCTTCAGTGCTTTCTCCCGGATCAGGCATTCACCGTGTTCTTCCAGATATCTTATCTTCTGCTCGTCTGCGGCATACAACGCTGCGAATTCCATAGCCTGGATGCAAGCTCTGCTGTAGCGCTCGTAGGACGCACCGCCCTTCTGCACATAGACATAGCAGGTGCCGTCTTCCATCCGGTACAACGTGCTGTTGATCCGCAGGTTCGCCGGTAATACGGCGGCATATTCGATTACTCTGCCGATATTGCGGAAGGCAAAGATTGCAAACTGGGGCTTTGCCGCTTCCTCTGCTTTTCCCTTTGCTTTCTTATTTTTCCCGGCATTGTTCTCCGTTTCTTCCTTCGCCTGTTTTCCCAGCGTAGCGCCGATCTCTGCCTTCTTCTCCTCGAAGACCCGTTTCATTTCCTGCAAAGCCTGCAACAGCTGTGCACCGTTTTTATTCTCCAACGGTTCTTTCTCGGAAAATACCAGTACCAGTCCTTCATCCGGCAGCATCATGATCTGTAGGTCAAACGCATACTTCGGCGGCTTGTAGCCTACCTCTTCCTCTGCCTGTTCGATGATCTCCTGTACCACTTCTTTTGCTTTATCACTGCGGGTCACAAAATCTTTATAATCAATATCGTACTCTTCCAGCTCTTCGTTGGAAAGAAAACACTTTACGGTCTTATCATCAATTCGTTCTATTTTCATAGCTATCACCTCTTACTGTTATATGTATGATAGCATAAAAATGTTGTGATTTCCACTGTCCAAATTATGAAAACACTATAAAGCTATTCTGACAACTAACTTTTGTGAAACTTATTAACTTGAAAGTTAGTGAAATAATCCCCGTAGCCCTTGGCAAGGTATAAGAAACGCGGCACGCTCGTACTTTAGTA
>OHJE01000405.1_pt1 | contig 20311 bp, 13 predicted proteins | sample 1568491 | NCBI WGS metagenome assembly OHJE01 (sample SAMEA3879609, study PRJEB24766) | human gut metagenome | biome: human-associated habitat; feature: feces | place: USA | collected 1985/1987
AGGTGTTCCGCCGCAGCGAAAAAAAAATCCGAACCCGCCGGCGGGCCATCCGCGCGGTCATGGTCTGCGTGCCGCTGGTTTTGTGTCTCACAGCCTTCAGCCTGCTTGTGCGGCCCGGACTACCATCCTCCCCCGATGGAGCTCCGCCGAAGAACAACGCCGCATCCCCTCCCCCGGCTGTTTGCCGCATTGATGTCAGCGGGGCAGGCCAGGTCACATCCATTACCGATGAGGGGCGCGTCTGCGCCATTGCCGACACCCTTGCGGCGCTGAACGATGCCCTCGGGGTGGAGCCCTCCGGCGGCAGTGAGTCCGCCGGGGCAGAGGGCCTCACCATCACCCTGTTTGCCGAAGACGGCCCCCAGGCGGTATACCGACTGACCGACGACACCCTGACTAACATAACCACCGGCAGCGCTATGGCCCTGACCCGGGAGCAGAGCGCGGCGCTCTCCGCTCTCCTGGCCCCGGAGGCCGCAGATAATCCATAAAAAGGAGGTTCCCCCTATGAAAAAGAAAATCTGGATCTGTATCGCAGGAGTCGTGCTGCTGGCCATCCTCTTTGTCCCCATTCCCAGCGGCACGTACAAGGACGGCGGCACCCGGGCCTACTCGGCCCTGACCTATAAGATCGTTAAATGGCATCGGGACACCGGTTCCGATGTTTACAAGGCCACCAGGGTCTACTGGCTGCCGAATAACTTCAAGTCCATTGATTCGCTGTGGGCCGGGGAGGAGGCATACGTACCCCATCACTTCACGGCCACCGTTCTGGAAATGCAGAGCGGTCACGCCCTGGTGCAGCCGGTGGAGGATGAGATGGAGGCCGGCGTGGGCAGCGCGATCTCGGTGGATACCTCCGCTCTGGAGGACATCGGCGCCCAAGTAGGCAGCGATGTGGAGATCTACTACACCGGCAATATCCGGGAGACCGCCCCCGCGCAGCTCCGGCCCACTAAGTGGGAGATGGCCACGGATCTGCGCCACCGGGCCTACACCGACTCCTGGCTGAACCCGGAGGCCGCCCAGCCTATGGACGAGATGATCGATCCGGTCATCATCTCCCGGATCTACTCCGATTGCTTCTTCGCCCGTCCCGTGGTCCCCATGCCCTACGAGATCAAGTTCAACGGCGAGCTGCCCCCGGAATGGTGCGTGGGCGACCAGGTGACCTGCACCTGCGAAAACATCCTCTACGACCAGGATAACCAGCGGATGGAGGCCGATTTCATCAGCCTGGCCCCCAGCGATTGGCAGATGGACCCCATCGAGGACTATAAGCCGGTGATCTACCTCTACCCTGAGGAGGAGACGCAGGTGTCCGTGCATTTGACCCTGGACGGACACCTCACCTGCACCTATCCCGCCTATCAGAACGGCTGGACCGTCACCGCCGCCCCCGACGGCACCCTGACGGACAGGCGCGGTCAGACCTACAACTACCTGTACTGGGAGGGCGAGACCTATGCCCGGTGGGACATGACAAGGGGCTTCTGCGTAAAGGGCGAGGACACGGCGGTCTTTTTGGAGCAGGCCCTGGCGCAGCTGGGCCTCACCCGCCGGGAGGCCAATGAGTTCATCGTCTACTGGCTGCCCCTTATGGAGCGGAACCCCTACAACGTCATTTCCTTCCAGACGGATGCCTATACCCAGGCGGCCGGGCTGCACATTGACCCGGCTCCGGATACCCTGATCCGGGTGTTCATGGCCTGGCAGAGCTCGGACTCCTTCGTAAAGCTCCCCGCCCAGGCGCTTACCGCGCCTGCACGCACGGGCTTTACCGTGGTGGAATGGGGCGGCACAAAAATCTCCTGACACACGCATAAGCTCGGTGTAATGTAAAATCGGCACAGCTGCTTGACTGTGCCGATTTTTTCGGGTCTCATACTGATTTATGCCCGCTTGAGGATGCGCCCGGCCTTTACGCCGGTGTATTTGCCCTTTTCCACGGCCACGGCGCCGTCCACCAGCACATAGTCCATGCCCTGGGCCAGAACGCAGGGGTTTTCGTAGGTGCCGGGCTGATGCAGCTTTTCCAGGGCAAAGACGTTGATGTCCGCGTCCATACCCGGGGCCAGGACACCCTTTCCTGCAAGGCGCAGGACCTGGGCGGGCTTTTGGGTCATTTTATGCACCGCCTGCTCCGCCGTCAGCACGCCCTGCTCCTTCACAAAGTGCTCCAAAAGATGCACGAAGGTGCCGTACACCCGGGGATGCAGCATCCCGTCCGTGGGATAGGTGGAGTCGGAGATGACGTTGGAAAGGGGGCTTTGGAGAATGGTCACGATGTCCTCCTCCGAGGCCATGAAGTCCACCATGGTGATCTCGCAGTGCTCCCGCACCAGCAGGTCGCAGCAGCAGTCCAGGGGATTCTGCCCCCACAGGGCGGCAATCTCCGCGATGCTCTTGCCCTGGTAGGGATGGTCCTCCGGGCAGTGGAGGCTGGTGAGTCGGATGCCGTCCCACCCGGCCAGCTTGGCGATGTCGTCAAAGCCGTCGCCCCGGCGGATGCGCTCCGCCAGCTCCCGCCGAGCCCCCTTGTCCTGCAGCCGCTGCACCACCGCCTCTATGCCGCCGGTGAGAAAATCCGGGGGCAGAATGTGGATGAGCTGGGTGGAACCTGCAGTGTAGGGGTACACATCGCAGCCCACCTCCAGGCCCTCCTGCCGGGCCTGCTCCAGCATGGCCAGGGCCCGGGAGATCTTCACGCCCCAGTTGTCCCGGCCCATGGCCTTCAGATGGCTGATGTGAACGGGTATGCGCAGGGCCCGGGCCACGGTGAGCATTTCCTCCAGAGCCTCCAGCACGCCGCCGCCCTCCTGGCGCATATGCACTGTCACGGGGATGCTCTGCCCCGCCAGAGGCTCCAACGCCCGAATCAGCTCCTGCGTGGTGTAAAAGCACTCCGGGGCGTAGCCCAAGCCCAGGGAAACGCCCAGGGCCCCGTCGGCCAGGGCCTGCTCCATGGCCCGATGGATGGCCTTATAGTGCCTGTCCTCCAAATGCTCCAAAGCGTAGCCCGCCGCAGAAGCGCGCAGCACGCCCGCGCCCACCAGCATGCCGGTGTGAATGGATGCCTCGGGCTGGCCGGCAAAAAAGTCCGCCAGGGAATCCGTGGGCACCTGCTTGGGCATCTCCCCGCAGATGGGCTGCAGGTAGGCGGCAATCTCCGCCCGTTTTGCCCGGCGCATAGGCGCGGCGGACAGACCGCAGTTGCCGTTTACGATGGTGGTCAATCCCTGGCGCAGCTCCGGCTGGCCGAAGCCGGGCCGCCAGGCTGCCAGATCCGCATGGCGATGGATGTCGATAAAGCCCGGGGTCACCAGCTTCCCATCGGCGCTGATGATCCGCCGGGCGTGGGCTCCGGGCAGGGTGCCCACTTCCACGATCCTTCCGTTTTCCACCGCCACATCGGCGGCATAGGGGGCACTGCCGGTACCGTCCACCACGGTACCGCCCCGAATCAGCAGGTCTAACATCCCTCTTGTCCTCTTTTCACAGAATCATTTTTCAGCAGGGGCAGCGTCACAGTAAACCGCGTTATGCCCTCTGCACTGGTGCAGCCGATGCTGCCGCCGTGGGTCTGCACAATGCTTTGGGCGATGGCCAGTCCCAGGCCGAAGCCCTCCCCGCCGGTGCGGGACTCATCCACCCGGTAGAACCGGTCGAACAAATGCGGCAGCTTTTCCGCCGGGATGGTCTCCCCCCGGTTTTCTACCTGCAGGAGAGCGCCTCGCCCCTCCCGGCGCAGCAGCAGGCCCACAGGCGTCCCCGCCGCCGCATATTTCATGGCGTTATCCAGCAGGATATCCGCCAAGCGGCGCAGCTGCACGGCGCTGCCCCGCACTGTCAGCTCCGGCTGGATGTCGTAGCTAAGCTCCCGGCCGCTCTCAAAGGCCACCGGCTCAAAAGCCAGAGCACTCTCCAGCACCGTGTCCGACAGGTTTACAGCGTCCAGGGTCTGCTTTGCCCCGCTCTCCGTCCGGGCCAGGGTCAGCATATCCTCCACCAGGGCCTTCATCCGCAGGGATTCGGCGCGAATCCCCTCCACATACTGTTTGGTCTTCTCCGGATCCTGCTCTCCTCCCGCCAGCTCCGTAGAGGAAAGGATCACCGTCAGAGGTGTTTTCAGCTCATGGGACGCATCTGACACAAACTGCTTCTGCTCCTGCCAGGCCCGCCGCACCGGCCGCACCGCAAAGCCCGCCAGCCAATAGCTCAGGCCCGTCAGCACCAGCAGGGCCGTCAGGGTAACCAAGCCGCCGCGCAGCAGCAGGCTGCGCATGGTGGCCCGCTCCATGGAGCAATCGGTAAAGGCAATGCGCACCGACACGACCCCCACCCGGCGCATATACCGCAGGGAATAATCCTTCAGCACACCGCTGTCGTTTTTCTCCTCCAGGGCCGAGCGCACGATATCCAGCACCAGGTCCTGATTTTCCAGGTTGTAGTAGCTGCTGCCGGAGAGGCGTATCGTTCCGCCGGCAAACACCTCCGCCACAAAACAGGGCTGGCCACTGCTGCCGGGCAGCTGGTTCTTGTCGGCATTTCCCTCCAATGCGGCAGCCAGATGCTCCTCACTGCTATGCACCATCTGGCTGCGGGTGGACAGGGCCAGGACCACCAGGGCGCTCAGCAGCACCGCCGCCACCGTCACCAAACTGATGCCCACGATCTTCAGCCGTAATTTTCGGATCATTCCTTTTCCTCCAGGCAATAGCCCACCAGGCGCACTGTGCGGATGCGCATGTTAGAGCGTACCAGCTCCAGCTTCCGCCGCAGGAAAGAGATGTATACCTCCACATTGTTGTCCTCGGCATTGGACTCATAGCCCCAGGCCTTGAGCAGCAGCTGCTCCTTGGACAGGATCTGCCCGCCGTTGCGCATGAGCATCTCCAGCAAATCGTACTCCTTGCGGCTGAGCCGGGCGCTGCGCTGGCCGCAGGTCACCTGAAACGTCCCCGGGTCCAGCACCAGGTCGCCCCGATGGATGCGATCGTCGCCGCCGCTCTCGCCGTTGCTCCGCCGCAGCAGCAGGCGCACGCAGGCCAGCAGCTCCGGCGTCTGAAAGGGCTTGGTCAGGTAATAGTCCGCCCCTTGGTCCAGGCCCCGCACCCGGTCGCTCAGCTCGCCCCGGGCAGTGAGCATCAGCACCGGCAGGCGGCTGCCGGTGCTCCGCAGCCGCAGCAGCAGGGCAAAGCCGTCCAGCCCCGGCAGCATCACGTCCAGCACCAGCAGATCGTAGATCCCCGATAAAGCGTTATCAAGGCCCGAGACGCCGTCGTTGCTCACGTCCACGGTGTAGCCCTCCCGGCGCAGCAGCTCCTGCAGATTCTGCGCCAGCCTTTTTTCGTCCTCCACCACCAGGATCCGCATTTCCCTGCCTCCCATTCGTTTTTCTTTATTGTATACCGAAAAGCCCGCCGGAACAAGTCCCGGCGTATAGCCATATGGTAAGCGGCCAGGCTTTAAAGAAAATTAAAAAAAGCGATTTTTGGCCGCCCCATTTTCCCGAAAACCGGGAGAGCACCTCATCCGCCCTCCCGGTTTTCGTTTTTATATGCTCTTTTGGGGTCATGCGCCCAGGGTCAGCAGATCCAGCAGTGCCTGAGCCGTAGCTGCAGACACCTTAAAAATGGCGGGGACATCGTTATACATAGCAAAATATCCGTCCTCATACGCCAGGCCAATGTAGACCGTAAAGCTGTCAGTGCTGCCGGTGCTGGTCAGATAGTTGACGGTGACCGTGGCCGCCGGGTCCGTCAGCCCGCAAATGGGCAGTGCGCCGGAGCTGGGGTTATAGTCCACGCAGGACTCCAGCTTCATGCCCTCGGCCAAGAGGGCTGTAAGCGCCGTCATCCGGTCAGACACGTCCGTACCGCTGCATAGCCAGTTGTCTCCCTCGCCCCGCGCCACGGTGACGTCCATTCCGCCGCCCCGGGCCTGAATATGCGTAAGCTTGTCCGCCGTCAGGGCCGGCAGGGTGGGCATCTCCACCAGCTCATAAATATTCCGGTCCATAAGCTGCACCAGCGCATCCGGTGCCACATAGATCTTGGTGGTATCTTTGTCCCGGCACATATAGTAGCCGCCGCCCTCCGCCGCCGCGCCGATCTGCAGGGACAGGCCGGTGCCGTCGTCGTTCTTGACCTCCAATGTGCGGTCCGGTCCGTCCAGGTCATAGGCGGTGATGTCGCCGGGGTTTTCCAGGGGCGTCAGCGTGTTCAGGGCGCTCACCTGGTCCAGCAGCTGCTGCATCAGTGTCTGATCCAGGGGCAAAGTGGTGTCGTCCTTCCACTGCCATTTCCCCTCTTCGTTTTTGGTGAAGCGCAGGGTGTAGCTGCTGTTTTTATAGATCATCTCCTGCGTGGAGGCCGTAACCAGCCCTTCGCTGTCCAAGGTGTCGGACGGTGCCTGCTTTTTGCCGCAGGCGGTGCATACCAGCAGCAATGCCGCCGCCAGGATCGCAATATATCTTTTCATGGACTGTCTCCTCATTTATCAAATCGACACGATTATAACAGATTTTTATCAAAAAAGAAACCCCTTCCGGGAAAATGCAAAAGGAGCGGCTCAGGCCGCTCCTTTTGCATGATAATTTATAGCAATTCCTTACAGATGGGACACGAACGTGCTGTTCACCGCCACAGTGCGGCTGATTTCAGAGGACTTGATGCTGCCAAAGACGGTGCTCATGATGGTCAGCGCCTTCTTGCCGTCGATTTCCGGCTCCCGGTTGTGCTCCAGGGCGTCCACAAACTCGTCGATAACGCCGGAGCGGGTGCTGGGCTCAAAGCTGTAAGCGGTGGATGTATTGCTCATATCCCGCACCACAATGGGGGCACCGGGATCGCTGTAGATGAGCATGATGCCCTTAGTGCCGTATAGGCAGGTGGAGTTGCACTCCTTGCCATACACCGTCCAGCTGGCTGCCAGGGTGCCCACGGCGCCGCCATTCATGCGCAGGATGCACAGGGCGTTGTCGTCCACGCCGATGAAGTGTCCGTGGTCGTCGTGCTTATTCAAGGTCATCACCTTGGCGGTGGTTTCGATGACCGTCTGTCCGGTGAGGTATTGCAGCAGGTCCAGCTTATGGATGCCCAGATCGCTGAGGGCGCCCATAGCGGCCTTGTCCTTATCGAAGAACCAGGCGTCCCGGTCCGGGGACCAGCCCTCAGGCCCGGCGTTGCCGATGGTGGTGCGGAAGGTGATGATGTCTCCGATGACGCCGCTCTCGATCAGCTCCTTTGCCCGGCGGTGCACCGGGTCAAAGCGCATATTGTGGCCCACCATCAGGTGCTTGCCGTTAAACTCGGCAGCGGCCACCATGGACTCGCACTCCGCCAGAGTCACGGCCATGGGCTTTTCCACCAGCACATGCTTGCCGGCGTAGAGGGCGGCGTTGGTGATCTCGGCATGGTTGCGGTTTTCCACGCACACGGACACCGCATCGATCTCCGGGTCGTTTATCAGATCGTAATAGGAATCATACACCTTTCCGCCATATTTCTCCGCCATTTGGACGGCGCGGGAGCTGATTTTGTCATAATAGCCCACCAGCTTGGCATCGGGGTTAGTAGCGTACTCCGGCAGGTGCCGGGTCTGGGCGATCTTGCCGCAGCCAATGATACCGATCTTAATCATAGTAGCGCCTCCTTGTGAACCTTTCGCAGATCTATTCTAAAATACAGATTATTATCTATGATGGATTATACCAAAAATTTCTGCCCAGTGAAAGACCTTTTTTATATTTTTTTCTTTTTCCCCGTTTTGTATTCTTTCTGTCTCCTTAGCAAAAAAAGCCTTGCTATTTTCCACAGGCAAGGGTAGAATGACTTTGGTTTAGATTAGGAGGATATTGCCCATGGTTTCCATCGTTGAAGTAACCACTCACCGCCAGCTGCGCCGGTTTGTGGACTTTCCGAATCAATTATATAAAGATGTGCCCCAGTTCGTCCCCGCCACCTACAGCGATGATATGGAGGATTGGAACAGGAAGAAAAACCCCGCCTTTTCCTACTGCGATGCCCGCTGCTGGCTGGCCATGCGCGGCTCTGAGATCGTCGGCCGCATCGGCGCCATACTCAGCCATAAATCCAATGAAAAGTGGGGCACCAACCGCCTGCGCTTCACCCAGGTGGATTTCATTGACGACATAGAGGTCTCCTCCGCCCTGTTTGAAACAGTGGAGAACTGGGCCCGGGAGCTGGACTGCTCCGCCGTACACGGTCCTCTGGGCTTCACGGACATGGACCGGGAGGGCATGCTGGTGGAGGGCTTTGACCGCCGCAGCTGCTTCTTTACATATTACAACCACCCCTATTATATGCAGCACATGGCAGCCCTTGGCTATGTAAAAGACGTGGATTGGGTGGAAAATCTCATTTCCGCTCCTGAAGATGAAAAAACCATCGCCCGCTGGGCCAAGCTCTCGGCCTATGTGCAGCGGCGGCAGAAGCTGCACATCCTGGAGGTCCGCACCCGGCTGGACTATTTCCCCCTGCTGAAGCCCTTTTTTCAGCTTGTGAACGAGGCGTATGCCCCGCTCTATGGCACCGTGGATCTGACCCCGGCACAGGTCAAAAAGTACAGCATGAAGTTCGCCCCCCTCATCAACCCCAAGCTTACCTGCTTTGTTCTCAATGAACAGGACGAGCTGGTGGCCTTTGGTGTCAGCGCCCCCAGCATTGCCGAGGCGCTGAAAAAGAGCCGGGGCCGGCTGCTGCCCACAGGCTGGGTTCATGTGCTCCACGCCTTCCGGGAAAATGACACCATTGACCTGCTGCTCATTGCCGTTCGGCCGGACCTTCAGGGAAAGGGCGTCAACGCCATCATTCTCAGCAAGGTGATGCAGGGCTGCCGAAAAATGGGCATCCGCTACGCCGAAACCGGCCCCATGCTGGAGGAAAACGAGAAGGTGCAGACCCAGTGGCAGAATTTCCCCCTGGAGCAGCATAAGCGCCGCCGCTGCTGGGTGAAGGAGTTGGACGCCGTTCCCTCCGCCGCTGCGCCTAACGAGTCCGCCTGTCAATAACGCCCTATATCCCCACACACCTCAAAAGGAACCGCCTCAGCGGTTCCTTTTTTTCTTCCCGGAGTTCACGTCCGCAGACGCGAAAAATTGCAATCATTTCCTCTCGCGGCATGTGCGTGAGAGGAAATACCTCTCAGGCGATAAGTAGTGGAATTCCGGCGCTTTGCGCCGGAATTCTGCGCGCAGCAGCCTGCAAGCCTTTTGTCGGAAAAACCCGGAGGGGTTTTCGGCAGGCTTCTCTCCGCACCCCCTCCGTCCCGGCGGCATAGTATGACCACGGAGAGTCATTCTCTCAGCAAAGGAGGCAGATCAAATGATTCATCTTCGCGGCGCGTCCTTTGTGTATCAGGCGCCCGACGGCGAGGTGGAGGCCCTGCGGCGGGTGGACATAGACATCGCCCCGGGGGAGTTTTGCAGCATGGTGGGCCCCTCCGGCTGCGGCAAATCCACGCTGCTGTCGGTGGTCTCCGGGCTGGAGCCTCTTACCGCCGGCACGGTGGAGGTGGACGGCGCCCCCGTCCGCGGCCCCTCCGGGAAGGTCGGGTTCATGCCCCAGCGGGATCAGCTGTTTCCCTGGCGCACTATCCGGGACAACGTGACCCTGGGGCTTACCGTCACCAAAAAGCGCACCCCCGAGGCCCTGGCCTATGCCGACGCGCTGCTCAAGCGCTACGGTCTGTGGGAGTTTGCCGGAAAGCGGCCCTCCCAGCTCTCCGGCGGCATGCGTCAGCGATGCGCCCTCATCCGCACCATGGCCACAAACCCGAAAATCCTGCTGCTGGATGAACCATTTTCGGCTTTGGATTTTCAGACCCGGCTGTCGGTGTCCTCGGACATCAGCCGCATCATCCGCCAGGAGGGAAAAACCGCCCTTCTGGTCACTCACGACATCTCCGAGGCCATCAGCCTCTCCGACCGCATTTTTGTTCTCAGCGCCCGGCCCGCCGTGGTGAAAAGCACCCACGACCTGACGGCCCTGCAAAATCTGTCGCCCCTGGAGCGCCGGGACACTGAGGCCTTTCACACCTATTTTCAAGCCATATGGAAGGAGCTGGATCACCATGAATAGCGCCTCCCCTTCCCCGGCCCGGCAGGCCTATCTGCTGGCCAACCGGCGGCAGAATCGGCAGGTACATCTGTGGCAGATAGCTCTGCTGTTGGGTCTGTTGGCCCTGTGGGAGCTGAGCTGCCGGATGGGCCTGTCCGATGGCTTCCTCACCAGCTGCCCCAGCCGCATGGCCGCCACCTTCGCATCCCTTTGCCGCAGCGGCGATCTGTGGCGGCATATCGGCGTATCCTGCGGCGAAACGGTCATCGGCTTCCTCTCCGGCACCGCAATGGGCACAGTGGTGGCCATCTGCATGTGGTGGTCGGGAAAGCTGGCCCGGATCCTGGACCCCTACCTGGTGGTGCTCAACGCTCTGCCGAAAACGGCCCTGGGCCCCATTTTCATTGTGTGGATGGGAGCCGGTCAGGGGGCCATCATCGTCATGACCCTGGCCATTTCGCTGATCGTGACCATTCTGAATATGTATCAGGGATTTCTCTCCACGGACGGGGAGAAGATCCGCCTCATGCGCTCCCTGGGGGCCAGCCGCTGGCAGATCCTGTGGCTGCTGGTATTCCCGGCCAACGCGCCCACCCTTTTTTCCACTCTGAAGGTGAACGTGGGGCTTTCCTGGGTGGGCGTCATCATGGGGGAGTTTCTAATCTCGCAGGCCGGATTGGGATATCTCATCGTTTATGGCTCCCAGGTGTTCAACATGGATCTGGTCATGACCAGCGTGGTGATCCTGGCAGCGGCGGCGGTGGTGATGTATCGGCTGGTGCTGTGGGTGGAAAAATTTTTGAATCGTTTTTGGGGGAAAGGACTATGAAAAAACTGCTGACATTTTTGCTGGCTGCACTGATGATCGTGCCGGGGCTGTGCGCCTGCGGCAAGCAGGACGCCACAGTGGTGCGGCTCAACGAGGTCACCCACTCGGTGTTTTATGCGCCCCAGTATGTGGCCATGAGCCAGGGATTCTTTGCGGCCGAGGGCCTGCAGGTGGAGCTTACCAACGGCGGCGGGGCCGACAAGGTCATGACTGCTGTGGTCTCCGGCCAATCGGACATCGGCCTGGCGGGGCCTGAGGCCAGCATCTATGTGTATAACCAAGGCAAGGCCGACCACACCCAGATCATCGCCCAGCTGACCAAACGGGACGGCTCGTTCCTGGTGGGCCGCACAGAGAGTCCCTTCTCCTGGGAGGATCTCCGGGGCAAGACCATCATCGGCGGCCGCAAGGGCGGCGTACCGGAGATGACCCTGGAATATGTCCTGCGGCAGAACGGCCTGACCCCCGGGGTGGACGTAACGGTAGATACCTCCGTGCAGTTCAACATGATGGCCGGGGCCTTCACCGGCGGCCAGGGGGACTATGTGGCCCTCTTTGAGCCCACTGCCACTCAGGTGGAAGCCGCCGGCCAGGGCTATGTACTCACCTCCATCGGCCAGGAGAGCGGCGAGATTCCCTACACCGCCTACTTTGCCAATCTCAGCTGGCTGGAAAATAATGCCGACACCGCCCAGCGGTTCGTAAACGCCATTGCCAAGGCCCAAAAATGGGTGGCCGAGCACACGGACCGAGAGGTGGCCGAGGCCATTGTGGATCAGTTTCCGGACACGAGTCTGGAGGAGCTGGAGGCCGTCACCGCCCGACATCGGCAGATCGACGCCTGGAACGCCACGCCCATTATGGAGCAGCAAGCTCTGGAGCGGCTGGAGACGGTGATGGAGCAGGCCGGCGAGCTGGCGCATAGCCAGTGGGTGCCCTTTGACGACCTGGTAAATAACACCTTCGCCCGGTATGCCGTAGGCTGAGGCTGTGCCGGGCGGTTCATATGGTAAAAAAGGTGAGACCCGGCGGGCCTCACCTTTTTTACTGAAGCAATCACTGCAAAGGGTTTATAGTCTGCTGTGCGCATAGCCGGCATCGCCCCAACGGCGCCGGTTATGATGCAAGCTCTCACGCACTATAGCTCTTTTTCTCATAGCTGCAGAAAAAGCCATTTTTATATTTAAATCATAGTTTTCCTATGCTATACTACTTATGGTACACAGTTAAGCATGTGCCATAAAATGTCTATAAAGGCTGATGCCTCAGCCGCCCACTGCTATGAAGCCTGCAAGCCAAATGATGGATATGTTCACTCTGTCCTGCGCTGCTCCCACACTGCCGGGCAGAAAGGCGGCCGGAGCGATCACTCGTAATTATATGCGGGCAAACCCCCTGTAAAGGCAGAGGTTTTGCCCGTTTGCTATGGGGAGGAACGACATGCCCAAGGTAACCATTTACGCACCAAACGGAAAGGTGTCTGTCCGGGAGATCCCGGCGGGGGCCCTGCTGCTCCACGCCCTGGGCGGCGGGGTGGAGACCCCCTGCGGCGGCCACGGCCGCTGCGGCAAGTGCCGGGTAACGGTACAGGGCCGGGTATCTCCGGCCGGGCCTCAGGAGACGGCGCTGCTGGGTCCGAGGGCCCTGCAGGAGGGCTTCCGCCTGGCGTGTCTTGCCACGGTGGAGGGCGATTGCACCGTGGTGTTAGACGCCAGCCGGGCCGTGCAGGCCATCAGCGGCGACGGTGCCATGCCCGCCTTTACCCCGGCACCCATCTTTGATAAATATGGCGCGGCGGTGGACATCGGCACCACCACCCTGGCCGCCCGGCTCTATGACCGGAGCGGCACTCTCCTGGCCCAGGCGGCAGCCCCCAACCCCCAACGGGTGTACGGTGCGGACGTCATTTCCCGCATAGAAAAGTCCCTGGCCGGGGGCCGGGAGACCCTGGCCAGGTGCATTCGGGACGGGGTGGACGCCCTGCTGCGGCAGATGGAGACCCAGGCAGGGATAGAGGCCGCCGCGGTGGACACCGTGGTCCTCACAGGCAACACCACCATGCTGTACCTGCTCACCGGCCGGGATGTGGACTGCCTATCCCACGCGCCCTTTCTCGCAGACGAGCTGTTCGGCCGGTACGCGGAGCCGGAGGAGCTGACGCTCTCGGCGGCGCCCGGGGCCAGACTATACCTCCCCCGATGCATGTCGGCCTTTGTAGGGGCTGACATCACCTCGGCCCTGGTGGCCAGCCAGATCTGTACCCGGGCGGAGAGCGCCCTGCTGGCGGACATCGGCACCAATGGCGAGCTGGCTCTATGGCATGAGGGCCGCCTGCTGTGCTGCTCCACCGCAGCGGGCCCGGTCTTTGAGGGCGCCGCCATCTCCCGGGGCATGCAGGCCGGCCCCGGAGCCATCGACCGAGTGACCTGGGATAGCGGCAAGCTCTGCTGCCATACCATCGCAGATGCCCCCGCTGCGGGTATCTGCGGCAGCGGCATCATCGATGCGGCGGCGGTGTTCTGCCGAGAGAAGATCATCGACGAGACCGGCGCCTTTACCGGCGAGGAGGCCGAATATCCCCTGACGCCGGAGGTAGCCCTGACCCAAAAGGACATCCGGATGCTGCAGCTGGCCAAGAGCGCCATCTGCGCGGGCATGCTGACCCTGCTGGAAGCGGAGGGCATCGCCGCAGAAGGCCCCCACCGGCTCATCATCGCCGGGGGCTTCGGCAGCATTTTGAATCTGCACAGCGCCGCCTGCATAGGCCTGTTCCCGGCGGAGCTGGAGGGCCGGGCCTGTGCCATCGGCAATGCCGCTCTGGTGGGCGCGTCCATGATGCTGCTGCGGGGTGAATTCCAGGCCCAGGGCACGGCTCTGGCGGAAATGTCCGAGACCGTGGACCTGAGCTCAAGCCCCGTTTTCATGGACAACTATGTGGAGTGCATGTCCTTTAAAGCCGAATAAGATCTGAAGGTTAAAATCACACCGGGCGCACATCGCATATTTGATGTGCGCCCGGCGCTTTATTGGTAAGGCAGGGATAAGGAATCGCTCTTTAGGGCTCAGCGGAGGAATATCGCAGCCGGAGGAGGTGACGAAGTTGACGAAGTTAGGGTGCTTGCAGCACTTCCGCCGGGTGACGGGGGCCTGAATTCAGCCTGAAAGCCGGCACCGCTTCCCCGCATCGGAAGTATTTGCATATGCAAAAAAAGTGTGGTATACTTTAGTATCAATCTGCAAACACTTACTGCATGGAAAGGAAGTTTTTAGATATGGGCCTGCTGACCAAGATTTTCGGTACATACAGTGACCACGAGCTGAAAAAGATCTATCCCATCGCCGATAAGATCGAGGCGCTGGAGGAGGAGTATAAAGCCCTCACTGACGCCCAGCTTCAGGCAAAAACCGCCGAGTTCAAGGAGCGTCTGCAAAATGGCGAGACTACCGACGATATTCTCCCCGAGGCCTTTGCCACCGTCCGGGAGGCAGCGGACCGGGTGCTGGGCCTGCGCCCCTACCGGGTGCAGCTCATCGGCGGCATTGTGCTGCACCAGGGCCGCATCGCCGAGATGAAGACCGGTGAAGGTAAAACCCTGGTGGCCACCCTCCCTGCCTACCTCAACGCCCTCACCGGCCAGGGCGTCCACATCGTCACCGTTAACGACTATCTGGCCAAGCGTGACTCGGAGTGGATGGGCAAGGTCCACCGCTTCCTGGGCCTTTCCGTGGGCCTTATCATCCATGACCTGTCCAAGGCCGAACGCCAGGCCGCCTACGCCGCCGACATCACCTACGGCACCAACAACGAGATGGGCTTTGACTACCTGCGGGACAACATGGCTATCTATTCCAGTGAGCAGGTGCAGCGGGGCCACCACTTCGCCATCGTGGACGAGGTGGACTCCATCCTCATCGACGAGGCCCGGACGCCGTTGATCATCTCCGGCAAAGGCGAGGCATCCACCAAGCTCTATGAAATGTCGGACTTTTTTGTCTCCGGCCTGCGGAAGCTGGTCTTTGCCAAGACCGATGAAAAAGAGGTGCAGGACGACTACGACTGCGACTATATTGTAGATGAAAAAAGCCGTTCCGTCTCCCTCACCGCATCCGGCATCGCCAAAGCGGAAAAATTCTTCGGCGTGAGTCTTGCCGATGAAAAGGACGTGGTCTATATTGTCGCCCACGCGGAGGAAAAGGCGGCGATCATGCAGGCGATTGCCGACAACGCCGGACCTGGCACCAGAGCGGGCGCGATCTGCTTCTCGCTGCCGATTTCGCAGGTGGCAGGCTTGCGCGAACGCGACGAATAAACGAACCCCCGGACGCAGAGCGTCCGGGGGTTTTGCGATCGGGCTTATAGAAAGGGCGTTTCGTTAAGCGCTTTTCGGATGGCTTTGCAGTCCGGCATGACGCGCAGGAGAAACGCCCAGAAGCCGTTGCCGTGATCCGGATGAAGCAGGTGCGTCAGCTCATGGGCAAGTACATAATCGAGGCAGACAGGCGGCTGCTTGACAAGCTGCAGATTCAGCCAGATGCGCTTTGCCGCGGTGTTGCAGGTACCCCAGCGGGTTTTCATGTTTTTGATCTGAACACTCGCAGGATGAAGTCCTGTTTTTCCTTCCCAGTACGGCAGGCACGCGCGAATCCGTGCGTCCAGCTGTGCGCGGTAAAAGCTGTTCAGAAGCGCCTGCCGCTGTGCGGGCGTATCGCCCGGATGGACCTGCAGAACGATGTCCTGATCGCGAAGGAAGGCGTTTCGTCCCCGCGCAGCTGGTTCCAGACGAAGACGGCGGCTTTCTCCCCAGAGATAGACGGTCTGTCCGTCGGAAAAATCCGGGCATGTGGGCGCCGGGCGCGCGGCAAGAATTTGCTGCCGGCGTTCAATCCAGCTGCGCTTTTCGCGCACAAAGCGCGCAATATTCTCCTGCGGCAGCCGGGCAGGCGCGGTAATTTGAATGACGCCGTCCGGCGGCAGCACGCGAAGGTTCATATTTTTGATGGGCTTTCGGATGACGGTGACGGTCATGCCGTCGATGAGCAGCTGCATATAACGCCTCTTTTCCGGAGTTGTGCCTTCTATTATGCGGTCCGGACGCCGCAAAATCAAGCGCCGGAGCGGAAGACTTCCGGAATCTTCGACGCCTGCAGGCAGAAAATCTCCGATCCGGCGCGCAGGCAGGCGATTTAACGGGCTCCCAGCTTTTGGTCTTCCCTTTTTTTCGAAAGCACGGTATAATGGGGAAAATTCTTTTGCACAGGAGGCTTCTATGGAACAGCGCAGCATCTGCCTGATCAACGATTCCTTTCCGCCTGTCACCGACGGTGTGGCAAACGCGGTTGTCAATTACGCGAAAAACCTGACGCAGGACGGCAAACGTGCAACCGTTGTGACGCCTGCCTACCCGGACGCGGACGATACGCAGTTCGGCTTCCCGGTTGTGCGCTATCCGAGCGTCGATCTGACGAAGCTGGTCGGATACCACGCCGGGCTTCCGTTTTCGAGCCAGACGCTTGAAAAGCTCGTCGAGCAGCGCTTTGACCTCATTCACTGCCATTGTCCGGTGACGTCCGCGATGCTTGCGCGCGCCCTGCGAGACAGGATTCATGTGCCGCTGGTGTTCACGTATCACACAAAGTTTGATATTGACATCGCAAACGCGATCAAGGGAAAGCTTTTGCAGGAGGAAGCGAAGAAGGTTCTGGTCGACAACATCACCGCCTGCGACGAGGTCTGGACCGTGAGTCATGGTGCGGGCGAAAATTTAAAGAGCCTCGGCTACCAGGGCGGCTATCTTGTCATGCCGAATGGCGTCGATTTCCCGAAGGGCAGGGTAGACGAAAGTCTCGTGCGCGAGGTGACGAAGGACTTTGACCTGCCGGAAAACGTGCCGATGTTCCTGTTTGTGGGCAGAATGATGTGGTACAAGGGCTTGAAAATCATCCTTGATGCGTTGAAGCTGCTGCGCGAGCAGGGGACCGTATTTCGCATGGTCTTTGTCGGAAACGGCGGCGACCGCGAGGAGGTGATCTCCTACTGCGAAAGCCTCAGGCTGTCGGACTGCGTGTTTTTTACCGCGCCGGCATATGACCGCAACGTGATTCGCGCCTGGTACTGCCGGGCAGATCTGTTCCTGTTCCCGTCGACGTTTGACACGAACGGGCTTGTTGTGCGCGAGGCTGCAGCCTGTGGGCTCGGAAGCGTTCTGGTGCGCGGCAGCTGCGCGGCGGAGGATATCAAAGACGGCGAAAGCGGTTTCCTGATCGAAGAAAACGCGCCGTCGATGGCAGATATGCTTGCAAAGCTCTGCAGGGCGCCTGCGGCAATGCAGCGCGTGGGACAGACGGCGCAGAACGAGATTTATATCTCGTGGAAGGACGCCGTTTCGCGCGCGGAAAAGCGCTATGAACTTGTGCTGGAAAATTTCAAAGCCGGAAAATACCCGGCGCACAACCGCCAGAGCGACGAAGCGTTCCACGCCATCGCGTCGTATCTCGCGGCAGTCGGCAGACAGCAGGAGAAGATGAAACTGCGCATAGAGGAGCTGTCCGAGCGATTCCTGTAAGACGACATGAAAAGACTGGGATTATTAACAATAATTAACGCGCGATTTTATAAATATTTAATAAATGCCCGCTATCTTTTTTAACAACCGCTTGGTATGATAATCCTGCAAGAAGCGATACAGTCTTTTTTCATTTTCCTCTCTTTTTAATAGAAGCCCGTAAGCAAGCCGGTCACTTGCTTACGGGTTTTCTTTTTTGGGAAAGCAGAGAGGCGGATGGTTGAAATCTTGCGGAAAAGTTGGTACAATATCACGATAGTATGTTTTCTGAGAGGTAAGCGCGTGTATCTTCGTTCTTTGGAAATTCAGGGCTTCAAGTCCTTCCCGGATAAAACCGTTTTGCAGTTCGACAGCGATATCACCGCGATCGTCGGTCCGAACGGCAGCGGCAAATCCAATATTTCAGACGCCATCAGCTGGGTCATGGGCGAGCAGAGCTCCAAGGCGCTGCGCGGAGCCAAGATGGAGGACGTCATTTTCGGCGGTACGCTGAAGCGCCCGGCAGTCGGCTACGCGGAAGCGACGCTCGTTCTGGACAATCAGGACGGGACGCTCCCGGTGGAGACGCCGGAGGTCATGATCACCCGCCGGTACTACCGCTCCGGCGAGAGCGAGTACTATATCAACAAACAATCCGCGCGTCTGCGCGATATTAACGAGCTTTTGATGGACACCGGTCTCGGGCGCGAGGGCTACTCCAACATCGGACAGGGCAGAATCGATGAGATTCTTGCCCAGAAATCGACAGACCGCCGCGAGGTCTTTGAGGAAGCTGCCGGCATCTCCAAATACCGCCACAGAAAAGAGGAGACCGAGCGCCGCCTTGCCAACACACAGGACAACCTGCTGCGCATCGGCGACAAAATCTCGGAGCTGGAGCTGCAGGTCGAGCCGCTTCGCCAGCAGGCGGAGAAGGCACAGAAATACCTGACACTGAAGGGCGAGCTCCAGGGGCTCGAGGTCACCGTCTGGCTCGACAGTCTCGACAAGGTCGCCGAGAGCGCAAAAAAGGCGCAGGAGGACTATGCCTCTGCCGCATTTATCTTGGAGCAGGCGCACGATGAGCTGAACACGCTCTACCATCAGGCAGAGCAGATGGCGCTGCAGCTGAACCAGAAGTCTCTGGAGCTGGATCTGCTGCGCGAGAACATCACGAGCTTACAGACGGAGCGGCAGAAAAAAGAGGCGGACGTATCTGTTCTGCAGGCGCAGGTGGAGCATTTGCAGCAGAACATCGAGCGCGCCCGGCACGAAATGGACGAGCAGTCGGCACGAAGCGGCTCGATTGCCGAAACGATGGAGGAACGGCAGCAGGCAATTGCCGCGCTGGACGAGGCGTGCGCGCAGCTCGATGCGCAGGTGCAGGAGAAAACCGCGCAGGCAAGCGAGGTGCAGCGCGAGCTTGGTGCAGCGCAGCAGGCGCTTTTGCAGCGCGCGGCGCAGGAAAATCTTCTGCTGGCGGACGCACAGGACAAAAAGACGCAGATTGCGTCCCTGACTGCGTCGATGGAAGAGGTCGAGGCGCGGAAAAAGACCCTGCAGGAGGATTTGCAGGCGAACGAAACGCGCCGCGCACAGACCGAACAGCAGCGGGCGCAGTGCGTCAAGGCGCTGGAAGACGCGGCAGACGGTGTGCAGTCGGCAAAAAACCGGATTGCGGGCTATGCGCTTCGCCTGAAAACCCGGCAGGAAAAGACGCAGGCGCTGCAAAGAAATCTCGACGGCGTGTCGGTCCAGCTGCGCACGCTCGAGGCAAAGGCAAACATGCTGCGCGAGATGGAGCGGGACTTCGAGGGATTTTCCAAGGCAGTGCGCCTTGTGATGCAGGAGGCGGCGCGCGGCGCGCTTTCGGGCGTACACGGACCGGTCTCCAAGCTCATCCGCGTCGAAGACCGGTACACCACCGCAATTGAAACCGCGCTCGGCGCGGCGATGCAGAATATCATTGTGGACGACGAAGCATCTGGCAAGGCGGCAATCCAGCTGCTCAAAAGACGAGACGCCGGTCGGGCAACGTTCCTGCCGTTTTCCACTGTGACGGGGAGAAGACTTTCAGAACCGTCCCTGGCAAATATGCCGGGCTATGTCGGCGTTGCCTCCGAGCTTGCGCAGACAGACGGGCGGTATCAGGGAATCCTGGAAAATCTTCTGGGAAGAACCGTGATTGCCGAGACGCTGGACAACGCCATTGCGATGGCGAGAAAAATGGGAAACCGCGTGCGCATTGTCACGCTCGACGGACAGGTCATGAACCCCGGCGGCAGTATGACGGGCGGCTCGAGCGCAAAGAGCGCGGGCGTTCTGTCCAGAGCGAATGAATTAAAGCGGCTGGAGCAGGAGCGCGGGAAGCTTCTCGATACACAGAGCGACTATAAAAAGAGCCTGCAACAGGCGCAGTCCCAGCTGGCAGAAACGGAATATGAGATCAAAACCATCGGCGCGGAGCTGCGCGAGGCGGAGGACGAGGTCCTGCGCCGCACGGAGGAAAAAAAGCAGGTAGAGCGGCTTCTGGAAACCGTGTCGCAGGCGGAAGATACCTGCCGGCGGGAGCTGGAACGGTTTTTGCAGCGAAGCGGCAGCGACGAGGGAAGGCTGAGCCTTCTTTCCGGGCAGCTGGAGGGCGTGCAGGCGGAGCTGGCAAAAATCACCGCGCAGAAGCAGGCGCTGCAGGCGCAGGCGGACGAGCAGGCGAATGCGCTTTCGCAGGTGCAGGAGAGCCTTGCGGCGCTTCGCATGACGATTGCGGAAAAGCACGCGGAAAAAACCGCCGCCGAACAGACCATCTCCCAGATGCAGGCGCTGCGCGAGGCAATGCAGGGAGACCGGGCGCAGAAGCA
>OHJE01000409.1_pt1 | contig 20269 bp, 28 predicted proteins | sample 1568491 | NCBI WGS metagenome assembly OHJE01 (sample SAMEA3879609, study PRJEB24766) | human gut metagenome | biome: human-associated habitat; feature: feces | place: USA | collected 1985/1987
CGTGCTGGTTTGTTTTGGGCGGCGCTTTTCTGCTTGCGCTCGTCCTGCCCGCCCTGCTACGGTTGCTCCCGCCCTGGATCACCCCCGCCCGGTGGAGCGACTTTTCCTACTGGGGCGGCTTGCTGCCCGCAGTGGGCAAAGCCATAGAAACCGGCTTTTCCCTGAACCCCTGTGCCAAGGATGTCCTCGCCAAATGGAACACGCTGGGGCTTCTCATTGCCGCAACGCTCGCCAATGCTGCGGCCGGAAAGCTGATGCTCAGCAGGCAGCAAAAAAACTCCACAAATTTATGAAACCAATCCACCTTATCTTACGGATAATATTTGTAAGATAAGGTGGATTTTTATGATAATCGCAGTTTGTGACCCGAAAGGGATTGCTATCGAAGCGATAAAGACGATATTGTACCATGATAAAGGACTTTCAGACCGTATCAGTCGTATTTATGAGTTTTGGAATATGGAACAGTTGCTGGATGCCAGCAGAGATAGTTCTTTCGACTGCATTGTTTTTCCCAATTACTGCAATTCCCACAATAGTGTAGTGTGCAGTTTATCCTGCGGATATAATCGGTTCCCGCTTGTTGAACATGATCCGAGGTACACTCTCATTGTACGGGATATTCACTATTGGGAAACGGCACGTTCCCTTTGGACGCAGTACTTGAAGGCAATTCCTGGCAAGGAGGAAAAAGTAAAGAGAGCCATCAGAGGGATACTGGCGGACTACGAAAAGGAAGAACGTGACATCATCTATTTGGAAAGCAAAAACCATTGTGTCCTTGTCCATTTGGATGGCATACGCCAAACGCCGGAAGGCTCTCCGTCGTTCTATGCTACATTGGACGAAGCGGAACATGAATTTGCTTCATCTGCATTCTTACGAATCCATAAAAGTTACCTTATAAACGGCGATCATATTCTACAAATGTCTAATTACAAGGTCCTTCTGGATACAGGAATGACATTGAAAGGATCAAGGAAATATTTCAGCAAGGCAAAATTGGAATTTTACCGAGGCCGTTAACTATATGGCAAAGCATAAGTATTCGAACTTCAAGAGGCTATTCATCAAATGATTCAAGCAGAAGCTTCCACGCACGGTGAATTCGACTTTTCACGGTGGCTTCACTGGTTTTTGTCATTTCTGAAATTTCTTTAATTGAATAGCCTTTAACGCGAAGCGTAAGCGCTTGCCGATATATAATTGGCATTGAAGAAAGAATTGAAACGTAAAGTTAAACTCGACCGTGCCAACAAAAGCATCCTGCTCCGGGCGCTGGGCGATGTCTACTACGGCCAGCGCGCCCGCGGCGGCAGTGCCGAAGAAACGGGACGGCTCATCCTGCGGGTGAACAATCTGCCCGCAGGCGGCAAGCTGACGATGTCGGCGGCAGAGTATCGGCTGGCAAAAGCAGCCCTCAACCAACTGCGCACCCAGCGCTTGGCTGAGGGCGGCTATACCGATGCCGTGGATGACGCGCTGACCCGGTTGCTGCACGCGCACACCCCGCTGCTGCTCTGGTGAAGAAGATGCAGAACGGGCAAGAGAATGGAAAATGTAAATATCGGACAAACAGGAACGAAAAAAAGTGAAAAAGAAATAAAAATACTTATGAAAAAGTACAAGATGCCAGATTCGATTTGTGATAACCCAAAGCAGCAAATTGGATATTGGTTTGAGAATGGCGTGCAGTTATCGGGGGGACAATGGCAACGGCTTGCAATTTGCAGAACAATGGCAAGAGATAATGAAATCCTCTTGCTAGATGAACCAAATGCGGCGTTAGATGCAATCACATTTAGAATGTTGTACAATGAAATTAATGCTCAAGCAAACAGAAAAGTATGTGTGATGTTATTACAACATTTTGTGAACTTCATTAGAGGAAACGAAGAAATTTGTGTATTTGACGATGGAAAGTTGATTTCTCGCGGAAAACATGATAGACTATATGATACATGTAGAATCTATAAGGAACTATATGATGCCCAGCAGTAAAGATAAACAAATTTAAAGAAAGCTATGATAAATTAAAACGATTGGAGAGGCAACCGATCATGAAAAGCAGAAGAAAGCATGGCTTCCAGTTTATGACTATACTATATTTTATGATAGTATTTAGTATGTGTGTATCTCGTTTTAACGTGATTATGACAATTATGGGTGGTCAACTAACACGGGTGGAAGAAATTAATCTACTGCCGTTCCATAGTGTTAGAGAGAACTTGCAATATGGTCGCAATCCTATTTCATGGGATATGCTTTATAATATGGTAATGTTTGTACCGTTTGGAATAATTTACTGCTATTACCAGAAGCATTTTCGCGTATATAAGGCAGTTGGAATGTCATGCTTGACAACATTCTTCATAGAAAGTGCGCAGTTCATTCTAAAAACCGGTGTCGTAGATATAGATGATTTTATTGTAAACACATTGGGAAGTTTGATGGGAATTATGGCGTATGCTATTCTACAACAGATATCCTTCAAAAATCAAAAGTTTGAGATTCACGAATTGATTGATATAAGTGCGACAATGCTTCCACCGATGTTTATTGCCTTCGTTGCGGAAATGTTTCTGGGAGATGGTTCACTAAAATTGTTGCCAGTTCACGGAATAGTGTTACTGTGCTATGGAATTTTTGTCTACGTATTTTTAATAGGGGATTTTACTCGTAAAGCAAAAGTTTATTATCTGGCATGTTATGTGGGAATCTTTTGTCTGAGTCGGGTGTTACTGTAGAAACAACAGAGAAATAGAATTTTGACCAAACCATAAAACCACGAACTAGAAAAATAAAGTACATTGTATAGAAAGCCATAAAACGCACAAATGCCCATCGGTTCAAAAGCCGATGGGCATTTGCGCGTTTTATGAGAAAAAATGAGCACCTAGAGCGAGGGAGTATTCTTATCATCGTTACTGTCACGCATCTTTTCAAGAATATTTTTAAGTAGTGGCGGAATAGGAGCACCCATCTTTTCGGCATTTTCGAGGATACTGCCTAATTCGGATACAATATACCAAAACAGAACGATTGGCGTAAGCAGCATATCATAACTAAAAGGAAGCGTAAGTCCGGAAATATGATTTAATGTCAATCCAAGCAGGATATCTGTCAACACACTGACAAAAATCATTATAATGCTTCCACCTTTATGCCACAATCCCTGCCTTGCTTTGTGGGAACTCCAAACACCATTTTTTATAGCAAGAACGGTACCTGTTACCCAATCCAGCATCATGCAGACGGCATAGAGAACAACAAGCCAACCAAGCCATCCATGCAATGCGGCCCATAGGCCGATTGCGCCGATGCCAGCGGCCTTTTCAACGGAATCTGTTTGCATATCCTTCGGATTCTCCTTTTATAAGATTTATTATCAAAAGAGAGCAAATTCCGCAAAATGTAAACTCAATTTACATTTTGCAGGATTTGCTCTCTTTACTTTTTGAGCGGCCGCTCAAAAAGCAAAAAAGGAGAATCACAAATGGCATACGAATTTAACCACTACTATGAACTGCAGAATGTGGCAACAGGTAAGTATGTGAATGTTCTGGGCAACCACGAAGATGGTACTGTAAAAAATGGTGAAGCAGTCAACCTTTTTAGCCGTACAAACAATCCTGATCAGCGCTGGGCGCTGGAAAATTTCGGCGGCAATGGCAATGTTCGAATTGTTTTGCAGCGGGGTGAAGGATGGTACGCGTTGAACTATAATACGCGAAACACCAATTGCATCGTTTGGCACCTGAATACCGCAGATGATACTGATACGGTTATTACTACCGTTGAGGTAGAAAATCGCCCCAATACTTATTACCTTATGCTGCGGGATCGCAGCATTTACCTGACGGCTGTTGGCACTGCCCTAAAATGGAGTGCCTATACGGGCGAAGAAGAACAGATGTTCACCATTTTGGAACCTGGCACTGGCAGCGATGGCAGTGATAGCGGAGAAGTCTCTAATGTTCCTGATTCGAAGCTGGTAACCAAATTTATTCCGGCTTACGAAGGAAATTACACGAAAGACCGCAAGGCACAAGGTGGAACTATTTCTGAAATCACGATTCACCATTGCGCAAGCATTTTGACTATTGACGCTCTGGGCGCACTTTGGCAGCGCGAAGGTCGAAAAGGATCTTCCCACTACGGCGTTTCGGAAACGAATATCGGACAGTATGTCCATGAAAGTGATGTGGCATGGACGAACGGCAACTGGGAGGCAAACTGCCGCGCAGTAACAATTGAGACATCTAATGGTGGTGGCGCGCCAGAGTGGCCTGTTTCGGATACGACGTTCCAAACGCTGGTTACACTGGTGGCGGATATCGCCCGCCGTAATGGCCTTGGAAAATTGGTTAAGGGTAAAAATCTGACTTGGCACAGTATGTACGCTGCGACGGCATGCCCTGGTCCTTATCTTTCCGGAAAGCTGCAGGAACTGGTAGATAAAGCAAACACGATAAATGGTTTCTGATTTTTTGATTTTAGGGTTTACAAAATTGGTGCAGTAATCTCTTTACTTAGTGAACGTTCACAAAAGCACCTGACGAGGTGCAAGGACAAAATTCAATGAAGGAGTGAAAAAATAATGGCTTACACTTTTGAGCAATCTTACTATTTTCGTCCGTATCGCGGCAACAGCAGTTTTTGGCTGAACCGCTATGGCAATGGCAGCATCGCATCTCACCAGAAGGCTACGCTGTATACGGCAGCAGGTTCTGCTGATCAGCGCCTTAAAGTTCACAAGGTTAGCGGTGGTTGCCAGCTGCTTTCTGACCTCAACAATGCGTATGGTCTGAACATTTACGGAACCAAAGCAGGGAGTGTTTGTGACTTCTATCCGGTCTCTGGCAACTTTAACGATGCTTTGATTGACCTTTTGACCGTTGACGCAGCTAATAATCTGTACCGCATCAAGATGATCAACCACAACCTGTACCTGACTCCGGCATCCAATTCGAGCGGTGCTGCTCTGACATGGGAAAATGCGTCCAATGCAGACAATCAGATTTGGCAGCTTTGCGCGTCCCAGTCCAGCGGTGGCGGCAGTACGGGTGGCAGTACCACCATTACGATGCCCGTAAATGCAAACCAGAATTATTCCGGAAATAGTTCTTGGATTATCAATTATGGCTGTGCGGTTTGCTGTGGTGTGGACTTGGCATCGTGGAAGAAAAATAAGAGTTACACCATTTCTGATTTTGCGAACTACTATGATGAGGCCAATGGCTACTACTGGACTGGTCCGGATAACTTCTCTTGCAGCGATGCCATTTCTCTGGCAAGCCTGAATGAGGCACAAACGATTGAGAAGATTCGCTCCTATGTCAAGAATCATATTCCGGTTGCCTGTCATGCAGTTGGCTCTGGTAGTCGTCAGCACTGGTTCGTTGCATATGAACTGACTGGTGAAAGTGGCGGCACTTGGGCAACTGCAGGCATTAAGGTCCTTGATCCGTACAATAGCAATTCTGGTTCTACGGAGGGCCGTCGGGTCACTATTCTTGAAGCTATGCAGACTAGCCATGTGACGCTGGGCGTAGATCGTATCCGTATTCCTAACTAAAGCCTAAATACAAATAGGTAGAAAACTCCCCGCTTGTAGGTGGAACACCTAACAAGCGGGGAGTTTTTGCGTAGAAATATTTAGAGAAGCGTCATTAAATCGGCGCTTTGAACGATATTTAGTGTATAAAAGAATAGTAGGGCATATTATATGCACATTTTCTATCTCTTGCAAGTGCCATCTTGACACCAAGGCATAGTACTTAATTTGTATTGATAACCATCATCGGTGTAGAGTGTCTCGCCATCGGCTCCGGTAAAAAGCTTGTTCATTGTCTCGTCAGGCAAAAAATGAGAATCTTCATCATCAAAGTGATTAAAGTTTACACAGAACCATCGGAAATCGGTAGACAAGGTATCGTTATACGACAAGAAGCATTGGATATAAAGATTGCGCCCATCGCTAAAGCAAATATCTCCAAATTGATCTGTGCCAGGGGTACCCACCCAAGGAATTCCATCTTTTGTTAAAGTGTAATGACCACTATCTCCATCTTCCTCAACATAACTTTTATAATCTAATTTTGCATAAGGAACGTCATAAATAGAATCATAGCGTGTAAGAGTATAAGTGTCGGGGGAAACCTGCGTGTCGGAAGGAGATTCGTTTGAGTCAGACGAAGATGTAGACGATGAAATTACATCAGGAGTTGCACTCGGAGAATCCGCTGTAGAGTCGCTGATAGAAATGTCCGAACGGTTGGAAATTTCTGGAGTTGATGGAACTTCAGAAGAATTACCCTCACTGGAAGAACTGCTCGTAGTTGCAGAAGATGATTCCTGATGATTGCCGTCAGTGAAAGTTTGAATGGAGCATGAACAAAGAGAAAGAACAAATAATGTACCAGCTAACAAATAAATCTTTTTTTTCATAATAAGCCTCCATACAGTCGTATGAGTTGAAAAAAATTAATAGAAGATACCAAGGTGCTCTTTCAAAACTATTTATGAAAAAGCGGAAAGAAACTTTAAAGAGAATTGTTGACAGCTATGACGTGACGCCAAAATAGCGTCTCAATTTTATGATTGCTGTCTTTTTACATTTGTTTATGGCCTGTCGAGACTTATTGTCTCTTGTGGCGATTTCTTGGATGCTATATTGACGGAAGTAATGGTCATAAATGACATGATACTCTTCGGTACTTAGCGCACGTTTAAGATCAAGCAGCAAGAGGTTATTGTATGTATCGGATTCGCTGAATGCAGTGTCAAACTGCAAAGGATCATAGTCAGTTTGGCTTTCAATCGAAACAGTGGGAAGCTGATGGCGCTTCGCCTTAGAAAGTGCGATATAATGATGATATATTGCCTTATTGATATAGCTAATGATAGCACCGTCTGTGCTTATAGTCAACTCATTGAGTTGTAAATTTTTGGCGAACGCTAGTAAGAAACATTGGAAATCCTGCAATGCATCCTCTGATTGCAGGAAGAATGCATATTTCTTGAGCAGGGGAGAAAACTTCTCCAAAAGAGCGAGTGCCTGCTCACGGTCACCATTTTGAATATCCTGAATGCAAGTATAAAGAGATGATTTCATTTTCTTCTTCCCCTCCTGAAAGGGAAAAGAGAAAAATCATCTGCAAATGTAAACCGAAATCAAAAATATTTTTGTGTTAGGTGTCGAACGATTTAAGTAAAATGGCGCGCGCCCGGTGTATACGGGTTTTAACGTTTGATTCACTCGAATTTGTGATTTGCGCGATTTCGCGGATAGAGTAACCCTTTACGCGCAGGACTAAGGTTCGGCGGTAAATTGAAGGCATATCGGAAAGAATGCTGACTGCTTTGTTTAGCTGCAGATTTGTCAATGCGATTTCTTCCGGCTCTTTAAAATTGTCAAAGCTGGTGGAGCGATTTTCGTAGTCAGTCAGAACACCTCGTCGTCGCTCCCATTTTCGAAGAAAGTCAATCGTTCGCTCACGAGTTAGGATATATAAATAGGATTGGAGAGACTTTTCATTGTCGATTCTTAGTGAATCGATTTCCTTGAGAAGCTGGACAAAGGTCTCATGTACTGCATCCTCCGCAAGAGAGGAATCCCGAATGATTGATGATGCGGTTCGCAGCATAAACCGATAATATTTGTGGTATATGTATTCGAATTTGTTTTTGCTTTCATCGCTATCGATTGCGGCAAGATAGAAAACCAGCACGAATTTTCCTCCCGTGAAATAATCATTTTGCTTGAAGTACACTGTAATCCGCTTGCAATCGACATTTGGTTACAGAATAAACAAAAAAATCCTCGGCTGCAGAAGCCGAGGATTCTAAGAGGTTCTTATTTTATGGTTGTGATGGGAGAATTAGCACTTCTTTTCGAAGGTGTCGCTGACGTCCTCACTGAAACCGTTCCTTGTAACAGTGGCGGTGGTTACTAGCTTATAGGTTTTGCCGGACTTAATGTTGGTTGTTCCGGAAAATGTATGTGTATGTCCGTAGTAGGTGGAAGAAGAACGAGATACCTCAGAATATACGCCAAGCCAGTTTTTTTCATAAAGAACCAGCGTACATTCAATTTTGGTTGTTCCTTCAAGACAACTAATCACACTTGCATAGCTGTTATCGTTGGCAGAGATGACAGGGGTTATGGTTGCGACGTTACGCCAACGTGCTTCAGCAGCAAAAGCAGAGGTGGCGAAAAGCGTGAAAGCTAGGATTGTGATGAGGATGGCACAAAGTTTTTTCTTCATTTCTTACTCCTTTATTTTAGTGAACCTCTTGTAGATGTATTCGTATGCGAGCACAAAAGGTTACAAGGGCAGAAAAAGTTATTCAACTTTTATCCCTTCGGAAATTTTAATAATCTCTGTCAAATCGAGATTTCCTCGGACCTGAAAAGATAGTGTTCCGCTTTCCCAGAGCAGGGTGTTGGATTTGTCATCCATAATACCCCAAATGGCTTGTATGCCATTGAAATTTACGGAGTAGTATGTTGAAAATTCACTATCCAAAGACATCTTTTGCGTGGATTCAATGGGGAGCACCAGAATATGAAACCAGTCATTGCTGGGATTCTTGAACTGGCTGTAGTAGAGACTGTTGAATTCATCAGATGATTCAATTTCAGAAAATCCTTCGGGAATATATGATGGCGTAATATGGAATGTGGAGACAGAAGATTCTTCATTAACATATATAATCGATACAAACTTATCGTGCCACTCAATAAGCGTTGTGATAACAGCTTCCCGCACAGCCTTGACGGGGAGCATAGTACATGAAAAGATGGAAATAGCAGCAGTAAGTGTGATGAATAGATGCTTGATATCCAAAAGACGCTGCTTCCGATTTGCCTTGCGTTTTGTGTCACGAACAAGGGCCTCCATCTTTTGCTGGAATTTTTCTGAGGGCTGGAAGTCTTCATTCATTTCTTCCAAACTCGGCATCTGCGCAAGTTCTCGATCCTGTGCCTCCGTTACAATCATTGCGATAAGAGCGTCTGGGGAAATACGGATTTTATCATCATTCATTACCATTTTCCTCCAATCCGGTCAGAATGATTTTACGCGCTCTGTGCAGACGAACTTTTACATTTCCGGGAGAAATGTTGAGAAAATCGGCAATCTCGCTGACCTTGTAGCCCTGAACTTTTAGAAGAAGCGGTGTCTTGTATTTCTCGTCCATGGACTGAACACGCAAAAGCATATTTTCATAGTCGATTTTATCGAGTACAATGGTTTCCACATTTACATCTGACTTTGAAAGATCGAAATCTTCGATTTCGGTATCAGATTTCTTTTGGCGGGTACACTTGCGAACCATATCAACAGCTTTGTGATGGGTCAGAACTCTTAGAAATTGCGATAGTTCCTTTTCATTGTTGGCGCGTATACTATCTATAATCCGTATTATATCCAAAAAGGTTTCATGGACAGCATCTTCTGCCAAATAAGAATCTTGCAGGACACCTTTGGCAGTATAGAACATGAGCCCACGATATTTTGTGTAGATATGTTCAAATTTACTTATCTGCTCTTCGGTATCCAGCAGAGAAATATATAGTGCAAGCATCAATATTCCTTCTATAAAATGGGTTTATTCACTAAACGGAGTTGACTGTTGGAGAAACCAAGAAATAAAGCTCATCAAAAACTGTTGCTGTTGCGGAGTACAACTGTTGAGTTGACTGGCAAGCTCCTGAGAAAAGAAACTGGTAGAAGCGCTGGGTGCAGTGGATGGCAGTAAAGAATAAATAGGGCATTCCAGTGCGGCAGATAGTCTATATAAAAATTCGAGAGATGGACAAACTTGCCCGCGCTCAATACGGCTGATATATTGTGCAGATGTTTCGACATTTGCGGCTAGGGACTCCTGAGTCAAGTGCTTTTCTTTACGCCGACGGCGGATGTTTTGGCCGATGGAAATATAAATATCTTGCATAATAATCACCTCAAAATAAGGGTATCAGTTTCGAACGCAATATTTGAGGGCTAAATAGTGCTATAAATAGACCCATGAGTGTTTATTATGGGCTTTTTTTATACAAAATAGGTCGTGAAAGAAACTTCATAGGGATAGAAATACAAGAAAAGAACTTGTAACCATTTCAAAACAGAAACCGTACATCTAGTAAAGAAAACAGGTCATGCGTTTATAGCAAACGCATGACCTGTTTTCTTTGGATATGAGCAGAGCAGAAAAATTTCAGAAAATTTTAGGATTGTGCGGGGGTTTTTAGCACAATCGGTAGTAGGCTGAATATAGAGCCAGCAGGAAGGAGGTGACTGAGTGATAGATACTCCGGCACGCCGCCGTGAAATCATTGAAATTTTATATTTCGCAGATGATTATGTCAAAATACGACCCTTGGCAGTGCGGTTTGGAGTATCTTACGCGACAATCCGAAATGATGTCGATGTATTATCACTGAGTTACCGCATATCGTCACAAACTGGGCCGAATGGTGGAATTAAGTTGGAAACTAAAAGAAAAAACCTTAGATTCCTTGACCCGGATGAAACGGCGGCGTTATTGAGAATTATGTATATAGTTCCAGAAGAAGAACGCGTTTACATACGGTCAATCCTTCGAGACTTGGCTCTGATCGATGATAAATAGTCATCGTCTTGCACCTTGACAACCGAATACCCAGCATAACAGGTACGTTCCTTTCCCGGCAAGCCCCAGTGGGCGGTCTGGCAAACCAGAATTGTGGCGGGAAAGACCATAATGATACGCCAGCGGCCTCCAGCGTCAGAGGGGGTGACCGAGCCAGAGTTGTAAGCAGTAAGACTCCGGCGGAGTCAGTGAACGGGTGTGCCAACACCCTGCCTGTTGTGTTCCCGGTGTCAGGGGTGCGGGCGGCAAATGTGGCACACTTACTTAACTATCTACTTTTGCCGTTTAGGGCAAATCGTGGGCAGCAGGACCCCAAGCGCCTGCTGCCCATCATTTTGCTTTAAACGGGATGGAAAACAGAGGTGTAAAACCAATGCAAACCTATCCGACAGGCTATGCGGAATCCCACCGCATGGCCGAACAGATTTTCCGGGAGATTCTGCCCCGGCACGGTATGGCGGTGCGCGAGGAACAAATCGCGCTTTGCCATGAAGTTTTAGATACCTTATATAATAAGGAAATTTCCCTGTGCGAAGCAGGCGTAGGCACCGGCAAAACGCTGGCTTACCTCGTGGGCTGTATCCTTTGGCAGATGCATCGCCCCGAACGGATGAAACTGCCCATCGTTATCTCCACTTCCAGCGTTGCCTTGCAGGACGCTATCCTTACTGAGTATCTGCCCGACCTGTCCGCTGTTTTGCTGTCCGAGGGCATCATCACCGCACCCATCACAGCCGTTGTCCGCAAGGGCAAAGAGCGTTTTGTCTGCGATGCCCGCCTTGCCGAAAGAGCATCGCTGGTGCAGCCAAGCAGAAAAAGGCAACGGAACAGCTTGCACATTGCAGAAAATATTTTGGACATGGATCATATCCCGGAACTCTCCCGCTATGACCGCTGCCGGATCTGTGTGCCGCAGTCCTGCCCGCGCGATTGCTTTATGCGCTTGGATTGCCGCTACCAGCAATATCTGCGGGATTCCATGAAACCCGACATCCAAATTTGCAATCACAATTATTTGCTGGCAGACGCATCGCACCGACTTGAAGATAGACCTCTGCTCCTGCGCAGCTATCAGGCACTGGTAGTGGACGAGGCACACAAGCTGCCCGATGCCGCCCGTCAGATGTACACGGAAACACTATCCCAGCACAACATGGATGAATTGTGCCTTTTATTACAACAGGCGCACTACAAGGATTTTGCCAGACAGCTGCGGACGGCGTTCCTTACGCTGTCGTTCTCCTGCACGCAGGGGCTTTCCAAGCTGCGAAGAAAAGTGAGCGAACCGTTCGTGCTTACGCCGTTCCGCCGCGCTGCGCTCATCGACTGTATAGCACTGTTGCAAAATGCTGGCGGATTGCCGGATGTGCCGCGATACCTGCTGAACAGGCTGGGAGAAGCAGAAAGTCTCCTGCGCCTTTTTCTTTTGGAGGTGCCGACGCGCATCCTCTACATCGACTACGATGCCGACGGTCAGCCTATGTTCTGCGCCGCCAGCAGCCGTGTACCGCAGCTGCTTCGCAGTGCGCTGTGGAACACCCGCGAACCCGCGATTCTGACCTCCGGCACATTGGCTGCAGCCGGAGATTTCAGCCACACGGAACAGCTTTTGGGGCTGGCGGCTTACCGACCTCTGCGTCATTTCCGAGTAGAATCTCCGTTTAATTACAAGAAAAAATGTCTGTTGTACTTTCCGCCGCGCGTAAAAATGCAAATGGACAACCGCGAAATGGCAGAAGAAATCGTTCGGCTGGTTGGCGCCTGTCACGGTCACGCGCTGGTGCTGTTTACATCCTACCGCCAGATGGCAGAGGTCCGCGCGCTGACAGACGGTCAGTGGCAATACCCGACCTATCAGTCGTGGCGCAACGGCGGCAAAATTATCCAGAAGTTCAAGCAATCCGGCAACGGTGTACTGTTTGCCGCCGGTTCCTGCTGGGAGGGCATCGACTTTCCCGGCGATATGGTGTCCTTGCTGATTATTGCCAAGCTACCGTTTCCGATTCCTGACCCGGTCAGCGACTACGAACGCCGGCAGTACCCGAATCTGCGCCACTACATAAACGCCGAAGTCATCCCCGAAATGCAGAAGAAACTGCGACAAGGCTTTGGACGTGCCATCCGCACGGAACAGGACTCCTGCGTGGTGGCGATTCTGGACGAACGCGCGGGTATCGGCGGCAAGTACCATGACGCCGCACTAGCAGCTTTGCCGACTTGCCCAATCACCGAGAAAATCGAAGATGTGCAGCAATTTATCCGGGAGCAGAAGCGCCCGGATTACTTTTTGTGAAAAGAGGAACCTGAGATGTACCTTATGCGAAACCACGATGTCTGGATTTATGTGCGCTGCGCCAACAGCGATCCGCGCATTGCCTTTGACCGGCTGTATGACCTTATCGACGAAGCAGCAGGGCATGGATTCCTTGTGCGCGGCACATCTTTTGACCATTGCAGCGGAAACACCTTGAAAGACCGCATCGGTCTGCGAACCATGCTGGACGCCGTAGAAAACGGTCGGATTGAAGCCGTGATGGTGCGCGATTTGGAGCAAATCAGCCGCAACAGCTACATACTGGTGGGAGTTATTGAAATTCTGCGTCAGAATGATGTCTACCTTATTACAACTGAATGTGACCTGAACGCCGAGCTCATTAACAGCGGGCTGGAACGCTTTGTCGGCGACCGCTTCACGCGGGCATCCTTTGGCAAGCCGCGCTTTGATGTTCGTCTCCCGCTTATGGATCAATTCTGAGGTGCGCCCATGAAAGAATACAAAGTTTGGGCGTTTGCCCGCAGCGCTGCACCGAACCTGCCGGCACTGGAAGAACAGCTTGCGGATGTTATGCGCGAAGCCGACAGGCGCGGCTACATCATCGTCAACTCCTGCATGGAGCAGAAGTACGGCACCGAATTCTGGCGACCCGCCTTATTCGCTATGCTGACAGCCGTGCGGCAGGGTCGGGTCAACGCCGTCATGGTGCAGAGTCTTGACCGGTTGAGCCACGACATTACAATCTTGTACCGCATCCTGCGCTTTTTGCAGAACCACGGCGCGGTTCTAATCACCACAAAAACCAACCTGCAATATGAATTGTACCTAACTGGGCTGGAGAGCAGATTGCTGAGGCGCCCCAAGAAAAGAAAGCCTGTATGGGTATGTGAGGAATGCAAAGATGGAAATCCTTGAGACAAAAAGAGGAAAGAGCGGTGTACAAAGCATCGTTGTTCGCTGCGGCGAGTACACCGCAGAACTGACCTTTTGCGAAAACTGTGAAACGGACGTTATGATTCCGATCAAAGAACTGATCATGTCCGCATACGATTTGCGCAAGCAACGGGAAGAACAGGATAATAGGTAGAATTGCAGTCCACTTTGGCAGCGGTTCTTCTCCGTTTTGGTGAATAGCTTTCCTTATTATAATAGAGTATCGTTTGTCTTGCGAAAATGCACCAACCATTTCGCAAGATGAACAGCGAGGTGAACAGAATGATTTGCGTAGATTCGAATGGCCAAGCTATTGAAATTTCGGTGGCGAACCAGATGTGGCTGGATGATGCCTATTTTAAGGGAAAGCAGATGCATCTTGAAGCGGATGCACCGCGCGTTGCACTGGCTTATCGAGTATCGACAAAAGGACAGGTAGACCACGATGATATTCCAATGCAGAAAATTGACTGCCGAAAGTTTGCACAAAAGCAAGGGTGGCGGGTGGTAAAAGAGGTGGCCGAAAAGGGCGTCTCCGGTTCTAAGGTGTCGGCATCAAAACGCGATGCCATCCAGCAATTGAAAGAAGAAGCCGCCAACGGCGAATTTGATATTCTGCTGGTCTATATGTTTGACCGTCTCGGACGAATCGAAAGCGAAACTCCCTTTGTGTTGGAATGGTTCGTCCAGCATGGAATTCAAATGTGGAGTACCCACGAAGGTCAGCAGAAAATCGAGACACATGGCGATAAGTTGATGAACTACATCCGCTTTTGGCAGGCAGCAGGGGAATCGGAGAAAACATCCATCCGAACCCGCGATAGAATCCGGCAAATCGTGTCCAGCGGTCACTACACAGGTGGTTTCGTATGCTATGGTTACAAGTTAGAAGACCAAGGTAGACGAAACAAGCGTGATAAGCCTGTTATGGATCTGGTCATCAATGAGGAAGAAGCTACATGGGTTCGGGAACTCTTTTATAAGGTTATCCAAGAAGGCGCCAGCGGATATGCTCTGGCTGAAATGTTAAATAACCGAGGATTGCGTACCCGTGCCGGAGCAAAGTTCCAGTCGAGCAACATAATCCGAATTATCCGCCATGAGGGATATACAGGGTACATTATTACGAAAAATGCCCGTTCTGAGTATATTCAAGAATTGCAGATCATCGACAGGGAAACATTCGATAAGGCAAATGATATAATAAACCGCAGAAAAGCCAAATCGGAGCAAGAACGAAAAATCGCCCACACCAGTCAGAATCCAACACTGCTGGCGGGCATCGTGTACTGCGCTCACTGTGGTGCGAAGATGTCGGGATTTATGCATACGGATCGTTATAAGCTGGCAGATGGTAGCATTCGGGAGAAAGTACAACCAAAGTACAATTGCTTCCAGCGGGGACAGAAGAATAAAGGGGGGAGAGATTGCGATGGACAGGCATTATATCTTGCTGAGCGGGTAGATGCTATCGTTCTGCAGGCAGTATCAAAGATATTTGAGCAGATTAGAGATACACCATACTCAAGGATGGCAGAAAACCGAATAAGGCAGGAATCAAATCTACAAAAATCTAAACGCGCTTCGGTAGAAAAGAAAATTAAAACTGCACAGCATGCTTTGGAACGCTTTGAAGGTGAGATTCTGAAATGCCTTGATGGTACAAGCAATTTTACCGAGGATATGATTGCCAAGCAAATCCGGCGATACCAACAAGAACTGGATGATGCGAAAGCAGAGTATGCTGCACTTCAAAATGCACGGCTAAACGAAGCTGCAGAGATTCGAAAACTGCGTACCTACTATGATGAATTCAGAGGGTGGGCAGAAGAATTCGATGCGGCACCATTAGAAATCAAACGCATGATACTGAGCCAACTGATAGAAAGAGTGGAGGTCGGAAGAAAGTATCAGGTTACGATAAAGCTAAATATGGAATATCAGCAATTCTTGGAAATCACAGAAGAACAGAAACTTATACCGCTGATTAGTGCGTAAAAGAAAAATGACCAGCGCCACACAAAAACGGTGCTGGTCAATGACTTTGCATAGGATATATTTAGTGATTTTGATCGTTAGAAAAGTGCTTTTTATTACAACAGCATACACCATGAGTGTGAGCAACTAAGGAGAGCAACTGACTCTTAATCAGTGGGTCCTGGGTTCGAGTCCCCGATGGTGCACCAAATTGGCCCGTTGGTCAAGCGGTTAAGACTCCGGCCTCTCACGCCGGCGACGGGAGTTCGATTCTCCCACGGGTCACCACTTGGTGCTTTTTGCCTTGACCTTACGGGCATTAAGTATTTAATATGAGGTCAAGCAAATGCTCTTTTGCTTGATTCTTTTTATTAGTGGGCCATTAGCTCAGTTGGTCAGAGCAACCGGCTCATAACCGGTCGGTCCTGGGTTCGAGTCCCCGATGGCCCACCACTTTTAGGGGTATAGCTCAGCTGGTAGAGCAGCGGTCTCCAAAACCGCGTGCCGAGGGTTCGATCCCTTCTGCCCCTGCCACAGAAAACGCCGTAGATAAACGTATCTATGGCGTTTTTGTGTTGTCTGCACAATTTGGGGCAGTTCAATTATTATAAGGAGTTAGTAAATGAAAATAAGTTATAATGCAATCCTTGAATTTGCTGAAGATGGTATAAATATTACTTTTCCTGATATTCCCAATGCATTTACATGTGCTTATACAAAAGATGAAGCAATAAACATGGCTAAAGATGTATTAAAAATCACACTACACAAGAATAAATATAATACGTTACCTACTCCCACTCCCAAAGAAAACATATCATTAAAAAGTGGAACTGAAATAGTAAAAATAACAATTTCCATGGAATTGCGTGATGATTTGCTTTACGGCAATGGAATAATTGATATAAATAGATAATATTATGATTTTCATTCCTTATTAACAATACTTTCAGGCATGACTAATTGAGTTAATGTACCTGCCCATTTGAAACAGCACATATCACTTTGGTATATATCAAAATATATTGGATACTCTATTGATATTAAAGCAAATGAAAAAGTCAGGAGTGTAAAATATGAAACGCAATGAGTTGATCCAACAGGTAAAGGAAAAATATGCCAGTATAGCTTCTGCTGAAAGTCAAAATCATTTTCATCAAACAACAACGGAAATAACTGCGGAAGCTTATTATGAAAAGCTGCTTCAGGCAGTTGTAAACGAAATTTCAAACGGAACCTTTGATAATGTTCAGTCAGCTGATGAGATAATAAATAAGGTTGCCGCTGATAAATCAGTTCTCTCCAATTGGAAGTAACAATTTATGTAAAAAGTAAGGAGTGCATTATAAGCACTCCTGTTTTTTTGTATTTAAACTGCTTTACAGATCATGAGCCTACCATAGTTCCTCCATTCGGATGCAGTACCTGACCGGTCATATAGCTTGAATCGTCCGAAGCAAGAAAAACAAAGGAAGGAGATATTTCACAAGGCTGACCAGCTCTCATCATCGGAACCTTTGAAGTTTTTATGCCGAAGGTTTTTACCTCCTCCGCCGAAAATGACGACGGAATCAGCGGAGTCCATATGGGTCCCGGAGCAACGGCGTTTACCCTGATTCCTTTTTCAGCAAGCGACTGTGAAAGTGATCTTGTCAAGGAAACTATTGCTCCCTTTGTCGAGCTGTAATCAATCAGATCCTTGTTTCCCTGATATGCAGTCACGGAAGCGGTATTTATAATACTGCAGCCCTTTTTCATGTACGGCAAAGCATATTGTATAAGATAAAAAAACGAGAACACATTGTTTCTGAATATAAATTCAAGCTGTTCGTGGGATATATCAAGAATGCTTCGCTGAACAAACTGAACTGCGTGATTGTTCACCAATATATCCAATCTGCCGAAACATTCGACAGTTTTTTCCACGCATTGCTTTGCAAAGCACGGGTCTTTAAGATCGCCTCTTATCAGCAAACATTTTCCACCGAGTTGTTTTATTCTTTCAGCGGTTTCATTAGCGTCTCGTTCCTCATCGTAATAAACTATCGCAACATTTGCACCCTCTTTTACGAAATCATAGGCAACTGCTCTGCCGATGCCACTGTCTCCTCCCGTTATCAGAGCGGCTTTGCATTCAAGCCTCCGGCATTTTTTTCCGCATTCTGAAATCGGTCTTGGCTTCATTAAATATTCGAGTCCGGGCTGTTTATTCTGGTGCTGCGGCGGAAATGCATACGGCACTTCCGTGCAATCGGTCATATAACCGTAATTGTCTTTATTCTGATTCATTGGCTGATACCTCCTTGATATATATTTTATGCCGATATAGGTGAAAATGTAAACAAAGCGAAGATTTAATCAGCATTATTACAGACCAGCTGTATTACCAGTCTGTTCGTATATCTCATACCGAAAAAGCAATACTAATTATGGTGATGATATGGTAAGGAAGGTTTATGTTGAGGTAACGGCAAGATTTGACACCTTGGGAAACTTAACACCTCTGTCAATTACATGGGAGGACGGTACGGTTTATAAAATCGACAGGATACTTGACCAGCGCAGAGCTGCAAGTCTCAAAGCCGGAGGTATCGGTATGCGCTATACCTGCCGTATTCTTGGCAGAGAGACTTATTTATTTTATGAAGAGCCTAGATGGTTTGTAGAGGGTAAAAGATAAATTGGATAAAATTATGGATACAGCGCTATCGGCTTTATAAAAAAGTCTGTGAAAATTCACTTTTGTGTGGTAAAATAACACAGTAGAATGAAGGTATATGGCAAGAGGAAAACGCAAACCAATTATTGACATTTTGTGCCGCTTTTGCATCTCCAAAAAAATATGACATTTTTCTCCAAGCCAGTCCGTAATCATATCCCAGCCATATACTCAATTTTCAATGTATTCCTCTGTCACATTCATCGTTTCATCATATCACACCTCTAAGAATTCTTCTGTTTTTTCATAAGCTTCAATAGCATCTTTTTTAATCTCTTTTGCAGTTTCGCCAATCTCTTTAGCGAGGCTTCGTTAAATATTTCTCCTTAAAATCCTTTAAGCTGTTATCCTGTGACATATTATGCCTCCGTTGATTATTTTTAACTTATTGTAAAATTAATGAGTACGAATATAACTCCCCATTATCATTAAATAAAAATCCTATAACATTTTCCTGTGTATCTTTATCCACATAAATTAACGCATTATCGATTTTTTTATCAGCTTCACCAAATGAAAGTTCAACCTCTTCACTCGATGAACCAAGGTGAATCCCATTAAACACAAGATAATTGTTTTCATACTTATCGTTTTTGTTTTTCCAATATGTACTTATGCCTTGAACATTTGCATTGCGTAATTGATCAAAACTTTCAATATCTTTATAGTTTAATGTGAGGATCTCAATATCATTGTAATACAGTGTCGTTCCACAATCCCCACTATCTAATATCTGAGTTGTATCTTCTTTTATGCTATAGTTTTCTCCTAAATTTTCTATAGTAAATGGAACACTGATTTGGTTTCCATTTATATAAAAAACTTTTGCTGCTGCTTCAACTGTCCATCCGCCTTCTGGAATAGCTACAGGTTCAATTTTTGACATATTGGGAACAGATTCTGTCATATCCTTATTAAGATCAGATAATTCAGAATTTTGCATGGTATTGCTATTGCTGCTGTTTGTTTTAGAAACATTCCCGCAGCCTGATATAGTTAATGATAAAAAAGCCGCCGTTATGAATAATACAAGTTTTCTTTTCATAGAACCTCCATCTAATTCAGTAGTTAAAATTGCCTTTTATAAACTGATTATAATTTTCTTCAGAAATAAGATAAGATACACCATCTTTATAGGCTTCAAATTCATCACTCATAGGAGGCACTCTCCATCATCTAATAAATTTTTATCCATTCTTATTATATCGCTCCATAAACCATCTTTTTGATTGATTCCTTGCCATTCATTACATACTCGTAATTTATTTTCGCTTGCTAATATAGAAGATTTAACAGAATTCCAAAACTCAACATCCTGGATAACAAGAGTCGGCTGTTTGCGATTTTTTTTGTAAACTAAATTCCAACATACGGAATAGGCGATCCAAACTTGAACGGCACTGCCTTTAACAAGAGCTAAGATAGCTTCTTTGAATTTTTTTATAATCTTTTCATTTTTTGACTCTTCATAGAGTTTAAAAACTCCAAAATTAACAATTCTGCCGAAATCCGTTGGTACATTTGCTGGAACAAAGCGACTTATAGGACAAGAATATCCTTTTTCTCCACAAAGAAATTCAGCAACCTCGTCATTTTCAAATGCTTTTTTTGTAAGTTCAAGCAGCTCTTCATTTGTAATTTGTTTTTGCAATTTCATAACATTTCCTTTCTCGCCAAACGACGAATAAACATTTTTTATTTTTATATAAATTATTATAAAATATCAC
>OHJE01000411.1_pt1 | contig 20164 bp, 15 predicted proteins | sample 1568491 | NCBI WGS metagenome assembly OHJE01 (sample SAMEA3879609, study PRJEB24766) | human gut metagenome | biome: human-associated habitat; feature: feces | place: USA | collected 1985/1987
AGAACTGAAAAAGAAACAGGTGAAGAAACCATCTGTCAGAAAGAAACTGCAGAAATCTGTAGAAAGAAAAGCAAAGCACCGCCAGCGTGTGAAGCAGAGACAAAAATCCAGAGGTCAGGAACGATGATTAGGGAAAAATTACAGAAGATCCAGGTCAAACGGCTGGTGGTCTTAAATCTCCCATATTTCTTTATTTTCTATGTAGCAGATAAAGGATCCTGGCTGTACCGGCATTGCCTGGGAGAAAGCATGGTCCAGAGACTTGGCGTGATGTTAGTCAATTTCCGACTGGCATTTTTAAGCTGGCTGCCAAGTGTCGCTTTGCAGGACCTTGCAGTAGGTGTTCTGGTTGCAGGTGCATTAAAACTGGTGGTCTACTATCGTTCAAAAAATGCAAAGAAGTTCCGACAAGGTGTGGAGTATGGATCGGCCAGATGGGGAAATAGAAAAGATATCGAACCCTTCATGGATCCGGTCTTTGAAAACAATGTCATCCTCACAGAAACGGAACGTCTGACCATGAACAGCAGACCAAAAGCACCAAAGTATGCCCGAAATAAGAATGTGATTGTCATCGGTGGTTCCGGATCTGGTAAGACAAGATTCTATGTGAAGCCCAACCTTATGCAGTGCGTGTCCAAGGACTACCCGACCTCATTCGTGATTACTGACCCGAAAGGAAGTCTGATCGGCGAGGTGGGCCAGCTCCTTGTGCGGTGCGGCTACCGGGTAAAAGTGCTGAACACCATTAACTTTTCCAAGAGTATGCGCTATAACCCGTTTCGCTACATCCATTCGGAAAAGGACATTTTGAAGCTGGTAAACACGCTGATCTGCAACACCAAGGGCGAGGGCGAAAAGAGCGCCGAGGATTTTTGGATCAAATCGGAACGCCTGCTGTATTCGGCCCTCATTGGCTATATCTGGTACGAAGCGCCGGACGATGAAATGAATTTCACTACGCTGCTTGAAATGATAAATGCCAGTGAAGCCCGCGAGGACGACCCAGAATTTCAATCCCCGGTAGACCAGATGTTTGAACGGCTGGAAGAAAAAGACCCGGAACATTTTGCGGTGCGCCAGTACAAGAAGTTTTTGCTGTCTGCCGGAAAAACAAGAAGCTCTATCCTCATTTCCTGCGGTGCGCGTCTTGCCCCCTTTGACATTCGGGAACTGCGCGAGCTGATGGAAACCGACGAAATGGAGCTTGACACCTTAGGCGACCGAAAGACCGCGCTTTTTGTTATTATCTCCGACACCGACGACACCTTTAACTTTGTTGTATCAATCCTTTACACACAGCTTTTCAATCTGCTTTGTGACAAGGCAGATGATGTGTACGGCGGGCGGCTACCTGTTCATGTGCGCTGTCTGCTTGACGAGTTTGCAAATATCGGGCAGATACCGAAGTTTGAAAAGCTCATTGCTACTATCCGAAGCCGCGAAATCTCCGCGTCCATCATCTTGCAGAGCCAGTCGCAGCTAAAGGCTATCTACAAGGACAACGCCGATACCATTGTCGGCAACTGCGATACGACCCTGTTCTTGGGCGGCAAGGAGAAAACGACACTCAAAGAAATGTCGGAAATCTTGGGGAAAGAAACGATTGACAGCTTCAATACTTCCGAAACAAGAGGACGGGAGCTTTCCCACGGGCTGAACTATCAGAAATTAGGCAAGCAGCTTATGAGTGAAGATGAAATTGCGGTCATGGACGGCGGAAAATGTATCTTGCAGCTACGCGGGGTGCGCCCGTTCTTCTCCGAAAAATACGATATTACCAAACACCCGAAGTACAAGTACCTTTCCGACTTTGACAAGAAAAACGCCTTTGACATGGAAAAGCACTTGCGCCGCCGTCCTGCAATCGTAAAGCTGGACGAAGTATTTGATTATTACGAAGTTGACAAAGCAGATTTGCAGGAGGACGCAGAATGAATAAGCGTATCAGAAAGAAAAAGAACAAACAGCAGTTAATCCGGGCTATCAGCGGGCTTGTGGAAGCAGCCGAGGAAATGCAGCGGGAACAGGAACGCAGGACAAGACAGGCGGGTATTTCCTATATCAAGTATATCGAAGCTGTCCGGGAACGGCAGTACGGCATTATGCCTGTCTACACACCACTTTTTGAAAAGGAGGGAGCTTAAAGTAAAAACAATAAACACGGGCTACATGGTACGCGCCCCTACTCCTTGCGCGTATCGCGGCAGGAAGCCGCACCCTTACAACTGAATACCGCCGCGCCGCAGAAACATACGCAGCGCGGGGACTTATGACCGCGGCAGTTATGAAAACTGACCGCCGTTTTTTATGCCCTTTTTCGGGCAGCCGCACAGCGGCAGAAAGGAGTTTTTATATGGCATTTTTCAACAGCGCAGTAGGCGTTTTGCAGACACTCGTTATCGCTCTCGGAGCAGGTCTTGGCATTTGGGGCGTTATCAACCTCTTGGAGGGCTACGGAAACGACAATCCGGGCGCGAAAAGCCAGGGCATGAAACAGCTGATGGCCGGCGCGGGCGTCGCCATCGTTGGCATGGTCCTCGTACCGCTGCTGTCCGGCCTGTTCACCGTCTGATCGTACCCCGCTGAAATCCTCGTCCCCTCCCGCGCACAGCGGGAGGGGCTGAAAGGAGGTTTGACACCGTATGGATTTCTTATTGGATGCCCTGACCAACTGGCTGAAAGAGATGCTGGTGGGCGGCATCATGGGAAACTTAACGGGGATGTTCGACAGTGTGAACCAGCAGGTCGCGGACATCGCCACGCAGGTGGGCCAGACCCCGCAGGGGTGGAACGGCAGCATTTTCAGTATGATCCAGAACCTTTCCAACTCCATCATGGTGCCGATTGCTGGCGTGATCCTGGCTATCGTGATGACGCTGGAGCTGATTCAGATGATTACCGACAAGAACAACCTGCATGATGTGGACACCTGGATGATCTTCAAATGGGTGTTCAAATCTGCCGCTGCCATCCTCATCGTCTCAAACACCTGGAACATCGTGATGGGCGTGTTTGACGCAGCTCAAAGTGTGGTGGCGCAGGCGGCGGGCATCATCGGTTCCGACGCTTCCATCGACATCTCCTCTGTCATGACCGATATGGAGTCCCGGCTGATGGATATGGACCTGGGGCCGCTGTTCGGCCTGTGGTTCCAGTCGCTCTTTATCGGCATTACCATGTGGGCGCTTTACATTTGTATCTTTATCGTGATTTATGGCCGTATGATTGAGATTTACCTTGTGACCTCGGTGGCTCCCATCCCTATGGCCACCATGATGGGCAAGGAATGGGGCGGTATGGGCCAGAACTATCTGCGCTCGTTGATCGCCCTGGGCTTCCAGGCATTTCTCATCATCGTCTGTGTGGCGATCTACGCCGTGCTGGTGCAGAGTATTGCCACCGAATCCGACATCATTATGGCCATCTGGAGCTGCGTGGGCTATACGGTCCTGTTGTGCTTTACGCTCTTTAAGACCGGAAGCCTTGCAAAAGCCGTGTTCAATGCACACTAAGGAGGGTTCGTATGGGAAAATATCAAATCATTTATGCCGATCCTCCGTGGAGTTATCGCGTTTGGAGAAAAAAAGAACACGGCAGGACCGCAGAGAGCCATTATTCCACTATGACCATAGAGGAAATCAGGACACTTCCAGTTGCACAATTGGCAGACAAAAACTGCATTTTATTTTTGTGGGTAACTTTCCCTGTTATTCGAGAAGCCTTTACAGTGATTGACGCATGGGGATTTACGTATAAAACAGTAGCGTTTTGCTGGGTCAAGCAGAACCGACAATCCTCCTCTCTGTTTTGGGGAATGGGGCATTGGACCAGAGCAAATGCCGAACTGTGTTTGTTAGCAACCAAAGGCTCCCCAAAGCGCCAGTCTGCGGGTGTGCATCAGATTGTGATGACACCAATAGAAGGCCACAGCAAGAAACCGGATATTGTCCGGGATAAAATCATTTCGCTGGCAGGAGATGTCCCACGTATTGAGCTGTTTGCTAGACAAACCACACCTGGCTGGGATGTATGGGGCAATGAAGTAGACAGCTCGATTTCATTTCCATAAAGAAGGAGGTAATCCCTTTGGCTTATGTACCCGTACCCAAGGATCTTACGAAAGTCAAAACCAAGGTCGCGTTCAACTTAACCAAGAGGCAGCTTGTCTGCTTCGGCGGCGGTGCGCTGATCGGCGTACCGCTTTTCTTCCTGCTCCGGGGGCCTGTGGGAAACAGCGTGGCTGCCATGTGTATGATGCTGGTCATGCTGCCCTTCTTCATGCTGGCGATGTATGAAAAACACGGTCAGCCCCTGGAAAAGATCGTGGGCAATATCATCAAGGTGGCCGTCATCCGGCCCAAGGAGCGCCCGTATCAGACCAACAACTTCTATGCCGTTTTGGAACGGCAGGAAAAACTCGACAAGGAGGTGTATGACATTGTTCACGGTAATCAAAAGCTGGCTGCACCGGCTGTTCGGAAAAGACGAAAAGACCGCGCAGCCGGTTAATCAGAAAAAGATGAAAAAGCTGTCCCGCGCCGACAGAAAGCAGATCGAGGCTGCCATTGCCCGTGCCAATCGCACAGACAAAAAGAAAAAATCGGCTCAGGACAGTATCCCCTATGAACGGATGTGGCCGGACGGCATCTGCCGTGTGGCAGGCAGCCGCTACACAAAGACCATCCAATTCCAGGACATCAACTATCAGCTCTCGCAGAACGAGGACAAGACAGCGATCTTCGAGGGCTGGTGCGATTTCCTCAACTACTTCGACAGCTCCATTCAGTTCCAGCTGTCCTTTTTGAACCTGGCAGCCTCTGAGGAGACCTTTGCCCGCGCCATCAACATTCCTCTCCAGGGGGATGATTTTGACAGCATCCGGGTGGAGTACACCACCATGCTGCAAAACCAGCTGGCAAGAGGCAACAACGGTCTTATCAAGACCAAGTACCTGACTTTCGGCATCGACGCCGACAGCCTCAAGGCCGCCAAGCCCCGTCTGGAGCGCATTGAGACCGACATTCTCAACAACTTCAAACGCCTGGGCGTGGCCGCCGAGACCCTGGACGGCAAGGCGCGGCTGGCACAGCTTCACGGCATTTTCCACATGGATGAACAGGTGCCGTTCCGCTTTGAATGGGACTGGCTGGCTCCGTCCGGTCTGTCCACCAAGGATTTCATCGCGCCGTCCGGCTTCGAGTTCCGCACCGGCAAACAGTTCCGTATGGGTAAAAAATACGGGGCTGTTTCTTTTTTGCAGATCCTCGCCCCGGAGCTGAATGACCGGATGCTGGCGGATTTTCTGGATATGGAAAGCTCTCTGATCGTCAGCCTGCATATCCAGTCCGTAGATCAGATCAAGGCCATCAAGACGGTCAAGCGGAAAATCACCGACCTGGATAAATCCAAAATTGAGGAACAGAAAAAAGCCGTCCGCGCCGGATATGACATGGACATCATTCCCTCCGACCTTGCCACCTACGGTGCCGAGGCCAAGAAGCTCTTGCAGGATTTGCAGAGCCGAAACGAGCGAATGTTCCTTGTGACCTTCCTGGTGCTGAACACGGCGGACAATCCCCGGCAGCTGGGCAACAATGTGTTCCAGGCCAGTTCCATCGCACAGAAGTACAACTGCCAGCTGACAAGGCTTGACTTCCAGCAGGAAGAAGGGCTGATGTCTGCGCTGCCCTTGGGCCTCAATCAGATCGAGATTCAGCGGGGGCTGACCACCAGTTCCACGGCTATCTTTGTTCCGTTCACCACCCAGGAGCTTTTCCAGAACGGCAAAGAGGCGCTGTACTACGGTATCAACGCCCTGTCCAACAACCTCATCATGGTGGACCGCAAGCTGCTGAAAAACCCCAACGGCCTGATCCTTGGTACGCCGGGTTCCGGCAAGTCCTTCAGCGCCAAGCGCGAGATCGCCAACTGTTTCCTGCTCACCAATGATGACATCATTATCTGCGACCCGGAGGCCGAGTACGCGCCCTTGGTGGAGCGCCTGCATGGGCAGGTCATCAAGATTTCGCCCACCAGCAGCAATTACATTAACCCTATGGATTTGAACCTGGACTACTCGGACGATGAAAGCCCGCTGTCCCTCAAGTCCGACTTCATTCTCAGCTTGTGTGAGCTGATTGTGGGCGGCAAGGAGGGCTTGCAGCCGGTGCAGAAAACCATCATTGACCGCTGTGTGCGGCTGGTGTATCAGGACTATCTCAATGACCCCCGCCCGGAGAATATGCCCATCCTGGAGGACCTCTACAACCTGCTGCGGGCGCAGGACGAGAAAGAGGCGCAGTACATCGCCACGGCGCTGGAAATCTATGTGACCGGCTCCCTCAATGTGTTTAACCATCAGAGCAATGTGGACATCAACAACCGTATCGTCTGCTACGACATCAAGGAGCTGGGCAAGCAGCTGAAAAAGATCGGTATGCTGGTGGTCCAGGACCAAGTGTGGAACCGCGTTACCATCAACCGTGCTGCCCACAAATCCACCCGTTACTACATCGACGAGATGCACCTGCTGCTGAAAGAGGAACAGACCGCCGCCTACACGGTGGAGATTTGGAAGCGGTTCAGAAAATGGGGCGGCATCCCCACCGGCATCACGCAGAATGTCAAAGACTTGCTTTCTTCCCGCGAGGTGGAGAACATCTTTGAGAACTCCGACTTCGTGTATATGCTCAACCAGGCGGGCGGGGACCGGCAGATTCTCGCCAAGCAGCTGGGCATTTCCCCTCACCAGCTTTCCTATGTGACCCACTCCAGCGAGGGCGAGGGCCTGCTGTTCTATGGCTCCACGATCCTGCCTTTCGTGGACCATTTCCCCAAGAACACCGAGCTGTACCGCATTATGACCACCAAACCCCAGGAACTGAAAAAGGAGGATGAATGACCATGAAACCCAACACCGAACTGAATACCATGATGTTTTTTGACGATGCCCTGGAGGGTGAGCGCACCCAGCTGCTCACCGAGCTGGCCGATGCCGTCAGCGAGACCCGCACGGCGGCGGATCAGGCTGCGGAGCTGAACGAGGACGGCGAAGCGGGCCTGCTGCGCCTGACGGAAATCTGGTGCGCCATGAACGGCGTCCCGGCCATCGTCATCTTCGAGGGCGGGCAGTCCGAGCTGCTGGCCAATGTGGTGGCGCAGATCTACGCCCATCTGCTTCAGCACCCCTCCCGTGACCCTGTGGGGCTGGCCGTCTATGTGGAGCTGCGCTACATGACGGCCTCCCTCATGTTGGGGGAATGGTTTGAATAAGGAACCGCGCCTGCGCTTTACGGACGAGGAACGGGCTGACCCGGCTCTGGAGAAGCCCATCCGTAAGGCGGACAAGGCCGCCGCCAAAGCAGACAAGGCGCAGGCCAAAATCCCCAAAAAGCAGGTCCGGCAAAAGACGGTGGACCCGGAGACCGGCAAAGTGACCACCAAGCTGGTGCTGGAGGACAAGAAGAAGCCGCCCTCCAAATTGTCCCATGCGGTGCGGGATACCCCCGCCAATGCCGCTCTGGGGAAGCTCCACAAGGAAATCCGGGAGACCGAACAGGACAATGTGGGCGTAGAGAGCGCCCACAAGTCCGAGGAGGCTGCCGAGACCGGCGTTAGGCTTGCACGGGAAGGCTACCGCAGCCACAAGTTGAAGCCCTACCGCAAGGCGGCCCAGGCCGAGCAGAAGCTGGAGAAGGCCAATGTGAACGCCTTGTATCAGAAGTCCCTGCGGGAAAATCCCCAGCTTGCCAGCAACCCCATCTCCCGCTGGCAGCAGAAACAGGCCATCAAAAAGGAATACGCTGCCGCCAAGCGCGCCGGTCAAGCTGTCGGGAACACCGCCAAGACTGCGGAGGCCACCGGCATGGCGGCCAAGGCGGTCAAGGAGAAAGCCCAGCAAGCGGGCGCGTTTGTCATGCGCCACAAAAAGGGCTTTTTGATTGCGGGTGCGATCTTCCTGCTGGTCTGTATGCTGCTCAACACCATGTCCTCCTGCTCCATGATGGCGCAGAGTATCGGTTCCGTGGTGTCCGGCACCACCTACCCGTCGGATGATCCTGAGCTGGTGGCGGTGGAGGCCGACTACGCTGCCAAAGAAACGGCGCTGCAAGCCGAGATCGACAACATCGAAAGCAGCCATCCGGGGTATGACGAGTACCGCTATGACCTGGATATGATCGGGCATGACCCCCATGAGCTGGCAGCCTACCTGTCCGCCGTGCTGCAAGGCTATACCCGGCAGAGCGCCCAGGCCGAGCTGGAGCGCGTGTTCGACGCACAGTATGAACTGACGCTTACCGAGGAAGTGGAGATACGATACCGCACCGAAACTTCCACGGACCCCGTGACCGGCGAGACGACCACCGAGGAAGTCCCGTATGAGTATTACATTCTGAATGTGAAGCTCACCAGCAAGCCCATATCTTCCGTGGCTTCGGAGCTGCTAACCCCGGAACAGCTGGAAATGTACCAGGTGTACCGGCAGACGCTGGGCAACAAGCCGCTGATCTTCGGCGGCGGCTCCCCGGATACGAGCAACTCCGAGGACCTGACCGGCGTGGTATTCGTCAACGGCACCCGCCCCGGCAATCAGGCCGTGGTGGACATAGCCAAAAGTCAGGTGGGCAATGTGGGCGGTCAGCCCTACTGGAGCTGGTACGGCTTCAATTCCCGTGTGGAATGGTGCGCCTGCTTCGTGTCCTGGTGCTACGGCCAGATGGGGCTGTCCGAGCCGCGCTTTGCCGCCTGCCAGTCCCAGGGTATTCCGTGGTTCCAGTCTCACGGACAATGGGGCGGGCGTGATTACGCCAATATCGCCCCCGGCGACGCCATCTTCTTTGACTGGGACCTGGATGGCAGCGCCGACCATGTGGGCCTTGTGGTCGGCACAGACGGCAGCCGGGTCTACACCGTGGAGGGCAATTCTGGCGACGCCTGCAAGATCAAGAGTTATTCCCTGTCCTACGAGTGCATCAAGGGCTACGGCCTGATGAACTGGTAAGGCCGATTTATGAGAAAAGGAGTGATTGAAATGGCTAAGAACAAAATCCAGCGCATTGACCAGGAGATTGCCAAGGTCCGCGAGAAGATCGCGGAGTACCAGGACAAGCTGAAAACCCTGGAGGCGCAGAAAACCGAGGCGGAGAACCTGGAAATCGTTCAGATGGTGCGCGCCCTGCGGCTGACCCCGGAGCAGCTGAACGCCATGCTCTCCGGTGGTACGGTCCCTGGCATGGCCGCTGCCTCCGCCAACTACAACGAACAGGAGGATACCGACCATGAAGAATAAGAAAATTTTCAAAACCCTTTCGGCCCTCTGCGCCGCCCTGGTGCTGATGATGGGCCTTTCCGTGACTGCCTTTGCCCAGGGAACGGAAGAACTTCCGGCGGAGGATGCCACCAACGACAGCAATGTGGTCGTGGAGGAAACCGAGGACAGTCCGGCCCTGACCCCGGATGGCAACGCCGCCCTGGTGGATGATTTCGGCGACAACAAGCAGCTCATCACCGTCACCACCAAGGCAGGCAACTACTTCTACATCCTCATTGACCGGGCCAACGAGGACAAGGAAACCGCTGTCCACTTCTTAAACCAGGTGGACGAGGCGGACCTGATGGCGCTGATGGAGGACGGTCAGACCACCCAGGAGCAGCCCGCCACCTGTACCTGTACGGAGAAATGTGTGGCCGGTGCGGTGAATACGGCCTGCCCGGTGTGTGCCACCAATATGAGCGCCTGCACGGGTAAGGAGCCGGAACCGGAGACCCCGGAGGAAACCGCAGAGCCGGAAGAACCGGCGCAGAAACCCGCAGGACTGAATCCGGCCATTCTTTTGGCGGTGCTGGCTCTGATGGGTGGCGGCGGCGCTTTTGCCTACTTTAAGCTGGTAAAAAGCAGACCCAAGACCAAGGGCAACGACAATTTGGACGATTATGACTACGGCGAGGATGATACCGATCAGGAGGACGAGGACTCCTGGGAGACCGAGGAATCTGACGAGCCGGACGCTGACGGGGGCGGCGACGAGGAAAGCGAGGACAAGACGGTTTGACCCGCTTCACCGACAGCCCCTATGAACGCATGATGACACGCAGGCCGGAGGGCGGGAAGGAAACTTCCCGTCCTCCTTCTTTATCTCCCGGCCACCCCTGTTATGGCTGCGGAAATTACCGTGACGGTCAGCCCTGCGTGGGATTCTGCCACCGGCAGCTGACCGCATGGCTGCGGGAAAGGAGGATGAAAAACCATGAAGCTGGTGATCGCTGAGAAACCGTCCGTTGCCCAAAGTCTGGCCGCCGTGATTGGGGCCACCGCCCGCAAGGACGGCTATCTGGAGGGCGGCGGCTGGCGGGTCAGCTGGTGTGTGGGCCATCTGGCTGGTCTGGCCGACGCCGACGCTTATAACCCGGACTACGCCAAGTGGCGCTATGACGATCTGCCCATTCTGCCGGAACCCTGGCAGATGGTGGTGAGCAAGGACAAGAAGAAACAGTTTGATGTGCTGAAGCAGCTGATGAACGCCCCGGATGTGACCGAAGTGGTAAACGCCTGCGACGCCGGACGCGAGGGGGAGCTGATCTTCCGCAGCGTCTATGAGCTGGCGGGCTGCCAGAAGCCCATGAAGCGGCTCTGGATTTCCTCAATGGAGGATTCCGCCATCCGGGAGGGCTTTGCAAACCTGCGCCCCGGTGCAGACTATGACGGCCTGCGGGATGCGGCCCTCTGCCGCGCCAAAGCGGACTGGCTGGTGGGTATCAATGCCACCCGGCTGTTTTCCGTGCTGTACCACCGGACCCTCAACATCGGGCGCGTCATGTCCCCGACGCTGGCCCTCATTGTCCAGCGAGAAGCCGAGATCGACACCTTCAAGCCGGTGCCATTCTACACGGTCACACTGGAGCTGCCCGGTTTCACCGTTTCCGGGGAGCGCATGGCAGACAAGGCTGCCGCCCAACAGCTGAAAACGGCCTGCCAAGGTGCGGCTGCCACAGTGAAAAAAGTGGGGCGCAAAAACAAATCCGAGAAGCCGCCCGCCCTCTATGACCTGACCACCCTCCAACGGGACGCCAACCGGCTGCTGGGGTTCACCGCCCAGCAAACCCTGGACTACCTGCAAAATTTGTATGAAAAGAAGCTCTGTACCTACCCTCGGACGGACAGCCGCTATCTGACTTCGGATATGGCGGCGAGTCTACCGGAGCTGGTCCAGCTCACTGCCGGGGCGATGCCCTTTTCCAATGGCATGGAGATTGCCTGCAATGCCGCCCAGATTGTCAACGACAAGAAAGTGACCGACCATCATGCAGTGATCCCTACCCGCAACCTCCAGGGCGCGGACCTGTCCGGCCTGCCGGTGGGCGAAAAGGCGGTGCTGGAGTTGGTGGCTCTGCGCCTGCTGTGCGCCGTGGCCCAGCCCTATACCTTTGCGGAAACCGCCGTTGTTGTCGAGTGCGCCGGAGCGGAGTTTACTGCCAAAGGCCGCACAGTGAAAAATTACGGCTGGCGGGCGCTGGACGCTGCCTATCGCGCAGGGCTGAAGAATGTGGAGCAGGACAAAGAACCCGAGGACAAGGCTCTGCCTGAGCTGTCTGAAGGTCAGACGCTGCCCCTTTCTGGTGCTACCGTCAAGGAGGGCAAGACCACCCCGCCCAAGCACTTCACCGAAGATACGCTACTCTCCGCAATGGAGACTGCCGGGAAGGACGATATGCCGGAGGATGCCGAGCGCAAGGGCCTGGGGACCCCGGCCACCCGCGCCGGGATTCTGGAAAAGCTGGTTTCCACCGGCTTTTTGGAGCGCAAAAAGAGCAAGAAAACCGTGCAGCTCATGCCATCCCATGACGCGGTATCCCTTATCACCGTGTTGCCGGAGCAGCTGCAATCGCCCCTTCTGACTGCTGAGTGGGAGTACCGGCTGGGTGAGATCGAGCGTGGCGAGCTGGCCCCGGAGGATTTCATGGCTGGGATTAGTGCCATGCTCAAAGAACTTGTGGGAACCTATCAAGCTATCAAGGGAACGGAGTATTTGTTCAGCCCTTCCCACGAAGTGGTGGGCAAATGCCCCCGCTGTGGCGGAGAGGTTGCAGAAATGCAAAAAGGCTTCTTCTGTCAGACAGAATCTTGCAAATTTGCAATTTGGAAAAACAACAAGTGGTGGGAGATGAAGCACAAGCAACCTACCAAAGCCATCGTAACGGCACTGCTCAAAGATGGCCGCGCTCATGTGAGGGGCTTGTACTCCGAGAAAACCGGCAAGACCTACGATGCCACTGTGGTGTTGGCGGATGATGGGCAGTACGCCAACTTCAAGCTGGAGTTTGACCAGCAGAAAGGTGGCAAACGATGAAGCTCTCACGCTATGAACAGGAAACCATCATCCTCTACAACCAGGCCGAAGCCACCGCCGAGGTCTATACCCATGACCCCCGGCTGCTGGAGAAGCTGCGGCGACTGGCAGAGAAATACCCGGACCAGATTGTGAAAAAGGACCGCCAGACCTTTCTCGTTCCCAAACGCTGTGTGTCCGTCCGGGAACCTTACAGCGCCGAGCGCCGTAAGGCAGCCAGTGAACTGGCCAAGGCTGCCGGATACAGGCCGCCCACCCCCAAGAAAGGCAATGAGTAAGCATGGCTGAAAGTGTCTTTGAGGCTGTCAAGCAGTCCATCACCGTCCGAGAAGCAGCGCAGATGTACGGAATCGAGGTCAACCGGAGCGGCATGGCCTGTTGTCCCTTCCACGATGACAAAAATCCCAGCATGAAGCTGAACGAGGAATATTTTTATTGCTTTGGCTGCGGAGCCACCGGCGATGTGATTGACTTCACAGCGAGGCTCTACAATCTGTCCCCCAAAGAGGCCGCCGAGAAGCTGGCCCAGGATTTTGGCCTGGCTTATGACAGTCAGGCCCCTCCCCGGCGACGCCATGTCCGCCAGAAATCCGAGGCGCAGAAATTCAAGGAGGACCGAGACCATGCCTTTCGTGTCCTGGCCGACTACTTTCATTTGCTCCGCAAGTGGGAAACGGACTACACACCCAAAACACCGGAGGAAAATCCACATCCCCGATTCATGGAGGCAATCCAGAAAAAGGACTATGTGGGCTATCTGCTGGATTTTTTTCTGGAGAACAGCCCGGAGGAGCAAAAGCTGTGGATTGCCGAACATCAATCAGAAATAGCCAAATTGGAAAGGAGAGTGAAATTCATGGCTGATAAGACCACCAATCGAGAACGGTTACAAGAGATCACAGCGGGCATTGAACAGGGTATCAAGGAACTGTTTGAGAGCGAGAAGTATATGCGCTATCTGTCCGTCATGTCCAAGTTCCACCGCTACTCCGTCAACAACACCATGCTCATCTATATGCAGCGCCCGGACGCCACCCTGGTGGCCGGGTTCAACAAGTGGAAAAATCAGTTTGAGCGCCATGTGAAAAAGGGTGAGCATGGTATCACCATCATTGCCCCCACGCCCTACAAAAAGAAGATCGAGGAAATGAAGCGCGACCCGGATACTCATGCACCCATCCTGGACGCGGATGGCAAGGCGGTCATGGAGGAAAAAGAAATTGAAATCCCCATGTTCCGTCCGGTGAAGGTGTTCGATGTGAGCCAGACGGACGGAAAGCCCCTGCCAGAGCTGGCCTCCAGCCTGTCCGGGACGGTGCCGCACTATGAGGCTTTCATGGAAGCTCTGCGCCGCTCGGCTCCGGTTCCCATCGAGTTTGAGCCGATGGCCGAGAACATGGACGGCTATTTCTCCTCTGACCAGCAGCGGATCGCCATCCGGGAAGGCATGAGCGAGGTGCAGACTGTTTCCGCCGCTGTCCATGAGACCGCGCACAGTAAGCTCCACGACCCCAAAAAGTACGAAGCGGAGCCGACCTGGAAGATCGTGATGGTGAGCGAGGGCGGCACCAAGCATGACTTCCGTCTGGACTTCGCCACCGAAGCAGAGGCGGAACAGGCCGCCGCCGAGGAAGGCTGGCGCTATGTGGACGAGAATCGGTTTGAGTGGCGGTTGGAAGTGGAGGAAGATCTGACGGCGGTGAAACAGGCTGTCAAGAACCGCAACACCGAGGAAGTGGAGGCCGAGAGCATTTCTTATGCGGTTTGCCAGTATTTCGGCATCCAGACCGGCGAGAACAGTTTTGGCTACATCGCTTCCTGGTCGAAGGACAAGGAGCTGAAGGAGCTGCGGGCCAGTCTGGAGACCATCAACAAGACTTCCTGCGAGCTGATTAACGACATCGAGCGCAACTACAAGGAAATCTGCAAGGAGCGCGGCATTGACCTGACTGCCGCCACGGAACCGCAGCAGGACTCTATCGAGCAGCTGGCAGCAGACATCGACCAGTTCACTTTCGATTATGACCCTTATGAGTATCGGAACAATGCAGATAGCCGTGAGGACGCACTGCACGAACTGACTGCCACACTCCGAAGCGGAGATGCCAGCGGTGTACGCGAATGGCTCCAGAATATCGTGAACGAGGATGAACCGGATGAAACCACCCAAAAAGCTGCCGAGCTTATGGGACGCTTGGATCAGCTGGTGCCGATGACTGAACCGGAACAGCTGACCGAGCCGGAAAATACCGAAAGTGTCCAGCCCAGCGCCGAGTACCGGGAGGCCCTGTTGGTGCTGGATGATACCAGCTACCTTCATGTTCAGCCCTGCGACACCGGCTGGGACTACACGCTCTACGATGTGGCAACCATGAAGCAGATGGACGGCGGCCAGTTGGACGGGCCGGATATGGGCCGTTCCACAGCGGTAAGTCATATCTGCGAGGACCTGGGGATGGGCGGCAAGTCCATCAAGTATGCGCCGCTGTCCATGATCGAGACTTTGCAGGAGGCGGCTTACCACCAGATGCAGGAACAGGTCAGCCAGCAGACCACAGAAGCTGCCGCCACCCAGCTGCCGGATGCCCAGGAGCAGGCGTTGGACGAGTATCCCATGCCGGACCCGGCACTGACTCAGGATGATCTGGAGAAATGCGGCTACCTGGACGGTGACCTTCTGCCCCTCTCCAAAGAGCGAGCCTATGAGCTGATGGAGCGAGACCTGACCGTTTATATCGTCCAGGAGGGTGAAAACCCGGAAATGGCCTTTGACACTGCCGACCTGGACGCCCATGACGGTATCTTTGCTGTGTCCCGCGAGGAATGGGAGCAAAGCCCGGACTTTCACGAAAAAGTTTTGGAACGACAGGATCGGCAGTTGGAACGGGAACAGGCGTTTCTTTCCCATGAGGGAAATTGTTTTGCTATTTATCAGGTGAGCAAGGATGACCCGCAGAATGTGCGTTTTATGAATCTGGATTGGCTGCAATCGCACAATCTGTCCGTAGAGCGGAGTAACTATGACCTTATCTATACCGCCCCTCTGGACGGTTCCGGCAGCACTATGGAGCAGCTGGAAAGGCTGTATGAGCAGTTCAATCTGCAAAAGCCGGTGGATTTTCACAGCCCGTCTATGAGCGTCAGTGACATCGTTGCCATCAAGCAGAATGGTCAGGTATCCTGTCATTACTGCGACAGTGTTGGTTTCACCCAGGTGCAAGGTTTCTTGCCGGAAAATTCGCTGAGAAATGCGGAAATGACGGTGGAAGATGATTACGGCATGATCGACGGTATCATCAATAACGGCCCAAAGGAGCCGACAGTGGCCCAGCTGGAACAACAGGCCCGCAGTGGTCAGCCCATTTCTCTTATGGACTTGGCAGCAGCCGTCCATCGAGAGGAACGGGAAAAGAAAAAGTCCGTAATGGAGCAGCTGAAAAGCCAGCCCAAGACGGAACACAAAAAGACAGCGCAAAAAAAGAGCGCGGAAAGGGAGCTTTGATATGAACAACTTCACCTTTGAGGAAACGAACCTTCTTTGCATCTACAACACCGGCAGCCGCACCGGGCTGATCGACGCTCTGACGGAGATGCGCGGTGAGCTTTCGCCGGAGGAAGCCGAGCTGCGGGAACTGACGGACAGCGCCCTGGGTAAACTCCAAGCTATGAACGACACCGAGTTTGCCGAACTGGAGCTGTACCCAGATTTCGACGAGTAAAAAACACACATAAAGACCTGATGGGACGGCCTGATATGCCGTCCCATTTCTATTCAACATGAAGGGAGGACAGAAAACCATGCCATCCAAAGCTGAATTTTACCGGCAGATGGCCGAACAGGTATCGACCCAGCTTGTAGGCAGCTGGAAGGAGTGGACGGCTTTTCTCACCACCGCCGCCCGCCTTTATAAATACCCATTCCACGAGCAAATGATGATTTACGCCCAGCGCCCGGATGCCACCGCCTGCGCCGAGTATGACCTGTGGAATGAAAAAATGGGACGGTATGTGCGCCGTGGCTCCAAGGGTATTGCCCTGGTGGACGATTCCGGCGACAAGCTTCGCCTGCGCTATGTGTTCGATATTTCCGATACCGGCACCCGTGAACATTCCCGTACACCCTGGTTGTGGCAGCTGGAAGAACAGCACATTGGGCCTGTGTCGGCCATGCTGGAGCAAAACTACGGCGTTGCCGGTGACAATCTCGCCCAGCAGCTCACGGATGTAGCCGGAAAGCTGGCGAGTGAGTATTGGGACGATCATCAGAGAGATTTCCGCTATATCGTTGACGGTTCGTTCCTGGCGGAGTACGATGATTACAACATCGAAGTCCAATTTAAGTCCGCCGCCACCGTCAGTATCGCCTATGCCCTGATGTCTCGCTGTGGGCTGGATACGGAACAATATTTCCAGCATGAGGACTTCATGCCGATTTTCGATTTCAATACCCCGGCCACGGTTGGGGCGTTGGGCGCGGCGGTCAGCCAGATTAACCAGCAGGTTTTGCGGCAGATCGGCGTCACCATCCAGATCTATGAGCGCGAGCAACTCGCGGAAAGGAGCGTTACACATGGAGAACAGCCTGACTTACACGATGAACGGAGATTATCAGATTCCCGACCTGAAGCTGACCGAACAGCCGGAGAAGCCCCTGGGCAAGTACGGCAGGATGCGGAAAGCGTACCTGAAGGAACACCGGCCCCTGATTTACAATCAGCTGCTGCTGACCGAGAAGCTGTACCCGCACCTCATCGAGATCGACGAGACAGCGCAGAGCCGTCTGGAGCAGATGATGCCCCAGCTGGCGAAAGACGCGGGCGCGACGGAGCAGCTGAAAGCCAGCGACCCGATGCGCTGGGTGGGCCTGATGAACACCTGCAAAGCACAGGCCGAGGAGATTCTGATGGCGGAGCTTATTCACAGCTGAGTTTCTTCCTCTCCGAAGCAGAACAAATCAGAATCATAGATGAAGCAGAGAATGTGAAAACATCCTCTGCTTTTTCTTTTGCCCAGGCTGACATCGACCATGTGCTGCGGCTGGGCGGCAACACCTATCGCCAGAGAGAGCGCATTGTCGCGGCCTTTGAGGAGCAGAAGTCCACCACCGAGATCGCAGACACCCTGAAAACCCTGTACCATGGCGGCAACGGGATTGGCAGCATCACTGCATGGTATGCCGAGGATGGAATCCATCTTTCCCACGGCAAAACTGCCCGTTACGATAAGTCCGCCCAGGTCATTTCCTGGGAGAGTGCCGCTGAGCGTATCGGCCAGCTTTTGCAGGACGGCCAGTTTGCCACCAATGTGGAGCTGGCTGAGGCTGCGGGCTATGAACGCTCCCTCCTCGCGGAAAAGTTCTGGAATCTGTACCACGATTTCAGCGAGGAAGCCAGAGAAGCTGGGTATCTGCCCATCCTTTCCAACAATCCGGGGCGCGGTTTCCCGGAGGAATCTGCATGGCTCACCGAACAGCTGAAAAGCCCGGAGTTTCGCCAGAACCTTGCGGAAGAATATGCTGCCTTCTGGACGGCCTACCAGCAGGATCGGGATTTGCTGCGCTTCCACTACCATAAACCCAAAGAAATTTGGGAGAACCTGCAAGATCTGTCCTTGCCTCGCACCACCTTTACCTCTCAGTTGACGGAAGTACCTTCGGTCAAGCAGTTTATCTCTGAGGACGAGATCGACGCCGCCATGACCAGAGGCAGCGGATTTGAGGGCGGTAAGGGCCGAGTTTTCACCTTTTTCCAGGAACCCCATACGGATAAGGAAAAGGTGGATTTTCTCAAACATAAGTATGGTATTGGCGGTCACTCCCATGCCCTGTCCGGTGCAATGAAAAGCGATGAAAGCCACGACGGAAAAGGTCTGCACTACAAAAAAGACGGCTGCCCGGATGTGCATTTCACCTGGGAGAAAGTCGCCAAACGGATTACCGACCTGATCCAGAAGGGACGCTATCTCACAGAACAGGAACAGGCGGAGTATGACAAAATCCAGGCAGAAAAGGCCCTGGCGGAAGAAGATGCCCTGCAAGCCCAGCAGCCGGACCCGGCTGTGTGGGAATACAACGGCGTCAAGGAGCGCCACCCGGATGATATAATCCTCTACCAAATGGGGGATTTTTTTGAGCTGTACGGTGAGGACGCCAAAACTGCTGCTGCGGAACTGGACCTCAATCTCACGACCCGCGCTATCCCCGGCGGTGGCCGTGTGGAAATGTGCGGCTTTCCGGCAAACCGGCTGGAGCAGGTTGTGGAACAGCTGCGGGATAAGCATGATGTGACCATTTCCGCTGTCCCGAAGGGCGGCAGGGAGCGGCAGGAGTATTCCATGCCCTCTATCGACCATGAGGCGGAACAGCACATCAATGCCCAGGAAGCGGAGTTTGGCGCAGACGGGACCAGAGTATTTCAGGAGACCGAAGCAGCCGCAGCCCCTACGATTCGAGAACTGCATGAGCAATACAAGCCCATTGTACTTGCCGCTGTTATGGAAGATGTGCCATATCGCAATGCCTGCGGTCACAGTGACCATGAGAACGCCGTGATCGAGGGCAATGCCGCTATTCGCCGTGCTGTCCTGGGATCTGGCAACATGGAGCTGCTCCGCCTCTATTCCGACACACCGGAGTTCCGCCAGCGCCTTCATCGAGAAATCATCGACGAGACCTATCCCAAGCTCCATGAGCTGCTGCACCCTCTCACGGACAATGACATCGACAAGGCTATCCAGGACTGGAACGGCAAAATCGAAAGTAAACACGCCGTTGTCCGTTACATGGAGAAACATGGGCGGGAAAAAGATACCGCTGCATGGCTGGCCCATGAGTTTGACGGCGGCGATGGCAAAACCCCGTTTTCGGTTCGCCCGGAAAGCCCCGAAGGAACGGTGCTGCCCTGGCCCAAGGTACAGCGCCGGATCGCTCAGCTTATCAAGGAGGACCGGTTCTACACCGAAGCGGAACAGGACCGGTTCGACAACATCGACCCCATCGCCATTCGGGAGGCTTTGGCCGAGCGCGGCATTGTGAATGGTGAACTGGTGGATGAGGAAAAACTGGATAATGACCCATTCATCCAGCGTGTTATGGCGGATGTGGAGGCCATATCCAGAGAGAGCGTCCCGGCAGATGAGCCGGAACAGCCTTCTCCCCATAATTTGCGTGTTCTGGTTTCAGATGAGGAATACGCTGCGGCTCGTGGCACACTCCGGGAGCGAACCTCCTACGATCCAGCGGTTCCTCCTTACAATGTGGGTGATATTGTCTATCTGGATGACCGGCCCCATCAGATCACAGAGCTGCGGGATGACACGGTGCAGCTGCTGCCCACCGGCATGAGCTATCCCATCTACCGGGCTGAGAGCCGGGAACGGTTTGAGCAGCTTTTGCGGGAGGATAACCGCAACGACTTCTATACCGAATTCCTGCCTGCAAATCTGGATACGGTGGACCAGGACCTTCGGGATGTGCTGGCCCATGGCCTGATTGGTGAGGCGGACAAGGCGGAGCTTTCCGAGCTTCTTCGCAACGGCAAGAGTAACCAGGAGGTAGCCTTGTGGCTGAGCCGGGCCTATCCCAACATCGTGGAAACGATGGAGCTGGAGACCGGCGAGACCGCCGATTACCGCACGATGCCGGAAGGTATCGAGCTGGAAGTGCTGGATGCAGATGAAAAGCGTCTGGCCATGCTGTTCTTCCAGTGGAGCGAGGTTGCGCCTTTGCTGCGCGGGATGTATGCCCGTCAGTTGGACGGTTTTGAGCAGGAACGCCCCGAACCGGCTGCCGAAACCCCGGCCTTCCAAGCCGAGAC
>OHJE01000415.1_pt1 | contig 19875 bp, 18 predicted proteins | sample 1568491 | NCBI WGS metagenome assembly OHJE01 (sample SAMEA3879609, study PRJEB24766) | human gut metagenome | biome: human-associated habitat; feature: feces | place: USA | collected 1985/1987
GACGTGCGGCGGGCGCAGGCTTTTCGATTCCCGTACAGGTCACCAGGTCCGAAGCCTATTAAGAAGTGACAACATAAAAAAAGCTCTGCCTCCTAAGAAGCAGAGCTTTTGGTGACCCGTACGGGAATCGAACTTCTATCATTCTACAAATATCCTTTAATGCAATACGTACTAACGATAATTTTATCACTGGTATGGATTTCATTAAAGGGTATTTTTATATCTGTGTGGTACAAAGTGTGGTACTCTTCATATAAAAAGTGTGGTACAGCACCTGCTTGCAAGAATAAATAAAAAAGTTGGTGATACCCCTCTTGCCAGTACGTGCGAACTGAATATCATGATAATAAAGCCACCTACTGAAAATTACTCAAAGGAGATTATTATCATGAAAGGCAAATATTTGAATTTGCGGTCCGAAATCATCCGCGCAGGCTTTACCTGCTACAATGTCGCGGAGGCCATCGGCATTTCCCCGCAAGCATTGTCGCAGAAGATGAACGGATATTCGCTCTTTTCGGCAGAGGAAATCGCACGCATCGGAAGGTTGTTGAATATCAATAAGGACGATTACTACACTATTTTCATCGAGCCAGTCACATAAAATGGCCGGCTCTAAGGAGTCCGCATGTATACCACACAAAGTAAAATGATTTCTCGCGCAATCTGGGTTGAGAAAAAGCACGTTTGGAAAATCAACCTCCAAAAGAACGGTGTCCGAAAGTCTTTTTATTCAAGCGTCCCGGGTGACAAAGGCCGAAAGATCTGCGCCCAAAATGCAACCTCGTGGTTGTCTGGAGCTTGCCCATTTAGCGTCAGCGAACGTACAACGGTTGATACCGTGTTTGAGCGCTACCTCCAAGATAAGGCACTCGAAACCACAAACATCTACACCATCCGCAACAGGTATAACAACCACATTAAACCTATAATTGGCAAAGTCCCGGTTATGCTACTAACTAAGCAGGATTTAAAGCGAGTTATCTATACCGCATACAGAAAGCACAATCTTAGTCAAAAAAGTCTTAAAAATATACGCGGCGATTTATCTGGATTCTGTAATTATTTGGACTGTGCCGATATCCGGAACGATTTGCGTACATCAAACATTAAAATTCCCTCAAACGCCAAAAAAGGTCAAAAGCAAGCACTTGACGTTTCTTCGCTTAACATCTTATTCACCGAATCTCAGGTGCCTTATAATGGTACGATTTGTCAAGACAGCTTAATCTATGCATATCGATTCCAAGTCGTTACAGGGTTACGTCCTGGTGAATTGATGGGCCTTGAGTGGGGCGATATTGACAATGATTATATACATATACGCCGTGCCATCAATGCTAAAGGCATCACTACAAATGGGAAGAACGAATTTGCCGCACGCGACTTCCCGCAGACTCGATATACACGTATGCTTTTAGAAAGTCAACAAGTCTATCGAGTCACTCCGTTAGACCCTCATGAGAGGGTCTTTGGAAGCACTGGTCAACTATGCTACCGTAAACGCTGGGGGATCTATTGCAGGTATAACGGTATCCCTTATATTACGCCGTATGAGCTGCGACATACCTTTAGCTCAATCTACAAAAATCACTTTAGCAACTGGGTTTACGAGGAGTTAGTTGGTCATACACATCCTGGTGTTAATGGTGTCTATATGCACCCGATGGATGGAGACATGGACGGCGTTCCTGCTCTGCTTGACAGCTTGCTTGATGAAAGACTTTCATTAGGTAGAGCAAAGCGGATGCTCTTATCTAACGGCCAAACCAAATAAAAAAGCACTTTATAAAGACGAGCTTCATTCAAGAAATTTGTAATGAAGTTCGTCTTTTCTTTATTGTCCACCCTTGCGAACTGAGTAGAATTATAAGCACAGGGAGCGAACAAGCAAGATACATCCTCTCGGTTGTCATATTGCTTTACGTTTCCTCCATCAGAAAAGGGAGGTGACAGAAATGTCGTTTGGTTCTATCAACAGCAGTGCTCGACACACTTGCTTTTGGTTGCATCTATCCGGCACCATTCCTTAGTTACCAATGGCGAGGACAGTACTTCGGAAACAACATAACGATAATGCCAAGGAGGAAATAACCATGAAAATCATTGGTTATAGACGCAGTGACTTTGTCACGAAAGAAGGCCGTCCCGTCACCGGCTGCCGCATCTACCTCGCAACGGAGATTGCCTCCCAGAACGGGGAGGGCGTCTTCGTCAGGGATATGTATCTCTCTGACGCTAAGATGGCCGAACTTAAAATCAACCTTCATGACCTGATGGGACGCGAAGTGAAGATTTTCTACAACGAGTACCGTAAGCCTGAGAACATTGTGGTGCTCGACTAAGGTTTCCAAGCACACTGTAGGACGCGTTAGCGGCCTCACCTCAAAAATGGGGCTTGTCTCATTTTTGAGGTAAACCAATCAACACCCATACAGCACCTTGAAAATTTTATAACGACAAGCGTACGCTATGGACTTAAAGCCGCCACACAGGTATGGAGCTAGTATTACCTCCATACCTGTGTGTACAGTCCATAAAGCCTATAACTATAAGCTTTAAAGCGTACACAGCGGCTTTGTGTCCGTAGTGTACTGGGTACACTATATGGCAAAAGGTTACGCGACACGCCGTTACCAGCTGACAATCAACAATCCACAAGAGCATGGCTATGATCATAATGTTATCAAGGCTGCTCTTGAAAAAGGAGCCAAGCTCCTTTATTGGTGCATGGCTGATGAAGTGGGGCAAGAGGAAACCTATCACATACACTTATTTTTAGTATATGAAAATCCTGTAATGTTCACAACCCTAAAGAACAAGTTTCCTACTGCGCACATCGAAGTGCCTCAATGGGGAAAAAATTCCGAAAACTATGCTTACATCCGTAAAGAGGGTGCTAAGTATAACAAGGATGCAAACGGTCACTACAAGTATACCGACTCCAAGGGAAAAGTACATGAAGGGATAAACTACTCTGACACGTTTGAAGAAAGTGGCAGTTTACCCCCTGACAGCAAGCAGGGCGACCGTAACGACTTACGGACTCTGTATGCACTGATTGCATCCGGGGCAGACAATGCGCAAATTCTGGGTGAGCACCCGGAATACCTGCGAGATATCTCCCACATTGACCGGACAAGGCAGACCATCCTGGAGGAGAAATACCGCAATGTATTTCGCCAGATGACAGTCACCTATATCTTTGGCCCTACTGGCACAGGAAAAACTAGGTCGGTAAAAGAAGGATGCGGATACTCAAACTGCTACGCGGTGTCTGACTATCACCATCCTTTTGATGGCTACCGGGGGCAGAAAGTGATGCTCTTCGATGAGTTCCACAGCAGCTTGCCCCTTAATAGCATGCTGCAATACCTGGATGGCTATCCTTTGGAATTACCCTGTAGGTATGCTAACAAGCAGGCTTGCTACACGGAAGCATACATCATTTCCAACTTGCCGTTGGAGAAGCAGTATGTTTCCGAGCAGCACGAAAAGCCGGAGGCTTGGGACGCGCTCTTGCGGCGCATCAACTGCGTTCGGGTTTTTGACCTCGACGGCAGTCACAAGGACTATACGGTTCACGAGTATTTTCACCCTTGCACCACACCGACATTTGAGCAAATAGAGATTGATGATTGTCCGTTCTAGCGGATGAAAGCTGTGCTATCAGGCTATACGGGCATTTATTTTGAAAGGAGATTTAATCATGCGTAATGATTCTGATCGCCTGCAATGGCAGACGGAAAAAAATTATATCATGAATACGTTCCACAATGGGCTTAGACGTATTCAAACCGATTCAAAGACCGCACAGCAATATGTGCTGCTGTGCCTCGCACTCGCAGTTGCCGCCCTGATTATGGTTTCGGGCGGCTCTGGCGAGGACGTGATTTCGGTAGTATTTAGACCGTTCGTTAATTTTATTCGGGTAATTGCATGGCTGGCAGAGTGCCTTGGCGTCATTTACCTCTTTGGTTATATCCCCCACAGTTGGTCATATTACGACGATTTTTCGCGTGCTGGTATCTGCAACCAGGCGCATGAAGCACCACTGCTAGTTAAGGCCAACAGGGATGGTAATATTCAACAGCTTACTTTCAGCCTTAAAGGCTGCCCGCTCGAATACTGGGAAGACAATCGGACAACAATCGAATCCGCACTTAATGTGACCGTCCTCTCTATCACTCAGGGCAGCAACAACCAGCTCTTTGACCTTCGTGTTGTTGCCGGGTGCAACCTTATGGGGCGGCTAATCCCGTGGGCAGATACATATATGGACGATAGCGGCACAAAAATCGTCTTGGGCATCAATGCGGCAGGCATTCCCGTTAGCATTGATTTTAGCCAGCTGCCTCATTGGCTTTTGGCTGCTGCCACCGGCATGGGTAAGACGCAGTTGGCACTGTTGATTCTCTACCAGCTGTCGCAAAAAGGCTACGACATCTACCTCGCCGATTATAAAGGTGTGGACTTCGGCCCCGAATATCGTAAGACGGGGCATTATGCAGATGATGATGCTGCCCTTGAGCAGATGCTTGACAGTGTTGTACATGAGCTTAACCATCGCCGTACAGAGTTTTCTATCGCTGGCTGTGCAAATCTTGAGGAATATGTCCAGACGACCGGAGAAGAACTGCATCGAATCGTCGTTATCCTGGATGAAACCTCGATGATTCTCGATACAACTGGACGTGATAAAGATGGCAAGGCAGTAGTTGCCTCGATTACGAACAAGCTCCTCGCCATTGGCCGTCTGGGCCGTGCGCTCGGTATTCATCTGCTTGTGGCAACTCAGCGCCCCGACGTAGGGTCTGTTCCGGGTAGTCTTAAAGCACAGCTTGACGGTCGTATTTGCGGCCACACTGCCGATGCACAGAGTTCCATTGTTATCTTGGATGACGGCAGTGCCGCAAAGCTCCCTGCTATTCCCGGACGCTTCATCATCCGCAATGGCAGTGGGTCGGACGAAATTATTCAGGCTTACTACTATCACCAGTGACCAAGGAGTCGACTATGAAAAATCCACCTCTACAACAGGGCCATGACGGCCCGCGGGCACCACCGTTGCGTCCTTATCAGGCTGACACCCTTCAGCGTATGAAATCCTACGAGGGAAATGCCGCCCTGTGCGTTATCGCAACCGGCCTTGGCAAGACACGAATTTTTGCTGAGTACATCCGCTGTGATGTACTGGAAAATGACCACCACATACTGATTTTATCTCACCGGGAAGAACTCGTGATACAGCCGTTGGAATACCTCAAAGGCCTTCCCTGCGGCATCGAGCAGGGAACCACACATGCACACGGGGAACCCATCATCAGCGCTTCGGTGCAAAGCCTTGTGGGGCGGCTCGACAAGTACAACCCCTACAGTATCGATACCATCATCATCGACGAGGCCCACCACAGTGCTGCACCGACCTACCGCAAAATTTTTGAGTACTTCAAAAATGCCGTTCGTTTTGGCTTCACTGCAACCGCAATCCGCGGTGATGGTGTCGGCCTGGATGTGGCTTTTGACGACATTTTGTGCGAGTATAACACCCTATACGGCATTGAGCACGGGTATCTTAGTCCTATAGAAGCTTGTCAGGTTAATCTCAAGTATGACTTGGGGACAGTGCAGTACCGTGAGGATACTGGCGATTATGATGCCGCAGATATAGCACGCGTTATGTCTGGCACAGCAGCGGGTATCGCGGAGGCCTACACCTCAAACGCACGTGGGCAGACCATCATTTTCGCACCATCCATTGAAGAGGGCAAAAATGTGACAGCACTGCTCAATTCCCAGCATGGTGCCAGTACCGCGGCCTTTATCGATGGCACTACTCAAAATAGAGGACGTCTGTTGGAGGCCTACCGTTTGGGCCTAATTAAAGTACTTGTCTGCTATGCTGTCCTGACGGAAGGTGTTGACCTGCCGATGACAGAAACCGTTCTGCTGGCCCGCCCGGTTGCCACAACCAATGTCGGCCTGTATGCGCAGATGGTAGGTCGCGGCCTGCGGTTGCATCCGGGAAAAAGTGCCTGCAAGATTATTGATTGCGTGGGCATTTCCAGGATGCCGATATGCACGGCAGCAACGCTAATCGGCGAGGAACCGCTAGCTCCCAAACCTAAAAAGGAGCAGGTGGAAAAGTTGCCGGAGGAAACCGAACCGATAAAGGTACTTACAGGTGCGGACATTCCCGATACCTGGATACAAAATCAGAAGGAGGTAGACGTTATGGCACTTGGCGAAGGTGTTACCACCCATGATGTCGCATGGATTACACTCAAGGATGGCGGCTATATACTGCCTATCCCGACCGTAACCTACCGCATCAGCAAACCGCTGACTAACGGCATGGTGTACCTGCGGAAAAATAAAGCGTGCTCCAAGAGTGCGGTGCCATTACAATTTGCATTAGACTATGTGTATCAGGACTTGAAACAGAAGCATGCTAAATATCAACATATCTGGGACAAAAAACAGCGCTATAAGTGGGATAGACAACCCATCACCAATGAGCAAATTGCCCTTATCCACAAGCTGGCCCCGGATTACAAAATTGACACCCATAAAATGACACGAGGGGATGCCTCGCGGGCGATACAACTGCTGACCTACAAGCCGGAAGAATGGACGCCCCAAACGACACCCTCGGAGGTGCAGGACGATGCCAAGAAAAGCCCGTAAACTTTCGTCCTGCGGCGTGTATCACATCATGATCCGTGGAATTAACCGCATGACCATCTTTAATGATGATGCCGACAATCTGAACTTTTTACATATTCTCGATTTTTGCGCAGATGAAAATTTTATCATCATGGCATACTGCCTGATGGGCAACCATCTGCATCTGCTCGCGAAGGATTGTAACGATTCCTTGCAACACATGATGAAGGCCATCGGGGTACGGTACGTTGCCTACTACAACCGCCGCTACCAGCGGACAGGCCCGCTCTTCCAGGGCCGTTACAAATCCCAGCCTGTCACAACCAAAGGCTACTTCCTGCGGGTACTGCGCTATATCCACCGCAACCCGGTCGCTGCCGGAATGGTGCAGGATATGCAGGACTACCCGTGGAGCAGCTACATTGACTACTTTGCTAGTCGAAAAAAGCCGTTATGTCATGTAGACACAAGCTACGCGCTTGCACTGCATGATTTAGATTGGCTGCGGCACTACCACCAGCAGCCAGAATTAAATGCCCGCGGCATTCTGGAGGATTCTCCGCTGCCTGCCTTTACGGATGCTGAGCTTTGTGACTTTGTACGTGCAACGGCAGGCATGGAATGCCACGAAATCCAGCTTTACCCCGAATCCACCGCAACCCCGCTGCTGCGCCGTCTGGTAACACAAGAGGGCGTCAGCATTACACAACTCTCACGGCTTACAGGGATGGCACGCGGAGACATCCGCCGCCGTCTGCTGTGAGCGGTGATACAACTCTCAAAGGAGAAATCCCATGAAGAAAGAAAGCTTTATTTACAGCACTCTCACGATTGGCGGTTCGAAGGAACAGGTCAATGAAGTAATGAAGTACATCTGCGATGACATCTATGACATTGGGAGCATTGATTTGAATAAAATCTGTGCTGTGCCGGTACACCTGAACATTGGCCCCGATGATGAAGTTTCTTGCGGCGAAAAGCTTTACCGCCATTATCTTGATTTAGTTCCTTACCCTACAGAAGAGGAAGAAGAAAATTTTCTTGCTGTTCTTAGCCGTGCAGATCAGCGCCGGTTCCTTTTGGGAAAAATGGCTGTGCTGAACCGGAAGGAATACGGCTATCCTACTTATACCGGCTGGTGCACGGAACACTGGGGTACAGACGAAAACGTGATATCTTTTGAAGAATGTAATGAAAATAGCATTGCATTTCTCACCCATAGCGCACCTGCAAGTGAGGCTATTCATACGCTCTCAATTCTTTTTCCTAAAGTAAAACTTACTTTCGCGTGGGAGGAAAACAAGGTCGCCCTTATGGACGATGAAGTAGTTTTACATTATGAAGTATATCGTTACGGGGAGCTGGCAGAATCCAAATCTGCCATTGCCGGAAAGACCCACTGGCAATATAACGGCAGCTTAAAAAAACCGTTGTACTGCACGCCCCAAGAAGATAATGATTATGGGGAAATCCCTGAAGGAATTTCTGCGGAGGATTTTGAGGAACCGGACGCTATGCCTTTCTAACCCTTCCTCGTTTGAAAAGTAAACATCAAAAGGACGACAGCCTTTATTGGCTCTCGTCCTCTTTTTGTTGTCTAGTCTCAATATTGTCAAATAAAGGGCTGTCCCAAAAAGTTTTAAATGGGATTCCTAACCCCACACATATCCGTGCAACTATTTCAGTTGAAGTATTTTTAGTGGTAGCATAAGGCTTGACAGTCTTTTTAAGGACAGATGGTGCAATGCCGGAACGCTCAGCCAGCTTGTTGACACTGTAGCCGCGCTCGTCTGCAAGCTCCAAAATGCGCAGCTTAATTGCCTCCTGTAGTAGCATTTGCCCTCACCACCGTGTACAATAAAGTATATTTATTGTACCGATTTGCTAAGGGAAAAATCGTCTACCTGGAGACGATTTGAATCTTGCTCTTACGTGCTGATGTGCTATAATATAAAAGGAAGGTGATAAATGGATGCAAAAACTATCCCACACCGCACCGTACATAGCCTATGCTGTGGCAACTGCTGGGATGGCTGTGCTGCTACTCCTTGGCAGCTCGCCGGGAGCAATAGTTGCCCGCAGTTACCGGGCGTATAATGGGCGCGCTGTTCCCGGCTACACAGAATATACGTACCGGGATGTTAATCTGTCCTTCTCGGTGCCGCTATCACCTGTGACCGCGGTGGAAGCACGCGCGAAAAAAGACGGTTATATCTTGTTTGCCTATCCGCGCTGTCCCTACTGTCGCAACCTGCTCCCTGTGCTTGCCGCTGTTGCTACAAGTGAAGGGGTCACGATGGACTACTGCCAGGTAGACCTATATCGGGATATATACACCTACAACTCGGATACTGCCGCACCAGTGCAAACCAGACCAGCGGGGGAAGGCTACACCGAACTGCTAACCTGGCTGGATGACTACCTGGCCGAGTACACCGTCTCCGACCCGGAGAAAAATGAAATTGATGTCGGGGAGAAGCGTATCGGTGCACCGACCATCATCAAGGTGGAAGATGGCAAGCCCGTGTCAAAATGGCAACTATCGGATGCTTCAATATTTGTAGGCGGATACCCGGAAAACAAATACGCAGTCTGGGACAATTCCATACAGGAAGGAGTTGCAGATTCCTTGCGGGAGTATCTGGAAACTGCGTGATGTATCGGGGACGGTGAGTCGCGCAGCGATCTCCCCCGTCCCCGATTTAAAAGAATCCAAAGCCGCCACTTATCAATAGAGTGGCGGCGGCAAAATTAAAAAGTAGCCTCGGCGCTAGATGCCGAGAAGGAGTGTTTTTATGAAAAAGAATATCGTATTGGCAGTTATTGCGACTGCGGCTATGGCGCTTAGCTTGGTAGGATGCGGCGTTAAGGTCACGAACATTTCGGTTCCGGATGCTGCGACCCTCGAAAAGGGCGAGAGCATCACGTTGCCGGTGAATTTCGGCACGGAGGATGCACCTGCAGAAACGCCTGTCATCGCAACCGGTGAGTCTGCTACAGCAGAAACTGCTGCACAGGATGAAAAGATTGCCAAGGCGGCTGAGAAGCTGACGCTCGCGTGGACTTCTTCCGATGAGAGTGTTGCTACGGTTGATGAGACCGGCACCGTTACGGCAATCGCAGCCGGTGAGGCTGAAATCACCGCAGCAGTCAAGGATACTGAGATGCAGGATGTCTGCGTCATCACCGTCAAGGTATCCGCGAAAGAGTTGAAGGTTCCCGATACCCTGGAAGTCAAACTCAACGATACCGATGAAACCGCAATCGAAGCGAAATGCGAGCCGGAAGATGCGTCCAACATTTCGTTTGATTTCGCTTCCAGCGATGAGGAAGTCGCCACCGTCGATAAGGACGGCAAGGTGAAGGTCCTTAAAGCAGGTGAGTGCGACATCACCACGACCCTTATGCAGGATGGCGAAAAGGTCACCGAGAAGACGACTCATGTGAAAGCGTTCTATGAGGTTGAAAGCATCACGCTCGATTCCAACGAAGGTAAACTGACGGTCGGTAACTCTCACACCATTAAGGCAACTGTTGCCCCCGAAGAGGTCGCCGCCGAGACCACTATCGAGTGGTCGTCCAGCAACGAGAAGGTCGCTACCGTCGATTCCAATGGGAAGGTAACTGCTGTTTCCTCTGGAAATGCAACCATCACGGCGACTGCTGGTGAGGAGAGTGCCAACTACGAAGTGACGGTTGAACAGCCGAAGAAGGTCACGACCAGCAACAAGACTTATAAAAACAGCGGTTCCAGCAACAGTGCTGCCGTGACGCCGACTAATCCGGCACCTGTTGCGCCGGTTACGCCGTCTGCTCCCGCTACGCCGTCCGCTCCCGTTACGCCGGTACAGCCCAGTAATCCGGAGCCTGCTGCTCCGGCTCCTGCGCAGCCTGACCCGGCACCGGCACAGCCTAGTAACCCTGAACCGGCGCAGCCGAGCAATCCCGAGCCTGCACAGCCGTCTCAGCCGAGCGGTGGAGACTCCAACACCGACTGGTGGGGCACAGTGATTCCCGGTGAGGCTGATAAGAGTTGCCCTCCTGAGGATGTTGGCATTCTTTGCTGATGGCTTTTTGAAAAATAGTAAATTTTAAACAACCAGCTACTCGTAGAGGGAAACAGCCCTCTACGAGTTTGCTGTTTCAGCTATTTTTATGGTATGTATCTATATATTATATAAGGTAGGGAGTTAGCAAATGAAAAAAGGAAAAATGGGGACGGTTCCTAAATTGAGAAGTTGACATCAAAACCTCAAAAATGGGGACGGCGCAGTCGTTTTAACGACCTGCACCGTCCTCTTTTTGTAAAAGCATTCGCTCGTAGAAACGTAGAAAAGAACCGGTGAGGTAACAGCTTGTTACCCCACCACGAATAAAGTTGACTCGTTTTGAATAGTAGACATCAAAATGGAGTAAGGCCGCTTGCGGCCCGAATTTTGCAGCAAAAAGCCGGGAGCTTTCACTCCCGGTTCTCTTTATTGTGCGGTCATCATCATGTCGCAGTCGGCACATTTTATGCGCACAACCTTTGTCCCTCGCACGCTGTTGTGACAGCAGGGGCAAACATACTTGATGCTGTGGCTGTTGGGGTTACTTCCTGTCGGCTTGCCCGTGGCGTCCCCTGCGCCCTTGCCACGCGGGGCGTAGAAATCTTCAATGCGGTTCATGCTGATGTCCTGCCAGTCTTGTTCCAAAATGAACTCACACAGCGCGTCGGTCGGCTCGGTGATGCTCCATCCAACGCGCGGGTCGTAACTGATTTTCAAATCGCGGGCCTCGGCGGCCTCCTTAAATTTTTTGTTGTGGTATGCGCCGCCCCTGCTGCAATCCTGTATGCCGTTTTGAAGGTTCCACAAGTGTACACACTCGTGGAGGGTGGTCGCCACCACGTTTTCTATGGGCCGTGCAAGCGTCCCAGCGCCGATGTTAAGCTCATGGCGGGTTGTGTCTCCTCTCTGCCATGCCTTGGCTACGGTGACGTGTCCGTAGGCTCTGGGCGTGCTCTGTATCGTGATGATAGGCTCCTCCAACTCACCGTTGAAATACTTTACATTCAACGCGCGGAAAATTTTCTCCAAGTAACCAGCCGTCCGGGAAGTCTTAACAGTCTCTTTCATTTTCGTGTCCTCACTTTCGTTTTCCCAATCTTTGCCCGTGTTATCCCACCGGGATAAGGGGTTGCGGGTTGTTCCGCGATTAGCGGACAAAAGTGAGGTTGGATAGTTGTCAAGGTGACTGTGGAATACCGCAGCCATAATTTTAAAAAGCGAGGATATGCCGCAAAAGCTCCTTTACAATTTTCCAATCCACGCTTTTATAATTTTTAAAGGAACAACAAAAAACAGGATTGCCACGGCTATAATTTACTCCGCGGCAATCCTGTTCCCATGTTACAGGGCTTGCGTTTATTTTAAAAGTGTGGTACGATTGTGGTACTTGCAAAAAGGGTAATAAAAAAGCTCCTAATTTTCAACGCATCATCGAAGAAAATCAGAAGCTTAGTTTGGTGACCCGTACGGGAATCGAACCCATGTTACAGCCGTGAAAGGGCCGTGTCTTAACCGCTTGACCAACGGGCCTTATATAATACAAGATTTCGCTTAGCGAAACCCTGTATTTATGGTAGCGGTAACTGGATTTGAACCGGTGACACTTCGGGTATGAACCGAATGCTCTAGCCAACTGAGCTATACCGCCACATTTGTTGAGGCGCACTTGAAAGTGCTTTATTATTATACGAAAAAGCGGGGTCCATGTCAAGTATTTTTCCCGACTTTTTTGAAAAAATACCAAAAAAATTCCCGCATTGCGGCTGCAGTGCGGGAATAAGCGCTTGCTATAAAATTACTTCTTGTTGGGGACCAGCACGGCCTTGCCGCCCATGTAGGGCTGCAGGACTTCGGGGATGGTCACAGTGCCATCAGCCTGCAGATGGTTCTCCAGGAAGGCGATCAGCATACGCGGCGGGGCCACGCAGGTATTGTTCAGGGTATGGGCCAGCTGGGTCTTACCGTTCTCATCCTTATAGCGGATGTGCAGGCGGCGGGCCTGGGCGTCGCCCAGATTGGAGCAGCTGCAAACCTCAAAGTATTTCTGCTGGCGGGGGCTCCAGGCCTCGATGTCGCAGCTCTTTACCTTCAGGTCAGCCAGGTCTCCGGAGCAGCACTCCAGCTGACGGACGGGGATCTCCATAGAGCGGAACAGTTCAACAGAGTTCTTCCACAGCTTGTCGTACCAGGTCATGCTGTCCTCGGGTTTGCAGACAACGATCATCTCCTGCTTCTCAAACTGGTGGATACGGTAGACGCCCCGCTCCTCGATGCCGTGGGCGCCCTTCTCCTTGCGGAAGCAGGGGCTGTAGCTGGTCAGGGTCAGGGGCAGCTTCTCGCCATCAATGGTCTGGTCGATGAAACGGCCGATCATGGTATGCTCAGAGGTACCGATCAGGTACAGATCCTCGCCCTCGATCTTGTACATCATGGCATCCATCTCGGGGAAGGACATAACGCCCTTGACCACATCGCCGTGCATCATGAACGGGGGGATGACGTAGGTGAAGCCCTTGTTGATCATGAAGTCGCGGGCGTAGGCCAGCACAGCTTCGTGCAGGCGGGCGATGTCGCCCAGCAGGTAGTAGAAGCCGTTGCCGGAAACGCGGCCGGCGGCATCCAGATCGATACCTTCAAAGCTCTCCATGATGTCCACATGGTAGGGAATGGGGTAATCGGGCACAACAGGCTCGCCGAAGCGCTGGACCTCGACGTTGCAGCTGTCATCGGGGCCGATGGGCACGCTGGGGTCGATCATCTGGGGGATCGTGTACATGATCTCCTGGATCTTGGCCTGCAGCTCGGTCTCTTTGGCCTCCAGCTCTTTCAAGCGGTCAGCCTGAGCGGTGACCTGCTTCTTGATTTCCTCGGCCTCGGCTGCCTTGCTGGGGTCCTTCTTGGCCTGGCCCATCAGAGCACCGATCTGCTTGGACAGCTTGTTGCGGTTGGCGCGCAGGTCGCTGGCCTCGCCGATGGCAGCGCGGTACTCGGCATCCAGCTTGATGACCTCGTCGACCAGGGGCAGCTTGGCATCCTGGAACTTTTTGCGGATGTTTTCCTTGACTGCCTCCGGATTTTCACGGACAAAACGAATGTCTAACATGATGATTCTCCTCTATATTTTTCTATACTTTATAGAAAACCAGGTTGATTATTCGGCCTCCGGGTCGTAATGGCCCAGCAGATCGGCGAACTTTTGCAGCATTTCATCGCTGTAAAAGTCGATCTTCAGCGAGCCTTTGCCATCTTTGTATTCCACGTGGACCTCACTGCCGGTCACTTCTTTTAGGGCCGCTTCGATCTCCACCGCGCGCTTGGGGCGGTTGAAGGGGTCTGGCTTTGGGCAGTTTGGCAGGCTTGGCCAGCTTTTTGCAAAGGGCTTCGGTTTGGCGGACGTTCAGCCCGTTGGCCTCGATTTCCTCGGCCGCCTGCTGCATCAACTCCTGTGTGGGCAGGCCCAGCAGCACTTTGGCGTGCCCGGCACTTAAAATGCCCTCACTGACTTTATGGCGGACCTCCTGCGGCAACGCCAGCAGGCGCAGGCTGTTGGTGACGGAGCTGCGGCTTTTACCCAGCTTTTTGGCGGCCGTTTCCTGCGTCAGGCCGTACTTTTCAATCAGCTGGTGGCAGCCCTCGGCTACCTCGATGGGATTCAGGTCCTCGCGCTGCAGGTTTTCGATCAGCGCCAAGGCTGCGGCTTGTTCGTCCGATACATCCTTGATGATGACCGGCACCTCATCCAGCCCGGCCAGCCGGGCGGCACGCCAGCGGCGCTCGCCCGCAATGATGATGTAGCCGGTGCCCAGCTTTTTGGGGCGTACAGCAATGGGCTGCAGCAGGCCGTTTTCGGTAATGCTGTCGGCCAGCTGGTTCAGCGCATCGTCGTCGAACTGCTTGCGGGGCTGCGCGGGGTCGGGTTCGATCTCCCGCAGCGGCAGGGTAGAGGCAGCCGCATCATCCGATGAGGTCTCGGGCAGGTCGGCAAACAGCAGGTCAAGGCCCTTGCCTAAGCCGCCCATTTTCTTTTTTGCCATCGGCTCACCTCTCGTTCTTGCTTAAAAATTCCCGTGCCAGTTCCATGTAAGCCTCGCAGCCTTTGCCGTTCGGCTCATAGAAATTGATGGGCATGCCGAAGCTCGGTGCCTCAGACAGGCGCACCGAGCGGGGGATGACCGCCTTGAACACCTTGTCCCCGTAGTACTTTTTGACCTGGGCCACCACCTGCATTGTCAGGTTCAGCCGGCCAGAGTACATGGTAAAGAGCACGCCCTCAATGTCCAGATAACGGTTATACTTTTTTCGCACCATTTTTAAGGTGTTCATCAGCTCCGTCAGGCCTTCCAACGCGTAATATTCGCACTGCAGGGGGATCAGCACGGTATCGGCGGCGCACAGGCCGTTGATGGTCAGCAGATCCAGCGAGGGCGGGCAATCGATGAAAATATAATCGTACAGCGGCACAATGGGGGCCAGCACGCTGCGCAGGCGCATCTCGCGCCGGGGCAGGTTGACCAGCGCCACAGCAGCGCCAGCCAATTGGGTGTTGGAGGGAAGCAGGTCGGCATTATACTCGGTCTTGACGATGGCGTTGCGCACATCGTCGTCCTCGATCAGGCAAGTATAAATGTCGGATTCCAGCTTGTTTTTGGCAATGCCGTAACCGCTGGAAGCGTTGCCCTGGGGGTCGAGGTCTACGACAAGGACCTTTTTGCCCAGTGCTGCCACGCAGGCGCTGAGGTTTACGGCGCTAGTCGTTTTGCCCACGCCGCCTTTCTGGTTTGCTACTGCGATTACCTTTGCCACGCTTTTCCCTCCGTCTTTTTGCATTTTAAGACGGTTTTGTCCGTCTGGATTCTATTATAGCACAAGGAAACACTATAAAAAAGGGGTTAAACGCAAAAAATGCCCTGTAAAATGTTCCACGTGGAACATTTTACAGGGTTTTCTCTATTTTCAGTACTTTATACCTCGGTCGCGTACTCTTTGGCTGGCTCCTGCGGCGGAGTCGTTGGCTGCTGCACAGGGCGGCCGTCGCTGCCTACGGGGATGCGCACAATGTACTCTAGGCACCCGTCATGCTTATCACAGTGGGTAGTTGCCTGGATGCCCTTCTGGGTCATCAGGTCAACGGCATGCTGCAGGGTATTTACAAAAAAGCGGACATCCCGCACCATGGGGATGGTGCGGCGGCAGGGGCTGGGGCTGTTGGGGGCGGCCAACATCTGGTCCACCAGTTTGTCCGCCTGCCGCACGCTGAGCTTATCCCGCGCCATCTTTTCCAGTGCCGGGGTACGGCGGCTCTCCGGCAGGCGCAGGGCCGCGCGGGCATGGCGCTCGGTCAGGTGGTTGGCGGTGCAAAGCTGCTGCTGTTCCGGTGTAAGGGTAAGTAAGCGCAGTTTGTTGGCCAGGGCAGGCTGGCTTAACCCCAGCCGCCTTGCAGCCTCGGCCTGGGTACAGCCCCACAGGCGGATGACCTCTTTAATGCCGCGGGCAGTATCAAAGGGATCCAGCTGGCTGCGCTGCAAGTTTTCCAACAGACCCAGTGCGGCGGATTCGCTGTCATCGTAGTCCGCCAAAATGGCAGGCACTTTTTCCAGCTTGGCAAGGCGGCAGGCGCGCAGGCGGCGCTCACCCGCGATGAGCTGGTATTTCCGCAGCCCCACCCGCCGCACGCTGATGGGCTGCAGCAGACCATTTTGCAGAATACTGACGGCCAGCGCCGCAATCTCCGGCTCGTCAAAAGCCGTGCGGGCCTGGTAGGGGGACGGTTCGATGCAATCAACAGGCAGCATGACAATGCGCCCTTGTTTTTGTAGTTCATTCTTAGCCACTTTTGATTCCTCCCTGCGGGTGATTATCACATAAAAAATGCTATGCTTTTCCCTGGGAAAAGCATAGCACGAACTGGAAAAAAGTGGAAGAAAAATCGTTCGCTGGATTTTGGCCCTTTTCGCGGTTTTACAGCGGCTTCTTGGCAATTTTGCCGCCGTTTCTGGGGTAAACGGTCGGAGTCTGCGATATTTTTTCGCATACCACCAGCCCGCGGGCACTGCCATCGGGCAGGGTGAACTGCCGGGTCTCGCGGTATTTACCGCCCAGCTTCTTTAAAGCGTTAGCCGCAGCCTTGGCTTCGGCGTCGGCTTCGGGGCCTTTCATGGCGATGAACACGCCGCCGACTTTGACCAGCGGCAGGCAGTATTCACTCAACACCGGCAGGGCTGCCACGGCGCGGGCGCTGGCAATATCGAACTGCTCACGCCAGACTTTGCGGGCGGCTTCCTCGGCGCGTTCCTTGGCGAACTCCACGCCAGTCAGGCCCAGCTCGGCGCAGGCATACTTTAAAAATTCTACACGCTTGCCGGTAGGTTCCATCAAGGTCAGCTCCAGGTCCGGTTTATAAATTTTAGCCACGATACCGGGGAAACCTGCGCCTGTGCCTACGTCCACCATCTTGCCCTGCACTTCAGGCTGGGCGGCAAACAGCAGGCTGTCAGCAAAGTGGCGGTCCTCGATGCCCTCGGGGCTGGTGATGGCCGTCAGGTTGACCTTCTCATTATAGCTCACCAAAATTTCAGCGTAGTGATCCAGCTGGTCCAGCTGGGCAGGGGAGAGGCTGATGTTCCACGTGGAACATTTTTCAGCCAGGCGGTTTTTATCGATCATAGTTTAACACTCATTTCTGTTTCAGCAGCACAATGCTCAGCTGGGCCAGGTCGCTGGGGGAGACACCGGGGATGCGCCCGGCCTGGGCCAGCGTGCGTGGGCGGATCTTCTGTAATTTTTCACGGGCTTCCAGCGTGATCATCTCAATGGGGCTGTAATCGAAGTCCTCGGGGATCTTCACATTCTCATGGCGCTGAATGTCCCGGATCAACCGTTCCTCACGGGCGATATAGCCGGCGTAGCGGATCTCGGTTTCGATGCGCTGGGCCATGGCAGGGGTCACACCCTCGCCGCGACCGATGACTTTGGCGATCAGCTCATAGCTGATGTAGGGACGGCGCATCAGTTCCAGCGCCGTGCCGCCGATTTCCCCCAGTTCGGTGCCTTCGGGCGCGGCGGCTTTCAGGTCGGCCAGCCGCACCGTGGTTTTGGCCAGGCGGTCCATCTCGTTCTGCTTGATCTCTCGATCCTTGCAGAATACTGTCCACCGGTCATCCTGTACCAGACCGTACTCCCGGCCGATGGGGGTCAGACGTTCGTCGGCGTTATCCTGCCGCAGGCTCAGGCGGTATTCACTGCGGCTGGTCATCATGCGGTAGGGGTCCAGCACGCCTTTTGTCACAAGGTCGTCCACCAGCGTGCCGATATAGCTTTCCTGCCGTTTAAGCACAATGCCCGGCCTGCCCTGTACCGCGCGCGCCGCGTTGAGGCCCGCCAGCAGGCCCTGAGCCGCCGCTTCCTCGTAGCCGGATGTGCCGTTGAACTGGCCCGCACCGTACAGGCCGCGTATCTCCTTGAACTCCAGCGTGGGTGCAAGCGCCGTAGGGTCAGCACAATCATACTCGATGGCGTAAGCCGGGCGCATGATCTCCAAATGCTCGAAGCCCTCTATGGTACGGTACATTTCATTCTGCACAGCCTCGGGCAGGCTGGAGCTCATACCCTGCAGGTACATTTCCTCGGTGTCCTCGCCGCATGGCTCTACAAAAATGGGGTGGCGCTCCTTATCCTTAAAACGCACCACTTTATCCTCAATGGAGGGGCAGTAGCGCGGGCCGACGCCCTGGATGTCTCCGCCGTAGAGCGGCGAACGGTGCAGGTTATCCAGAATGACCTTGTGGGTCTCGGGGTTGGTGTAAGCGATGTAGCAATCCACCTTGTTGTGCATCGGCTCTCGCGTTAAAAAGCTGAAAGGCTGCAATTCCTCATCCGGGTCGCCGGGCTGACGCTCCATCTGGGTAAAGTCGATGCTGCGGCGGTGAACGCGGGCCGGAGTGCCGGTCTTAAACCGGCGCAGCGTAAAGCCCTGCTCCACCAGGCATTTGGTCAGTGCCGTGGCGGCATGGGTGCCGTCGGGACCGCTGTCGTAGTGAGCCTCGCCCACAAAGATGCGCCCGCCCAGCGTGGTGCCGGTGGCGATGACCAGCGCCTTGCAGCTATAGTAGCCGTTTAAATTGGTGATGACGCCGCAGACTTTGCCTTCCTGAATATCCACGGCCACGATCTCGGCCTGATGGATGTCCAGGTTCGGCGTTTTCTCCAGCGCGTGTTTCATCCACATGTGGTAACGCTTGCGGTCGGTCTGCACACGCAGGCTGTGGACGGCAGGGCCCTTGCCCCGGTTCAGCATGCGGCTCTGCAAAAAGGTAGCATCGGCGGCAATGCCCATCAGACCGCCCAGGGCGTCCACTTCCCGCACTAGATGCCCCTTGGCGGTACCGCCGATGGACGGGTTGCAGGGCATGTTGCCGATAAAATCCAGCGACAGGGTGAACACTGCGGTCCTGGCCCCCAGTGTCGCTGCCGCGTGGGCAGCCTCGATGCCCGCATGCCCGGCACCGATCACGACCACATCATAACTTCCCAGTTTATCCATACGCTTTTTCCTCTATCATTTACCCACACAAAACGTCTCAAATACTTCCTCTATGGTCGCGTCGCTGGCATCCTCGCCGGTCAGATCGCACAGGGCCTGCAACGCATCGGTCAGGCAGATACCGGTAGCGTCCAGCCCAAAGCCTGCCTGCCGGGCCTTCATCGCTTCGGCAATGGCATCCCGCGCACGGGTGGCGGCCGCCAGCTGGCGGGCACTGCACAACTGCGCTGCTCCGGGGTCCAGCTGGACTGTGCCCAGCAGTTCGGCCACGGCATCGGTCAAGGGTTGCAAACTGTCAGCCTCCTTGGCGCAGAGGGTGATGACCTTTTTAAAATAGGGCTGCAAGGTCTGGGCCGCGTTCTCCGTGGAATCGGCCAGATCCTCTTTGTTCAAAATTGCCAACGCAGGGCGATTCTGGCAGCGGTGGGCAATTTCTAAATCGGCGTCGGTCAGTGGCTGGGCGGCATCGAACACGGCCAGCACCAGCCCGGCTTCGTCCAGCTTTTTCCAGCTGCGGCGGATGCCCTCGGCTTCCACAGCATCGCCGTGTTCCCCCACATCCCGCACACCGGCGGTGTCAAACAGGTTCAGCCGGATGCCGGTATCCCCCAGCATCACGGC
>OHJE01000419.1_pt1 | contig 19621 bp, 18 predicted proteins | sample 1568491 | NCBI WGS metagenome assembly OHJE01 (sample SAMEA3879609, study PRJEB24766) | human gut metagenome | biome: human-associated habitat; feature: feces | place: USA | collected 1985/1987
GTCGCGAAAGCGCTTCACCACGTTTTGTACTTCAATACAAGTTTCCATAGGAACTTCTCCTTATGATATTATAATATCTTTGTTTCGTATAATCATAAAAGAACATAACCAGAAGATTAAGATTGAAAGGCAAAAAAAAGCAAATGCATATTGAATAGATGGCATACAACTAATTCCTAAAAAATCTAAAGAATCTAAATTAACCCATGAAATTGGAGAAAAATATGTCATCGTATAGCCTGAAGCGTTAGATGAAAGAAATTGAAACAGAACAAACATCGAACCAACGATAGAACCTATCAATTTACTAAAAGCTAAATTTAATAAAAACACTATGCTACCAAGAAAAATTGCAGCAAGACACGATAAAGTAATCGAAAATACCATTGCATTTTTAGGGCTAAAATGTAAAATCAACGCTTTAGAAATTTGAATCGGTAAATCGACTAATTCCGCAGCATTTGTATTCGCAAGCGTATAAAACACCCGGCCCCAATCTTGCAAAGCCACACAATCAAATAAGTTCATTACTATTGTAATAATAACTACAAATAGAACATAGGAAATAGATATTATAATCGTGTATAATAATTGACCGAACATCCATACAGTACGACCACATCGCAAAAAAAGCAAATAAGCATTCTCCTCAATGTACGGTGCATCGCAAAATAATAAAACCAGGAGTAAAAATAGCACCAAAACACAATTTCGGTTTGCCATTATAAAAGGAAAGAGCCAAGGGGTTATCGGTTCTCCTGCTATCAATATATACTGATGCAGCGCATCCCCAATCATTAACAAATATAGTATTGTAATAATTCCAACAATAAATATTCGTGAATCCGAGAGCAATCGACGCACACCATATAGAAAGACATGGTATATATTAAGCAAATTATTCATTCCATACTCCTATTCGCTTCCATTATAAATAACGCACTGGAAGCTACTATAACTATTACAAAAACTACCAAAGAAGTCGCGGTACCAAGTGTTTCCCCTCTTATCAATAAAGCAATATCGAGCCATTGAGGTAACCCCAGTATCCGGCATAAACGCAACCACAAATAATATAGAATAATCGGGGAAAATAAAATAATAAGTATATTTTTAGTTCGGGATGATATATACAACGCCATACTCGAAAATGCAGATGCAGATATTGATTTAATAAAACTTTTTCTAAGTATATATTCCAATACACTACATCCATACAACGATAAAACCTGTTCAGAAAACTCATCTGTTGTAAAAGGATAGCGCATTTCCAACGCACATATAAATAAAAAATCGCCGATCAAAGAAACTGATATTGCCGTAAATACTGTTATTACTACCTTTGATAGTAGATATGCTATTTTACCAGAACGCAACAAAACATTTCTCTGATAATTTTCGTTTTTATCAACTCTAAAAAGAATTGTTCCCGGTAAAACAGATAACAAGAGATACAATGTTTCGATGCCCATTATACCTGAAATCATATATAAATAAGCTACGCAATTAGCTGAACCTAAAAGCATATCCCAGTACACACTCAGAAAATTAAAGAAAGCAACTCCTAAAACAGCAAATACAAATCGCTTAGTGCAATAGCTACGATATGCATCTTGTATAAAAGTGCTAAACAATTTTTGCATATTACTCCTCCGAAATTTCTAATCCCGTTTGAGCATCGATCATATATGAAAATTCATAAGAATAGGCGGTGTCATTTGATGACCTCATTGTGTCATCCCCTTCCGCAAGTACAACTGCTTTCCACGCCGGATAGAAGAGTACCTCTTTATGTGCCGTATCAGCAAACTGAGGATAATATCCTAGCGCTATACTTTTAATTGTATACTGTTCTGATACAATCAACTGACCAAGCTGCCTTTTTATTTCCTCTTTCGCTTGATTCTCGGTCATAATTTCTTTCTTTTCGAGCTCTTCAACTATATTTACACTATTTGAAACAACAAGCAATTGTAACCCGTCCTCTGTAACTATTGAAACTATTTCTTCTCCAGTTATCATAGTGCCTTTTTCAGAGCTTCCATGAACATCCGTAAAAACTTTTTTATCATTCAGCTTCGGTACAGCATATAAGAAATAACAGTCTTTCCATCCATCTAAATTCTCATTGCCACCAAATTTATCTATCATAACTTTTTCTTTTTCCTTGAGTGTTTCAGAATCAAGATTATAGCAATTCACCAAATAATTGTTTTTCAATCCAATAGCCTGTAATATTTTATAAAAGTCTTGTAAAACTTCATTATGGCTCTTGAAGTTTAAGTCTCCATCTTTTTCAAACTGATTTGCGTTATACATCTGATCGGTTTCATTATATCGAAAAACTTGTAAAATAGGTAAAACTTCTTGTACATCTGAACTTAAATATGAAACCATACCTTCATCTACTGTAACTGTACATTTTTCATCTGTAACAATATATCCTGTCTCTTTCGGTCCCACTTCATACTGTGTAATTTTATTTTCACTAAGTTTGAAAGCACTATTTATAACATCTTCAGAAAATATGGAAGTAACTCCTTTAAACACCGACATTGATAAATTCACATTATCCTTTAGTATTGGTTGTGAGCTGAAAAATTCTTTTCCAGAGCTAATATCTTTGGATTCACTAGTAATATTCAAACTATTTGTACTTTCTGTTGTTCTACATGAAGCCAGTAAAATCAACACACACAGTATAAGCAGTAATTTAATTTGTTTCATAATAAGCTCCTTGATTTTTGTACACACGTATCGTGTCTGTCCAAGCATACGCGCTCGCAGACATGGAAAACGCAGAAACCGCCATTAAGCAAGCTACCACACCGGCTATAAGCCTTTTCTTTAACATACAATTGCCTCCTTAAATTATGTAGATTTTGCAAGGAATGTGTCGATCCATCCCTTAATTTATGGTCATAATATCACATAAAATTATAGTTATCAATATAATTTATGAAAAATAGGTAACAGTATTTGCTTAAATCAATCAAAAATTTACTTTTTCATTGCCGGTCTTTGTTTTTCTTTCCTTTCACTGCTAAACTGAATTAACCCTAACGGGAATTTTTATCTAACAGGAGAGGTTTACAATGGAAAGAAAAGTTTGTACCATCGGAGAATGGCTGGATGTTTGGTATGAGGTATACGCCGTGCCGGAATATGCCCCGAAAACGCTCGAAATCTATCGGGATGCCCGAAAAAGACTATCGCGGCGTTTCCCGGAAATCGAAAGCACACTGCTCACAGAGTTGCTGCCGGTCACGTTTCAAAAAGCCTTGAATGACCTATCAAAGAAATACGCAAAATCATCTTTACGGCATATCAAGTCGCTTTATAACTTAGCCTATCAAACCGCGATTGAGAATCACCAGTGCACGGAAAACCCGATCAGCGGCGTCACCGTCCCCAAAAAAGCCTCGGAAAAAGTCGTCAACGGGCTTTCGCGTGAAGAACAGCAAGCGTTTGAAGAAGCTGCAAAGCAGCTCACGATTCGAGACCAGTTCATCCTGCAAACTTTTCTGCTGACCGGCCTGCGGCGCGGAGAGCTGCAAAACCTGCGCTGGCAGGACTGGGATAAAAAAGCCAAGGTTTTGCGCGTTGAAAAAAGCAAAACCGAAAACGGAATTCGCAGCGTGCCGGTAATTCCAGAAGTCGCCCTTATGCTTACACATCTGCAAGGTTGGGCTAAGCGCGGCGGCTCTAACCGCTACATATTCGGCGATGCAGAACCGGTAAGCGCCGGTCACTTACGGCACATTTGCCTGTATACTTCAAAGTGCGCCGGAATTCGCCGCGTATCGCCGCACATGCTGCGCCATACCTTCGCGACCCGAATGATTGAAAACGGCTCAGACGCTAAAAGCCTTGCCCTCATCATCGGCCATTCTAACCCGGCTTTTACACTCCGTCGGTACGTTCATCCGGATCATACATCCCTCTACGAGCAAATGTGTCGCCTTTCAAGCATACAGCAGTAAACCGGCAACATTGCCGCTTTTTAAAACAAAAAACCTACTCACCACTATCGGCGGGTAGGTTTTACCTTTGCTATCCTCTGCTTTTTATGCGTAATGAACGATTTGGTTAAGGGTATAGAGCTGCGTCTCGTTTTCTGCCGCATGATCGATAATTTTCTTGTCAAATCCGTTTTCAGAAAATAGTGCATAGTGAAACTTGGCTTTTTCTTTCAGCGGAGAAAGCTTTGCCACCGTGTCACAGTACTCAGAATAGGAAAACGGTACGCCTTTGAATTTACATTCACCCACCAGATATTCCTTTGCCCCTCGGTCAATACAGAGTATGTCAATCTCCGTCTCTGCTGTCCGCAGTCCGGAAGCTGCTTTCTCGTCTCGTACCGTAGTCTTTCCAAACCAACGTCCCATCTTTGCATAACGGAAAGGCAGCTCGTTTTTCTTCTGCATTTCACGAACAAATTCCCGGCAAATATCCTCAAAAGTAAAGGAAGCAAACTTGTGGAGAGCCGGTTTTACAACATACTCGTATACGCCGTCCACATCGCCGTCCTCAAGCTGTGAAAAATTTGCAAAACCAAAGGCATACCAGAAACGGAAGAAGTTATCCGTCAGACGATAGGTTCCTCGACCGGAATTTGCCTGTTCCTTGGTCTTAGCATCCACGGAAAACTCCCGTTCCACAATTCCAAGCTCTATGAGATTTTTCAAGTAAACACTGGTTTTGGAAGTATCCTCCACAAGCGACTTTTGACTGATGTCGTTGAGCTTGGTATTGCCCAACGCAACAGCTTCAATGATAGAGTTGTAGATAGGTGTTTCCCGCAGCTCCTGATGCAACAAAAACTCCACCTCGCTGTAAAGGATGCAGCCTTTGGTCAGAATATTGCGCTTGATGTTCTCGTCAATGGACAGCCCGGGATTCCATTGGCGCAGATAATGTGGGATACCACCAAGAACAGCATAAGCCAGCACCTTATCACGGTCAGAATAATCTGGAAAGAACTTTGCGGCATCATAAAATCCCATTTCCTTCATCTTGTAGATACCCGTAGCCCTGCCGTAAAGTGGGTTTTTCTCTGCAAGCAATTCCTTTTCGATAAAGCTCATGGCACTGCCGCAAAGGATAATCATTACGTTGGCATCCCGCAGCTCCGCATCCCAGAGATTTTGAAGAATAGAGGGAATACTCTTGTTACCACGGCACATATACGGAAATTCATCGATCACCAACAACTTTTTCCGGTCACCGTATGGTAGCTCCCGTACCGCACGGAATGCTCTTTCCCAATCGGTAAATTCAGTAATATAGCTTTTTGCAGGAATGTCTTCTCTCAGCACCCGAGCAGAAAAGTTACGAAGCTGTACCGGATCAGTCGTTTGCGTGCAGGAAAAGAAAACATGGGGCTTTCCCTTACAGAATTCCCGCAGCGTCTCGGTTTTTCCTACACGCCGTCTGCCGTACAGCACAATGAGTTGACCGCCATTCTCTGAATATTTATCATTCAGGAATTTCAATTCTGTCTCTCTCCCGATAAACATCGGCACACCTCCAAGTAATACAAATTTAGATTTAGTAAATCTTGATTTGATATTATTATATTCAAGATCAGTGAAAAAATCAAGAAATTTTTCAAGATTTGCATAACAAGTTCATTACCCCCTGCATGTTTCCTATTGCCCACGTATGAAAACTCATTAAGTCCAATAACACGAAACGCAAATAAATCGCTGCAACAAATTTCTCGGAGCAAAAGTGGCAATATTGCCGCTTTTTAAAATGGAAAAACCTACTCACCATTGTTGGCGGGTAGGTTTTTGTCTTTGTTGTTCTCTGCTTTTTCAAAATCCGGAAACATTGCCGCTTTTTGATTTCTCTCTGCGGCAATGGCACGTGCTTGCACAAACGGCAGCTTACCGCGCATTAAGCGCTGCTTTTCTCGCCCGGTAAGTTGTTCCGAGAGCTGCTTATAGATGCGCACCGTGCGTTCGGAGATGCCGAGAAGCTGCATCAAGCGCATTTGTAAACCGCCTTTGATCTCACCGGCGTCCTTCATGCCTTTCAGCAGCTTGTAGTAATTCTCATAGAGTTGGAGCCGGATACGCGGACTTTCTGCCGCCTGCTGCCTGCGATGAATTTCCCGGCGGCGCCGTTCACGAGGATCACGTATCTGCCGCTTGATCTTGTAAACATAGCACGGGATTTTCGTCCAGTGCAGACACTCTCTCAGATACCAAAACCGATATGCCCCCAGAAACACACGGTATCGACCGTCCGCTTCAAGCGTCACACCGATGGGATATTGCAGCAGCTCCATCACGTCCGGCTTAGAATGCTTCGAGTTTTTAACCACATGATAGCTTACTTCGCCGGGCATATCGATCCTGTCTGCATCGATGAGATGCACCCGCCCTATCGGCGGCTTTAATTCTTCTCGTGTGCTGCCTATCGCGTAAACACGACGGTATTGCTCGGCTATATTGTCCTCCACCCACTCCTTGCGCAAGATTTCCACAAGATATAGATGTTCCTTGCACGGAACCAATGCCCACTTCTCATTTTTTAGCGGCATGTCCTCCGGCACACGCCAACACAGCTCTTTTCCCGGCATACGGGACTGCTTGTACTGCGGTTTTGCATAAATGATCTCTGTCATGATATTCCTTTCATCACCGCAAAGCGCCACCTTTGCGCGCTTATACTTGCGGTATAGTTGATTCTTCCTGTTTACTCTATTCTTCCTGTAAACTCTAAATACCGTATACCTCTTCTCCTTAACCAGGGATAAAAACTGTAGTTGGGGGTAAAGATTCATAGGGGTGTCACATTTGACTATGGGGGTATTCAAAGAAGAAAGTAGCATGAGTAAAATACGGCGCAAAAGCAAAAGTTCCGCCGGTTTGTACCGACGGAAACGATTGAAGCTCTGCCCCTTATTGCCCATAAAACTGCGATCTTCCGCACGCACACAAAGGATACCCTTATCACGCAGCGCCGCCACAAGGCGCGATACAGAACGCACAGAGCATCCGCATGCATCGGCAAGACTGCGGCGGGAAATTGCCCAACTATCCTCACCGATTTGCAGCATGATCTGGCTGTATACCTTCATTTCACGGTGGTGCAGCTTCTCTACATCATCCATGTCTGCGCGATATTTGAGCCCCTTGGTGTTCACAACGCGGTATGTATTACTGCGCTGACGGCCGTTCTCATCAAAGCGCGGCTTAACTTCCACTAAGCCCGCACGCGTCAGCTCGCGCAAAGCACGTGCATAGGTCGATTCACTGATTCCGAGCGCCTCGCAGGTCTTTCGTTTGCTCCAAAAGGATACACCCTCTTTGTCTGCATGCGCCTGTAAAAAAGCCAACAGCTTTACGCTGCGAGGGGTAAGGCTGCTGATATTAAGGTCTAATGTCGCGTAAAAGTCGTTCATCGGTCTTGCCTCTCCTTTGCGTTTAGTCTGTTAGCTTTTATGGATTTAGTCTTCGTTTTTGCTTATATTGCGCACAATACGGCAGCCAAACAGTGGCTCGTCCTGCATACAGTAATATGGGTCATCCGTTGCCGGAATGAAAAAAATCCCAGGTATGGGACTAGCCAAAAAACGCTTGGCTGCCTCTTGGTATCTTGGGTCTGACATCGGCATAGTCGGCTGATCCACTCCGTCTCGCAAAACCTGTGCAAAATTAGGCACTGCCTTTACACAAGCTAAATATATTGCATTTTCTTCATCTATCGTAAATGGATCGCCTACGTCTTTATTTGTAAAGAACAAAAAGTGTGGCATCCCGTATTTCTTGCCGTTTTTCACCTCAATTACGCAGGCACGCACACTATCTTTAGCATCGCACTGTACGCCGTCAAGCACAACCCAATCTGCCGGATATACAATATACCCATCCTTCATGTCCGTTCTTTTCAGCAATATATTTTTCTCTTTTGTGTATGGATCTTTCTGTGCCCAAAAAATGGCTAATTCTTTATAGCTTTCTTGTATGTTTCGCTCGCGATACATCCAGTATAAGCTGTTTTGCTCATCCACAGAAGCTGATTTTTGAGCGCAAAAAACCGAAAGCTCTCCCTGCACCAGAGCAGGAATACCTAACGTTAAAGAAATCAGATAATTCAAATACCTCGAGAATGTCGTTCCGAGTTTTTTAGCTTCCCGCGAAGCAACCCGAAAATTAGAGAGATCAAAGGTTATCACCGACTTTGCCTTAGCGACATCGCCAGATAAAACAACATCTTTTTTGGTTGTAGCGCCCTCCAAAAATTTTAGAAGCCGTTTATAAGCGTCGATACGCGCTTTGACTCTTTCATCAAAGGTATATGAGTTCTCTTGAGCTTCAATTAGCCGTTCGCGACAGAAGTCTATAAGATTATTGCGTACTTCATCTGGGATGTTTACCATCATCTTAATGATATAGTTAAGGACATACGTTAACTTACCATTGGCCAATGACGCATATAAATGAACTAATTCATAATTTGCTTCACTTAGCTCAATAGAGGTTCGTTGTATGCCTTTTTTCATGAATTCTATCACTTAGCAGATCCTCCATCGACTTATTTTACTGCATTGTATCATGATTATTTTTAAAAATCAAGCATATTTTGCATTTTTAGCTTGAGTTCACGAAACATTTTCAGTTTCCGCCGCGCTCTCCGGTGCGGGTTCGGGCGTAGGTTCTGGTGTCGGCTCCGGAGTAGCCTCAGGCACTTGCGCTACGGCCGACTGCGGAATATAGAAATATGTGCCATCCGGCAGCATAGCGTAGTAAAACTCTCCGCAAACGCCGGACACGACCATGTTTGTCCCGGCTTCAAGTGTCCCGTCTGCCTCTGCATCCGGGACAGGCAGCCAGTAATACGGCGCTGCCTCTACGTTATACGCGTTGAACTCGCTGACCGGGCTCACCACGTAGACCACCGGCTCCGGCGTCGCGGTCGGTTCTGTGCTCGGTTCCGGCGTAGCCGTGGGTTTTGGCGTTGCTGCGGCTTTGGTCTCCAATGCCTCTATGCGTATCTGCGCCTCCTGCAGATCACCGGTCATTGTGTTGATACGCACGATCTGCGAGATCAGCACCGCAATCACAAGTGCAATAGCCGTAACAATCCCAATAAAAGCCTGTTTGATTGTCATATTAAAACACCCTTTCAAGATACTTGCTGAGTAAATCCGTCCCGATATACGGATACGGGTCAACTCGGTTATTTTCTAAATATAATTCAAAATGTAAGTGGTTGCCGGATGAATTTCCGGTGCTGCCCACGTAACCGATCACGTCGCCCTGATGCACATACTGCCCATAAGATACCGCCACACTGGATAGATGCGCATACAGCGTGTCTACGCCCTCTGCGTGGTTGATTTTAACGTAATAGCCCCATGAGTAGCCCCACGAATCCGACGCATTTGCAACGGTCACTTTGCCGTCTGCGGCTGCATACACCGGCGTGCCCTCCGGCATACCGATGTCCATTCCTTTGTGCGGCGAACCGCTGTACATGCCGCCGAAATACTGCGTGATGTTCTGCTCCCATCCCGGCTCAAGCGGTGCGCATAGACCGTGTGCATTCAGACTTCCCGGATACGTTCCCGAAATCGTACCGAACGTATAGCATCGCAAAAATTGCTCGATATAATTCGGGTTCCCGTAAGTGCTGCCGCCGCCCATTTTTTTCGAATAAGCTCTCGCGCACTCGACTGACCATACCCCGCTGTAATATGTATCGCAGAAATCGATAAAGCCGTCGCCCATGTTGTATGCCTGCAAAGCCTTGAACAAATTATTCTTGTCTGCCGGTGATTTGCAGCCGGTCTTTTTCACCTTGAGGCTAAAGCAATATACACCGATCTCAATGCTGTACTCGGGGTCAGTTATGCCATTCGGCTGTTTTACCGCCAAGCCGGATTCGGAGCACGCAAACGGGTCTTCCGGATCATCCAAAATGCCGGTCTCTGCCATACACAGCGCCAATAGAACCTCAACATATTCGGGTATGCCGTCTTTTTGTGCCCAATATGTAATGGATGCGCGGTAGGACTCCACGCGGTCGTTTAGATTTATCGCACGTCCGGCACTGCTCGCTAAGCTGCCAAAACTGTTTGAAAAGACTAATAACAGCACAACCATGCCGATCCAAATTGCCATGAGGATTTTAGGTAATCCTTTGGCGTCCGTCGCCGATACATCCTGCGTTTTATTTGCTACGTGCTGCTGCGCCGCACGTGCCATATCGTGCGCATGTACAGCCGTAGCCGTCTGCGCACTTTCCTGTATTTTTTGCACCGTGCCAACCGTTACCTTTTTAGCCGTTTCGGCCGCAGCCTGTACGGCCACGCTGGTTCCTGCCGTCGCTGCACCGGCAGTTACGGTTGCCGTAGCTTTTACAGTCTCCACAGTGGCCGTCTTAGCTGCCTGCTGTGCACCGGCGCGTGCTACACGTGACACTGCTTCGGAGGTGCTTCTATACGCAGTCTTGGATGCGGCTTTATACGATGCCTGTACCGTATCTCCTGCACGCAACGTCTGCCGCCACGGAGAGTTCTTCGCCAACGGTTGCACGCCTCGTTCAACGGGTTTATTTTTACTCTTTCGCACAGCGCGCTTGATCTCACTCGTCACAGCATCTCTGACCGCCCCTGCCGTCGATTTTGCACGGCCGACAGCCTGATCTGCCGCAGCCGTTTCCGGCGCTTTGTCCCCATCCTGCTCCGGCGTATCAACGCTCATCGGTGCAGTGACGATTTTTTGCATCTCGGAGAGCTGCTCTGACATTTCCCGTAAACCGTCACTGCGCCCGTGCGCCTTGATCGTGCCTTTCTTTACCGTGTTCTCATACGTCGTAATGTTCATTTACTTCTTGCCCCCATCCGTCAGACGGCTTTGTGGACATCAGCTGATACAAGGGATTATCGGTCGGGAAATCGTTTTCAAACGGCACAATCGTGCTGCCAACCTTGATGAGTCCTGTGCCGTACTGCTCCTTGGCAAGCGCCTGCTTCTGCGTCTCAGACAGGCTAAACATTTCCGCAAGTACGTCTCTGTCCGGTGCAGACTGATACAGCATCGTGATGATGTAGCTGTTTTCAAGCAGCTTGCGCGCCTCCGGGCTGTTGAGTATTTCCGTTGTGTTCTGCGTCGCGCCGATGATATAACCGCCACGCTTGCGAATACGCTGCCAAAGCGATGAAAAATACTGTGCCGCGTATGGGTTACGGAAAATCGTCATGATCTCATCGATATAAATGTACGTGTGCCTCTTTTTCCGCCAGTTGTCCATTAGGCGGCTGTAAATCGATTCAAGGACAATGAGCATACCGACTGCATTCATCCCTTCACCAAGCTTTGAAAGGTCATAGTCGATGATATGCGCCTGTGTATCGACGTTCGTAGGCTGCGCAAACATATCGTAAGAACCCGCAGTATAAATTTCCATGCGCAGCGCCAGTTCCTGTGCTTCCGGCGCATCCTGCTCTTTCAGCATACGGTACAGATCACCAAGCAGCGGCGACGGCTTTGTATAACCGGACGCCACGACCGGTGCATACAGCTTTCGCACACAACGATCCAAAAGGCTTTTCATTTTGCCGTCAAGCACGTTGCCATCTTCCATAAGCAAGATACGGCAGAAAGACATGATAAATTCAAGCTTTTCTTTCAACGGTTCGCTGCTGCGGTCATCGGGGTCGGCATTGATCTCAAGCGGATTGATCCTGTGCGGTGTAGACGGAGATAAGGAGATTACCGTTCCGCCAAGCCTTTGTGTCGCCACAACATACTCACACTCCGGGTCAACGAAAAATATGTCTGCCTCCCCTTTCAGTGCGACCTGCAAAGCGTCCTCCTTGATGTGGAACGACTTACCGCCGCCGGTCGTCGCCAACACAAGGCTGTTGCCGCTCATCAGCATATCGCGGTTTATGGTAATGAGACGTTTCGTCTTTGCGTTAATACCGAACCACGAGCCGCCCGGATAATAGATTTCCTGCGCTGCAAACGGGCAAATACCGGCAAGCGCCTGCGTTGTTAGCAATCGATCCGCCTGAATAAACGGACGCCCAAAAGGCAATGCCGTATTCAGTCCCTCGTACTGCTGTGCAAGGAGCGGAAGAAACTGGCAGGAAATGGATTTTCCTTTGCTCATGATGCTTTCAGCATCGTTTTCCAGTTCTTCCCGCGTATCGGCAAAATGTGCTACGGTGACGGTAACAAGGTATAAGTTTTGGTCGCGCTCCTGTATAGCCTCCATGACTTCCTGTACTCCCGCCGCACGCTGCATCAGCTTATACGGCACGCTGCCGCTGTAATTGCCGTTGCGCTGTTGGTGCAGCGTATAGTTTACTATTTTCGTATCGATTGCCATACTGCGGCTTTCCGCCTCCGCCATCGCTTCGGCGCTCGGTATCGGCAGAAAATCGATTGTAAAGATCATCGGCTTGCCAATAGAGGCAATATCCGAAACAATGCGGTCGTTGAGATATATCGGATAGGCATTCAGGAACAGCGTTTTGCAGTATCGGCCGCCGATCTTCAAATGCGTACAGGAATTGAGAGCTTCCGCACTGAGCGGTGCAATGCTGTCTTTCCAGTTCATGCCGAGCTTTTTTTCTGCGTGAGCATCATATCGGAAAGTTTCCTCTAAACCCGGCCGGTAAATATCGTGCAGCAAACGCAGACGTTCAGACAAAGGCACAGCACGCAGCTCCACACCGAGCGCCTGAAAACTACTGATTAAATTTCCCTCCACGCGAACAAAAAACGCTGCGGCATCTTCATCATTTCTTCGTCCTGCTGTTATCGTCAGATACGCCTGCTTCGTCATGCCAAGCGTACCGCGCACCTGTTCCCGCAGTACGGTATTCATATTCTCCCGATAATCATCCAACTCATCTTCCGGGTTCATCGGGATCAACACATCGCGCTCAAACTGCTCCTGCCGTATCGGTCGAAAGAAAATACTGATCTTCGCGTAAATGCCTTTATCGATAGAATTGAGCAGTGCTGAATAATCCACAAGCCGACGCATCTTTTCTTCATCGCGCAGCTCCGTGTAGTTGATGTCCGTAAACGCAAACATTTTGGAATATTCTCCGCTGTCAAGTATGAATGTACCATCATTCAGAATGTGCTTGACCGGGATCATCTCCTGCGTGCTGCGCGGAATTTTCATGCTTCCCTGTTGATACTGCTCCGCGCCCCTCAAGGTCTTTTTCCAAAGCATCTTTGCCTTTCTCCCTTCTGTTCTTCATTTCATTCAGCTCGACCGCACGTGCGGCTGTGCAAAGCTGTTCAATCTCATTTGCGTGTATATTGCTGCCCTTAAAAACAAGCCTGCGAGGCATCAAGAGCGCATGCAGCCAGCATAACGCCACACGTTCGGCGGACATTTTATGCCACTTAAAAAAGCCTATCAAGGCCAACGGCGCACTTGCGCATAACGTAAGGAACGATGCCATATCGGTACTGCCGAAACGCGTATATACATTCCAAAAAGTGATAAAGCCCGCACATAGCGCTGCAGCACTCCAAATAGTCTGACGCACAGATAAACCGGATAGGAACTCATCTTTAATATCTCGTATTTCTTGGTTTACTTTGATTTGCATAACTCTTTTCGCTCCTTCCTTACACAAATCCCAACAGCTTATGCGTCATGTTGTCGGCACTTTTTATAATAGCGCTGAGAGACGACAAGTACAGAAGCAGCATGACCGGTTTCGCCATCGTACCCAGAAAGCCCAACATCCCGCCTACCTGTGTCATCACAGCATCATCCGCTATCGCGTAAAACAGCTGTATGGCGATTACCATCGTAACGGCTTCCATGCAAACTCCGAACACGTTTTTTATATAGTTGCGGCCATACATGGCGGTTACATTTCCACCGGCAAAAAACGCCAACGGAACCGGCGCTATCGACATATAGACATAGACTTTGAGAAACCGCCCGAACACCGTCAGCAGTAAAACCAGACCGCTGATAATGACCGCAATATATAAAATACCGGTCAGGATGTTAATGGACAGCAGCTCGCCTATCGCACCGGCAATACCGCCCGGTGAGCTTTCGTCTATATTGGGAAGAAGTCCGGCTTGTCCGCCCATCGCCTCAATCAGGCGGCTTGTTAAGCTGCGGACAACGGAGAACATCGGCATGAGGATTATATCCGTACCGCGTACCACCAGAGCATTGACGATCACGAGCCGCGCCAAGGTTTTGAATATTGCAATCGGCGTTTTTTGCTCGATCAGCGACACGGCAGATTGTATGTACCCTACGCAAAATGCAACAAGCATCAGTGATGATGCAAACCCTTTCAATATCGTATTCAGAATTGAAATATACTCGTATGCGTGCGGGCTAAAATCCGAGAGATCTTCCGTCAGCACCGAGTACATCAATCCGAATATCTGTGTTAAAAATTGCAGCACAAGTTCATACAAAGCAGTTCACTCCCTTTTATGCTGTTGTCATACCGAGGAACGTCAGAATCTGCTGTGCGAAGCAAAGGGTAAATCCACCGATAATACACGTAACACCTATAATGCGCTTCGTAGAATCGTGGCTAAATCCTGCCATGACGATTTGCACAAGACCAAATAAGCCTACAAATATACCTACTACTTTCAGCAACCCGAAAAACATCGTCAGCAAATTGTTAATCGGTGTGTCAATCTCTGCCACACCGGTGCTTGCAAAGCAGGGGATAGCAAGCAGCGTTGCGCTTGCCATCGCAAAGTATGCGTACCGTGCGTATTTTCCCACTCGGTTCAAATTAAACTTTCTCATGTGAATCGCTCCTTTAATTTAGTTCGACATTTTGAAGGTCAAAGGTAAACATACCGTCCACCTCGTCTTCATCAACGTCTGTTTCGTTGATCTGTATTGTGTTCGTTTCCGGCAAAAGCGCTGACGAAACATAAGAATACTGCGGCGCACCGCCGTCGGCCGAAAGCTTAATTCTCGGATGCCGGTTCAGGTCGTATTTTTCGTCGATTATCGGCCGCTCATCGGCTAAAATCATAATTACGCTGCCAATTTTGCCTTTCAGTAGCTTGTTTTTTAGACGTACCTCTGTTACATCCATCAAAGCGCGGCCACTGTTTTGCTCATTGGTGCTGTTGCTGCCGCTCGTCCAACTATGCGTTGTACCGTAGCTACGGTTATCGATCGTTTCCTGTCCCATCGCTTTGGAAATCCATTCGTGTGTGCTCTGCTCGTTGCCGCCGAGATATAGTATCTCATCGCACATGCCGGACACGGACTCCCAGTCGTCCGGGAACATACGCTTGATCTGCGATATATTTTGCAGAATAATCGATAATGTGATGTTGCGCGAACGCATCGTCGCAACCCAGTTTTGGAAGCTGTCCGGCAACGTAATATTTCGCGCTTCCTCGAGCACAAAATGCACCGGCACGGGTAAGCTGCCGGTGCTGCGTGCATCTGCCTGTGCCATCATAAGCTGAAAAAGCTGTGTGATGAGCGCCGATGCCAGAAAATGGAAACTGTTGTCGTCCGGCATACGGATAAACAGCGCCGTTTTTTCTTCGCCAATCTTTTCGAGTTCCAATTCATCACCGGTCGTTAGGTTTACCACGTCTTCAAGCAAAAACTTTTCCAAGCGGCTGAGAAGCGATTCCTGAATACTCATGATCGTCTCCCCTGCACCCTTACGGTAAGCATCAAAGTAGCGCACCGCTATATGCCTCGGGCTTCTGGCACGCAGTTCCTCAATGAGCACCTGTGTCGCAGAGATACCGGCTTCATCGCCTTCTTCGACGGTCTCGGCAAGGATCAGTTCCATAACTGTTCCGAAATTCATTTCCGTCTCCGGGCATTCATACCACACGTAATACATGAGCGCCGAAAGCATCATTTTCGCCGTCTTGTCCCAAAAGGCATCACCACCATGTTTCGTTTTATCCTCGGTATTTGCAAATAGGTTTGTGATAAAGCCTTGTATGTCACTCTCTCGTTTGAAATAAATGAATGGGTTATACCGAAAACTACTAAGCATGTCAATTAGGTCAAAGACACGGATTTTGTAGCCCTCTGCCTTAAATACATTGCCAATATCGCGCAGCAGCTCTCCTTTCGGATCCATGATGATATAAGATGAGTTACATTGCAGTAAATTAGGCTTTACATACGCTCGCGTTTTGCGTGAGCCGGAGCCACCGATAACAAGCGTAAATAGGTTTTTATCCAGCTTGCGCTGATCTGTTGTGATGCTCAAATGTCTGGATAAGATGCGGTTTTCATCCGGGTGTTCTTTGTCGTGGAGCCGGTGGTTCAGCAGGTACACATTTTCCCATTTCGCTGAGCCGTGTTCTTCGCCGTGGCGAAAATTCTTCTGTGAGCTAAATATGTATAAAAGCACTAACGCATAACCGCCCAGAAATATGCCCACGGCTTTTCCTGTGTCGGCACAGAGTTCCAACCGAAACGGATGTGCAGTGATCTCATTCATGTTCAGCAAAATCCCGGGCAAGCCGCCCTCTGCATACGGCGCGATCAGCACCGCAAGCCAAAGCACAAATACCGCCCCGATGCCTGCCATGATCCAAGCCGTTAATGTATTTTTTCCTCTCATCTTTTGAACTCGCTCACAATTATTTTATAACCGTTTTCCTTTATTTTTTCCTCATAATGCCGCAACTCGCCTTTGGGGTCTGTAACGATATAAGGTACGCTGCATTCCGGTGAACTCGGTTCCACACACAAACAACCTCTCGCCGCTAATTCTTTTTTGTTTTTCATCACATCGTCCTCCATTTCTTTGACCGAAGTCGATTTTCGATCACCATAATTTCTTGTGCTGCGATGCTCTGCGCTGTGGATAACGCTCGCAGCAGATTTTCAATTTTATCTGTGCCGAGTGCCGTCGGGACGCGCACACACACTTCCTGCGGCAAAACGCCAAAATGTACGCATACAATATACGCTGCACATTTTGCAATGATCTCATTTGCCGGTGTATCCGGCAGCGCTGTTTTCTCATTCTCCTGAAAAACCAGCGCAAAATCTTTTTCGGCCAATGCTTCAAGCGCGGCGTAGCAAAGCATAGCTCTTTCCATCTGCCCCGGCTGCACAAGGTACGCACGTGCTTCATGGTCATAGTGGATGCCCGTCACATTTTGTTGTTCAACGATTTTCAGCTCGTCGATCTGATTTAGAGTGATTCTGCAAATCGCAAGCGTGTTATAGATCGTACCTTTCAGCGTCAGTTTTTCTCCGGCATCTGTCTGCGTAATGTCATACCATTTGCTCGGTACTATGGTTTTCCGCTGTGCATCTGCTCCTGCATCCAGCCATATCGGTTTTGCCTCTGCACCCGGCAGAAGCTGCACGCCTAATCCGCGCCACGATGCAGCCGTTGCAACGCGTGTTGCCTTCTCATTCTGCAATGCGATCAACATAGAGTTTTTGACGCCAAATCGCATACGTCCCATAACCTGCAATACTTTCTCCAAAAAACGCTCGTTGACGAACATCTCATCCCGCGCCCTTACCCAACGTGTATTCAGCGCTTTCCATGATTGTTTTTTTCTGCCGCCGGAATTCTTCTTCATTTTGAAAATGCGACGTGTGCGTAAAATCGTATCCGCAGAACCGGCAACATTGCCGTTTTTTCCGTCTTTATTTTCGTCGTCCTTGAGGAATGTCGGTTCATCATCAGTCGACCAAGCTAAAGGCTTTATATCTTCTTTTGAAATCGCCATACGTACCGCCTTACTTTCTTGTCAGCCTTTGCGGCTTTACCTTCGGCGTCTTCTGAATGACCTTATCGGTATTTGAAGTACGTCCACCTGCCTGCATCTGGCGCACAGCTTCCGCAATTCTCGCTTCTTTTTGCGTGTTGACGTTTTTTGCAGCCTCCAGCTTTTTCATAACAGATGGCTTGTCCTGTACCGGCACGGTACGTTTGGTTTTCACAACCTTCTCGCCGAGCAGCGGGTCGTCTTGGTTATAAAGTTCAAAATTGTGCTGACGCTTTTCTTCGATTCGCTCTGCAAAGTCTTTATCGATAGAAGCCGTAACATCTGCCCAAAGTTCTTCAGCCTCTTGTTCCGTTACGGATGTCTTCAAGCCGTCGGAGGACAGACGGCTTTTCCGTTCCGTCTGTCCTTTCGTAGGGTTTGGCTCCGGCTTTAAAAGGTCTTGTGCGCTGCTGCGTGCCTCCTTAACAGCATCCTGTACCCGCACTTGATCTTTTCCGATCACGACCTCCGGGAGCTCGTTTACATCTGCCGCTTTAGACGGATCACGTTCGATTTCCGCCTGTGTAACATCCGTCAGCACAGCCAGTTTATTGCGCTCGATCAGACGGTTGATAACTGCTGCATCCTCGCCGCGCACCATTAAGGTCGATAGCCCATCGCCGTTGCTGTCGTGCAAATGCAAGTACCGCAAGCCATAGGGCCGTGCAGCTTTTTTGAATGTTTCGATGGCTTCATCACTCATCGAGATAAAGCGCACCTCCGATGTACTCGTCAAAAAATCTCGGCACTTTCGCGCCGGGATCATTTTATCTGCGCTGTATCGTATCGCTGCTACGAGCGCCGCCAGAACTTCTTTGCTCCCGTGTAGGAGCAGCTTCGTCCCTTCGATGCTCAAGGTGATGATTGCTTGTTCGTCCATTTTCTTTTCCCCTTTCTGTTTCAAATGTTTTTACTTCATGTGCTTTGTCGATTTTGGATTTGATCTGCGGCTGCTGCTCGAGGATTTGCACACAGAGCTTTGCTTCTGATCGCAGCTTTTTGAGCTGCGCGTTGATCTTCTCAATTTTCTCAAGCTGCTCCTGTATTTCAGCATCGCCTGTCTCCAAACACCGCAGCACGGTTCTTACTTCTTCCCGCTCATCAATCTGTCCGGAGATTTCGTGCTGCACTACGCGTAACCGCTGCTCTACGTCATCGCGCGTTTTAATATTGTGCGCCGCAACATAATCGAACTGCTTTATGTATGCGTTCAGTTGCCAACGCGCCGTGGTAAACGCGCTGCCGTATACTTTGGGACGCCGCTTAAAAACACCGAGATAATAAAGCCATTTATAATAAAGCGCCCGTATTCCATGCACTTTAGATTTTCGACGTACCATTCCTTGCAAGCGCATTTTTCTTTTTGGCGTCATCGGCTGTTCTATAACTTTGGTTTTACCGAGCAGTCGGTCTGCTTTGATACGGAGAATGCGCAAGTGCAGCGCTTCCGGCTCGTAGTTTTCTCCAAGCGACTGCAAACGAATATTTCGTTCACCGCCCGGCGGACAAATCGCAACATACTTTCGATCTGTCATAACGGCATACCCGTACGCCCGCAGCGTATCGTAAAAAGCTTCGAGCGATTCTATATTTTCATTTGCGAGTATGCGGTCTATGTCTTCGCGCAGCGCTTTACGCCGGTTCGGCTTTCCTTCTTTCTCTGCCTGCCAAGCTGCATACGGCATACCTCGGCGTACCGGCTTGATGAGCGATAAACCATACTCTCTGCAAAGTGCATCCGAAACTGTTCGCATTTGCCAATAATTCTTTTCTTTCCATAGACGTTTGCCGTCCAGAAACGAAACCGAGTTGAGTAGGCTAAGTACCCAGCGCCTTGCCGCATTGCTGCGGTAGGTTTCCAGGCACTC
>OHJE01000433.1_pt1 | contig 18755 bp, 15 predicted proteins | sample 1568491 | NCBI WGS metagenome assembly OHJE01 (sample SAMEA3879609, study PRJEB24766) | human gut metagenome | biome: human-associated habitat; feature: feces | place: USA | collected 1985/1987
AGAAGCAGGGCATCAACGGCCCCATTTTCACCCTTATTGCCCTGGATAGCCACAATTATCCCACCATGGGTGATGTGACCCGGGAGAAGCTGATTCAGGTGATCCTGGATGCCCAGCTTCCCGGCGGCGGCTGGAACCTGAGCGGCGAGAACGCCGACACCGATATGACCGCTATGGCCATCCAGGCCCTGGCCCCCTACTACAAGACCAACGAGACCGTGAAGGCCGCTGTGGATAAGGCCCTGGAGGCCCTTTCCGCCCTGCAGCAGGGCGACGGCGGCTTTGGCAGCTGGGGTACCGTGAACAGCGAATCCTGCGCCCAGGTCATCGTGGCCCTGACGGCCCTGGGCATCGACCCCGCCACAGACAGCCGCTTTGTGAAGAACGGCTCCACTGTTTTGGGCGCCCTGGCCAGCTTCTATGTAACCGGCGGCGGATTTAAGCACACCGCTGACGGCGAGCGGAACGGCATGGCCACCGAGCAGGGCTACTACGCCCTGGCGTCGTACTTCCGCTTCGTAAATGGCCAGACCAGCCTGTACGATATGAGCGATGTGACCATCCAGACCGGCGGCAATACGCCTGCCGATCCCGATGATCCCGGCAAGACGGATCCCAGCGATCCCGGCAAGACCGATCCCACGAATCCCGGCACTGACACCCCTGCCACCGGTGACACCGGCGTGCTGGTGTGGGTCATCGCCCTGCCCGTGGCGCTTCTCGCCGCAGCCTTCGTGCTGAAGCGTAAGGAGCGGGAGGCGTAAGCCCATCGGCTGCAACCAAATCCAAACAGCAGAGGCGCGGTGAAAATTCCACCGCGCCTCTGAAACGAGATGCGCTCCGCCGGAGGCATAAAGCAAAGACGAGTAAGCAGCCCCTTCCGGGAAGCTTACTCGTCTTTTTCTGCGCACTATTTTGCAGCGTGCACCATCCTTATCACCGACCTTAGCAATCCTGTCGAGCGCCGATGGCGCGTCCGGCTGCAGCTAATATGCGGTCAGCAGGATAAAGAAGGCAGCAAAGCAAAAAGAGCATTTCAATACGCTGTTTATGAGCCACTGTGGCCGAAGCACCAGGTGCAGGCGTCGTAACCGGAATCCTTGGCCTGCTGTTCCGTTACGGTGACGGTATTATCCTTGCCGATGACATACTGGCAATCCCGCTTGTGGTAGCACCGACCGGATTCCGTTAAGTAAACCGTCTGGCTGGAGCTGGCCGGAAATCAGCACCACCAGCGCCGCGGCGACGGCTATACCGATGCCGCCCCACAGGGCAATGCGCCTGGGCCTGCAGCGGCGGTTATATCGCAGAAGGATAGAGGCAAACTCATTGGCCTCCTGCTCCTGGAGGACGCTGCTGCCGGGGCCGGTAGCGGGGGACCGTTCCAAATGCCGGCACAGAATGTGCCCCAGCTCATGGCTCAGCAGGATTATTTGCTCCTGCTGAGATAGGTTTTCCTGCATAAAAACGATCCGCAGGTGGGAATCCTGATAGGTGAAGGCGGATTGCCTGGCGGCATAATCAAACAGACGCAGGGAGGTGAGCAGAGTGGCGACCTCCTTGCCGTTGGAAATGCGGCTGTACTCAACCAAGGAAAAGCCCTGCTCCTGCAGGGCTTTTTCAAGATCTGAAACCGTAAAAGGCCGGCGGTGAAACTGCGACAAAAATGTGCGCGCCTCGCGCTGCACAGGTGTCATGAGACGGTCCCCTCTTACTCCTTATTTTTCAGGCTGCGCAGAGCATTGACAGCGTCTGCGGCATCGCCTGCGGGCATATTCACACTGGTAAAGCTGCCGCCAAAGGCAGCGGCCTCGCCGGTAAAAGCGTCGGCGGCTTTCTTGCAGCGATCAGCCTCCACCTTCAGAACGGTGGCTACGGTATGCCGGCCATAGCTATCCAACTGGGCATACTGGGTCAGCAAATCCTGCGTGTCGTCCGTCAAGTAGAAGGCGGAATCGTCCGATAGGGCTTTGATACCAAGGGTCTTGCAGATATGCACTACGGTGTCAAAGGAGGAACCGCCGATGCCGTTGTGCAGGGCACTGTTAATGGTGGACAGAGGAATATCCACTGCGAAGGCAAACTGACGCACACTCTTGTACTGGCGAGTGATCTCCGTGCGCACGATTTTCGTTAGATTATCCATAATTGCACCTCTTTTAATATGACAAATTACTTTCCTCAATCATAGCATAATAATGGAAAAAAGCAATAGGAATTATTTTCCAAAAATAAGAAGTATTTTTAGAGATTTTGACGGACACTTGTCTGACACGGATGGATTTATACTGATAAGCGACTACACTGGAAGAAAAGGTTTATTTCGCGGTATTTCTATGGTATAATGACCGCAATGCGGCCATTATATTTTATGCCATTTTTTCCCCGGCTTCGCCGGGAGCCGAAAAATATGGCAGCATTATACCATTCCGCGTCGCGGCATGGTATAATAACCAAAAAGCTGCTGCGACGCAGGCGGCGCAGAACACCCGGGTGTATCCGGGCCGAAGGGGGAGAGCGGCATCAAAGGAAACAAAAACGAAAAACGCGGCAAGCCGCTGGCCTTCATCCGGGATCTTATCGACCGGTACTATGCCCACGATGTCGCCCGGGACGGTGCGGCTTTGACCTATTATTTGCTCTTTGCCATTTTCCCGCTGCTGGTGTTCGTCAGCACCCTGGTGGGCTTGATGGATCTAAACATTGAGGAGACCCTTACCGCCATGAGCCGCATTTTGCCCGAGCAGGTACTGGGCATCGTGGGCAGCTATCTGGAGTATGTGTCTACCAGCCCCAGCCGCCAGCTGCTGGTGTTCAGCTTAATCTTCTCGGTGTGGTTTCCCTTGCGGGCCACCAGCTGCCTGATGCACTCCGTGCGCAAGGCCTATGGTGTGCCTCAGCCGCCCAGCATGATTGGCGGTACACTGCGTAATTTGATTTTTACCCTTTGGCTCATCGTCACCATTGCTGCCAGCATCGTGCTTACCACCGTGGGCCGCCGGGCGCTGCAATTTGTCTCGGGGCTCATCCACATTCCGGACCAGTTTATCAACGTGTGGGAGACCTTGCGCTTTGCAGTGCTGGGGGTCATCATGCTGCTGGTGCTGGTGCCGCTGAATATGCTGGCCAGGGGCCGAAGATGCCCGCTGCGGGAGGTAGTGCCGGGGGTATTGCTGAGCATGCTGGCTTGGCTGGCGCTAAGCGTAGCCTTTTCCTACTATGTGGAAAAGGTGGCCCATTATACGGAGCTGTACGGCTCCATTGCTACCATTGTGGTGGTGCTGCTGTGGCTATATATGACCGGACAGGTGCTCATTATGGGCGCAGAGTACAACGGCTCACGCCTTGCGTATAGAGAAAACAAAACCATTCACCCACCGGAAGGGGAGAAAGGAACAAAATGAAGATCATTATTGTGGGAAACGGAAAGGTGGGCTATGCCATTGCCAGCCAGTTGGCAGGCGAGCATCACGATATTGTTATGGTAGACGACAACGCCGTCGCGCTGCAGAGGGCGGAAAATGCTCTGGACGTTATGTGCATCGAGGGCAACGGCGCATCCATCCGGGTCTTGAAGGAGGCCGGCGCCCAAAGCGCGGACCTGGTCATCGCCGTAACGAACCTGGACGATACGAACCTTTTGTGCTGCTTTATTGCCAAGAAGCTGGGCGCGGGCCACACCATCGCCCGGGTGCGCAGCCCGGAGTACCGCCGGGATGCGGACATGCTGAAAAAAGAGATCGGCCTGGACATGGTTATAAATCCTGATCTGGCGGCGGCGCAGGAGATCGCCCGGATCGTCTCCACGCCGTCGGCCTTCTCGGTGGAGCCCTTTGCGGGAGGCCGCATCGACATGATCGGCTTTGACGTCACCGACCAGACCATCGTGGCAGGGCGCTCCCTCAGTGAGTTCAGCAGCCACACCTCGGCCAAGGTGCTGTTCTGTGTGGCGGTCCATGGCGGCGAAACGGTGATTCCCAACGGCGCGTTTGTGCCGCAGATCGGGGATAAGCTCTATATGATCGGCGCCAAGGGACAACTGCAGGACACACTCCACAGCCTGGGTCACTCCCAGCAGAAGGTGAGGGCCGTGTCTATTTTAGGCGGCAGCCGCACGGCTATGTACCTGGTGTGGGAGCTTAAAAAGCGGGGCATCAAGTCTCAGATCGTGGAGATGAACCACAAAAAGTGCATCACCCTCTCGGCAGAGCTGCCGGATACTCTCATAATCGAGGGGGACGGCACGGACAACGACCTCCTGCGGGAGGAGGGCGTATTCGCGGCAGACGCCTTTGTGTCCCTGACAGACCGGGACGAGGAGAACCTGCTCATGGCCCTCAGCGCCCAGCGGGCCGGCGTGGGCAAGGTGCTGGCCAAGATGACTCGCCCCAACTATATGGACCTGGTCCGGGATACCCATATCAGCAGCATCATTAGCCCCAAGGATCTGGTAGCCAATCAGATCACCCGCTATGTCCGGGCTCTGGCCAATTCCGAGGGCAGCTTTGTGGAGAGCCTGTATAAGATGATGGGCGGCCAGGTGGAGGCGCTGGAGTTCACCGCCGGGCCGGAGTGCCGCCAGCTGCTGGACAGACCCATGAAGGACCTGCCCCTGAAGCAGGGAGTCCTGGTGGGAGCCATTGCCCGGGATAAGGAGATTGTTATCCCCGACGGCAACACCTGCATCCATGAGGGGGATCATGTGGTGGTGGTCACAAAGACCACAGGCACCGATGACCTGATGGACATACTGGGATAACGGACACAATAATTATATGTAGGAAGTGCATTTATGGATATGAAAAATGAAAAGCTCCAGGAATACGCAAAGCTCCTCATTGAGGTGGGTCTGCATGTGCAGAAGGGGCAGACCCTGGTAATTTCCAGCCCGGTGGAATGTGCCTATTTCGCCCGGCTGTGCGCCACAGCGGCCTACGATGTGGGCTGCCGTGAGGTGGTGATGAACTGGCATGACGACTACCTGGCCCGGGAGAAGTTCCTCCGGGCAGAGGATGCCGTGTTTGACCAGGTGCCCCAGTGGCGGCAGCATTTTTTTAACGACTACGCAAACGAGGGGGCGGCCTATCTGGCCATTGACGCTGAGGACCCGGAGCATCTCAAGGGGGTGGATCCGGACCGCCGGGTGCGCTCCCTGCGGGTGAGCGGCAAGGCACTGAAGGATTTTTACCGGCTGCAGATGAGCAGCGGCTTTCCCTGGTGTATTGCGTCTATTCCCATCCCCTCCTGGGCCGGCCGGGTGTTCCCCAGCCTAACCGAGGAGCAGGCCATGGAGAGCCTGTGGAACGCCATATTCAAGGCTGTGCGTATCACCGGGGACGGACAAAGCGTTCGCCACTGGCAGGAGCATCTGGAAAGCCTTTCCCGGCGCAAGGAAAAGCTCAACGCCCTGCGCCTGAAGTCCCTGCACTACACCAACTCCCTTGGCACCGACCTGACCGTGGAGCTGCCGGCGGACCACATCTGGGAGGCCGGGGACGACTGCACCTCCGCAGGCCAGCCCTTTGTGGCCAATATGCCCACGGAGGAGCTGTTCACCGCACCCCTGCGCACCGGGGCCAACGGCACGGTGGTGGCCTCCATGCCCCTGGTCCACGATGGCAACATCATCGATGGCTTCCGCATGACCGTGGAAAACGGCAGGATCACGTCCGTCTCTGCCAAGCAGGGACAGGCGGTGCTGGAGGCGGCCATCTCCGTGGATGAGGGCGCGTCCTATTTCGGTGAGGTGGCTTTGGTTCCCTACGATAGTCCTATCTCCAACCAAAAGCTGCTGTTTTATAACACCTTGTTCGATGAAAATGCTGCCTGCCACATCGCCTTTGGCGAGGCCTACCCCTGCATTGAGGGGGGGCGAGACATGGATAAGGAGCAGCTGAAGGCCCGTGGCCTAAACGATTCTGTCACCCATGTGGATTTTATGGTGGGGACCGCAGATCTCTCCATTGTGGGCACCACCCGGGATGGGCGGGAAGTGCCCATCTTCGTAAACGGCAACTTCGCGCTTTGATTTGATATGCTCACAAACCCTCTGCCCATCGGCAGAGGGTTTCAGCGTTTCAAAAAAGCCTCGCAGAGTTTGCCGCCCGCAGGCGGCAAAGAAATGAAATCATTTTCTCTCGCGACATGCGCGTGAGAGAAAATACTTCTCAGGCTGCCAGTGTGGAATTTTGAGCCAAGGGCTCAAAATTATGCGCGCAGCAGACTGCAAGCCTTTTGTCGGAAAAACCCGGAGGGTTTTTCGACAAACTCAAACCCTCTGCCCACCGGCAGAGGGTTTGCATTTTCTCCGTTGCATTATGCTTTGCGTTGCGGTATAATATACACGTTAAAATATGCCCACTGGGAGCCGGCGACCAGGGCCGCCGGCCCCCTATCTGAAAAGCGGCGGGCGAGAGCCGGTGGGACGGGCAAGCTGCGCAGGCATTACCCGGATAAACTTCGCCTCGCGCCGCTTGCACCATCCTATGCACCCCGGCCCGGCCCGGTGTCAAACCCAATGAGAAAGGATTCTTTCACCATGATCAAAATCGCCCCCTCCATTCTTTCTGCCGACTTTGCCAATCTCGGCCGGGATATCCAACGCATTGACTCTGCCGACTATGTCCATGTGGATGTGATGGACGGCCTGTTTGTGCCCAATATCTCCATCGGTATCCCGGTGGTGAAGTCCATCCGTCCGGTGACGGCGCTGCCCCTGGACGTACACCTGATGATCGAGCGTCCGGAGCGCTATGTGGAGCAATTCTGCGACGCCGGCGCCGACATTGTCACCTGCCATGTGGAGGCGGACACCGAGGAGAATATCCATCTGGCCCTGAAAAAGATCCACGCCAAGGGCAAAAAGGCCGGCGTGGTGGTAAAGCCCAAGACCCCTGCCTCGGCAGTGCTGCCGTTTATAGGCGAGGTGGAGCTGATTTTGGTGATGACTGTGGAGCCGGGCTTCGGCGGGCAGAAATTTATGGCCGACATGATGCCCAAGGTGCAGCAAATCCGCAGCTATATCGACGCCATGAATCCTCTTTGCGAGCTGGAGGTGGATGGCGGGGTGGACCCCGACACCTGCAAAATCTGCATCGCCTCCGGCGCCAATGTGCTGGTGGCGGGTTCCGCGGTATACAAGGCCGAGAATATTCCTGCCCGCATCCGGGCCCTGAGAGGGTGAGTCTATGGAGTACTTTCCCGCACCTCTGGAAAAACTGACGGAGCAGTTTGCGAGGCTCCCGGGCGTGGGCCGCAAGTCCGCCCAGCGGCTGGCGTTTTTCGTGCTGGGCCTGCCTATGGAGGAGGCCCAGGCCTTTGCCGACGCCATTGTGGATGCGAAAAAGAGCGTCACACTCTGCCCCGTGTGCCAAAATCTCACCGCCGGAGGCCTTTGCTCCGTGTGCGCCTCCCCCAAGCGGGACGAGAGCACCATCTGCGTGGTGGCTGACCCCCGGGACGTGCTGGCCATTGAGCGTAGCCGGGAATACAATGGCCGCTACCATGTGCTCCATGGGGTGCTTTCGCCCATGAATCATGTGGGGCCTGACGACCTGCAGATCAAATCTCTGGTGGAGCGGGTGGCCGCCGGTGGCATCCGGGAGGTCATCATGGCCACCAATCCCGACACCGAGGGGGAGGCCACGGCCATGTATCTATCAAGGCTGTTAAAGCCCTTCGGGGTGAAGGTCACCCGGCTGGCCTACGGCATCCCCGTGGGCGGACATCTGGAATTTGCCGATGACGCCACGCTCATGCGGGCCCTGGAAGGGCGGCGAGAGCTGTGAAAAAATGGATGTGCGCGGCCCTTGCGGCGCTGCTGCTTTGCAGCCTCACCGCCTGTGGCAAGACCGAGGAGCCGGAGCGGCAGGACATCTTTGCCATGGACACCTATATGAGTCTGGCGGCCTACGGGGACGGAGCCCGGGAGGCATTGGCGGCCGCAGCCCGAGAAATAAACCGCCTGGAGCAGGAGCTTTCCCGGACGGTTTCTGCCAGCGATATTTACAAATTGAATGACAGCGGCAGCGCCGTGGTCAGCGAGGAAACGGCGGCGCTGCTCCAAAACGCCATGACCTACAGCGCTGCGACGGGCGGCCTGTTCGATGTGACGGTGGCGCCCCTGGTGTCCCTGTGGGGCATCACCACGGACAGTCCCCGGGTCCCATCCCAAAGTGAAATTGATGCGCTGCTGCCTCTGGTTGGGAGTGGTCATATCCATATGGATGGCAATGCCGTGACCCTGGACAGTGGCTGCGCCGTGGACCTGGGCGGCATTGCCAAGGGCTACGCCAGCGACCGGGTGGCGCAGGTGCTGCGGCAGTATGCCGTCACCGGGGCCGCCGTGTCCTTGGGAGGTAACGTTTATGTCTGCGGTCAAAAGAGCGACGGCAGCGCCTGGAGCGTGGCGGTGCAGGACCCGAAGGACACTGGCGCCTACGCTATGACCCTGGAGCTGACGGATGTGTTTGCCGTGACCTCGGGGGGCTACCAGCGGTATTTTACCGACTCGGACGGAACCGTTTATCAGCATATTTTAGATCCCCGCACCGGCCGCCCTGCTCAGACGGACCTGCTGTCGGTGACGGTTATCGGACAAAACGGGACTATGGCCGATGCCTATTCCACGGCCCTCTATGTCATGGGGGAGCAGGCTGCCTGTGATTTTTGGCGGCACAGCGGCGGGGCCTTTGACCTGGTGCTCATTACGGCAGACGGACGGGTGCTTTACACCCCCGGCCTGGCCGATTCCATTTCCCAAAAGGGGGCAGACTATGACTTCCAAGAGGTCTCAGCCTGAATTAAAACCGAAGCCGCTGGATGCGGTGGTGGTGCTGGCGGTGGTGCTGCTGGCTGTGGGCACGGCTCTGTTGGCCTACGGCGGCAAGGGGGAGGGCTCCCTCGCTGCCACAGTGAAGCATCGGGGCCAGGTGGTGGCCCAGGTGGAGCTTTCGTCTCTGTCGGGGGAAAAAACCATCGCTATAGACGGCACCTACCATCTGACCGTTATCCTGGATAAAACCGGTGCTGCCGTCACGGACAGCGATTGCCCCGGACGGGATTGCGTCCATACCGGGCGCATTACCCGGGCAGGACAGAGCATCGTGTGCCTGCCGGAGCAGGTCGTTGTCACCTTGGAGGGGAAAACCCCCTCGGCGGACGTGATCCTGGGATAGGAGGCGGACGGATGAAGCTGACAACAAAAAAATTGGCCCTCTGCGCCGTTTTAACGGCCCTTGCTCTGGGTCTCAGCACGCTGGAAAACCTGTTTCCTGTGTCCCTGGTGGTGCCTCTGCCGGGCATCAAGCTGGGCCTTGCCAACATCGTCACGGTGTTTGCCCTGTACCAGTTGGGGGCCGCCCCGGCATTGGGGATTCTGGTGGCCCGGTGCCTGCTGGGTTCCCTGTTCGCGGGAAACGCCTCGGCCTTACTGTTTTCCCTTATGGGCGGCGTAGGAGCTATGCTTGTGATGATAGCTCTGCGCCGGGTGCGGGGGTTGTCCGTTTACGGTGTGTCCATCGCCGGAGCGGCGGCCCATAATATCGGGCAGATCGGCGCCGCCATGATCGTATTGGGCGGCACGGCAGTGCTGGGGTATCTGCCGGTGCTGCTGGGAGTGTCCCTGCTTACGGGGACGCTGACAGGCTTTGTGGCAAGCCTTCTGTTCCGGGCTATGAAAAATATACATTTTGCCCGGTAATCCTCCGTTATTCCGGGGGGGCGAAGCGATTGCGGGAATCCGTTCTTTCATCTTTTTGGAGATACGGATCGCGAAGCCGGCGTGCGCACCGGCTTCGCAATGACAAATTATATCTGGTGAGGAGAGCAAATATGGACAGAAAAGACGAGATCATTTTGCAGCAAATGGATCTGATCCGCTCCATGACCGAGCGGAACCTCCGTAGCATGGACACGGATTTTTGGGGCACGCCCTTGATGGAAAAAAAGACGAACCAGCCCCCCATATCGGAAAAATCCGAGAAACCGGCCTCCCAGTCCCAGGCGGCAAAGCCCGAGGAAAAGGAAGAAATTCCCCCTAAGGAGAAAATCGAGGACCTGCTGGCGGAGCTGGATAGCTATGTGGGCATGGACGCCATCAAGACCGAGGTGCGCAGCCTCATCAACATGGTCCAGGTCTATAAGCTGCGCCGGGAGCATGACCTCCCTACCACAGATATGTCACTGCACATGGTTTTTTCCGGCAACCCCGGCACCGGCAAGACCACCGTGGCCCGCATTATGTCCCGCATCTATCACAGCCTGGATATCCTCTCCAAGGGCCAGTTGGTGGAGGTGGACCGCAGCGGTCTGGTGGCCGGCTATGTGGGCCAGACGGCCCTAAAGACCCAAAAGGTCATTGAAAAGGCCATGGGCGGCGTGCTGTTTATCGACGAGGCCTACGCCCTCAACGGCAAGAGCGAAAACGACTTTGGCCAGGAGGCCATTGACACGATCCTAAAGGCTATGGAGGATCACCGGGATGATCTGGTGGTCATCGTGGCGGGCTACACGGAGCTGATGGACCGGTTCATCCACTCTAACCCTGGCCTGGAGTCTCGCTTTAACCGCTTTTTGATGTTTGAGGATTATACTCCGGAGCAGATGGTAGCTATATTCAAGATGCAGTGCAAGAAGGGCTGCTATGTGCTGGCCCAGGGCACCGAGGAGCTGGTACGGGACTTCATCGCCGAGGAGAGTGCCGACGATTCCTTTGGCAACGCCCGGGGTGTGCGCAATCTCTTTGAGCATATTCTGGTGGCTCAGAATAACCGCCTGGCGAAAATGGAGAACGTGACCCGGGACGACCTGATGCAGATTCTACCGGACGACGTGCTCCATGCCCGGGGCAAGATAGACGAATGATAAAAGCGAGGCAGCAAGACCCATGAACGACATCACTCTGCGCCATGTGTGCAAGTCCTATACCACCCAATCCACGGATATTATGATCGACCACGCGCAACCTCCTACCCGCACACGGCAAGTGCTGCGGGACGTGAATGTGACCTTTCCGCTGGGAAAGCTCACCGTCCTGGTGGGCCGCAGCGGGTGCGGAAAAAGCACGCTGCTGCGCCTGCTTTCCGGGCAGGATCAGCCCGATTCCGGGGAGATTGGAATTCCGGAGGGCTGGCACAGTGCGGTACTCAGTCCCGACCCCTATGTCATCACCTGGACCAGCGTCCTGCGCAATGTAGCTATGGCCTGCGGCGTGGGCCGCACCCCGGAGGAGCGGCTGCAGCTGTCAGAGGATTTTGTGGAGATGGTGGGCCTAACAGACTATGCGGACCTGACCCCGGCGGAGCTATCCACAGGTATGAAGCAGCGGCTGGGTTTGGCACGGGTGCTGGCCGGCCAGGCGGAGCTGCTCTTAATGGACGAGCCCTTTGCGGCCCTGGATTTTCTTACCCGGGCAGAGCTGCAGAGCCAGCTTTTGCAGATCCAGGCTCGGATGCCCCGGACTATTGTGCTGGTGACCCACCAGCTGGACGAGGCTATTTTGCTTGCACAGAAGATTGTGGTGATGCATTCGGACAGCAGCCTGTGGGAGTGCAGCTTGGCAGACAACGCCTACCCCCGGGATGTGGACGAGCCACAGATGCGGGAGCTGAAGCAGCGCATCACGGAGGAGTGCCGAAAATAAGAGCTTGTGGGAAAAACCAATGGTTTCCCACAAAGAGGCAATAGTCCGCTGTGTATATAAGATATGCCAAACAAGGAGTATGCGGCGGGGCTGAGGAAACCCACAATTGAAACTGTGCGGAAGCCTTTGCTGTTGAACACAGAAGCCGCCGCAGCATTCCATGCAGCTATACTATCTCGGATCGGCTGGTGCTGAATATGATCACCGCCGGAGTGCTGCAGCAATTGCAGGATCAAGGCAAAGCTGAAGGGGCTTGCCGTCTGTAAATTACAGACGGCAAGCCCCTTTGTCGGCTTAAATAAATTTCATTACAAAGTATTTGCCAGGCTTTTTTGGGGGGCACTTGGCAATGCGTTTTGGGACCTATTACTTGCAGTTTAGCCGGTAGATCCGCTCCATGCCCCGCAGCAGCAGGCTCTCGTCGTAGATGAAATCCTTGCGGCAGTAGGGGACAATGCAGCCCGCCAGGCCGCCGGTGGCCAGGAGCGTACATTTCTGCCCCAGCTCTGCCTCAAATCGATCTGCCAGACCGTCCATCATGGCTGCGGCGCCGAACACAGCGCCGCTTTGGATGGATTCCAGCGCCGTGCCGCAGATGGCCTGCTTCGGTGCCTGGATAGGCACCGACGGCAGCTGCGCCGTGCCTGCAAACAGGGCCTGGATACCCAGCCGCACCCCGGCCAGGATAGCCCCACCGATGTACCGCCGGTCCTGATCCACTACCGTTACGGTGGTGGCAGTGCCCATATCAAAGATGATGGCAGGCAGGGGATATTCTGCCGCAGCAGCGGCATCGCCTGCCAAAATATCATTTCCCAGAGTATCCGCCTCCGGGATGGCCAGGGTCAAGCCGCTTTCGGAGCGAGGGGTAATGACGTAGGGCACGATTCCCGTCAGGTGCTGTACCACTTGGGACAAAACCGGCACCAAAACCGGCACCACGGAGCAGATGACCGCCCCGTCCACCTGAGAAAAATCCACACGCTCCCGGGCAAAGAGGCTATCTGCCAGGGCGAAGTATTCCTCCGCCGGGCGATCTGCTACGGTGCCCAGGCGGTAGAGCTTGCGCGACCGGCCATCGCCCTCCGGCAGGCCGAAAACGATATTGGAGTTGCCTATGTCAACGGTCAGCAGCATTCCGTCCACCGCCTTACTTCTTCTTGCCGATGGCGATAAGCCGGGAGATCACCGGAGCCAGCACCACATTCACGCCGATCTCCAGTAAGAAGTTGCCGCCCGCCAGACCCAAAACCATGTACGCTCCGGCACTTTCATAGCCCAGAGCGGCAGCCCAGCCGTTGAGAGTGTCCATGAAGAACGCCAGGCAGCCCAGCAGAAACACGCCCGTGTTCACTACGGGGCAGACAATGGCCGCCATGATAATGGCCAGCCACTGATTCTTCTTGCTTAGGGCTGTGTACACAAGACCGGCGATAAGGCCGCACAGCGTACCTTTCACCAAAACCGTTACGATCGTGCCCAAGGGATTGATAGGCAGGAAAGCCGCTGCCTGCCCGGCAACGAGGATCACTCCGCCGGACATGAGGCCCAGCCAGGCGCCTACCTTCCATCCGTATACCGCAGCGCCCACCACAATGGGTACCAGGGATACATTGATGTTTAGCCCTCCGATTTGGAAGGTACCGCCTAAAAATTGCAGCACCAACACAATGGCGGTGAACACACCTGCGCCCACCAAGTTCTTTGTTTTCTGATTCACTTTTCAAACCTCCTGCTGCCGCTCCGGCGAATCCGGATGCAGCGCATATTTTTGGCGTGTGTTTGGTATACGCCGAAGGCATTGTACCCCATACGACAGTGAAATGCAAGATATTTTTTTCACGAACTTGGGAGGGTATGTGTTGTAGTCCTACAACGCTGGGCTTGGGACATTTATTTTAGCCTTGAAAACGGCGGCACTTTCTGCTACAATTACTTAGTTAAAGTATGCCATCGAGTGAAAAGGGCAGTATTTTGAATCGAGGTGAACTGCGTGTACTTAAAGGCTTTGGAAATTCAAGGCTTCAAGTCCTTTCCGGACAAAACGGTGCTAAACTTTGGCGAGGACATCACCGCCATCGTGGGCCCCAATGGGTCCGGAAAGTCCAATATATCCGATGCCATCCGCTGGGTCATGGGCGAGCAAAACAGCCGCCAGCTTCGCGGCGCCAAGATGGAGGATGTAATCTTCGGCGGCACCGAAAAGCGCCGGGCCATGGGCTTTGCCCAGGTGACGCTGGTCATTGACAATACCGAGCATATATTTAACCGCGATGAGGCGGAGGTGGCGGTGACCCGCCGCTATTACCGCAGCGGGGAGTCTGAGTATTATATCAACCGCCAATCCGTGCGGCTCAAGGACGTGAATGAGCTGTTCATGGACACCGGCATGGGCCGGGAGGGCTATTCCATCATTGGGCAGGGTAAGATCGATGAGATCCTCTCCGTCCGCAGCGACGACAGGCGGGAGGTATTCGAGGAGGCGGCGGGCATCAGCAAGTACCGCCACCGCAAGGAGGAGTCCGAGCGGAAGCTCCAGCGCACAGAGGAGAACCTGGTGCGCATCAACGATAAGATCACAGAGCTGGAGCTGCAGGTGGAGCCCCTGCGCAAGCAGGCGGAGACGGCCAAGAAATACCTGGTGCTCCGGGATGAACTGCGGACCCTGGAGATCAGCGTCTGGCTGGAGAACCTGCAGAAGCTGAAGGCGGACCGGCTGAAGCTGCAAGCGGATTTTGAGACGGCCCAGGCCGACCAGAAAAAGGCCCAGGACGAGCTGGACCGGGTATATGCCCAGGCGGAGGAATGCTCCCGCCTGCTCCATGAAAACGACTGCGCTGCCGAGGAAAAGCGAGGAAGGATCTCGGCCCTGGAGAGCGCCATCGGCGAGCATGAATCCGCCGCCGCCGTGGCTCGGACCACGGCTCAGCACCACGCCGAGACCATCGAGCGCATGGATCGGGAGATGAGCGAGAGCCGCAGCCGCACGGAGTCCCTGCACGAGCAGATGCAGGTCATGGCCCGGCGCATGGAGGAAATAGACGCCTCCGCCCGGACCCTGGAAAACGAGATAGCAGCCCTCTGCGAGGAAATGCGCGGCAGTAGCGATGCGGCAGCGGCGGCGGCGGCCCAACTGGAGCAGCTGCGCCGCCGGGAGGCCCAGGAGGTGGCCGGGGCGGCCCAGGCCCAGGCAGAGCTGTCTGCTATTACTGCCGGGTCGGACGAGATCGCCCAGCGCACGGCGGAGCTGACGGAGGAACTGACACAGAGCGAGGAAAAGCTGACGCAGACCCGCCGGGAGGCCGCACAGAACGAAAAGGAGCTACTGTCCGCCCGGGAGGAGGAGCAGGCTGCCGCCAACATCATCGGCGGACACAGCCTGAAAATGGAGGGCCGCCAGCGCCGAGCCAAGGAGAGCATAGAGCAGAAAAATCAGCTCTCCCTACAGGAAAAGACTATCTCCGACCGGATCCGCCTGCTCAGCGAGATGGAGAAGGAGTATGAAGGCTTTTCCAAGGCGGTGAAGATCGTCATGCGGGCCGCCGAGGCCCGGACACTCTCGGGCATCCACGGCCCGGTGGGCAACCTCATCCACACCGATAAGGATTGCAGCGTGGCCATTGAGATCGCCTTGGGCGGCGCCCTGCAGCACATTGTGGTGGACACAAAAAACGACGGAAAAAACGCCATCGGCCTATTAAAACAGCGGGACGGCGGCCGGGCTACCTTCCTGCCGCTGGACACCATCCGGGGCAGGAGCCTCCGGGAAAACGGGCTGGAAAACGAATACGGCTTCGTGGGCATCGCCTCGGAGTTGGTGCGCTGTGACGGGCGCTATGGTAGCGTCATTGAGAATCTGCTGGGTGCCACCGTGGTGGTGGAGGATCTGGATTGCGGCATACAAATGGCCAAGCGCCACGACAACCGCTTCCGCATCGTCACTCTGGACGGCCAGGTCATCAACGCCGGCGGCTCCATGACCGGCGGCAGCGTCAGCCGCAATGCGGGTATCCTGTCCCGGTCCGGGGAGCTGGAGCAGCTGCACAAAAAGCTGAAAAAGATCCAATCTCAGCTTCAGGATGCCACCCTTCTGGCCGAGAGTGCCAACCGGGAGCTGCAGAAGGCCCAGTACGAGCTGGAGGTGGCCCGGGACCAGCAGCGCCAGGCCAATGACCGGGTGCTGACCCTGGAGGGGCGTAAAAATCACTATGACATGCTTATAGAGAGCCTGGAGCAGCAGCAGGAGAGCCTGCGCATCCAAAAGGAAAACCTGCAAAAGCGCAGCACCGACGACGCCGGACGGATGGATACTATCCGCCGGATTATTGCGGACTTTACTGCCCGGGCGGAAGAGACCCGGGAGGAAATAGAAATGCTGCAGCGCCGGCAGGAGACTGCCCGGCAGGGCCTGGGTGAAATGACGGACCGATTGACGGAGAAAAAGGCCCAACAGGCGGCGCTTTCCGCCGAGGGCGAAAGCGCCCGGCGCAGCATGGAGGATCTGTCCCGATTGCGGGAGAGCCTGGAGGGCGAGCACACCGACCGGGAGAGTCTGCGCGCCCAAATGGAGCAGGCTATGGCCCAGGCTCGGGCCGAGGAGGAGCGGCAGCAGCAGGAGGCCCGGGAGCTGCGCAGCGGCATCGAGGAGCATCGGCAGGCACTGCAGAAGCTCTCGGAGGAGAAGATGGCTCTGGAGACCCGGCGCAGCCAGACGGACCGCCTCAGCCGTACCTGCAACGACACACTCCTCAACTGTGAGCGAGAGGTGACTCGCCTGGAGGGCAAATTAAACGGCAGCGCTTTGGAGGAAAAGCAAATTCTGGATAAGCTGTGGGAGCGGTACGAGCTAAGCCACAGCGATGCTCAGGCCCTGCGTGTCGAGCTGGAGAGTGTGCCCAAGGCCACCCGGCGCATCGGCGAGCTGAATCGGGAGATCAAGGGCCTGGGAGCCATCAACATCGGCGCCATTGAGGAGTTTGACCGGGTGAACACCCGCTATACCTATCTCTCTGACCAGCGAAACGACGTGGAGAAGGCCAAGGAGGAGCTGCTGGGCATCATCGAGGAGATCACCAAGCAGATGACGGAGATCTTCGCTACCCAGTTTGAGATACTCAAGCAGAGCTTCCAGGAGACCTTCCTGGAGCTGTTCGGCGGCGGCCGGGCCACCCTGGAATTAGAGGATGAAAACGACATCCTCCGATGCGGCATTGAGATCAAGGCCCAGCCCCCGGGCAAGCAGCTGAAGACCCTGTCGCTGCTCTCAGGCGGGGAGAAGGCATTTGTGGCCATCGCCCTGTATTTCGCCATACTGAAGGTGCATCCCACGCCGTTCTGCGTGATGGATGAGATCGAGGCGGCACTGGATGAATCCAATGTGGTGCGCTACGCCAGGTATATGCGGCGCATTGCCGGCAAGACTCAGTTCATCGTCATCACCCACCGGCGCGGCACCATGGAGGAGGCGGACGTGCTCTACGGCATCACTATGCAGGAGCGGGGCGTCTCCACGGTGCTCACGGCCAACCTCAATGAGCTGAGCAAGGAAATGAAAATCAAGTGAGGGAAAGCGGATGGCCGCAGCCGGTGTGCGCACTGGCCGCACAATGACACATTGGACATATTGCAGAAAATGCAGTGCAAGTGTGGCTCGGGTCATCCGGGAGGCCGACCCCTGCGTGCCGTTTTTCGATAGAATTTCGTAGGGGGCGGCGTCCTCGACGCCCCACTGCTTGAGTGGCGGGCGACCGTGAGGGGCGCCCCTATGAAAGGGCATGGAGCGGCCCGGCGGGTATTGGCTCGCCGAAAGTGGAACGATACATTTTGATTATTGCAACAGGAGGCAGCATATGGGTATTTTCAGCAAGCTCAAGCAGGCCTGGTTCGGGGATGTGAACTGGGAAAAGCTGGACGATGAATTTTTTGATAACCTGGAGGAATCCCTGATCCTGGCGGATGTGGGGGTGAACATCGCCGCTGAGTCGGTGAACTCCCTGCGCAACGCCGTGTTCAGCTACGACATGAAGGATCCGGAGCAGGTGAAGGCGGAGCTGCGGAAGATATTGCTGCAGAAGCTGTCCGTGGGCGAAACTGCTCTGGACACCGCCAAGAGCCCCACGGTGATCCTGGTCATCGGCGTCAACGGCGTGGGAAAGACTACCTCCATCGGCAAGCTGGCCAACCGCCTGAAGGCGGAGGGCAAGAAGGTCCTGCTCTGCGCGGCGGATACCTTCCGGGCTGCTGCCGCCGACCAGCTGGAGATATGGGCCAAGCGGGCGGACGTGCCTATTGTGCGCCAGCATGAGGGGGCCGACCCCGGAGCGGTGCTGTTTGATGCATTGCAGGCGGCCAAGGCCCGGAATATAGATGTGATCCTGTGCGACACCGCCGGGCGGCTGCACAATAAGCAGAACCTGATGAACGAGCTGGCCAAGCTCCGCAAGATCATTGACCGGGAGCTGCCGGAGGCGGGCCGGGAGACGCTGCTGGTGCTGGACGCCACCACCGGGCAAAACGGGCTTATCCAGGCCCGGAGCTTCAAGGAGACGGCGGGCCTAACGGGCATCGTGCTTACCAAGCTGGACGGCACGGCCAAGGGCGGTATCGTTATCGCCATCGCAAGGGAGCTGGGTGTGCCGGTTAAATTTGTAGGCGTGGGTGAGGGCATCGACGATCTGAAGCCCTTTGACCCGGAGGAATTTGTAAACGATCTGTTTTAACAGGGGGGAGACTATGACCAGAGCAGACGGACGGGCCTTTGACCAGCTTCGCCCCGTGGAGCTGACAAAGGACTATATAAAATTCGCCGAGGGCAGCGTCCTGATTCGCTGCGGCGACACGGTGGTGTTGTGCAACGCCTCGGTGGAGGAGAAAACGCCGCCCCATGTGCCGGAGGGACACGGCTGGGTGACGGCGGAATACTCCATGCTGCCCCGGGCTAACCGGGAGCGCTCCCGCCGGGACATTGACAAGCTGAAGCTCTCCGGCCGCAGTGCGGAAATTCAGCGGCTCATCGGCCGCAGCCTCCGCTCGGCGGTGGACAGGGAGGCTCTGGGGGAGCGGACTATCACCGTGGATTGCGATGTTTTGCAGGGGGACGGCGGCACCCGTACCG
>OHJE01000437.1_pt1 | contig 18720 bp, 18 predicted proteins | sample 1568491 | NCBI WGS metagenome assembly OHJE01 (sample SAMEA3879609, study PRJEB24766) | human gut metagenome | biome: human-associated habitat; feature: feces | place: USA | collected 1985/1987
CTCGTTTTAATGCCTTTATTCCTGCTTTTTCCATCATCTTATCATATTTTTCCTGCTCGATTTCCATATATTTTGAATATTCACCATCCGACATTGAATAAAGATATTTTTCATAGTCCACAGGAGTCATCTTATTTCGTGTCCATTGAGGACGTTCATAATTGTAGTAGTACACATATTCATCAACTCTTTTCTTCACATCTTCCGGAGTGGAGCATTTAGAGAAGTCACACTCATCCTTCATATGTCCAAAGTAGGACTCCTGACTAGAGTTGTCCCAGCAGTTGCCTCGACGGGACATAGATTGTTCGTAACCTAGTTCTTTTAATTTATTCTGGAATGCATCGTTAAAATAAAGTGTCCCCTGATCTGAATGGAAAAGAGCATTTTCAGAAGGATCAAGGCAATCTATCGTAGCTTTAGCCAGATTCAAATCATTAGAAGAAGATGTAACATGATTTACGATTCTGCCTGTGACCGCATCCTTTATACATGAAAAGTATTCCGTTTTATTTGTACTGTATTTTAAATAACTCACGTCTGTAAGCAGTATTTCATTAGGTCTTGCCAGACGAAATCTTCTTTTTAACAGGTTTGGTTTTCGATTGTTTTTTAAATTCTCTTTATTCGTTTTTGATTCAGGGCGTTCCTTACGCACAGTACATACACAACCATATTTTTTCATCAGTCTAAGGATCTTGGCTCTTCCAAAATGTACACCACACATTCCAGGAAGCATCATATAAATGATACGTGAACCTTTCTTGAACCCTTTATAGTCCATAACTTTCTTTATATGTTGAAAATCAATCTCATCCTGCTTATCCTTCATACCATAGTTGTCATTTGAAAGAATCGAATAGTAGGATGATCTGGATAATCCAATCTTCTTAAGGATCGATTGAATGGAATAATCGTATCGATCATGAGGAAGGTCCTTAATCCACATACACAACACTTTCTTTTGATTGAAAGTATAGTGTGGAAGATTGTTTCGTAATCTGTTGAAATGCATCAAAGACATCTTTTCTAAAGCTTGAATCTTATTGTATTGAACACGAATTTTGAAATCCAAATCAACTTCATCTAAGACACTCAAAGATTCAATATTCCAGTTGTTCAATTTATGTTTAATTCTGTTACATACACCAACAGGCAGATTAGATCCATTGATTTCAAATATGCCAAGAACCTCATCTATAGGAAAATCTTTAAATCTAGAAGCTTCATTATAAAAACTATTATTAAGAACAAATTGTTTAGATGTACACCTTTGAACATATGGATGATGAATGTATTTGGTTACTATATCTGAATCAATTTTTTCATCACGTGGATTTACACCTTCAAGAACCTTTTTTAACATGTAGATTCTTTGATAACCAACTCTTTTAGGGGCTAAACCATAAGATTTTAACTGAGTTTCGATAGATACTTTAGGATATTCTTTATAGACTTTATCAATAAATTCAGAAGTGAATCGAATTCCTTTTCCGAATTTCATAAAAATTCCTGAACTAATCAAAAATTCATTATCATACTTTTCAACTAATGAATTTCGTATTCCAAACACTTTATTCTTCCCACCAGTAGGACGACCATCTCTTTTAAAATTTCTATGTAGCCTGTTAATAACGTCACATCCGATTATTGTACAGTTAAAATTATGTAACGTGAGAACTTTTCTTATTTGAGCCACTGAAGGATATTTGATCCATTCATCATAAAGAATACATCTAAACTCATAGGTGAATGATAGTCTGTTTTCTCGAATATTTTTTACATAGGGTGACTTAGACAATACGTCTATTTCATCCTTCGTAAATCTTTTGGCTCTTGACATATTTATTTTAAAACAACGAAAAAAGATACCCACAAGTGAATATCACAACTGTCACGTTGTTGTCCTCCTTATGGGTACCATTTTAATTTAGCTCCTTTTGTTGTTTAATAATGTCATGTACATCAATAATTGTTTTCTTGATTTTACACCAAGCTTACTATAAATGTTACGATTGTGATACTTTAATGTATTGTCCGTAATATTTAATGTTTCTAGAATATCCTTACTTGAATATCCCTTCACATAGAGATTTAAAATCTCTTTTTCTTTACGTGTTAAAGTCGCAAGACATTCTAAGAAACGTTTATATTCATCCTCATCAATATCATCGATACGTTTTGTCGTTAACCGCTCCACTTCTTTTTTAGCTCTGTCATATTCCTTTTGAATGGCTTCATGTTCATTTTCAATCTGTTCAAGCTTCTTGCGATTTTCCTGCATTTCTAGCTCAAGCGTCAACATTTTATTCTCAACTTCATAGTCTTTTGAAGATAAGAAATCCAAAAGATCATCAATTTCTTGTACATCATAGCGCATACTGTTTTTATTGTCTTTACGCAGCTGTTCTAATCCTTTTAGAATTGGGGACAGGTATCTTTGACTGAAGAAGGAGCATCCTAAAAATACAAATAATAATAGGACAATGGTAAAGAAGAATAATTCAATATTACTTTTTGCGATGGCTTGATTGTAGTCAGAATCCAAAATCATAACATATGTCGAATAGGTTTGATTCTTAGAAATTTTGACAGTATTCTTAACTCCAATATAATTACGATTTTTACTTATGATTCTCAATAAGTTGTTGCCAATAGGTTTAATGGAAAGATCTCCATTTGGCATATAATAGAATTCGCTTTGGCTTCCCGTACTAAAGCCTTCATTTGTGATGATTGAATCGGAGTCTGGCACTAAAAGACACGTTAAATGGTTGAGAGTTGAGGGCTGGGGATGCGCAAATTTAAACCAGCTTTGTGAAATTTCAAAACCACAAAGACCATAGAAGGTACCATCCTTTCCAACTAAAGGAACACGTAATAGGGCGATTCTTTCACCTGTGTATGGCAATTGAATAATATTTGATAGGGAATAATCAAAGTTCCCTTTTTTTAATTCTTCATAATCGGGTACAAGTGTTATATCAAATTCCTGTCTCCATTTACGATGTGGCATGATGCCATGCTTTTTTCCTATATTTGCGATGCCACGATACAAAATTAAGTCTTCCTTTGAATAGGACATTGTCGTTTTTTGAAGATACACACCACTTCGTTGTGTCTGCGCATTATCCAAAGTGGAATTGATTGTCGTATCTAGTTGTACATAAGCTCCTGAACAATTAGATCGTTCAAGATATTGTCCTAAAGGCTGAATCATATCGTTTTCTAAAGAATAGATGGCATTGGGATTGTCCTGCAACTGTTGAAAGGTTAATCCTTGATTCGCTAGGGTTGTTTCTAATATAGCTTCCATATTATCAGCCAATGCGATATTCATAGAGGCCAAGTCATCCCAATAATTTTCCATATTCTTTGTGAAGTATTCACTTTGTGTTGTTAGATCTTTATGAAAATCTTGTTCGGTCGTTCCAAGTCTTCCAAATAGGAAGAGTCCCATTAATAAAGTAATACTGATGGTAGTCACTAGAAAGAACATATATACGAAAAGCTTTCGTTTCATGGATCTTTCTTTTGATTTAAAACTTAATTGCATAGGCTAACCTCAAGAAAGACTTTTTAAAATATTCATTGCTTCATCTACAATTTCATCAATATCTTCACCGGCATTAGCTCGTGCTTGCCATTCTTGTTGGTGGCTTCTTACTTGATCATAAAATGCATAGGCCTTTCTAGAAATCGCATTTGGAACCTCTCTAGAAATAACGGTATAGTCGGATTTCATTTCGGTGAGTGTATTGTATAAAGATTGTGTTTCTTTATCTTCAAACTTTTCATTTTTTAAGTTTTTAAATGCTTTTTTTGTGACTGGCATGTAACCTGCTTGGATCACAAAGTCCATGTTTCGTTTTGGTTCCACAAGCCAATGTGCAAAGACACTAGCGGCTTCTTGTTTTTGTTCTGTAGTCTTATAGGCACATAATCCAACACCAGCTTGTGTCATGAGGGCATGGTCTTTATCGGCCTTTGGATAAGGCAGGGCAATCGCATTTAATGGTTCCGTTGTATTATCTGGATATGTAACAATGTCATTTAAATAGAGATAGGCAGCACTGCTGGATACACCAATAAGTGTTTCTCCGGTTGTAAGTTCTGTGCTTGAATAGAAATCTGAAGCAGAAATATGGCCTTTGATCAATGGTTCTAGAAAGGTTCTAAAGGCTTCTTGAAATTCTTTATCGTCCGTATTATACCAGCCATTCTCATTATACATATGTTTAGAGCCTAATGCGATCGCATAAGATTCAATGGAATTTAATAGATAATCAAAGCATAATAACGGCTTTCCATTTGACCATTCATAATATTTTTCGGCTACATCAAACGTTTGATTCCAAGTGTCAAAATCATTTAATGAAACAGCGGTATCGTTAGAAAACTTTTCAAATTGTGTACCATTCATAAATAAAACGATTGTTGATTTTGATAATGGAAGATCCACAAGCTTATCCTCTAGCATTCCAGCATCTAAAAACTCATCAACAAAATTTGAAATTTCCTTCTCTGTAAATACGTCATTCCATACAATACTCTTATCTAAGCCTACCTGTTTGGCATTATGAATATGTCCTGTATAAAGATCTGGCATTGGATCTGCACCTGGTTCTTTAGATAAACTTTCTTCAAGCTCAGAACCAATTTTACTCGCATTGGTTATTTTTGTGACATTAATTATAATGCCCTTGTCCTTGCCTTCTGTTTCATTGAATTCAGCAATCAATTGATTCATTGGAGAATTGGCTTGTTCTCCATAAACATGCCACATTGTCAGGGTCACGGGGTTATCTTTATCGAGTAAAGATTTTGATGAACACCCATATAGATTGCATAGGCCTAGGCCAAATACTAATAAATATTTTATAACTTTTTTCATGATTTTCCCCTTTATTTACAGCAGTTCCCACCCTTTTTAAGTTTTGGGGTGGGGTAAATTTTATAATACTTTCTATAATGAAAATGTAAGTTGATTACATAAGTTTTGAAAGTGCTTTCTAAATACAATATAGCACAAGTAAACAAGTCAATCAAATGAAGAAAGGAGGGAAATGAAATGGGGTTGTTTTCTAAAAAGGAATGTGATGTGTGTAAAAAGAAGATGGCATTGATGGAAGGTTATAAATGTGCGGATGGTACGATCTGTAATGATTGTAAGAAAAAAATGTCACCATTATTTACAGACTACAAAAACACAACAATAACACAGATCAAAGGTCAGCTAACATATCGTGAAGAAAACGCACAAAGAGTCAAAGTGTTTGTGGCAGCTGAAACGTTTGGTGAGTATCCAAAGGTAATGGTTGATCGAAAGCACAACTGGTTTGTCGTGACAAAGGCAACAAAGCTTAGTGATGAAAATCCAGATGTGTTTGACTTAAGTGACATTCAAAATGTTTTGGTAGAAATTGAAGAGAATAAGCGAGAACTTCATTTCACAAATAAGAAAGGGAAGACATGTTCCTATAAACCAGCAAGATACGAATTTACGTACCAATTCAAGGTAAATATTCAAATGAATCATCCATTCATCAAAATGATTTCTTTGAAGATTACCAAAGAGGATGTCAAGATCATTTCAGAAATGCAGGATAAAGAAGTAATGGTACAGTCAAACGAAAAGTATCAGGAATCTTTACAGGTGGCAAACGCATTAAAGGATGCGCTTGAATCATAATAATGCACAGAAAAGGAGGAATCATATATGGCGAATACATGTGCAATTTGTGGTGCAACAATTAATGTTTTACAATCACAGAAATTAATGGATGGAAATTATATTTGTACAAAGGGTTGTCGTGCAAAAGGATTAAAATATTATGATTATGTTCATTCAGATTTAGATAATGTTAAGGATCATATTCATCAAACTGAAGTGGGTACTCAGATTTGGCAAGATTTAATGGAACCTTTGAAAAAAACACGTGATAAAAATCAAAAGATGCAGTCTTTCCACCCTATTTATATTGCACCAAGTCTTGGCTTGATTGCGGTTATTGAAGCTCGTGGAGGTTTGTTTAATACAAAAACATATGCGTGTGTATATCGTCTAGAAAATCTTCAGATTTATAAAACCGAAAATATGCCAGCTAGAACGAGTGGTTCGGATAAAGATAAAAAGTGTGTTCACTTAGGCTTTGTACATACAAAAGGTTTAAATGATGTCTATATTCCATTTGATGATGAAACAAGATGCCATCAATGTGTGGATTATCTAAATAAATTGTTTGGCTTAGATGATTCATTTAGAAGTGACATTAAAAAGTCTGTAACTCAATTTAAGGCAACAAAGAGTATGTGGGATTTAGCGAAAGCTAAAAAGAATGGAGAAAATTTAGAAGAAAAAGCGAAAGCGACAGTGGATGCGTTTGGGGCAACGATCATTGGAGATCGTACGCAATTTAAAGATGCAGCCGATCAAGCTCTTGCGAACTATGATCTGGACTAAATTTTGTTCGGTCTTGTTTCTTAGTTTGAATCTAATGTTTACAGGTTGTAAATCACAACCTAATGAAGAGGTATATATTTCAGATTTCTACAATATTCATGAAGAATATAAGGATGCACGGGGAAATGTTGGTAAGTACGACATTTCCTTACCTTATATTCATTGTGATTCAAAGAGCGCAAAGAAATTGAATAAGACCATAAAAAATGAATACAAGGATTTGGTAGATTCTTTAGATGAGGCAAAAGAAGAAGGGTATACGTTGCCGTACACAAAGGTTAGTTATGATGTGTATACACATTCAAATCTATTGAGTTTAGTTATTAAGGAAGAAGTAGAGACGGAATATCCTAGGTATAAGGTTTATCATTTTGATTCTAAAACGAAGAAGCGTGTTTCGAATAAAAAGTTGTATAAGAAATATAAAATCAGTCAAAAAGATCTGAAGGTATGGGCTGCACAGGCTTTTGATCAGGAATATGCCAATGAATATTATGACAATGTAAAGGAGTTAAGAGCTCAAACAATTGGTTTGTTGCCTTCAAATCTGGATGTGTTTTACCACAAAGGAAAATTGAATGTATTGATTCCTATCGCCACAAATTTTGGTTCTGGAACAAAGATGGTTTTGTATAGGCCAAGTCGCAAGAAGTCTTATAAGATAGAAGATTCTTCCACATTTGACCAGACGACTATGACATTAAAGAATAATAAGCTATCGCTTTATTATAGTGGAACGGATAAAACGTATAAGGTGCATGGTTGTTTTAATGAGTATAAACAAGTTCATGTGTATGAAATAGGTCCGGGTGTCACTTATGGTTTTGCACTAACGACAAATGGTTTGGTGGAAGTGATTGCGATTGAGGATGGTTTGCCGATTGAGCGTGTTTGTAGTCAAGGACCATTATATGGGTTAGATAAAGTAAAAAGCCTTCGTAGTGGGCAGGCACTGACAGAAAATGATCAGTTGATTGATTTATTTGATGCATTGAGAAATCAGCCGTTTAAAAATCTGGAGGGTACGTATACAAATGAGAGTGTAACACTTCAAATCGATGAGAATGGTTTGTATGCAATGCAGGATCAAGAGAATTTGCATTCTGGCCTATTGTTTAGTGTAGGTATGGAAGAAGATGGATTTGTGTATGGATATGATGACTATAATCAACAAGTCTTATCGTATTGTAAAGTAATGCCGTTATATGAAAAATTAGAGATCAAAAATTTGTTTGATCATGACAAATTAGAATTGGAGTATAAATATGAATAAAAAAGTATTAGTAAGTGCATTCGCATTAAGTATGGTATTTGGATTGACAGGATGTTCAAGTGAAAAGCCAGAAGAAAAAAAGGAAGATACAAAGGTTGTTGAAAAGAAAGAAGAGAAGAAGGAAGAAAAGAAAGAAGAAAGTACGGATGCTGTATTAGTAAGAGAAATTTCGAGTAAGACATATACAGTCACAATTCCAAAGCTTACTTCATTCTATACACCAAGTAGAGATGGTTTAGAAGTTAAAACAGAAGTAAATGAGCAACAAATCTCATATACGCTTGAAGATGAATTTGGTGATTTTAAAATGGCTATTTATGTAAATCCAATCAGTGCTGAGAGTGCAGAAGCCTATGCGAATCGTATTAATGAAGGATTTAAGGATGATGAATCGGAACAATATAAGCCTAGCACGGTGGGTGATTTCAATGGTTTTAGAAAGGTGACTACAAGTGAAAATCCTAGTTTCAAATGTAAAGATAACTTGTTGTTGGATTTTGCAAGTGTGGATGGTTCTGCTGTAGTGATGTCTGTAACGGTAGAACAATTCTATGATACAGATACAACGGATATGGAAGTAGCGATGAAAGCTATTTTGGGCAATATGAAAGTTGAGGTTAAATAGTCATGAACGCAAAATTTGTGAAAAGCTTATTAGTAATCGGAATGGGCTTGAGTTTAGCTGCTTGTTCATCGAATGATCCAGAGCCTAAAAAGGAAGATACAAAGGTTGTTGAAGCTAAAAAGGAAGAAAAGAAAGAGGAAAAGAAAGAAGAGAAAACAACGGATTTTGTGGTGAGCAAAAACTACAACAAGAAGTATGAGATCATCATCACAATGCCTCAAGATTTCACAACGATTTATACGCCAGCTGATGGTGTAGAGGTTACAGGAGAGATTGTCAATGATTCCTTTATTCGCTATAGCTTTGAAAATAAAGAAGCCGATACGAAAAAGATTGCGGCAGTTGAAGCAAATGCAGATGCGACAGCGGATGAAGTGGCTGAAACCTTCAATAAAGGTGAGGAAGATGAGAGTAAGCTTTATAAGCCTTATCAGGTTGGAAACTATACAGGTGTAAATAAGATTTCGGATTATTCTTATGATGATTATGTAACGTACAATATGTATTTCAATTTGGATCGAGATGGTTTTAAAGGAACAATTAAGGTTGTTGTTGAAAAGCTAAAAGCGGAAGCGGATGATTCGGATACAGAAGCTATTATTACTGCAATTTTAGATAATGTAAAAGTTGAAAAGAAGAAATGTGAGTAAGCCTATGAATCATAAGCTAGCTAAGATCTTGCTTGCACTAGGTATAGGCTTAAGCCTAGTTTCTTGTGCAAAAAAGCCAGAAGAACCAAGGTCTTCACAAGTGAAAAAAGAAGAGAAGGTAAAGATTGGTGAAATGACTGGAGTCGCACAAATGAATGGCTATTTCATTAAGATGACGATGCCGGATTTATTGTCGGTTTATACACCTAAACAAGAGGACTTAGATATATCGGGTAAGCTAGAGGGTGGTCGTATCCTTAAATATGATTTACATTCAGATGATCGTACGTATATAACGCGAATTTCAATTGATTGTGATTATCGTAAGGCGGCCAAGGAAACAGCGGATGTCTTGAATGCCGGTTTTGAAGATGAGGCGGATCAATATAAGGCATTTACGATTGGTAAGTATTCCGGTTATAAGAAAACAACGGTATATGATTCGTCTAATAAAACATACTCTAAGATGTTGATCGATTATCCGGTTGGTGAAGATAATGTTGTCTTACAAATTTATGTAGAACAAGAAAAAGCCAATGATTTGGATGAGGTAACATTAGCCATTTTGGATAATATCGTTGTTGAAATTTGTATGGAAGAGTAGGTGATAACAGTGAAAAGGAATAAGTTATTAACTGGTTTCTTAGTCTTGGGGTTAGGGCTTAGTTTAGTGGCTTGTTCATCAAATGAGCCAGAGACTAAGGTAGCTGAAGAAAAGAAAATAGAAGAGACTAAGGCGGCTGAAGAAAAAGAAGAAAAGGTAAAAGAAGAGAAGAAGGAAGAAGAAAAGGCTAAGGCAGCTGAGGAAGAAAAAGAAAAGGATAGTACGATTATTAGTTATGCGAATAAAAAGGTAAGAGTTACTTTACCTAAAGATTTGACTTCTTTCCATACGCCTGCTAGAGAAATTTCTAGATATAGCTATATGGAAGAATCGAATGTTCTTGGTTATTCATTGTATGCGAAAGATCGTACGTTTACCATTCATTTCTCAATTGGAACGGATGGCTGGGATTCAGCAGAGGCTGCCAGTATTTCTCACAACAAGGTTTGTAAGGATGAATCAAAAATGTATGAGCCATGTACTGTAGGTGAATATTCTGGATATAAGTATGTGGTGTCAAGTGATAAATCGATTGAATATCATTATGTGCTTGATTATCTAGTGGATGGTCAAGATGTCGTACTAACCATTCGTGAAGAATTACGTAATGATGACGATACTTCCTTGTTAGAGCCATTGTTGCTGGATGTGGTACATAATTTAAAGATTGAATTAATACGAGAATAATATGAATGGGAATAAGTTATTAACCAGCTTCTTAGTTTTGGGTATGGCACTGAGTTTAGTGGCTTGTTCAAATGATAAGCCCGAGTCTAAAAAAGAAGAGGCTAAGGTAGCAGAAAAGAAAAAAGAAGAAAAACGAATGGATACGCAGGATCGAACGGCTAAATTGAGTGTTCCCGAAGATCTATCTCCTTATTTTACTTCATCTAGAGAGGGTGTAGGTAAAATGGAGGGTATGTTAAAGGATAATGGTTCGATTGTCTATAAGTGTTTAAATGAAGAGAATAAGTATGAGTTGAATGCTGAAATTAAATTGTTGTCGTCTAGCTCAGCTGAAAAAAGTGCGGATCTACAGAATTCAATGTATGGTGAAAATGATGAGGATAAAAAGTATAAGCCTTGTACGTTTGAGGGCTTTGATGCATATAGTCAAACCATCAATCTGGGTACAGTTGAAAATACTAGACTTCACTATTATGTAGATTATCCAGTCGAGGATATCAATAAGGTCGTTTCCATTGAGATCAACCAGAAGAATGATAAAGAAAAGGATGCTTCTGATTTAGAACCTTTTGCGAAGGCTATCATTAAGAATATGAAGCTAGAAAAAGTGAAGGAAGAAAAGAAAGAAGAAGTAAAGAAGGAAGTTAAAGAAGAAAAGGTTGATGAAAACAGCAAGGAAATTGTGGGCGAATCGTCTCGTGCAAAATTAATATTACCAAGGGATTTGACTTCGTTCTATACGCCAAGTATGGAGTATGACACAATCAAGGGAAATCAGGATAAGGGAAACATTGGCTATACATTGAGTCGAAAAGATCCAGATCGTTCAATCTACGTTAACATATGTACGGATTCAAGTGATACGCTTGAAGAGGCTATTGTCTTTCATAATGAGCATTTAAGTAAAGGAGAAGAGCCATTCACAGAGTATACATTGGGTGAATATTCTGGATATTGTTCTATGAGCTACACGAATTATTGGAATAGTGCCAATGATACGACGTATAGGTATAAGTTAAATTATCCAGTGGGCGATAAAAATGTAATATTATCATGTTCTGTAACACTTCGTGATAATTCGGATGATACGACAGGTTTAGAAGATGTAATGTTAGCAACTTTACGTCAATTAAAAGTAGAAATCAAAGAATAGGAGAACATAATATGAAAAATAATAAGTTATTAACAAGTCTGTTTGTGCTTGGTATGGGTTTGAGTCTAGTTGCGTGTGGTGCAAGTGATGGTGGTACGACTACAAAGACGGATGGTACAAAAACGGCAGAGAAGAAAGAGGAGCAGAAGTTTGCGGATCGAAAAGAGTATGAAACGGAGGGTCTAGCTTGTAATTTTAAATTGCCAAACTTGGATTCTTTCTATTTGGTGAAGGGTTTAGAAAAGCCTGTTTACAATACGGAATTATCGCTTGGAAACACAAAATATGAAGTTTATGATGATTATCTTCCGGTTCTTTTAGTATATGTAGGAGACGATGCATTTGCAGAATGGAGTGATGGATATACTATTGAGGAACTTGCGACAAAAGATTTGAATGGGGAAGCTGAATATACAGAGACAAAAGTCGGTGGCTATAGAGCTTTAGTTGCAGATTTATCGGATGAGGATAGTTTAAAGAAAGAATACTATATTGAACATCCAGATCTTCCAAATGGAATTGTTTGCATTGAAATCAATGAATATGATGATAATGATATTTCAGATGAATTGGCAGAAGCGATTATTAAAGAGTTCAAAGTTGTTGAACTTTTAGATGTTGAATAATTGTGTTTGATACCAAAAGAAAAGAGTTGAATGTGCAGGGATTGGCTTGTACATTCACTCTTTCGAATATGGATGCTTATTTTCTTGTAGAGGATGAGCGGGTTTCGTATAAAAGTAAAGTAGTTACGTCTGGTATGATGTATCGCATTTTTGGTCAGAATACGGATATTTTAGTGTTTGTGGATACTATTCCTTATATTCGAAACAATGCGATGTCTTATGATGAAGTGGTTCGTGTTGAGTTAGAAGGACTAGACTATGATGTCTTAGAAATACTTTCTTATAAGGCGAGTGTAGCTGAGGAGTTAGAAGAGTTAAATATAATAAAAAGAACATATTTGGTGGATGTGCCAAGTATGGATAGTGGTGTACTAAGAATCGAGATTTCGAGCAATGTGGATGTCTTTGATGGTTTGGTACAAAAAATATTAAATGAATTAAGAATCCAATCAATGGATATATGGGAAGAGGTGTAGTATATGGGATTAATTCGTGCTGGTGCTGGAGCTGTTGGTTCTGTTTTTGGCGATCAATGGAAGGAGTACTTTTATTGTGATGCATTAGAGCAGGATGTATTGGTTCGTAAGGGCTCTAAAAGGACGGGTAAAAAGTCGAGTAATAAAGGAAGTGACAATATCATTTCAAATGGTAGTGTGATTGCGGTTGCGGATGGTCAATGTATGTTGATTGTGGATCAGGGTCGTGTTGTTGAGCTTTGTGCAACACCAGGAGAATTTGTGTATGATTCTTCAAGTGAACCTTCTATCTTTGCGGGAAGCTTAGGTCAAAGTATTAAGGATTCTTTCTCAACAATGGCTAAGCGTTTCACTTTTGGTGGAGATACGGCTAAGGATCAAAGAGTGTATTATGTGAACACAAAGGAAATGGGTGAAGTTCTATATGGAACGGCGACTCCAATTCCATTTAGAGTGGTTGTGAATGAAGAATTGGGCTTCAAATTGTCAGTGAAATTGCGTTGTAACGGTAACTTTACATATCGTGTGGCCGATCCAATCTTATTCTATACAAATGTTTGTGGAAATGTGGCAGAGGATTTTGAGTCTGAAACCATTGAGGGCAAACTTAAGGGTGAATTGATGACGGCTTTGCAGCCTGCCTTGGCAAAATTGAGTGCGGATCGTGTGATGTATTATGAGATTCCAGCTCACACAATGGATGTTGCGGCAGCTTTAAATGATGAGTTGAGTGATATTTGGCGTGCTAAGCGTGGCTTGGAAGTTGTATCTTTCAATATTAACTCTTTGAGTATTCCTGAAGATCAAGAAAAGAAGATCACGGAGTGGGAAGAAAATGCGATGACAATGAATCAAACGGTTGCGGCAAGTCGTTTGGTTGGTGCCCAGACTACAGCTATGAAGGATGCTGCAAATAATGCGTCTGGTGCAATGACTGGATTTATGGGTATGGGTATGGCCATGAATCAGGGTGGTATTAATGCGCAAAACTTATATGCGGCGGGTGCTGCTGCTCAACCAGCTCCTGATCCAACTCCAACACCGACTCCTGCACCTACGCCTGAGGCAAAGGCAGATGGCTGGACTTGTCCGACTTGTGGACATCTAGCAAGTGGTAAATTCTGTCCGGAGTGTGGAACGCCTAAGCCTAGTGTTGAGGGTTGGGCTTGTCCGACTTGTGGTACTGTAAATAAGGGTAAATTCTGTACAGAGTGTGGTGCAAAAAAACCGGCACATGAACCGTTGTATCGTTGTGATAAGTGTGGTTGGCGACCTGAGGATCCGCATCATCCACCTAAATTCTGTCCGGAGTGTGGTGACCCATTTGATGATAATGACATAGAAAAGTAGAGGGTTTTAATTATGAGTACTTTACAAGAGTTTAAATGTCCTTGTTGTAATGGTTCCATTTCGTTTGATACAAAACTTCAGAAGATGAAGTGTCCTTATTGTGATACAGAATTTTCTCTGGAAACACTTCAGCAATATGATTCTGTAAAGATTGAGGAAGAAGATCAATTTGAGTGGGATGTGAAGCCAGGTCAAGAGTGGGCAGAAAATGAAACTGATGGATTATTGACGTATGTTTGTAATTCGTGTGGTGGTGAAATTGTTGCGGATGAAAATATGGCGGCTGCATCTTGTCCGTTTTGCGGAAGTCCGATTGTCGTAAAGGAAAAATTGGGTGGTGTCTTAAAGCCAGATTTAGTGATTCCGTTTAAATTGGATAAAAAGGCGGCTAAGGAAGGTTTGAAACAGCACTATAAGGGTAAGACTTTATTGCCTAAAGAATTCAAATCAGAAAATCATATTGAAGAAATCAAAGGTATATATGTTCCTTTCTGGTTGTTTGATGCAGATGCCGATGGTGAGGTTCGTTATAATGCGACAAAGGTTCGTATGTGGTCGGACTCAGAATATGATTATACGGAAACCAAATACTATCGTTTATATCGTAAGGGGCATGTTAGATTTGAAAACATTCCTGTGGATGGTTCGAGTAAGATGCCAGATGATATGATGGAGTCTATTGAGCCTTATGACTTAAAAGATGCGGTGGATTTTCAGACGGCTTATTTAGCAGGGTTTTTAGCCGATAAATATGATGTGGATGCCGATTCAAGTATTGATCGTGCCAATACCCGTGTAAAGAAGTCTACGGAAGATGCGTTTATGACCAATTGCGGTAAGTATGACACGGTTACTTGTGAGGATAGTGCAGTTCAGATTCAAAATGGTACGGCAAAATATGCGTTGTATCCAGTGTGGATCTTAAATACGAAGTGGAGGGGTGAAAACTACAGTTTTGCGATGAATGGTCAAACGGGTAAATTTGTAGGGAATCTTCCAGAAAATAAGAGCCTAGTTTACTTATACTATGTAGTGGTTACGCTTCTTGGAAGTGTTTTAGCTTATATTGTAATATTGATTTTGAGTTGGGGAAAGTAGGAGGTTGTTTATGAAAAAACTTAGTATTTTATGTTCTTCTCTTCTACTTGCACTTATGATGTGCTTCCCGGTTTTTGCGAGTGAAGATCTAAGATATGTAGAGGATAATGCAGGCTTATTAACTGTAAGTGAACAGCAGGAATTAAATGATACTTTAACTGAAATCAGTGAAAGACAAGGTGTAGATGTTGCCATAATCACTGCAGATGATATGGGTGATCAATCCATAGAAGACTACGCAAAAGCAAAATATGATGAGCGTGGCTATGGTAATGATGGTGCTTTATTGGTTGTCAATATGGAAGTTCGCAAGTGGTGGATGTCTACTTATGGAAAAGGTACTACAGCTATTTCGTCAGAAGATATTAGTACGATTGGTAGTGAGTTTGCGCCTTATTTAAGTAGTGGAAAATATGCGGATGCATTTGAAACATACGCAAGACTTTGCGATGACTATATTACTAGAGCACCTAATCTTTCCGAAGAGTATGCGCAAGCTTTAAGTGGTCTTACTTCATTACAAGATGGACTAAGATTTGTGAATGATGATGCGCGTTTATTAACTGAGGATGAAAGAAAAGAGTTAAATGATACTTTAACCCAAATTGGTAAGCGTCAAGGTTTAGATGTTGCGATATTGACTACAAAAGATACGGGTGGTAAGGCACTTCTTGATTATGCGATGACGATGTATGAAGCGCTTGAGTATGGTCAGGGTAAAAATAAAGATGGAATTCTTTTAGTGGTCAACATGGAAACACGTAAGTTCTGGATGGCTACTCATGGTTATGGTATTACAGCATTTACGGATGCCGGAATTAGTTATATTAGTGAAAAGCTAGGTCCTTCTTTTAAGAAAGAGAAGTACATGAAGGCTTTTACAACGTTTGGTAGTCTTTGTGAAAAGTTTGTAGAAAAGGCACATAATGGTAAGCCTTATGATGTTGGAAATATGCCGTTTAAATGGCTTCCATGGTACTGCGTTCCAATAAGTCTTTTAGTAGGTTTTGTTTGTGCAGTCTTTGTGATTAGTAAAAAGCGTGAACAACTTCATTCTGTTAGTTTTGAAGATAAGGCACATAACTATATGAAGAAAAATACGTTGAAGATGAAAGAGGCTCATGACTACTTCTTGTATCATACAATAACTCGAAATCGAATTAAATCTGACGATGATGATAGTTCGAGCGGAGGAAGTAGCACATTCACTAGTAGTAGTGGCGACACGTATGGTGGTGGTGGCGGTAGCTTCTAATGCCGCAAAAAGCAAGATCAACCCCCTGTATTTTCCACTTTCAAGAGAAATTAATGTGAAGGCCAGTAAATGGCCTTCTTTATCGTTATTGTGGCAAATTTAGGGGATTATTTGAGATGAATGAGTGGGCTTGTTAAGATAAAGAAAACAGGGGGATAGTGTTATGGGCAAAAAGATATTATCTATGTTAGGTCTTGGAATAGTGTGAATTGGTATTGTGTTTTGGGGCAATCTTGTATTGATTCTTGTTGGAGCTATTTTTCTTGGGTTAGGTCAAGTGTCAAAGGAAAACGGTAATAATTCAAAGAATAAACAAGTATTTCATGAGTTCTTTGATGATGTTGAGGGAGATCCTGTTTCCCATTTGTTGGATGTATCAGATACGAATATTCCTTTGCCTAAACATGATTATTGTAGTGGCAGTGGATATGTACAAGGTAAATATAAAGGTCTAGATGTAGAGTTTTGTACTATTAAACTTACAGATGTGACAGAAGTTTTACGTGATGAGACTGGTTTGTGGGAGAAGAATGAGAAACAAATTTATGAAGGTCAATGGATGTTGTGTAATCTGGATTGCAAGTTTAGTACTTGGCTAACTATATATCCTCATAGTTTATTGGATGAACAAACTATTAAAACAGGTAATGATGCTTTTGATAAAAAGTTTAATTTAAGTTGTGGGGATCAAGAAGAGGCTCTTAAAATATTGGATTCGATTTGTTTAAAGAAAATCATGACTTTGACAAATGGTCCGTTTCGTAAATTTGCCCTTAATCTAAATATGGATGGTAAGCTGTATATTGCAGCTCATAGTGGACATGGTTTTGAGAATGCGAGTAGGGATGAGTTGAAATGGTTTATGGATTTGATGGATGTATTTAGAAGAAAATAATTGGCTCTCTTTAATGAGAGTCATTTTTAATGACAATGATTTTGATTTATATATTTCATTCTTTAGTATTCTATAGATGTGTCAAAGGAAAGGGAGTTACAAAAGATAACTCAAGGGTATAAGAGAATGAATGAAAATTTAATATCAGAAAAGAAAAAATGGGTAGCCTCATTATTGGCATTATTCTTAGGAATGATGGGTATTCACAGATTCTATTTAGGTAGAAATGCATCCGGTGCAGTGATGTTAGTTGTGTTTGTTTTAGGTGTTTTGATTCCTATTGTAGGATGCGCATAATTTAAAGATTCGTTGATGATCAATGGCATAGGCAAATTATTTGTTTATGCTTTTTTTATTTTTTTTGAACCAAATTAAAAACTTTTACGTCTCCATAGTGAAGGGAAGATAAGAAAGCTAATCTAAGGGTAAAAAACTATGGAACAATTAAGAGAAAAAAATGATGAATCAAAAGTCAGTGGCAGGTGTACAAAAGTATATGCATTAGTTTAATAAGGGGACTCGCAAGGACAAGAATGGTAAGGGAACAGGGAATCATAAAAATGATATTGTGTTCAAGGAAGTGGAGAACAGCTTTGGAAATATTGATCGTTGTTTAAAGGTATTGTCTCGTTATGTATATACGCAGATTGAAAATGAAAAAGTCATGAGCGTATATGATGTGTATCATGTAGAGAAAAAGAGAAGTGGAACAAATCTTAAACACTGCCAGCTATATGGGAATGCGGTATATGAATATCATGAAAGAACCAAGAAAAAGAATTGTCGTTATCCAGTTTATGAAATCATGCAGAAGGATATTCATGATCTAACAACATTAGATGTAACTACATGTACATATAGAGAGGCCGGTATTGAAGAGATCAAGGATTTTTGTAGAAGCTTAAGAAATACGTTTGAAACCTATTGTTTAAATCGTTTTATGGGCAAGGATAGAGTTGTATATGTGGATTGGAATACAAATGTGGAAATGCTAGAAGATTACAGCTATCGAAATACGGATTATGGATTTTATTTTGAAGTGTGTGGTTAGATATGTGATTTACTTTATTACGTATCTTGGATATGCTTGTATGCCATAAGAAAAGGAGGCAGGAAATTTTTAAATTTCCTGCCCTTAAATCATTGTGTCTGTAACATGTCGGCTAAGGATGTATCTTGTACAAATGTATTTGAATTGTACATAAACAATACGTCAGTAATTAAATCATTTTGGATCAATCGAGTGTAATCATCGAAATAATATCGTGGATCTACAACCGTAATTGATTCATATTCTGGAATCAAGAATGGAATTAAACTATTCGCATATGAGTCTTTGATCAACAATAAATGTTTCTTTGAATCATTATCGATATTGATATGGAACAAAGACTTATTGCCACCCATAAAGACGGCATAATTATCTTTTGTTTCTAAAGCTTCAGAATGATAAATCGTTCTCGATTTCTTGTTTGTGGATTCATCCGTAACTACATAATCCGTTTCTGTTTTAGGAACATAGATATCAATTTCATCTTTGATTTTTAGACTACCCGTTTTATTTG